>Ga0207719_100411_pt1 | contig 26157 bp, 23 predicted proteins | sample A23P1SouthBayCA_2_FD_187279 | JGI IMG/M metagenome (GOLD analysis project Ga0207719, IMG submission 187279) | Aerobic enrichment media microbial communities from Eden Landing Ponds, California, USA - A23 P3 (3) (SPAdes) | ecosystem: Environmental > Aquatic > Marine > Unclassified | place... | reverse complement strand
CCCGTCCCCGCTTCGCCTTTCGTCCGGATCATCGCCGCGCCCTCGTCGATGCGGCGCAGGGCCTCGCCGAGGTTGCGCGCGCCGCAGACGAACGGCGCGGTGAAGTCGCGCTTGTCGATGTGGTACTTGTCGTCCGCGGGCGTGAGCACCTCGCTCTCGTCGATCATGTCGGCTCCCACGGCCTCTAAGATCTGGGCCTCCTTCGTGTGGCCGATGCGGGCCTTGCCCATCACCGGGATGGACACCTCGTCGATGACCCCTTCGAGCGAGGCGGGGTCGGCCATCCGCGCGACGCCGCCGCGCTTGCGGATGTCGGCGGGCACCGCTTCGAGGTTCATCACAGCGACGGCGCCCACGTCCTCGGCGATCCGGGCCTGCTCGCGGTTCACGACGTCCATGATGACGCCGCCTTTCTGCATCTTCGCGAACCCGCGCTTGACCAGTTCGGTCCCGCGACGGAGTTCCTCCAGGTCGGTCTCGTCGGTCATGTCTCGGGCTTGGCGGCGGAATCACTTAATGAGTCGCGTTCCAGGACCAGTAGTGTCCAAATGAGAGATGGCCATCGTGGGAAACAGCGTGAAAGCCCCCGTCGGCTCCGGTCGAAGGACTCGCTGCGCTCCTCACTGCGTTGCGGTGCTTGCGTCGTCCGTCTTCCCGGAGCCGACGGCCCCTTTCATTCCCGCCCAATTTAGCCGGTGAACCGGCCTAAGCGGGTGGGAATGAAAGGGGCGCCTGGCGCGAGGCGGCGAAGCCGCCTCGGAATGCGGCGGCCGGTGGAACCGGCCGCCCTTTCGCCGAACCCCGGCGACGTAAGGCGCGAGGCGTCGGAGACGCCTCGGCACGCGCGAACGGCGCCTCCGGCGCCGTGAGCGGACACCGCAGGCCGGAGGCCGAGGAGCGCAGCGAGCCGCGGGAGGCGAACCAGTCGGGGCTTTCACGCTGTTTGCGGAAACTCTGCGTCTTCGCTTATCTGGACACCACCGGACGCCACGGTGAGGGATAGACTCTCGCGAAACGACCGGTCTCTGGCGATTTCGATCGTACTTTCGGCATCCCAATACGGGACGAAACGACGGCTACTCGCCGCTGCGGCCTTTCGAGCGCTGTTCGTCGCCGCATCTCACGTAGAATCGTCCGCTGTCGAGAGTTTGCCCGTCCCTGCCGCGCAGTGAGAGTTCGAACTCCGTCTCGTCGCCGGGCGGAAAGACGATGTTCTGCCGCGGTGACTCCACCTGCTGTTTCGTGCGTTTCACCTCGTCATCAGTACTCACGACTATCTCTCCGACATTTCGCGGCGTAGCGACATCGATAGTCGCCCGGACATCACCGCCGTCCACCGAGATGATGAGGATAAACGTAAACGCGTCCGAGTCGGGTCTCGATATCACCCCAGTGTGACAGTGGGTCCCGTCGTTCGTCGCCGTGGCCGCCCCGCCCCCCTGTTCCATCCAGAGCGCGGCACCGCCTGCGACGGTGACACCGGCGACGGTCACGCCTTCGAGCACTCGCCGCCTCGAGACCATAGTCGAATTGTGTCGGCTCAACGTAATAAAATGCCGATTAGTTTCACGTTGCGTCGCTCCCGTCCGGGTCCCGCTCCGCTTCTCGACCACCCGACGGCCCGACCGCTATCGTTTTCCCGGACGGCCACTCACGAGCGGACATGTCGGTCGTCTCCCGCGCCGGTCGCCGCCTCGACGCCGCGGTCGCTCGTCTCACCGGCGCCGCGGTCCCCGACCCCGACGGCCTCCCGTGGTACGTCGCGCCGCTGCCCGAGTGGCTGGAGAACGTCGCCCTGCGCCTGGCCTGGCCCATCGCCCTCGTCAACCTCGTCGGGACGCTGTTTGGCTTCTGGTACTACGCCGGCCGCCCGCTCGAAACCGCGCCGCCGCTCGTCGAGGGGCAACTCGGCGCCGCGCCGCTGGCCGCGTGGCCGCTCATCCCCGACTCCCCCGTCGCGACGCTGTTTATCGGCCTCTCCCTCGTCGCCTGGAAACTGGACTGGGACGCCGACGTGCTCCACGTCCTCGCCTTTTTCGGCTGTATCAAACTCGGCCTCTGGACGCCGTACGTTCAGCTCGTCCTCAACGGATCCGGCGGCATCGCCGCCTGGCTCTACTGGTTTCTGATTCTCTCCCACCTCGCGATGATGGTCGAGGCGTTCGTCATCCACCGCTACGCCGACTTCTCGGTCGGCGCGGTGGCCGTCGCCGTCGGCTGGTACGCCGGCAACGATATCGTCGATTACTTCCTCCCGATACTCGACGGCCCCCACCACACCTGGATCCGCGCCGAGAACGTTCAGGGCGTCATGTTCCACTCCTTCCGCGAACACGACCTCGCCGCGGCGTGTGCGGTCCTGTTGACCATCGCCGCAACGTTCCTCGCTCTCGCGACGCGCGTGGAGAAGGTGATGCGGAAGGCGTAGCACCCCACCAGAAGCGGAAGGCGTAGCACCCCACCAGAAGCGGAAGGCGTAGCACCCCACCAGAAGCGGAAGGCGTAGCACGCCACCTGAAGCGGACGGCGTAGCACGCCACCGAAATCGCCGGACTTGCCCGCAGATTCCTGCGCCCGATCGTATCAGCGCCCGGTCGATACAGACGATATCCGAGACCCAGCCGAGCGTTGAGTACGTCGACCCGAGGGCAAAAGTAACTCGTCATTGAAAATTACTACTACTTTATCTACCTATAGCTCATCCATACATTCGATCAAAATGGTATCCGAAAACGTGGACGAGAGTCCCGTCGCTGGCGAGACACAGCAGGTAGCACAGTCCGACACGGGGTTAGACGAGAACGTCGCTGGGGCACTCTCGTATCTGTTCGGTATCATCACGGGCGTGTTGTTCTTCGTCGTCGACGACCGGCCGTCCGTCCGATTCCACGCCGCACAGAGTATGGTGCTGTCGGGCGCACTGATCGCAGTGTTCGTGGGTATGAGCGTCTTGAACACGATCCTGTTCGCCACGATGCTCGGCGATACGTTCCTGATCGGCACACTCCTCTGGCTCGGGTTCTCGCTGGTCTGGCTGGTCGTGGGCCTCGGCGGGTTCGCCCTCTGGGTCTACATGATGTACACCGCCTACACCGGCAAGCAAGTGGTGCTCCCGGTGGTCGGCGGCATCGCCGAGAGCATCGCATCGAAATAGATTCGACCGACGGTTACCGGACCGCCTTTTTCGACGACTACTGGACGACGATTACCGAATGACGACGACAGCGTTCTCGGTTTCCCGCATCTCGCCCTCGCCGGAGTAGGTGCGGGCTTCCTCGATTTCGAACATCTCGGCGTCGAGTTCGACGCCGGCGACGTGGAGTTTGCCGTCGATTTCTTCGAACTCGCCGGCCTCGATGGCGGCGTCGATGTCACCGACCTCGCTACCGTACTCGGGGCCGACCAGCGAGTAATCGAGGTCGACGCCGGTGACCTCGGTGGTGACCTTGGGGGCCTCGTCGAGAACGTCCAGGTCGGCGACGTGCATCGCCTCGGCGATGGCGTCCTCGAAGCCCTCGACGTGGCCGTACACCTGCACGCGGCCGAGGTCGGCGTTAAGCGCCAGCCCCGAGTCGGTCTTGTACCGCCGGAGTGCCGAGATGACCTCCATCGCCGTCTCGCCGGCCTCGAGGTCGGCCTCGTAGCCCCGCGGTTCCGGCCAGTCCGTCGTGTGGATGGAGTCCAGTGCCTCGCCGTTTTCGCCGTCGCCCTCGACCGCACCGTCGGTGTAGAGCCGTTGCCACAGTTCCTCGGTGACGTGCGGGAGGAAGGGAGCGAACACCTTCAGGAAGGTCCGGTGGGCCGTCACGAGCGCGTACTCGGTGGAGGCGGCGGCCCCGGAGTCGTCGCCGCTCAGGCGCTGTTTCGCGATCTCGAGGTAGTCGTCGCAGAACGTGTTCCAGAAGAAAGAGCGCAGTTCGTTGCGCGCCTTCGAGAACTCGTAAGCCTCGAACTGCTCGGTGAGTGTCGCGACGGCGTCGTCGAGTTCGGCGAGGATCCACCGGTCGACCGCGGCGAGGTCGGCCTCGTCGACCTCGGAGACGGCGTCGGCGGCAGGGGTGAGCTGATCGATGAGCCGCGAGGCGTTCCAGATCTTCTGGAGGAGGCGCTCGCCGGCCTCCAGGTCGCCCTCTTTGTAAGGGAAGTCGTCGCCGATGGAGGTGCCGGCCGCCCAGTATCGCGCCGCGTCGACCGGGAAGTTCTCCGTGACCTCCGACGGCGGGATGACGTTGCCCTTCGACTTGGACATCGCCTCGCGGTTCTCGTCCAGGACCATCCCGTTTATCATCACGCTCTCGAAGGGTACCTCGCCGGTGTGCTCGTAGCACTTGACGACGGTGTGAAAGAGCCAGAAGGAGATGATGTCGTGGCCCTGCGGGCGCAGGTCGAACTGGTAGAGTTCCGGCCGTTCCATCGTGAACTCTTCTTCCTCGGCGTCCCAGTCCCAGCCGGCGTTGATGAGGGGCGTGAGCGACGAGGTGGCCCACGTGTCGAAGACGTCCTCTTCGGCGTCGAATTCGTCGTGGCCACACTCGGGACAGGTCTCGACCGGCGGGTCGTCGGCGATGGGGTCGACGGGAAGCTGGTCGTGGTCCGCGAGAATCGGTTCGCCGCAGTCGCCGCAGTACCAGACCGGGATCGGAATGCCCGAGTCGCGCTGGCGGGAGATACACCAGTCCCACTCGAGGCCCTCGATCCAGTGCTGGTAGCGGGTGAACATCTTCTCGGGGTACCACTCCATCTCGCGGCCGGCCGCGAGGTACTCGTCGGTCTTGTCGAGCATCTCGACGTACCACTGCTCGGTGACGAGATACTCGACCTCGACCTCACAGCGCTCGTGGACCTGCACGGTGTGTTCGTGGTCGCGGCTGTCGACGAGATACCCCTCCGTGCCGAGGTCGGCGATGATCTCCTCGCGCGCTCGCTCCGTGCTCAGCCCCTCGTAGGCGCCGGCCTCGTCGGTCATCGTACCCGACTCGTCGATGGCGATGCGTAGCGGCAGGTCGTGAGCCTGGTACCACTCGATGTCGGTCTGGTCACCGAAGGTACAGCACATGACGACGCCGCTGCCGGTCTCCATGTCGACGCGCTCGTCCGCGATGATCGGCACTTCCTGGCCGAAGATGGGCACGCGGGCGGTGCCGCCGACGAGGTGCTGGTTGTCCGCGTCGTCCGGGTGGACGAACACCGAGACGCAGGCCGGCAGGAGTTCCGGCCGGGTCGTCGAGATGGTGAAGGTGGGGTCGTCGGTCGGTCCCGCCGACGCCGGGTCGTCGGGCATCGCGTCGGCGTCGCCGAACTCGACGACCTCGAAGGCGATGTCGTTGAACTTCGTGTGTTTGTCCTTGTCCTCCTGTTCGACCTGCGAGATGGCCGTCTCGCAGTCCGGACACCAGATGGTCGGCGCGCGGCGGCGGTACTCCCGGCCCTGCTCGTACAGGTCGAGGAAAGACAGTTGCGAGGTCCGCTGGACGCGGGGCTCGATGGTCTTGTAGGTGTTCGACCAGTCGACCGACACCGCGAGCGACTGGACGTCGTCGGTGAACGCGGCCTCGTAGTCGGCGCAGACGTCACGACACTTCTCCTGGAACTCGCGGCGCGTGTAGTCCTGGTGGCGGATGCCGAGTTCGCGCTCGGTCAACCGCTCGGAGGCGATGCCGTTGTCGTCGTAGCCGAAGGGGAAGTAGACGGCGGGGTCGGCCATCCGGTGATAGCGCGCGACGAAGTCCTGGAGCGTGAACTGGTAGAGATGACCCATGTGGAGGTCGCCCGACACCGTCGGCGGCGGCGTGTCGATGCTGAAGGCGGTGTCGGCGTCGACGGCGGCCTCGCGGTCGTAGGCGTAAGTGTCCGCCTCGACCCAGCGGTCCTGCCACCGCGGTTCGACCTCCTCAGGGTCGTACTCCGTGGGGAGTCCGTCGTCGCGGGTCGCGTCGGCGTCGGTATCGGCGGCGTCGCCGCCCTCGCTGTCAGCGCTCATCGGCGCCCTCCCGCGATCAGTCGGGCGGTCATCGGTCGTGTCGGGCGATGCGGCGCGTCGGTCGGCTGCTCCGGTGTGGTCTGGATCATGAACTGGGTGTCGCTGGTGCTCGGTCGGAATCGGTGCAACGGCGTCGAGAAGGTGGTAGTGTGGGGCTAGGACGCCCCTACACGTACGGCTACGGCACCCCGAGCGACGGCTTCGTCGGGGAGTCCGATCGTGGGCTCGCCCGCGGATTCGGCGGCGTCGGCGGCGAGCGGGCCTGTCATCACCCGGGAGTGGTCAGGGCTCGGAAATAACTCTTACGTCATCGCGGCGGAAACCGCGAGAAATCCGGGCGCGAGCGAGAACGAGAACGAGCAGACCTACTCGACCGAGAACGGGGTGGGTCAGACCTGCTCGACCGAGAGGTCGTCGAACCAGACGACGGGACTGTTCTCGGCCGACTCGGCGGCCGAGAGCGAGAGTTCGACCGCGAGCGGGCGGTCGTCGACCCCGATCGAATCCTCCGACCAGATCCCGTCTCCGCCCCCGTCCACACTGATAGCAAGTTCGTCGCTCCGGACCGTTATCGAGAGGTCTGTCCACGAATCGAGTGAAAGGCTCCCGCTGGTCCCGGCGGTTCTGCCCCCGTCAGCCCCGGTGTGGACGAGGCTCTGTAACCCCTCATCCACGACGAAACCGACCGTCCTGTCCCTGCGGAGGTCGACCAGACGAAGCGCGACCGTCATCTCGCTGGTCGCTCCGCGCTGTCTCCGGGCCCGGACGCTCGCCGTGAGTTCGCCTTCGACCGCGGTCGTCGACCGCGCCGCGCAGGTGCGTCCCGAGACAGTCGCGAGTTCGAGGACGTGTCCGTCCTCGTCGGTCGGTTCGACCACCTGCGGCGCCACGCCGACCTCGCGGTAGGGTTCCAGCGGGGCCATGGTCCCGTCCTCGAAGTCGGCCGCGAGGGACCCGTGTGTCGTGATCGGCGGCGTCGGCGTGTCGTCATCGGACCCGCCGAACGAACACCCGCTCAACAGTCCGGCCGAAAGCGCCGGCAGTCCGGCGAGTAGCCGTCGGCGCGTTGTCGCCGGTGTCGTCTGTCCGCCGTCGGTGGAGGGGTCTTCAGTCACGTCAGTTCGATGTACCGGACGTGACAAAAAGGGAATGGTTCGGGAGAACCGTCCCGACGAATCGGGACAGGGATCCGTCTCGGTCGTCCGAGTGCGCGCGGCCTCAGTCGTCCGGGTGCGCGACCCGCCTCAGTCGTCCGGGTGCGCGACCCGCCTCAGTCGTCCGGGTGCGCGACCCGCCTCAGTCGTCCGAGTGCGCGCGGACCCACAGCTCGCCGATCCGGGAGAGGCGGGTCCGGTGGGACTTCCCGTGTTCCTCCTGTTCGATGTAGCCCTTGCCGCCGGGTCCGAGCCGGTCGACGTTGTAGATGACCTTCGAGCGGAAGCTGTCGGTGTACTCCTCACCGAGTTCGCGAGCGAGTTCCTGGGCCAGCTCGGAGACGGACTCGAACTCGCCGTGCTCGCCGAGGGTGAAGAGGATGAGTTCCTCGAAGGGCTTGACGTTGGAGAAGGAGGCGACGGGCAGTTCGAGGATGTGCTGGCCGTCGAACTCCTTGGCGCCGATGGTGGTGCCCCGTTCGTCGAACTCCGAGAGCAGTTCCTCCGCGGCGCCGAGGCGCTCCGTGACCCGGTCGGCCAGCGCCGGGTCGTCGATGGCCCCCTCCAGATCGGAGAGCAGGTCGATCCCGCGGCGCAGTTCCTCGGCGAGTTCCGTCTCGAGGTACTTCTCGGGGACGGTGTAGTAGGTGTGGATGCGCTGGCGGTCCTCCTCGCGCTCAACCATGATTGAGTGTGCGGCGGTGGCGAACGCGAAGGAGACGGTGCGGGGCATCGCGGAGATGTTGACCCAGACGGCGGCGTCGTCGGCGCGGTCGAGTTCGGCGTTGATGAGCGCAAAGGCCTGCTCGAAGGCAGCGTCGTAGTCGTAGACGTCCTCGACGACGAACCGCTCGGTGGTCGCGCCGAGGAGGTTCCGGTAGTCCTGTTCGAGCTTGGCGGCGAGGTTGCGCGAGTATTCGACGTTGGCCTCGCTCCCCACCGCGCCCTCCAGCAGGACGACGCGGTCCACGTCCAGCTGGTCGCGCACCAGCGGCGCGATGAGCCGGTCGTAATCGAACCCGACCGGGACGATGTGGGTTTCCATGGTCGTCCCTTGCAGGAACGCTCCCAAAAGCCTACCTGTGGCCGCCGACGCGGCGACGCCGGACCAAAACGGGAGCGACAGTGTCGGAACGTGACGGCGAAACAGTATCGGAACGTGACGGCCAAACAGTGTCGGAACGTGACGGTGAAAATCCACGACAACCCCGGGACGGCGGAACAAATTAGGTCGTGGAACGGAATCGGAATCCTATGGTAGACAGACGGGAGTTCGTCAGACTCCTCGGTGCGACCTGTCTGGGCGCGTCGGTGGCCGGCTGCCAGGGCGACTCGGACGACGATTCGACGGCGACCGACGACCCCGCGGCGACGCCGACTGACGGGTCCGCGACGCCCACGGCGGGGGATAGTTCCCCGGGAGACGGGACGGCGCCTGCCACGGACACGCCGACCCCCTACAGCACGGAGCTGATCCGGATCACGGCCGGCGGGGACGACCTCGGTCCGCGGCGCGAACAGGGCCACTTCTACTACGAGTCCATAGAAGGGGACTTCGACGTGGCCGTCCACGTGATGGCGCTGGAGGGGACGACCGGGTGGGAGAAAGCCGGGATCATGGTGCGGAACTCGCTGGACCCGACGGCCCCGCACCTGATGGTCCGGCGCAATCCCGACGGCGAGGGCGTCTACGACGCCAGCCCCGCGTCGGTCCAGTGGCGCGCCGAACAGGGGGCGACGAACAGCGCACGAAAGGGTATCATGGCCGAGTGGCTCCGCCTCCAGCGGGAGGGTGACACGCTCCGGATTTTCGGCTCGATGACCGGCGAGGACTGGGAGCAGTTCGGCGAGTTCACGACCGACGACGTGGCCCTCGAAACGGAGACGGTCGTCGGCCTCGCGGCCACGGGGATGGAGGAGTACGACGACCCGACGGTGACGGCGACGTTCAAGGATCTCTCGGGGCTGTCGCCCGAAGAGAACGTCGACCTCGGGGAACCGGACCACGCGGGCGAACTCGCCGTCAGGGACGATCTGTCGGTGGTCTCGACGGCCGAACCCGGGCGAGGAGCGACCGAACTGGACCTCGCGGGGACGGTGTATCTGCCCGACGGCGTCGACAGCGCCGACTGCTACTTCGAGTACCGACGCAACGACCGCGAGGAGTGGCAGACCACCGACCGGCGGACCATATCCTCCTCGCGGACGTTCACGGCCACCGTCGACGCGGATACGCGCCGGATCTACCAGTTCCGCGCCCGCGCCGAGTTCCCCGACGCACCGGACGTCGAGGGCGCGCGCCTCGGTCGGGGCGCGACGGCGTTCCGGTCGACGACGAGTCCGGCGAGCGGGGGCAGCGAGGGCAACGGTGGCGGGGAGAGCGACGAGGACGACACTGGCTCGCTCTCGCCGGGCGTGGCCGAGTTCGCGCCGGCCGACGGCTTCGCCGACCCCGCGCCGTGGCTGGACGACGACACGCCGGTCGTCCCGATCACCGAACCGACCGTCGCGGAACTCGACCGGGCGCTGAAGACGCCCCACGAGCGACTGGTCGTCTTCGAGACCAGCGGCGTTATCGACCTGGGGGCCGAGGAGTGGTCGATAATCCGGGACCGATGCTACGTCGCCGGCCAGACCGCACCGTCGCCGGGGATCACGATGATCCGCGGATCCTTCCAGGTGGCCGCCGACGACTGCGTCGTCCAGCATATCCGGGTCCGCGCGGGTATCGCGGGGCAGGACGACGGCTGGGCCCCCACGGGTCTACACACCCAGGACGGGAGCGCGAACAACGTGATCGACCACTGCACCGTGACGTGGGCTATCGACGAGAACCTCACTGTCGGCGGGCGGTCGTCGAACACGACGCTCACGAACAACATCGCTGCGGAGGGGCTGGCTGACGCCACCCACCCCAAGGGCATCCACTCCTACGGCTCGCTGATCAAGGACGACGCCCAGCGGGTCGCCATGATGGGCAACGTCTGGGCGCACAATGTCGGCCGGAACCCCCGGCTCAAGACCGGGACCACGAGCGCAGTCGTCAACAACGTGATGTACCACTTCAACGAGGCGACGAACCTCGATTCGGACTCCATCTCGTCGGTCGTCGGCAACGCCTACCGCCGCGTCGACGAGGGTGACGCCAACATCGAGGGCGGTCGCGCGTTCGTCAGGGACAACGACACGGAGCCCGACACCCCGATGACCAACAACGTGGAGTCGCTCTCGACACGGCGGATCTGGCCGGCGGGGCTCGAACCGATGGCCGCCGCTGCGGCGTTCGAGCACGACCTCGCCAACGCGGGCGCCCGCCCGGCCGACCGCACCGCCCACGACGAGCGCCTGATCACACAGGTCCGCGAGCGGTCCGGCGACCGCATCGATGCCGAGAGCGAGGTCGGAGGGTATCCGGACCTCCCGGCGAACACACACGACCTGTCGATTCCCGAGAGCGGGACTCGGGAGTGGCTGCGCGAGTGGTCGCGCCGCGTCGAGGACGGGGCCTGACGCGGGGACCCCGCGGCCGTCTCGCGGGCACTCCGCGGGCCAGCGCCGTCTCGCGCGCGCCTCGCGAGCCGCTCACCTCACTCCGCCGAGAGCTCCTCGTAGCGGTCGGGATTCTCGGCGGCCGACGGGGTCGTCACCGCCGAAACGCCGACGGTCAGGACGAGGCCGAGCGCCATCCCGACGACCGACGACGACCAGGCGCCGAGACCGCCCAGGCCGGGGAGGACGTAGCCGTCGGGAACCATTGGGAGGAAGACGCTGGCGAGGTAGAACGCCTGGCTGCCGAGGACGCCCGCGAGCATCCCGTCGCGGGTCGTCCCGCGCCAGTAGAGCGCGACGAGGACCGGGAGCGCCAGCTGTGCGAACCCGCCGAAGGCCGTGTCGCCGATCTGAACGAGCGTGCCGGGTCTGAAGAGACTGGCCACGAACGCGACGACGGCGATGGCGACGACGGCGCCCTGGCCAACGAGCGCCTCGCGTCGGTCGGTGACTGTCTCCGCGACCTGTCGGTACACGTCGCGGGTCAGGTACGACGACCCCGAAAGGAGCATCGAGTCACTGGAGGACATCATCGCGGCCATCGCGCCCGCGACGACCAGCGCGCCGAACCAGGCGGGCGTGTAGGCGTTCAAAAGCGGCGGGAGGATCCGGCCGTTGGCGTTGGGCGAGACGCCCAGTCCGGCGGCCCACGCGCCGAGCATGAACGCGGGGACGAACAGCAGGACGACCAGGACCGGCCAGAGGGTGAAGGTCCGCTTGAGCACCGCCTCGGACCTGGCGACGAAAAAGCGCTGGTTTACCTGGGGGAACATCGTCACGCCGAAGGCGATGCTGACGGCGGTCGAAACCATGTACGCCGGCGTGTAGAGGCCACCACCTAGCGAGAGGTGGCCCGGTTCGGCGTCGGCCAGCGCCGCCGTCGCCGCACTCGCCCCGCCGACCGAGTGGAGCACCCACCCGACGGCTATCCAGACCATCCCGAGCATGAAGATGCCCTGGAGCGTGTCGGTCCAGGCGACGCCGCGCATCCCCGAGAGGGTGACGTAGACGATCATGAAGAGGGTGATCCCGCCGGCGCCGACCCAGTAGGGGACCGCCCCGTCGGTCAGCGCTTCGAGCGCCGTTCCGGCCCCCTGTTGCTGGAGCATAACGTACGGGATCAGCCAGAAGAGGCTGACGCCGGCGACGGCCATCCGCAGGGCCCGGGAGCCAAAGCGGTCGCCGAGCATCTCCCCGAGGGTCACGTAGCCGTGGGCCCGCCCGGCGAGCCACTGCTTGTACCCAATAACGTACCAGAGCACGCCGAAGAGGACGCCGTCCATCGTCCCCATGACGAGGATCCACTCGGGGCCGGCCGAGTACGACAGCGACGGCCCGCCGAAGAAGGTAAACGCGGAGAGGAGCGTCGCGAACGTCGTAAACAGCAACACGACCGTCCCGAAGGTCCGACTGGCGAGGAAGTAGTCCTCGGCGGTACGCTCGGTCACGCGATAGGCCACGAGTCCGATGGCGAGCGCCACGAGCAGGTAGGCCAGGATGATCGCCAGTTGCAGGCCGGCGTCAGCCATCGGTACTCCCTCTGGTGACGCCGACGCCCCAACCGTAGCGGACGAACGCGGCGAAGACGACCGTGGTCAGACAGAGCCAGCCGACGTGCCACCAGACCCACACCGGCAGACCGGCGACGGTCGCGCTCGACCCCCACATGAACCAGGGAATCGCGAGCGCGACGAGGACCGCTGCGACAACCGCCCAGCCGACCGCCTCGATCCGGCGTCGGCCCGTGCCGTTCGACTCGACCATTTTCGCTGTAGCTATCGACTCACCGCGCATAGTTGTGTCGAAAGCGTACGAACTCACGTTTCGAAGAGAGATATTCTTCAAAGGAGTGCCGAACAGGTGCGGGGGTCCCGGCCACCCGATCCGGACAGCCGGGCCACCTGATCCGTGCGGCCGATCCGGACAGTCGGGCCACTCGATCTGGACGGTCGAACCGGTCCGACCGGGGCGGCGATCCGACCCGGGGCAACGGCAGGTATTTGAGTGCTCCAGTGACAAGTTACGATGACGTTCATCCATGATGGCGCACGCGCGGTCGTCATCACGAACACTATCACCATCACTTCGGTCGCGGCGGCGGGCCACGCCCGGGCCGGGACCGGCAAGTCACCCCACCGGGTGGCAGTTCACCAATGCACGATACAGCGAAATACCTCATTCACGCGGACATCAGAGCGAGCGGGGTGGTCGAGCGCAGTGACGTCGTCGGCGCCGTCTTCGGGCAGACCGAGGGGTTGCTGGGCGACGACCTCGACCTCCGTGACCTCCAGGAGTCCGGCAAACTCGGACGTATCGACGTCGAGGTGACTTCCGAGCGCGGGAGTTCCTTCGGCGAAATAACCATCGCGAGCGGCCTCGACAAGGTCGAGACGGCCATCCTCGCGGCCGGCCTCGAGAGCATCGACCGCGTCGGCCCCTGCCGGGCCGACATCGAAGTCGCGGACATCGAGGACGTCCGCTCGGCCAAGCGCCGCGAGGTCGTCGAGCGCGCGAAGGAACTGCTCGCGGAGTTCGACGAGCGGACCCTCTCCAGCGAGGACCTCGTCGCGGAGGTCCGCCGGAGCATCCGCGTCGCGGACATCACGGAGTTCCACGGGATGCCCGCCGGCCCGCGCGTGGAAGACAGCGACGCCGTCGTCGTGGTCGAGGGACGCTCGGACGTCCAGACACTCCTGGGCTACGGCGTCAAAAACGCCATCGCGGTCGAGGGCACGGATGTCCCTGACGAGGTGGCCGAGATGACCCACGAGCGGACCGTGACGGCCTTCCTCGATGGCGACCGGGGCGGCGACCTCATCCTCAAGGAACTCGCGCAGGTAGGCGACATCGACTACGTCGCGCTCGCGCCGACCGGCCGCTCCGTCGAGGACCTCGAGCGCGACGAGATAATGAGCGCGCTCCGCGACAAGGTGCCCTTCGAGGCCGTCTCCGAGGAGGAGGCGGCGGAACTCGCGGCCACCGACGGGAGCACGCGGCCCGCACCGCCCGAGGCCGTCGAGGAGAACGCCAGCGACGGCGCCCCGGCCCAACCCGACGCCGGGCCGTCGACTACCATCGAATCCGAGCGATCCGACGGCGAACCGCCGCTGGAGTCCGTCACGTCGGACGCGGGCGTCGATTCCCCTGACGACTCACCGGACTTAGGCGTCGACTCACCGGACCCGAACGCGGCCGAAACGGGCGTCTCGTCCCGGCCTGCGGACGAGTCCGATGGCGAAACCGCTCCGGAAACCACCGGCGAAATCACCGAGAAAAGCGGCGACGGGAGCGACGAGATCACCGCGGAAACCGACGACCGGAGCGACGACGAATCCACCGAGAAATCCGACGGGGAGTCCAGCGAAAAAGCGCGAACGCTCGCGAGCCACGTCGACGACATCGTCGACGGGGGGTCCGGGCGCGTCCGCCTGCTCGACGGCGACCACGAGGTCATCGCGGAGGGGCCTGCCGCCGACGCGTTCGACCTGATCGAGAGCGCCGAGGAGATACCCAGGGCGGTCGTTCTCGACGCGGACGTGAGCCAGCGCGTCCTCGATATCGCGGCCCAGCGCGGCGTCGGCCAGGTCGTCGCCCGCGGCGACGGCGAGTACGTCAAACAGCCCACCAGCGTGCGCGTCCGCCTCGCCGCGGAGTTCGCGGCGTAAGAGCGGTCGGCAGAGCCGGTGGCCACCGGGCCACGGACCACCGGGCAACCAGTCCACCGACTACTGGCCTACCGACCCACCGACGGTTCAGTGCAGTTCGCACACGAGCAGGAGTCCGTCGCAGTCCTCGTAGTGGTCGGGCAGGCGCGTCCCCTCGTCGAACCCGCGCGAGCGGTAGAACTCGCGTGCGCGCTCGTCGACCACACGGACGGTGACACGCAGGCGGTCGACGCCGTCCTCGCGGAATCGCTCGACGAGCGTCGACAGCAACGCGGAGCCGTGACCCTCGCCCCGCGCGTCCGCCGCAACCGCGAGTTCGACGAGGTAGCCGACGCGCCCGGCGGCGTCGGTTACCGCGAGTGCGTAGCCGACCGGGCCGCCCACGTCCGCGCGGTGGTCCGGTCGCGCGGTCCCATCGTCATCCGGGACGCGTTCGGACTCACGCTCGGCGACCAGCACCGTCGGCCCGCCGCCGATGCCGAGTTCGAGGAGATCCGGCACAGGCTGTGCGAGCGCTGCCGACTGGATCGCGCGGAGGCGCGGGCCGTCGTCCGTCCGGGCCTCCCGGACGCGGGTCATAGCGTCGCGACGCCCGCGGCGACCGAGACGATGCCGGCGGCGATGGCGGCCGCGAGCGTCGCCGCGAAGTTGACACCCTCGTTTTTGAGGAGCCATCCCTCGACGGTCGCGCCGAGCAGGCTGTCGACCGTCATCCCGACGATGCCGCCGAAGACGACGACGCCGGCGCCGAGGAGTCCGATCGACTCGAAGGCGCCGGCGGCGATGGCGGCGATCAGGACGGCGCCGCCGAGGCCGGCGACTTCGCCCTGCCAGGTGACCGCACCGTCGGTGCCGGGTTCGACGCGCTCGAAGGAGGTGATAAGCCGCGGGTTGTCGAAGACGCCGCCGATTTCGCTGGAGAGCGTGTCGCTCATCGCGGCGGCGATAGAGCCGGCGAAGGCAAAGAGGAACACGTCCGGAGCGACCGTCGTGTAGGTCGGACTGGCGGCCGCGCCCAGCACCGCGAACAGCCCCACAAGCGAGTTCGCGAGGACGTTCCCGCTGCCGCGGGCGCCCTCGTTCTCCTCGGCGATCCCGCGGGATTTCTTCTCCTCGTAGCGGAACTTCGTCGAAATCCCGCCCAGGCCGAAGAAGGTCACGAGCATCAGAAACCAGCCGTAGTCCCCAAGCACGATGGTCTGGAGACAGAGGAACACGCCGGTCAACATCCCGGGGAGCGAGGCCGTCTTCAGCGCGTAGGTGAGATAGCCGAGGACGGCCGCGACGCCCAGGGCGATCGCGATCCGGGTCGGATCCGGGTCGAGTGGCAGGTCCGCGAACAGCCACAGCAACAGCCCCACGGAGACCATCACGAGCGGGTCGTCCCGTTCGAAGAGCACGGCTCGCAGCAGTGCGCCAAGGAGGGCACCGCTGGCGGCGAGGAAGGCGACGAGCGGCCACTCGACCGACCCGACTGTGCCGCCGCGTTCGAGGACGACGGCGGCCTGCCCGGCGGCGCCGGCGACGAACCCCACGGCGACGAAGCCGACGGTCGCGACGACCGGTTCGTCACGGAGTGCCCGGACGACGTGGCCGCCGAGGTTCCCCCACGAGAGGAGGAGGACGGTCCCGGCGAAGACGGACATGGGCAGGTGGAATCGGACCGCGATCAGGGCGAGCGCGGCGGCCGCGAGGGCGAAGCCGGCGAGGCCGTAGAGGCGGCCGTCGCGGCGGTCGCCGGGACGAGCGAACAGCTCGAACAGGGGGCCGCTGTCGATGACGTAGAGCGCGAACACCGCGACGAGGATAAACGGCGCCGGGGCGGCGACCGTCGCGATGGCGGGGCGGGTCCCCCGCGCGATGGTCGGGACGGCGAGCGCAAGCGTCCCGACGAGTGCGAACGCGCCTGCTCGCCGGACTGTCGTCGTCACGCTACTACCGATTCCCGTGGTGAGGTACTTACCGTTTCCGAACGCCACGTCACGACTGCGCCACGGTACGGCCGCGCCACATCACGACTGCGCCACGGTACGGCCGCGCCACATCACGACTGCGCCACGGTACGGCCGCACTTCTCCGTGCCAGCACTACGTCACAACTGAATCGTCCGGGGCCGAGTCGGGGGATTTAGGCCGGGGCCGACCCAGGTCCGGACGTGGGACTGTACGACCGGTATCTCGCGCTCAGGCTCCGGTGGAGCGACGCGGATCTCCCCGAGACGGTAGCGCTGATCGTCACCGAGCGCGACCTGCTGGAACAGGACGCCTACCGGACCTTAGAGGACGTGTTCCGGTGGGCCTTCGAGTTCGGCGCCGAGCGCGTCGCCGTCTACGTCAGCGTCCTCGACGAGGAAGTCGTCGACACGATCCGACGGGAAGTCTCGAACGTCGACACGCCCCGGCCGCTGGCCGTCCGCGGGCCCGACGACGACGAGCAGGCCGACGCGCCCATCCTCGTCGGTATCGGCCTCGGGGGCAAACACGAGTTCGCCACCGCCGTCCGCGGCCTCGCCCGCGAGGTGGCGGCCGGTGACCTCGACCCCGAGGACATCGACGAAGCCGATGTCGAGCGCGAACTCGTCTTCCCGTTCGACCCCGACCTGGTGATCAAGACCGGCGCCGAGCGCCTCTCGGATTTCATGATCTGGCAGTCGGTCTACTCGGAACTGTACTTCACCGACGTGAACTGGCGGGACTTCCGACGCCGCGAGTACCTGCGTGCGCTGCGGGACTACCAGAACCGCCAGCGCCGGTTCGGCCGATAGCCGACGAGACTCACTCTCAGTCCGCCGGCCGGTCGAACTCCGCGTCGGTCTCCTCGTCGAGTATCTCGCGCTCGGCGCTCGGAAGTGCGCCCCTGAACCGGTGGAGCACCGCCCGCGCCTCGGTCACTTCGGCGGCGCCGAGCGCCCGCACCAGGGCGAGCGCGCGCCGGGCGCGGGTCTTGCGCCAGGACTCCTTGCGGTGTTCGTAGGTACGGATCGACCGCAGGAAGTCGACCTTCCGGAACTCCGGCCAGTAGGGCGTACAGAAGTAGACGGCGGCCTCGTTGCCGTTGGCGTGCCAGGGTAGGAAATTCGAGGTGCGCTCGTCACCGCCGGTCCGGAGGATCAGATCCACGTCCCGGACCGGCCCCTCGTAGAGTCGGGATTCGAGCGTCTCGACGTCGATTTCGGCGGGGTCGAGGTCGCCCTCGTCGACGGCCGTCGCGACGCCGCGGGCCGCCGAGAGCAACTCCGCGCGGCCGCCGTAGGCCAGCGCGACGTTCAAATGCAGGCGGTCGTACTGGCAGGTCTTCGCCTCGGCGTACTCGATGGCGTCCCGGACGCGGTCGGGCAGGCGATGGGTCTCGCCGATGGCCCGGATGCGCACCTCCGACTCGTGAACGCGGTCGGCGTCCGCGAACTCGCGGAGTTTCTCCTCGATGAGGTCGAAGAGATCCTCCAGCTGGTCCTCCGGGCGGTCGAAGTTCTCCGTCGAGAAGGTATAAAGCGTCAGTTCCTGCACGTCGAGTTCGTCACACCAGTCCAGCACTGCCTCGGTCGTCTCGGCACCCTCGCGGTGGCCGTCGGTCGCCGACTCGCCCTTCTTCGAGGCGTAGCGCCGGTTTCCGTCCTGGATCACGGCGACGTGGTCGGGCGTTCCCGACAGTTCCCACTCCAGCAGGCGCTCGTAGGCGCGCCGACTCCACGTCCGCAGTCTACTCATCGGTTCAGTTCTTTCAGCCCGGCGATATGGGTTTTGTGTTCCGCGATTCCGCCCGCCAGCCACGGGACGGCCCGCGTTCGATCGGTAATCACCCCTCGAACGTCCCGACGATTACCCCCTCAAACGTTCCGAAACCGTCTCGAACATCCCGATGACCACCCCCTCGAACGTTCCGAAACCGTCTCGAACATCCCGATGACCACCCCCTCGAACGTCCCGAAGCCGTTTTTACAGTGTACGCGAAACAGCATATCGAATCGACACCGGATCACGCCACGCCATGATCGATATTCCCGCAGGAGACGACGAGCGGTTGCCCCCCGCCGCCCGCGACGGCGTCGCCGGACTGGCCGGTGACGACCCGCTGATCGTCAGCATCAGCGACGTACACGGCTACCTCGGCGCCGCCCGGAGCGCCCTGAAGACCCTCGCGGACCACGAGGACTACGACCCGCTGGTCAGCACTGACGACGAGGGACGCCTTCACTGGGCCGGTGGCGACGCCTACGTCCTCGTGTTCAACGGCGACCTGATCGACCGCGGCCCCGACAACGAGGGCGTCATCGCGATGGTCGAACGGCTGGCCCGCGAGGCGCCGCCCGGCCACGTCAGGATCACCCTCGGTAACCACGAGTGGGGCGTCCTCTTCCCCGACCTGGTCGAGTGGCGCGAGTGGTACTCCGGCCAGCGGACCGACGCCGACCGCCGACAGCTCTGTGCCCTCGTCGGGGCCGGCCACCTCGTCGCCGCGTACGACGGTTACAACTACACCTACGCCCACGCGGGCCTGTCGAGCCAGTACGACACCGGCCGGCTCAACGACCGCTTTGCCGAAGCCACCGCCACCCTCGAGGAGTCCATCGGCACCGACGCCGACCCGGAAACCCAGCGCACCCTCGTCGACGACTACCGGCGCGTGCTCCGCCTGGGTCGCCAGGGCGGCCGCGGCTTCGGCGCCGGTATTGCGTGGCTCGATTTCCGCTATCTCCCCGGCGAGTCCCCGCCCCAGATCGTCGGCCACACGCGCCAGGACCAGCCGGTCCAGAAAGGCGACGTGATCTGTCAGAACGTCATCCGCGCGAACCAGGCCAACCACGGCGGCGAAGCCGTGCTGGTGGAGTCCCCCACTGACCTGGTCTCGCTCGAACGGACCTACGACGGCGACGTCCACGTCCACGAGTTCGACCTGCCCGGCGAAACCGAGTGAGCGGATGTTTCTCGATGCGATATTTTCCCGGGAATCAGCCACGCACAGCTAGGAACGCTTTGTCGGCCGATTCGACAATCCGTGCGGGTGAGACTGAAAGGGGCCGCCGTCTCGGCGAACCCGGCCGACGCAAGCACCGCAACGAGCGGAGCGAGTGAGGAGCGCAGCGAACGGGTGGCGCAACCGTAGGGAGCGCCACCGATGCTCGAACGGCGACCACAGGGAGCCGTGAGAGCCGCAGGAGCCGAGACGGCGGGGGCTTTCACGCTGTTCGCGGTTGCGGTCCCATCAGGCAAGTCTCCAACTCTCACCGAACTTCCTGCTCGGGGTCGTAGGGGTAGAGTTGCGCCTCGAGGAGGGCGAAACCGATGCCGACGACTACTGCGACGACCGTGAGCGCGGCCGCTATCTGGAAGGGCCCGCCGGTCACCAGGAAATAGAGGGTGAAGACGACCCCTGCCATGCCGCCGAGCCACCCGATCGTCGAGATCGCGCTCGCCGCCAGCGCCACGTAATACAGCCGTTGATCGCCGGGCATTGTCCCGACCGACCGGTGGCACGAGATTAACGTTTGTGCTTGGTCGTCTCCCCAACAGAATGACATCAGCCACAGAGGCGCCGACGATCGGGAGGATCGCGTTGTGGCACTCCTCTCGAAGGGGAGTGTCGCTCAGTCGGTGTGAGATCGATCAGCGGTCGTCGACTCCACCGACATCTGTCCGAACTCGACGGCCACGACGGAGCGGGGAAGAGACTCCCGGAACGTGATCGTCGCCCGATAGCTGTTCGCGCTCATAACGAGGCTGGAACCGCCATCCCCCTTTTCGTCCCTTCCGACGCGGACACTCAGGGTATCGGAGTCCTCGTGATACGTCGCGTCTTCGAGGGCCGCTTCGTGACTATCAGCGGAGCCGACGTATAGACTCCCGTCGATTATCACTCGGTTTTCGGGCGGTCGGAAACTGATCTGCGGTGGACTTCGGGGAGCCGAGTCGATGAAATCGCTGCCGGGTCCGAACACCTCGAACTCCCGGTCCGCGATCGGTCCCCCTGAATCGGACTGGAGTGCGGAGTCGACGAGAGAGACACAGCCAGATAGGGCAGTGATACCGCAGAGTCCCCCGAGGAGGGCCCTCCTTTCCATACATAATGTTTTCAGAGAATGGTTTTAAAATCTCGGTATATCAAACAGGATTCGGAGTCGAAGCAGCGTCACAGCAGTGGCTCGAGGCGTGTGGAAGTTGGAAAGTGGGACCGCCGAGGTATCAAACCGCGATACCTCGTGCTCCCAGTTTCGCTTCGCGAAAAGTGGGACCGCCGAGGTGAGCGAGTCGCTTTTGGAGTTATTCATCCGGTCGTCGGGGTTGTCACTCATGGTTCTATGATTCCTCAAGGTAGCTACGACGCGATTCCATCCGCTTGAGCAAGTCCGGTTGGTCGTAGTGTGTCCGAATGACCTCGGGTGTGGCGTTCACACGCTCAGCCAGTACCTCCGGCGGCCAGCCTCTGTCGCGATGATCTGTAATGGAGCCAGTCCGTATCCGGTGTGGGGATCTAGCGGACGGGCAGCGAGACTCATAGCCATGTTCGCGGGCTTCACAGTCGTCGGGGTCACGATCGTGCGGGCAGACACCGTATCGACACGGCTGGGTGACGATATTGAATCGGGAGCGAATCGCTCCCTTTGACATTCGACCAGTTCCCTTTTGACTGGAGAATAGAGGTTTGCGTCCGTAGTCGTCTTCTACATCGAATCGAGAAATATCGATATACTCCTGAAGCAGCTCACCGATATCGTCGGAAAGGCCGACCGGTCGCTCGCCCTCTTCTTGATTCTTGAGGGGCGTGTCCGAATCAGGTCGGTGCCGGAAGTAGATGAATGGAACCTCGATATTCTCCAACTCTTCAGGGTCGAGATCATCCTGGTGAGCTAGTCGTTCGAGGTCATTTTCAGTCAGGTAGCAGTCGCGCAGGTCGAGCGACCGGAGCGCACCGAGTCGGGCGGCCGTGTGCCATGCGAGAGCAAACAGAGAATGATCACGACTGGCGAATTCATATCGTTCGAGATTGTCGAGGATCGTCTCTGCCCGTTTTGTCGATAACTTCTCCTCGTTCGCTCGTTCGGCCTTCGAGAGCGTTGGAACATCCACCTTGGCGGGGAGTTCCTTCGGGACAGCCTCAACGTCAGCACAGAACTCCAGAAACAGTTTGATAGTCCCAAGTTGATTATTCAGTGCGCTCTGACTGAGGTCCTCAGCGCGACGGGATGAATCGTATCGGAACACGTCACGACCCGCCAAACTATTCAGATTTCGAATTCCTTCTTCGTCGAGCCAGTCGACGAATTGGCGAACTCGATAAAAGTAGCTCTTTACAGTTTCTTCGGATTTCTCCGCACGTTGCCGATCAAGCCACATCTCCATCGCTTCGTGGGGTTCGAGAGGTCGGAGATCGTCGCTCATGCCACCACCTGAGGAACTATTGCATCGCAGTCAGGACAGAAGGATTCCCAGTTTGGAAATCCGGGATCAACAGCATCAGCGAGTCGAGTTACCGAGTTGGGATCGCGGCAAGAGCAGGTTCTCATACGCAACCTCCTGGCCCAATCCATACCTGACGATTCTCCGGTTCATCGGGTCGAATCAGCATTTCAGGCCAATCCATCACACCACATAGCTAATCGTCTATTCCTATAAAGCTATCCCTAATTAGGGTACGTTTTATGGAGATTCTTGATAGAGATAGCTCAACCCGAGGTCACTTTTTAGACAGAGGAGCCTCACTGGAGGATATGGACGATAACCCTGGAGAGCCAGAGTGGATTACCGACATGGACAAGGAGATCTTGGAAGTTCTTAGTAGCGAACTCATCCTGACACCCTCAATAATCGCGGAGAATATTAGCAGGTCTCGAAAAGGGGTTTCTAACCGTATCAACTCCCTTCAGGCCGGGGAGTTGGTTGAAAAGGTGGATCGTGGAAAATATCGAATAACGGACGAAGGTTTGTCTGTTTGGGAAATATCCGACAAAGACAGATTTCGGAGGCGTCGATTCGACGCTACTGAGAGGAGACTGATACAAGAAGACTTGGGGGTACCTAGGGAGGAATACTTGGAGCAGACCCGGAAAGAATATGAGAAAATCAAAGAAGAGGAAGAGGGTGTTGAGGAACCATTTGAGGAGGCTTTTGAACGAGTAGAAGAGCGGCTTAGAGAAGAAAATCAGAATGAAGACAACAACTAAGCATTCAGATAGCGCTATTGGGAGAGAAGTATGGATTCAGTTGAGGAGTTGAGAGAGAGTTTACAGAGATTAGAAGCTTCTGGGTTTGAGAAATTCGTCGCAAATCTTTGGGAACAGGTGGGATGGAACACACGGGTTACGAATTCGGGGCAGGATAGGGGAATTGATGTCATTGCGACCCGGCGAGACCCAGTAACACAAAAGCATCTGATACAAGTAAAGAGGTACTCAGAAGACAACAAGGTCACCGTTCGACACATTCAGCAGTATGCTAGTCTCCCGCAGCAAGACCGGAATTCAGATGCAGTAGTTGTTGTAACAAGCGGAGAATTCACCGACCCTGCAGAGCGGAGAGCAAATCAATTAAATGTGAAACTAGTTGGTCCTAAAGACATATTCGACATTTTACAGAAGTATGAGATATCTGGCTTGCTCAGTTCAGACGAACGCGCCTCACAAGAAACGACTCTGACCTCCTCAGAATTTAAGTCTGAATCACCGAATTCAGATCACAACATTCAGATTGAATCCTCAATCTCTGCAGAAGAAAAAAGGAAACGGATTGAAAAGCTCCTGAAAAGGCACAAAAGAGATTCTAACAACCACTACGCGCCAGTCAATCTCTATTTCATCTCTGAAGAGATGCCACCATCGAATCAGGCTTATTATGTGATCAGTCAAGATCTACACCAGCTAATCGTCCGCGATAGGGAGATGGCTGATCGAGTAATCAAGATTGGCAGGGGAAGTGGGATGGAAGTAGTTGAGGATATCGAACATTCAGACACAAATACTGTAGTCATCGAAAAGTCGGAACTTCCCCTTGATTTATACACTGATTTCCATATTAACATGATCGAGAGATTGCTCAGAGAAATATACGATATCTCCTTTGGAGATATTTTGAACGCTGAAATTGACGTGAGTGGAGGAGCGATCTCCTGGTCGGATATTGAGTTATAATTCCGACCAGACTCACAAATAGCGCTGGATATCTGTGTAGATAACATCGGTTCACGATGATTTCAATGATATAGAATTAATACAGATTTGATGTCTTCTCGCACATCAATCAAATAGATTCTCGTAAGTTAGTGATTCGTCTGGTTCACCCTCTCGACCACTCTGTTCGCCAATATCAGTGTGGTAATTCATTGTGTACTCAATTTGATCGTCATCCAAATCATATAATCTCCCAACCAGCCGGTCCACATCGTCAATGATCGGTCGGAGCGAACTCATGTGGAATTTCTTTCCAGTATAGGTGTCCTGCATCTTTTTCCAAAGTGTATCCGCAAGTGACGTGATCATCTCTTCATGGTCCCTGATCGTGCTTTCGTCTGGCCAAGGGAATGACCCGATCTGGGAAAGGGTATGATTTCGCTGGTCACCGTATGTAATCCAGTAGCAATAATACAGAGAAGAACTATAGATTAGAAAAGCCGTTTTTTGTTTTAGTTTTGAATCGAAGTATATGAAGCGATGCCCCCCCTTCTCAGTTAATTCTGACATCATGGGATTAATCCAGTATCCACTCCCAGCACTCAGGATTATCGGGTTTTGTTCTGTTTCAGCATCACCCCTCTCAAACACATCTTCCATAACAGTCCCGGTCTGTTGCCCCAGATTGGCAAGTAATTCCCGCTTGACCTTTGGACCTACCTTCGGAAGTACCGGTCCGCTAGTTCCATCACCCCCAATGGTATCTCTGAGAATAAGGCCTTCCGTTGAGCTCAACTGAATATCTTCGAATCGCTGTTGCCGATTGTCCTCAGTGAACAGTATGAGATCGCTGGTGAGTATATCCCCTTTATCGACTGTACTTTTCTGACCGGTGAATATTCCAACCCGGATCAACGCATTACTGAATACGCCTGTTCGGCCGCGCAACCCAAAACACGAGATTCGAGTTGGTGATAAATTCTTGTACAGCAAACTGTGGAATTCTTCACGATTCGACTGGAATACTAAACGTAATGTTGTGACATTACCAAAATACCCGTCTTCTGATAGAAGCTGTAGTTCTCGTTCTACAAATTGAGCTGAAATTTCATTAATCGAGGAAGTATCGTACGTAGACACGAACATCTGCTCACTGTCGTTAAGTAGGTCTCCGTATGGTGGATTTCCGAGGATGATGTCGAACTGAATTGGCTCCCCTATTTCAGCCCCTTGTTCTGCAACTTCTGGGAACTCAACTGTCCAGTGGAATGGATTTCCGAGAATACGATCGAGGTCGTATTGCAGCGGGCGGCGGACGAATTCATCAAACACGAAGGCATCCTTGAGAACCGAGCGCAACTCGTCTGCGACGATTTCTTTTACTCGATCTTTTCCTTTGTTTTTCAGTTCGGATTCTCGCTCCTGAATGTCTAATCGAGCAGATTTTTTGTACGTAGTATATCCCAGTTCTTCGAGCCTCTCTGCTTGCTCCTCAACGAATGCAGCGCCGTCTTCACGTTGGACTTTGACTGACTCAACGGTCGGATACAGTGTAGCTTCATCAATTCCTCTATAGATCTCGTTGAATGTCTCTACATCACTGACCTCGGTTTCAATCGGGTTGTTGTAGCGTTTGAGGTATGCTTCGTCGAAATCTGGACGAATCTCTTCCATCAACTCTTCAATTTCTTCTGGGGAACCTTCGCGGTCGAACTTGTACGCCTGCCGTTTCTCAGCGAGTTCTGCAAGCTCTTCATCCCAGATAGATACGCTCTCAACGACACCTCTCACCGGCAAGCCGATAAGCGAATTACCCGCAGCAATGTTAACATCGATGTTGGGAAGTGGTCCGAAGTTCGGCTCCCAGCTGTTTTCCTCGATAATTTTTAGCCAGACTCGAAGTTTCGCGATCTCAGTAGCAACCCGATCGACATCAACTCCATAGATAGTCTTCAATGCAAGGTCGCGCTTGAGCTCGTACTTTTCCTCTGGAGTAGGATCATCCCCGTGATTTAGACCCCGACGTAGCGAAATCTGGACACGAGTGATTTCGTCCATTGCGCTGGTGAGGAAATGCCCGGATCCGCAAGCAGGGTCGATGATCTTTAATTCACTGAGATTCTCAATAGCCGCTTCGGCAGCATCCGCATTCCCAAACCAACCTTTCCCTTCCTCAATATCTCGGAGGACCTGTGAGAGTTCCATTTCCTCCATATTTGACCGAATGATCCGCTCCTCCTCTTCGGTATCAGAGACCTCTGAGGCGAAGGTATTGACGAGTATTTCTTTCGCTTTCGGATCGATGGCTTCCTCATTAATCAGGTCCGTAACGTCGTTTGGAGTGTAATAGGCACCCAGATCCTTCTGATCCCTGTCTTGCTCAATGTAGTTGATCGTCTTCTCAAATACGCTCCCGAGTAGAGCAGGGTCAAAACCGTTGTTTGAAAGATTGAGTTCACTGCCCTCAATCAAATCAGAAACGACTGTTGGAAGGATGCGATCATTGACTGTGTAGTCACTTTCGTTTTCTACGTTCTCACGGAATAGTCCACCATTCAGGTATGGGACAGATTTTGCCCATTCGCTCTTGCGTAGCACGTTGTTGATTTCACAGCGTTGCTCGAATGGCGTGTTTGAGAGCGTTTCGTCCTGATTTTCGATACACTTCTCGACGGAGTTGGAACGCTCTGAGATACTGCGTCAACTTGT
>Ga0207719_100408_pt1 | contig 26233 bp, 20 predicted proteins | sample A23P1SouthBayCA_2_FD_187279 | JGI IMG/M metagenome (GOLD analysis project Ga0207719, IMG submission 187279) | Aerobic enrichment media microbial communities from Eden Landing Ponds, California, USA - A23 P3 (3) (SPAdes) | ecosystem: Environmental > Aquatic > Marine > Unclassified | place... | reverse complement strand
CGGGACTCCCCGGCCCGCGGCGTGCTCCGGCCGAGCGACGACACCGCCGTCGTCGACGGCGTCAGTGTACCGGTCGGCGGCGACGTCGTCGTCGCCGTCGAGGGCAACGACGTGCGCAGTCCCGAGGACTTCAGAAGCTATCTCGCGCTCGAAACGTCGCCCGGCGACGCGGTCTCCTTCGACGTGTTGCGCGACGGCGAACGGACGACAATTGAGTTCGAACTCGGGGAGCGGCCGCCCCCGGCGGCGTTCCCGACCGGGTTCGTCTGAGGAGTCACTCCCGACTCACCGGAGCGCCAACAGCGCCGGGAGCGCGACGACGGCAATGAGTATCTCGGCCCCGCCGACGACGAAAAAGGCCGCGAGGAAGCCGTACGCGTCCGCGACGTAGCCGCCGACGAGGACGCCCGCCAGAAAGCCGGCGCTCCCCGCGACGTTGAACCCGCCGATGGCCGCGCCCCGATTCGCCGGCGACGCGAGGTCCGTCACCAGTGCCATCGTCGCGGGCGACATCGCTGCGCCGACGACGCCGACGAGCACCATCGACGCGCCGGCGAGCAACAGGGTGGGTGCCGCGCCGACGGCGACGACGGCGACGCCGTACAGCAGCGACCCGCCCGCGACGGGGAGGACGCGACCGACCCTATCGGAGAGCGCGCCGAAGGGGTACTGGAGGAGCGCGAACGGGGCGAAGAAGAGCGCGAGCACGAGCCCCGTCTCGCCGGCGCCGAGCGCGAACCCGCTCGGGTCCCTGAAGTACAGCGTCCCGACGAGCGCGAAAAAGCCGGCTGACAGCCGGTCGATGAACCCGAACGCGTAGGGGACGAGGAGCGCGGGCGTCTCCGAGATTCCCCGAATTGCCTCCCGGACCGACGTGCGGCCGCCGCTGGCGCGCTCTGGCCCCCGCGCCGCCAGCGCCCCCGCGACGAGGAGCATCCCGGCGGCGACGACGAGCGGCGCGAGCGGGTCGAACTCCGTGAGCTGTCCGCCGAGCGGCGCGCCGAGCGCCGTCCCGAGACCGATGGCGATGCCGGCGGCGCCCATGTTCCGGCCGTGACCGCCGGGCAGGTCCATCAGCGCGGCCATCGCCAGCGAGAACGCGCCGATGGTCGCCGCGCCCTGCGCGGCCCGGAGGAGGAGGACGCCGCCGAAGGTGAGGTCGAGCACGGCGGGCGCACCGGCGAGCGTGAGGTATCCCGCCGCCCCGCCGACGGCGCCCGCGGTGATAAACGGTCGCCGCGCGCCCGCCCGGTCGCTGAGCGCGCCCCACACGCCGGCGAAGGCGATGAACGCCGCGAACTCCGCGGCCAGAAAGTAGGTGGACGCGTCGAGTTCCGTCGTCGCGCCGAGCGCCGAAACGAGGTCGGGGACGCCCGGGTAGAGGAGGACCTGTGCGAACAGCACCGTGAAGACGACGGCGGCGAGCGAGGCCCGCTCCCGGTCGGCGTTCGGGGTGTTCGCGGCGTCCCTCATCGTCTCCTCCCTTCGTTCGCGGGCGTGAAACTGCCTTCGGTCGGGGGCCTACTCCGAGCGCGCGAGCGTCACTTTCCCGATACAGTCGCCGGACTCGGCCCGCCGGTGCGCCGCGGCCGGTTCGTCGAACCCGAAGCGCTCGTCGTCGAGGAGGGGTTCGAGTTTGCCCGACTCGACCATCGCGGCCGCGCGCCGGAGAATCTCCCCGTGACGGGCCTTTCCCTCCTGTCTGTCGTGGAGGAGCGGAATCAGCATGTAGACGGTGTGGAGCGAGAGCCCCTTCGTGTGAACGTCCGTCAGGTCGTGTTCCCCGCGGGACATCGTCGTCACCACGTCGCCGTTCAGACCGGCAGCGGCGAACGACGTTTCGAGGTTGTCCGCCGCGCTCCCGACGGAGTCGAACACCACGTCGAAGCCGCCCGGTGCGTGCTCGGAGACGTACTCATCGACCGGTTGCCGGTAGTCGACGGCGTTCGTCGCGCCGAGCGTTCGGGATTGCTCACGCTTTCGCTTTGTCGAGGCGGTGGCGGTGACCGTCGCTCCGGCGCGTGCGGCCAACTGGACGGCGACGTGGCCGACGCCGCCCGCCCCGCCGTGGACCAGCACCGAGTCGCCCGCCGAGACGCCGACTCTGTCGTGAAGGCCCTCCCACGCCGTGATGGTGACGAGCGGGAGCGCGGCCGCCTCGCGCATCGACAGCGACGGCGGCTTCCGGGCGAGCGACGCGGCGTCAGCGACGGCGTACTCGGCCAGCGTGCCCGTCGTCCCGTTCACGCCGCCGACACAGCCGTACACCTCATCGCCCACGTCGACGGATTCGACGCCCGGCCCGGTGGCGACGACGGTTCCCGCGAGGTCCCCGTGGAGGACGGCCGGCGGGTCGGGCGCGAGCGGCTTGCCGGCGCGCCGAACCTTGTAATCCACGGGGTTCACGCTCGTCGCTTCCACTGCCACGAGCGCTTCGTTGGGGCCGGGGTCGGGGCGGTCGAGTTCCCGTTCGACGAAGGAATCCGGGTCACCGAACGACTCCACGACGTGCGCGCGCATCGTCTCGGGGAGGTCAGTCATGGGTGCTCATCGGGGGCGTCCGGCAAAAAACCAACATCCGCGGCGGCCGTCGCCTTTATGGGTGGTACGCGGACACACACCGACATGGTGAGCGAGACGGAGACGGACGGGGGAGCCCCCGACTCGGCGCCAGTCGAGACCGTCGAGTCGGGCGAGGCGACGGTGACGGAGGAGGGAACGGAACTCGAACGCTCCATCGGACTCGTCGGCGGACTGGCCATCGGCGTCGGGACGATGATCGGTGCGGGCATCTTCGTGTTCCCCGGCATCGCCGCGGGGCGCGCGGGCCCGGCCGCCGCGGGGTCGTTCGCCATCGGCGCGCTCATCGCGCTGTTGGTCGCGCTTCCCGCGTCGGAACTCGCCACCGCGATGCCGAAGTCGGGCGGGGGATACTACTTCATCTCCCGGTCGCTCGGCTCCCTGCCGGGCGCCGTCGTCGGCATCAGCATCTGGTTGGGGCTGGTGTTCGCGACGGCGTTCTACCTCGTCGGCTTCGGCAACTACGCCGCCGAGATGCTCCAGCAAGTAGGTATCAGTACCGGCGGCGTCATCGTGCCGCTGGCGCTCGTCTTCGGCGTCTTTCTCACGGCGCTCAACCTGCTCGGGACGGAGAACGCCGCCGCGCTCCAGAACTACGTCGTCGGACTGTTGCTCACGATTCTCGTGCTGTTCCTCGGCTACGGCGGCCTCGATGCCGTCGGCGTGTTCGGCTCCACACAGACCCCGGAGGCGTTCATGCCGTTCGGCCCGATGCCGATGTTCACAACCGCGGCGCTCGTGTTCACGTCGTATCTCGGCTTCGCGCAGGTCGCGACCGTCGCGGGCGACATCAAGAAACCGAGCCGGAACCTCCCGCTCGCGATGGTCGGCTCCGTGCTCATCGTCGGCGTGCTGTACGTCGCCACCATCTTCGTCGCCACGAGCGCGATGGGGAGCGAGGCGCTCCGGATGGCGGGCGAGACGGCCATCGTCGATGTCGCGGACAAGTTCCTCGGGACGGCCGGCGTCGTCGCCATCCTCCTCGCCGGGCTCTTGGCCACGGTTTCGAGCGCGAACGCCTCGATTCTCTCCACCTCCCGAGCGGTGTACGCGGTGAGCAAGGACCGGGTGCTCCCCGCGTGGACCGGGCGGATGAACCTGAAGTACGGCACGCCCCACGTCGCGCTGGCGATGGCGGGCGGGCCGACGCTCGCGCTCGTCGCGCTCGGTGAGACGGAGGTGCTCGCGGAGGTCGCCTCCTTCCTCCATCTCGTGATGTACGGGCTCATCTGCGTCGCCCTGCTCCAACTCCGGCGGGAGGACCCCGACTGGTACGACCCGGACTTCCGGGTGCCGCTCTCGCCGCTCGTCCCCTTCCTGGGTGCGATAGCCAGTTTCGGCCTCATCCTGTTCATGCAACGCGAGTCCCAGATAATCGGTGTCGCCGTCATGCTCGCGGCCGCCGGGTGGTACAAGTACTACGCGGGCGACGTGCGACTCAAGGGTGATCTGTGATGACGGAACTCGCCATCCGACAGCCGCCGAAGGTGCTCGTGCCCGTGAAGGTGCTCGCGGGGGGGTCGATACCCGACGCGCTCGTCCGATTCCTCGCGCCCGCCGAGGTCGTCGTGTTGGGCTATCACGTCCTCCCCGAGCAGACGCCGACCGAACAAGCGGATGAACAGTACGGCGAACAGGCCAGAGAGGCCGTCGCGGACATCGCGGCGGCGTTCGAGGGCGAGGGCCGCGCCGTCGAGACGCGGGTCGCCTTCACCCACGACCGGGACGAGACCATCGAGCGCGTCGCGGCCGAGACGGACGCGACGGCGACGCTCGTTCCGAACCCGACCGGGGAACTCGATTCGATACTCGTTCCCTTCCGTGGCGCGGTGGACGTGTCCCGGACGGCGGACCTGGTCGCGGCGCTGTTCTCCGAGCGGGAGGGGAGCGTCACGCTCCTCGGGTTCGAGGGAACGACCGACGCCGTCGATACGGCCCACACGACGTTGCTCGAACGGGGACTGGACCCCGAGCGCGTCCACACGGAGATGGCTGAGGGAGAGTCCTCGGTCCGGGAGATAGCCGAGTACGCCGCCGACTTCGACGTCGTCGTGATGGGCGAGGGCGGTCCCTCACTTCTGGCGTCGGTCATCGGTGACGACGCCGAGCGCGTCGCCGCCGAGTCGTTCGGCCCGGTGTTGGTCGTCCGGAACCGCGATTAGTCCGCGGTCACCGGTTCGCCGTGGTGTACCTCGGTCCCCAGCACATCGAGGAACTGGGCTATCCACTCGGCGTGGTCGGGCCACGCCTGCGCGGTGACGAGGTTGCCGTCCGTCACCACTTCGTCAACCCACGAACAGCCGGCGGCCTCCACCTCGGCGCGCACGGCCGGATACGATGTCATCTCGTACCCCTCCAGCACGCCGGCGGCGGCGAGTATCTGCGGGCCGTGACACAGCGTCGCCACGGGCTTGTCCGCCTCGAAGAAGTGCCGGACGGCGTCGAGCACGGGCTCGTAGGTGCGGAGGTACTCCGGCGCGCGCCCGCCGGGCACGACTAATCCATCATATTCGGCCGGGTCTATCTCATCGAGGGTGGCCGTCAACTCGAAGTCGTGGCCGCGCTCCTCCAGATACGTCTGGTCGCCCCGGAAGTCGTGGATGGCCGTCTTCACCGTCTCCCCGGCCTCCTTCTCGGGGCACACCGCGTGAACGGTGTGGCCGACCGCTTGGAGCGCCTGAAACGGCACCATTATCTCGTAGTCCTCCCCGAAGTCACCGACTATCATCAGGAGTTTCTTGCCCATTGGTATCACGGACCTGTGGTCCGTGTGTGAGTACGTCCTCCACGCGCATCAACCTACTGACGGTTCGCACGCCGCTCAGTTCTGGTGATCCACGCCGCCCGCAGGCCGTCACGCCTCGGTGACGTTCAGGCCCACCTCGTACACGTGGAGGTGCGAGTCGGGGGGTTGGGGCACGGAGCGGACGTCCGCCAGCGCGGCGTCGTAGTGTATCTCCGTGCCGCCGCCGACGAAGCGCACGTCGCCCACGAGCGCGCCGTACACCGGCACGCTCGGTTCGATGGTGGCGCCGTCGCCGCCCTCGCCCGCGCCGTAGATGGCACCGACGAACTCGCCGCCGCCGTTGAGGTCGGCCGTCGCGTCGGGTTGGAGGTACAGCCAGAACTGCGGGGCGTCGCGCCCGTCGTTCGTCACCGAGGTGCCGCCGCGCATCTCGAAGTCACCGGTGGTGTACACGTTCACGCGGCCGTCGCCCTCGACGGTCACACCGCCGCTCCCCCGGAGGTCCGTGTCGCCGGCGACGGCGATGTTCACGTCGCCGTCGGTCGTGTTGAGTATCAACTCCTCGCTGTCGTCGATGGAGAGGTCGTCGAGGTAGTAGTCGCCGGCGTCGAGTTCGCAGGTGCCGTCACAGTTCTGTATCGCCGTTGTCCCCTCGGATGCGCTCCGGATGGCGTCCATCCGGTCCTCGATGTAGCCGGTCGCCGCGGGCGTCCCGCCCACGTCGACGGACACCGGTCCCTTTGTTACGTTCTGTCCGTCGAGCGCGCCGCCGCGGTCGGTGAGACTGCCGTTGTACGTCAGGTTCCCCTCGAAGGAAGCGCCCCAGTCGAAGGACACGTCGCCGGCCACCGCCACGTCGCCCTCGACGCTCCCCGTCCCGACCGCGCCGCCGCCGGTGACCGTGAGGTTGCCGTCGATGTCCACGTCGCCGGAGAGCGTGCTCCCGCCGCGAACGACGACATCGCCGCCCGCGCGGAGACCGTCGGTGAGCGTGCCGCCGCCCTGCACCGTCACGTCGCCGGCCGAAACGACGCGCCCGCTGCTGGACTCGTTGGGGTCGGCGGTCTCGTTGGAGTTGTAGCTGTCCACACTGACGCCGCCGGTGAGTGTTAGGTCCCCGTTCGGCGTGCCGGCGAACACGGGGGCGGTGAGGGACTCGACTCCCTCCTCGACGGTGACGGTGTTCGCCGCGTGGTCGTAGGACACCATCGCCGGGTCGTAGGTCCGCTCGAAGTGCGCGCCCCACGCCTCGTAGTACTCGCTCGTCACGACGATTCGGAACCGGTCCGAGGGAATTGGGTTCCGTTGTGCCCCGCCTGCGGGGAACAGCTCCCGCGACTCGCGCTCCTCGACGCGAACCGTCCCCTCGCCCGCGACGGACCCCGTGAGATACACCAGCGTCACCGACAGCGCGAGGTTTCCGACCGAGGGGTCCGTGTCGAAGCGTATCGACGGCGCGGAGCGGACGGCGGCGGTGCCGTCCGCGGCCACGTCGAGGACGGCCCCACCCTGATACACGACCCGTTCGTCGCCTGCCCCCACGGTCGCCGTGCCAAGCGACTCGTGTATCAGCCTGTTCCCGCCCTGCGCGTAGATTTCTATCGTCCCTCCGTCGCCGGTTTCGAGGCGGGTGCCGCCGGTGTCGAACGTCCGCGCGTCGGCCTCGCCGCGGACGACGCGCAACACGGTTTCAGCGAACTCGTCGCTCACGCTCTGGGCCCGTTCGTCCCGGACCTGCTCCCGCACGTCGTCGATGGCGACGCTGCCGAGCGAGACGATGAGACCCACGCTGACCACGGTGATGGCGAGCAGGAGAATCACTCCGACGACGGCCGACTGCCCACGTTCCCGCGGCATTTGACACCGATTCGTCATTCATGGATAAAGTCCTTTGTGCCCGCTCGGCGCCCGGGAGCGCCGACCTTTTCTCGCGCCGCTCACACCACCGCGTATGGCGACTGACCCGCCCTCACCGAGCGGTCTCCCCGTCCTCGGGAACACACTCCAGTTCGCCGCCGACCCGTTCGAACTCGTCGCGGACGCGGTGGCGACCCACGGCGACGTGGTCCGACTCGACCTGCTGGGAACGGACGTGTACGCGCTCGCCAACCCGTCGCTCGCCAGGCGGGTGCTCGTCGAGGACGTGGACGCGTTCGGCAAGACGGCGGACTTCCGGCGCGCGTTCGGTGACGGGTTGCTCACCGTCGAGGGGGAGGCGTGGCGCCGCCAGCGGGAGGCGCTCGCGCCCCACTTCTTCCGGGAGCGGATGGATTCATACGTCGAAACGATGACGGAACGCGCCGCGCGGCGGGCGACGACGTGGTCGGCCGGCGAGCGGGTCGACCTCGAATCGGAGATGTCGGCGCTCGCGCTCGAAGTGCTGTTCGATGCGCTGTTCGGCCGGGATTTGGACGTGGACGGCGACGGGGAGATCCGCGAGCACGCGGCGGGGCTGACCGGCTGGTTCGAACCCGCATCGTGGGCGCTCCCCGAGTGGGTACCGACGCCCGCCCGCCGGCGATTCAGGCGCGCCATCGCGGCGCTGAACGCGGAGGCCGACCGGCTCATCGACGAGGCTCGCGAGGACGGCGGCGAGAACCTGCTCGCGACGCTCGTGGCGGCCGCCGACGCCGGCGGGCCACTCACCGACGAGCGCCTGCGCGACCAGGTGGTCACGTTCGTGTTCGCCGGCCACGAGACGACGGCGAAGGCGCTCACCTTCGCGTGGTACTTCCTCTCCGAGAACCCCGACGTGCGGGCGCGGTTCCACGACGAAATCGACGCGCTCGACGGCCCGCCGGCGGCTGAGAGCGTGGAGGGCCTCCCGGTGACGGAGCGAATAATAAATGAGGCGCTCCGCCTCCATCCGCCGATTCACACTATCCCGCGGCGGACGACCGAACCCGTCGAGATGATGGGCCACCGAATCCCGGCCGAGACGGAGGTCCACCTCTCGGTGCGGACGATACAGCGCGACGGTCGCTTCTTCGACGACCCGGAGACGTTTCGCCCCTCGCGGTGGGTCGAGGACGCCGAGCGTCCGGAGTTCGCGTACTTCCCCTTCGGCGGCGGCCGGCGCGCCTGTATCGGACGGGAGTTCGCGCTCACGGAGGCGAAAGCGGTGCTGGCGACGATTGGGCGGAACTACGAACTCGACTGGGAGGGCGAGACGCCGCTTCCCGTCGCGCCGACCGTCACGACGCAGGTGGACGGCGGGTCACCGACGCGCGTTCGGGAGCGCTGACGGCGGGGCGTGTGAGGAAAACAAGCGCGACGGCGTACGGGGTTTCGGCCGGCCTAAAATCCGAAAGCCATATCACCCTAGTTAGGCTCACCTAAAACATGGCACCCACGGCCGACACGCGACGACTGACGCGCCGGAACTACCTCGCGGGCGGGAGCGCACTCCTCGGAAGCGCACTTCTCGCGGGCTGTACCGGCGGAGACGGAGGGTCTCCCGATTCGACAGCCGGCGGCGACCCTGATTCGACGGCCGATGGCACGTACACCGCGACGCTCTCTCCGGTCGGAGACGTCGAGTTCGACTCCGTCCCGGAGAACGTGTTCACGATGTACAACCAGTACGCGGACATGCTCGTCGCGCTCGGCCACGGCGACGCCGTCAACTCGATGTTCGTCCCCGATATGGCCGGCCCGGCGATGAACCACTACTACGAGCGCCTTGACGGCGTCTCCTTCGCGTGGGAGGAACTGCCGAACCCGTTCGAGAACTTCACGCCGGAGTTCTTCCACAGCCTCGACAGCGACGTTCACCTCCTGGACCCCGCGTGGGCGACGACCCAGAAGAACTGGAGCAAAAGCGACGTGGACGACATCGCTGAGCAGGTCGGCCCCTTCTTCGGGAACTTCTACAGCGGCACCCGCGCCGCGGCCCCGGAGCCCTACGCCGATGGGTACGAGTACTACACGCTCTGGGACCTCTTTGGCCGGGTCGCTGACGTGTTCCAGGAACGGGAGAAGTACGAACGGCTCGAATCGGTCCACGCGGACCTCATCGACACCATCGAGGCCGACCTTCCCCCCGAGGAGGAGCGCCCGACGGCCGTCCGCGTCACGCTCGGTGACGGTCAGTTCTGGACGTACCACCTGAACCGGGAGGGGTTCTGGCTCGCTGACACCCGCCCGCTCGCCGCCAACGACTCCTTCGGGAGCGAGGAGTGGGACGGGCTCTGGGGCTCGGTGGGGTACGAGACGATGGCCGACGCCGACCCCGACGTGATTCTCCACCTCTGGGGGACCACCTCGCGCTACGACATGGCGACCGTCCGCGAGGACCTCGAATCGCACTCGGTCGGGAAGACGCTCAGCGCCGTGAAAAACGACCGCGTGTACGCTCAGGGGATGCGCTATCAGGGCCCGCTGATGAACCTCTTCCAGATAGAGATGACCGCAAAACAGCTCTACCCCGACGTGTTCGGGGAGTGGCCCGACTACGAGCACGGCGACCACTATCCGGAGATTCCCGAAGCAGAGCAGTTGTTCGACCGACAGCGCGTCGCAGACATCGTCACCGGGAACTAAACAGCCTACAGCGACAACCGACGCACCGTCGTCCCCGCGGTCTCGATATCGGCGTCGGAGGCGGCGGCGACGGTGACGACGTTCTCACCGTACTCCGTCTCCAGGCGTCCCTCGAAGGCGCCGTCCTCGGGTTCGAACACGTCCGTCCCCGAGGGCGTCTTCACCGCGACGACGTCGCCCGTCGTCTCGCCGGAGACGACGATGTTGCCCGCCTCGAAGCGCGCGTCCACGCGGAGCGCTGGCCCGCGGTCCTGTCGGTGCTCCTCGCGTTCGAGGTAGCGCTCGCGGACGAACGCGGGCGTCTCGACGGGTTCGCCGGCGTCGATGCCGTGCGCGAGACGGACGTACTGCGCCATCGACCACGCCAGCGGCGTCGCGGAGCCGGTGCCCTCCCCGAACGCCCAGTTGTAGTCGGTGCCGTACTCCCGGTCCCACACCTGCTCGGCTATCATCCGCCCGGAGTTCGCGAACCCCTGCATCGTTTTCAACGACTGCGCCGGTTGGAGCAACGCGTCGCCGTCGCCCGCCCGGAGTTCGTACTCGGCGCGCTCGCCGGTGAGAAGCGGCCAGAGGCGCCCCTTCCCCTCGTTCGTGACGGACCACGGCGCGCCCTTGTCCACCCGTGCGCGCTCGCCGTAGCCGTCGCCGTTGTATCGATAAAACGCGGCCCCGTCGGCCACGTCCACGCGGATGGTGTCGTCCACCTCCCGCACGGAGTTTCGAATCACGGCGTCGTCGGGCGGCTTGATGCCGAGCCGGACGAGTTCGAGGAAGCCGGCGTCGATGATGTCCCGCTCGTCCAGGGTGGGCCCGCCGTTGGCGAGCGTGCGCAGGTGTCCCGCGTCCGGGTCGCCGTCCCTGGTCACCCGGACGTAGTACGGCGTGTGCTCGTGGCGCTCCGTGCCCGTCTCCGTCGCGGTGAGGCCCTCTACGTCGTTGGTCCACGCGTCCGCGAGCGCGAGCCAGACGAGCGCGTCGCCGCGTTCGCCCGCCGTGAGCGCGAGCTTCCCGGCGCAGGCGAGCCCGGCGATTTCGGCGGCGATGGAGGACGGCGAGTAGCCCGCCTCCTCCTCCCAGCGCTCCTGTGCGGACTGGGGGCCGTTCCGGGCCACGTAGTCCGCCGAGCGCCGGATGTTCTCATACGAGTACGGCGCGTCCGACAGCTCGACGCCCGCCTCGTGGAGATGGTAGGCCATCACCTGCGGGAAGGAGATGTTGTCCATCTGCTCGCCGCCCCAGCGCGTGATGCCGTTGACGTACGTGTTCTGCGGGATGAACCCGCTGTCGTCCTGCTGGTACTCGTAGATGTAGGACAGCTGTTCGGTGGCCGTCTCAACGTCCCCGACGGCGTTGAACACCGTGAACACCTGATACAGGTCCCGGGACCAGACGAAGTTGTAGCCGTAGCCGCGCTGTTCCTCGGCGTTGACGGCCTCGCCCCACGGCACAGAGGGAGAGGCGATGGACGCCCCGCGATACGTCTTGTCCTCGACGGCGAGCAGACACATCAACGCACTCCGGTACTGGTTCGCCAGCGCCGCGTCGTCCCCCACCGACTCGGGCAGGGGTTTGTCCGCGAGGAACGCCCGCCAGCCGGCGGCGTACGACTCGCGCACGTCGTCGTACCCCTGTGACAGCGCGCCCGCCGCCTCGCCCAGCGCGGCGGCGGTGTCGGCGCGCCTGGCGAACCCGAGCGCCAGCTCCGAGCGGAGGCTGTGGCCGCCGCCGAGGTGGCCGATGAGGACGACGTTTCCGTCGTCGATGCGCTCCCGTTCGGCGGGGCGTTCGCCGGTCGTGAAGAACTCCTGTAACTCCGCGCTCCCGGCGCCGCCGACCGTCGCCCACTCGAAGCGCTCGGTGGCGGTGAGCGCCACGGCGACGGAGTATCCCTCGCCGTCCTCGTCGACAAGCAGCGGCGCGTCCGACTGGCCGGTGTACGCCGACGCGCCGCGCGCGGCGAGGTGGCGACGGCCGCCCTCGCCCAGGCGCATCCCCCTATCGCGCGTGCCGGTGTTGGCGAGGGCGACGTCACCGACGACGTACACGTCGTACGCCGTGTCGTTGGCGCTGTCGAAGGCCACGTCGGACACGACGGCGTCGTGCTCCGGGTCGGCCGCGTACTCGACGGCGAGCGTCCACTCGTGGCCCTGTCCGTCGCCCGTCTCCGTGATTCGGTGCTCGAAGCAGAGCGCGTCGTCCTCGGTGGGAACGACCTGCCGCTCGACGGTGTCGGCGTCGTCGTCCCGGCGCGTCTCGTTGTGCGTGCGCACCGTGTACTCGGACCCGTCGCGGGCGACGATGAGGAAGTCGAGCGTCCGGAAGTTCATCAGGTCGACGCGCGGGAAGCGCACCTCGGTGAGCGCGCCCTCGGTGAGCGTGAACCAGACCCGCGAGGGGTCGGACTCCCCGTGGTCCGCGACGGTGCCCACGCCGTATTTTTCGCCCGTCGTCCAGTTCGGTTGCTCGCTCGGTCCCTCGGGCACGCTCGCGCCGGAGGGGAGCGCGTCCTGTGCGGCGAGCGCCGCCGTCGTCCGGAGGCGGAACGCGTGGACCGCACCCAGCGGCGCCGCGCTGTCGGGCGTTCCGTCGTCGAACACCTGTTCGGCCAGATAGCCCGCGTCCGTCGCGAACGGGCCGTCGGCGGCGAGCAAACCATACAAGTTCCCCGCGCGCCGGAGGAACGCGTCGCCGTTCCGGCCGTAGCCGTTGAGCAACGCGCCAAGCGTCGCCGCCGCGCTCGCGCCCATCGCGGTGGCGAGCGACCAGAGCTTTTCCGATTCCTGGCCGTCCCGTCGCCACTCGTCGCCCTGGTAGCGAATCAGTCCCGCGACGTCGCTGTCGGCGGGGTTCCGCGAGAGGCCGTTGAGCGTCGCGCCGACGTGTTCGGCTATCCGGTCGAGTTCGCGCTCCGTGAGGTGGTTGTCCTCGACGGAGGCGTAGGCGCGGTACGCCTCCACGAGTGCGAACGTCGACGCGTCGAGGCGCTGGTCCGGGTCGCCGTCGACGAGGCGGCGCGCGTACGCCTCCCGCTCGTCGTCCCAGAGCGCGTCCAGCCCCTCAAAAACCGTCGTCGCGCCCTCGGCGGCCGTCTCGACGACGCGCTCCCGGAGGGGGGCCCGCGCGGCGGCGGCGAACGCCTCGACGTACGTCGCCGCGGTGTGTGCGAACTGTCCGGTCTCGTTCTCCCAGACGCCCTGACACTCCTCCGGGAGGCCGTTCCCCGCGATTGTCCCGTGAAGCGCGTCGACGCCGTCACCGATGGCCTGGCGCACGTCGGTGGCGAGCGGTCCCGGAATCAGCTTCCCGTGTTCGCGGAGGAACGACGCCAGGAACGCCGTCGCGCGCGCTGTCGTGTCCGACTGACGCTCCGCGGAGGAGTCGCTCCCCTCGACGTTCGCGTTCGCCCACCCCGGCGCGAGCGACCCGTCGCTCGCCCACACGCGGTGGGGCCACGTCCCGTCTTCGAGTTGGCCCGCACAGAGGAACTCGGCCGTCCGGAGCAGGTCGGCCTCCACGTCGAGGTCCAGATGCTTGCTCGCCTGGAGGAGTCGGCCCGCGACGCGGGCGTTGTCCCGGAACCACGCGTAGCCGTACCCACCGGAGTTCCGGTAGAAGGGGTCGAACTCCGGCCCGGCGATGCGCGCCGTCCCCGAGTCGAGCAGGTCCAGTGCACGGAGGTCCGTCCGCACGAGGTTCTCCCGCGGCGGCGACTCGGGGAACGTCACCGAACTCCGCTCCCGGGCGACCGCGCGGAGACTGCCGGCGTCGGCGTGGTCGCTCGCCTGTCGCCGGACCGTCGCCAGCGCGCTCTCGCCGTCGGCCTCGCCGTGGTCAGCGAGCAGCGTCGCCAGCGTCGTCCGCACGCCCCGCCCGGCGCTTTCGAGCGGCGCGCGCACCACGATGTCGCCGCTCAGGTGGGCGTCCTCGTAGCGGCGCCGCTCGGCGGCGCGCGGGAGTTCGGTGGGGCTCTCGCTGAGCAGTTCCTCGAAGCGCTCGGGAATCTGGCCGCTCACCCGCTCGATACCGGTGGAGGCGGCGACGTAGTCGTGTTCCTCGCGGTGGTACACCTCCACTGTATCGGACCCGTCCGGCCCCGCGCCGTCGTGGACGAGACGGCCGATTCGGCTCTCTTGGCCCTCGGGGGCGAAGGAGAGGAAGGCGACGAGGCGCGCCGACCCGGGGATTTTCCCCCGGAGTTCGACGTGTGTCAGGTGCGAGCGCCCCACCGTCACGTCGTACTGGTGGACGGTGAACGCGCCCGCGTCGTACTCCGTCTCCACGAGCGCCGTCTCCCGGTAGTAGTGCTGGCGGACGGTGTCCAACTCGTCGAGCCACCGTATCTTCCCGTCGGCTTCGATGCCGAGGCGCGAACGGTCGATGCCGTACAGCCCGGAGAGCGCCGCGGAGTAGTCCCGTATCTCCCCGCTGGAATCGACGTGGACCAACCGGTCCTCGTCCCCCGAAAACGCGCCCGAGACGGTACGGGCCTCACCGGGGTAGTGCGCCGCGCCGTCCCGCTTGAACTCGTTGAGTGCCGTTCGCAACCGCATCGGTCGTTGAACCCGCGCTACGCATTTAGTCCTTCCCGTCGCCACGGCGTCACCGTGATAGCTCGAAAATCCCCGTATCGGTGACTTCGAGGCCGCTATCGGTGGCGCAGTTCTCCCCCGTGGTCAGTTCAGTCGCGTCGACCGCCGGGTCGAGCGACACGGTCGCGGGGTCGGCGCCGAAGTTGAGCACGACGGCGACGGCGTCCTCGTCAGCGTCACTGCCATCGCCTGGCGCGCGCCGGGCGTAGGCGACGACGCGCTCCGGGTCACCCGACTGAACCGCGTAGTCGATGCGTTCGAGCGCGGCGTCGCTTTCGAGCGCCGGCCGCTCGGCGCGCGCGTCGAGGAGTCGTTCGTACGTCGCCTGAAACGCCGGGCGCGCGTCGTCCCACGCCAGCGCGTCCCGGCGGCCGCGCTGGCCGAGTTCCTGCCCGGCGTACAGCATCGGCGCGCCCGGGAGCGTAGCGATGGCGCCCGCCGCCGCGAGCGCCGCGTCGTCGCCGCACTCGACGACGTACCGGCTCTCGTCGTGGTTCTCGGCGTACAGCATAAAGGATGCGTGGGGCGGGAAACCCGTCACGGCGCGCTCGTCGATGGCGTCGAGGACGGCCGTCGCGGGGAGGTTTCCGGACCCCACCTCGCGGAGCGTGAACGCCGTCGTCGAGTCGAAGTGCATATCGAAGAGTCCGCCCTGGAAATCGGGGATGTAGGGTATCGTCTCGTCGAGGAGGAGAAACTCGGGGTCAACGTCTTTGACCCGCTCGCGGAGTTCGCGCCAGAACGGCTCCGGGACGGCCCACGCCATGTCACAGCGGAACCCGTCCACGAGTGGCGCCCACTCGTCCACCGCGTCGAGGAGGTGTCGGCGCACGGCGAGCGTGTCGAACTCGAAGTTGGCGATGTGCTCCCACTCGAAGTACGTGCCCGGATTTCCGTGTTCGTCCCACTCGTACCACTCCCGGTAGGGGCTCTCGGGGTTCGCGTCGGCGTCGCGGAAGAACGGGTGGGTGCGCGCGGAGTGGTTGAGCACCAGATCGAAGAGGACGCGCATGCCGCGCTCGTGGGCGGCGGCGACGAGGTCCTCGTACGCCTCGCGCCCGCCCAAATCCGTGGCTATCGAGAAGAAGTCCGTGATGTTGTAGCCGTGGTCGGCGTGGTCGTTCTCCAGTACCGGCGTGAGCCACAGCGTGTCGACGCCGAGGTCCGAAAGATAGTCGAGGCGCTCCTCGATAGCGTCGAACGCCGACGCCCCGCCCTCGCCCGCGAACGTCCGGACGTAGATTTCGTAGATGACGCTGTCCTCGGCCCACGCGGGCGCGTCGTAGGGGCGCTCGATGGTTATGCCATCGTCCGTTCGCCGCAGCGAGAGCGCGTCGGGGACGCTGTAGCCGTCCGCGCCGACGGCGACGGCGTGAATCCGGGCGCGTTCGTCCTCCGGGAGCGAGTCGAGCGGCACGCGGAGTTCGCTTCCCCCTGTGTCGCCGCTCGGCAGCGAGAACGCGTCCCTGTCGTCGGCAAGGAACTCGACGGTCAGGTCCGCTGGTCGCTCGCCGCTCTGCGGGTTCGGGCGCGCGTCGGCGTCCACGACGACGTCGTCGCCCTCGACGCGCGCGTCGAGGTGGAGCAGCGGCCGTCCGGCGGGCGGGTCCGACGCCTCTCGTTCGGAGCGGTCCGGCCCCGAGTGTCGGCCGGTGCGTTCGGTCGTGTCCGTCTCGGCGTCACCGGAGTAGGATTCGCCCTCGGTGGCAGCGGGCGACAGCGCGCCCGGGAACGCCCGAACCGTGAGCCGATGGACGCCGTCGGGCGCGCGGAGTTCGACGACGTAGTGGCCCGGCGCGTCCGGCACGAAATGCTCGACGGGGTCGTCCCCGAGCGTCGCTATCGACGCCGCGGGGCGACTGGCGAACCGCCAGCGGTAGCGGGCCGACGGGTCCGGGTCGCGGGGCGCCAGTTCGAGTTCGTCGCCGACGGCGACGAATCGGGGCGGGCCGGGGTGATGCATTACGGCGTCGTTTCGCCCCGCCCGCCTTTGGCTTTTCCCCGGACGGCAGTTCTATACGACAGCGTCCGAAGGGGTGGGTATGAGCGAGGACGAGCGCCCGGTTTCCGTCGAGATGGAGATAGCGGACGGCCGAACGACCATCACCGTCACCGGCGACCGGAGCGTTGCCATTGTTGTCCGCTCGGCGTCCGGGGAGCGCATCTACCTCCCGCCGGAGGGGTTCGACGAGGACCTGGCGTTCGACGGCGACGCGGCCGGCAGTAGCGCGTACCAGCCCTCCGATAGTCCGTACCAGTCATCCGACAGCCCGTATCAGGCCTCGGACAGCACCCAGCAGTCCGCGGACAGCCCGTACCAGTCCTCTGACAGTCCGTATCAAACGTCGGACAGCCCCTACCAGTCGCCGGGCGCGACGCAGACGCCGGGGCTCGAAACGACGGCGAGCGGGTTCCGCATCGTCCACCCGGAACCGGTGACGGATTTCCGCATCCTCCGGTAGCTACGACAGAATCTCCTCGTAGAACTCGACGTGTTCGGCGGCCACCTGCTCCCAGGTTCGCACCTCGTACTCCAGCGGCGAGTCGAGCGACAGCGCGTACTCGATGCCCGCCGCGATGGACTCCGAGTCGGGTTCGACTTCGATGAGACAGTCCGACGGGAGGAGTTCGGCGGCGCCACACTCACTGGCGACGACGCGCGTGCCGGCGGAGAGCGCCTCCACGATAGTAATCCCAAACGGCTCCGCGAGCGAGGGGGAGACGAACAGGTCCGCGCTGGCGTAGTAGTCGCCCAGCTCCTCCTCGGGGACGTAGCCGACCCACTCCACGCTGTCCTGGATGCCCAGTAGCTCCGCGAGGCGCTTGAGTTGGGCCGTGAGATGCCCGGAGCCGCCGACGACGAGCGTCACGTCCTCGCGGCGGAGCTTCGAGAGCGCGTACAGCAGATAGGGAATGCCCTTCTGGTCGGTGTGTCTGCCGACGAAGAACAGCATCTTCCCGTCGATGCCCAACTCGGATTTGAAGTCCCGCCCCGTCGTCTCGACGCTGGAGAACCCGTTGTAGATGACGCGCGCGTCGCCGCCGTACTCTCGTCGTATTTTTCCTTTGGTGAACTCGCTCACCGCGACGAGGTGGTCCGAGCGCTCGACGACGCGGCGCTCCGTCTCCACCTCCCGCTGTGGGGGGTCGCGATTCCGGTCGGAGGAGAGCGAGTGGAACGTCGTCACCCACTCCACGTCGTGATTCGACTTGGCGCGCGACCCCGGGTTGTAGCCGAACCAGTCGTGAGTGTGGACGATGTCGGCGTCCGAAGCGCGCTCTGCGAACGCCTCCGAGAGGCGGCCGATGCGCGTGATGATGTCCCCCTCGCCGGTGGGCACGCCGTGAATCCCCTCCCGGTCGGGTGCGTACTCCGCCGGGAGCACGAGCTCCAACTCGACGTCGTCGCTTGGCTGGAGCCGTTCGAACAGTTCTCCGACCGCCGTATCGAGGCCGCCGGTCACGTTCGGGGGGAACCCCCATCCTAACATCAACACGCTTGCCGGCACAGTGTCCCCCTGTTTCCGGGGGGCGTATTTAGTGGTTGGCCCCGGCCGAGGATTGAAACCCCCGCCGGGCGAAACGCCGGTATGCGATTCGAGCGACAGAGCGGCCTGTTTCTCCACCTGACTTCCCTCCCCGGCCCCGACGGCGTCGGTGACCTCGGCGCCGGCGCGCACGCCTTTCTCGACTTCCTCGCCGCTGCCGACCAGTCGCTGTGGCAGTTCTGTCCGCTGGGTCCGACGTCCGGTGCGCACGGGAACTCGCCGTACCAGTCGTTCTCGGCGTTCGCCGGGGCGCCGATGCTCGTCGACCTCAGGGACCTCCGCACGCGGGGTTACCTCGACGACGCCGACCCGCCCGACTTCCCCGCGGAGCGCGTCGCGTACGACCGGGTGCGCTCGTACAAGCGCGAGCGCCTCCGCGAGGCCCACGCCGCCTTCGCGGCCGACGCCGACGAGGACGAGCACGCGTGCTTCGACGCCTTTCGGGAGCGCGAGTCCGCGTGGCTGGCCGACTACGCGCTGTTCGCCGCGCTCAAAGACGAGTTCGAGGGACGGCCGTGGACGGAGTGGCCCACCGAAATCAAGACCCGCGAACCGCACGCCGTCGAACGGTATCGGGAGCAACACCGCGAGGAAGTTGACTTCCACGCGTTCGTCCAGTGGGTGTTCGACGAGCAGTGGCGTCGCCTTCGCGAGGCGGCCGCCGAGCGCGGGGTGAAACTCGTCGGTGACGTGCCCATCTACGTCGCGTTCGACTCCGCCGACGTGTGGGCGACCCCCGAGGCGTTCGATTTGACGCCCGACGGCGACCCGGCCGCCGTCGCGGGCGTCCCGCCGAACCCCGGCGACGACGGCCAGCGCTGGGGGAACCCGGTGTACGACTGGGACGCGCTCGCGGATTCGGGGTACGAGTGGTGGGTATCCAGGCTCGACCGCCTGCTCGACCTCGTGGATATGGCCCGCCTCGACCACTTCAAGGGGTTCGACGAGTTCTGGGCGATACCCGCGGACAGCGACGACCCCGCCGACGGCGAGTGGCGCGACGGGCCGGGCGCGGCGTTCTTCGAGACGCTCCGCGCGGAACTGGGCGGGTTGCCCTTCCTCGTCGAGGACCTCGGCTTCGTCGACGAACGCCTCCACGACCTGCGGGCGGCGTTCGACTTCCCCGGGATGTGCGTCCCCCAGTACGCCGACTGGTGTGAGGCCGGCAACCCGTATCAGCCGATGCACTACCCGGAGAACCGCGTCGCGTACACCTCGACCCACGACACCGACACCGTCGTTGGCTACTACGAGGCGCTCTCGGAGACCCAGCGCGACTGTCTCCACTACAACCTCGGCACGGACGGCGAAGACGTCCACTGGGACCTCGTCGAGGCCGTCTGGAACGCCGACGCCGCGCTGGCGATGACGACGCCACAGGACCTCCTCGGACTCGGGAGCGAGGCCCGGTTCAACACGCCCGGCACCGAGGACGGCAACTGGCGCTGGCGGCTCCGGGAGGGCGAGCTTGACGACGGGATAGCGTCACGGCTCGCGCAACTGACGGACGTGACGCTCCGATAGCGGGGAGGGAATCGAAACGAAGTCGAGGAAACGCGAGCGGAACCCGCTCAGCGGGCGCCCAGACGTTGCTGGAGGCGCTCCCGGCAGGTGTCGTACAGGTCGGCCGCGCGCTCGTCGTCGATGTCGATGGCCGAGGGCGCGCTGCTGACGAGCGTCGCGGAGCTGGCCGTGTCAGCGACGAGCGTCGCCAACCCGAGGCGGCGCTGGAACACGCTGCGCTCGCGGTTCACCGTCTGGAGGCGCTCGTAAGGAACGACGTGGGTTTGTCGCCGCCAGAACCCCTCGCGGAGCACGAGATGGTCCTCGCCGGCCCGGTAGCCGAGGTTCGCCCACTTCAGATGCGCCGCGGGCAGGACGGGGACGAAGGCGAGAAACGCCACGTACCACGGTCCGCCGCCGAGCGCCCACGCGGCGGCGTACGCCGCGGCGACGATGCCGGCTGCGAGGAGCGCGTACCGGACGACGTAGCGCCGCCGGGCGCGTTTGGGCGGGCGCTCCACCGTCGTGTCGAGCCCCCCGAACGGTTCGATGCGCCGGGCGAGCGCGAGCGTCGTCGCCGCCTTCGCGGCGGGCACCGCCGAGGGCGCGCCCGACCCCACCCCGTCGCCGCCGTCGGTGGGCGTGTAGCCGGCCGTCTCGACGGCGAGGCCCGCGTACCCCAGCACGCGCATCACCACCGGCTCCGTGACGGTGAGCGTCTGGACCTTCGAGAGCGGGATGGCGCCGCTGTAGCGCTGGAGCAGTCCCCGCTCGTATCGCAGGTCGTCGCCCTCGCGGACCAGCATGAACCCGTAGTACGACACCGCGCCGAACGCCGCGCTCACGGCGTACGCGCCAACCGCCGTGAGCGGGCCGTAGAAGACGGTCCCGACGAGCGCCTGCTCGACGGTGAGTTCCGCGAGCGAGGTCGGCACGCCGGCGGGCGCGAGCGACCCGACGAAATCGCTGACGGCGCCCGGCGCCACCGACGCCGCGATGAGCGCGAGCGGAACGGCGGCCGGCCGGAACGTGGCGAGCGCGTACACCGCCAACTCGACGGGCGTCAGAGCGAACAGCGCCTCGCTTCGCGCCTCGGACGCGTTCCCGGGAGCGCTCACCGACGGCGACTCGCCCGCTCCCTGCTCTTCTGTCTCGGACGCCGCGGCTTCGTCCTGCGCCGCGCGCCGGCGCTTTCGCACCGTCGTCTGAATCCGCTCGGCCTCGTCTCGGTGTACGAAGTCGAACGACGCCTCCGTGCTTCCGCCACCCGCCGTCTCGATGCTGACGGCGGCGGCGCCGATGAGGCGGAGCAACACCCGCCGTCGAACGTCGACGTTCTGGATGCGCCCGTACGGAATCTCCCGCTCCCGCCGGGCGAGGACGCCGGAGGCGACGACGAGCGCGTCCTCACTGAGTTCGTACTCGAAGCGGAGGTAGCTGGCCGCGCCGTACCCGGCGCCGAGCAGGCCGCCGATTGGCGCGGCGACGAACACTACCGATATCGGGATGTCGAGTGCGAAAGAGAGCATCGCGTAGGCGAATATCGGGACGCCGAGCCCCTGGACGCCGTGCCCGAGCGCCTGCGAGATGCCGGCGAGGGGGTGGAGGCGTCTCACACTCCGTCCTCCGGCTCGCTCTCGACGGCCAGCCGGCGCAGTCGCGCGTGGAGTTCGTCCGCGCGCTCAGGCTCTAACCCCGGTACGGCGACGTCGGCGCCGCGGCTCCCTGCCGTGTACACGACGACGCGGGAGAGGCCGACGAGTCGCTCCAGGGGGCTTCGCTGGGTGTCGACGTGCTGGACGCGGACGTAGGGGACCGCCGTGTCGACGGTCGTGAGCACGCCGCGTTCGAGCACGAGCGCGTCGTCCTGTACCTCGTACCCCCAGCGGCGGTACCGGACGAGGGTGTACGGGACGCCGACGACGAGAATCGCCACCGTGAGCGCGACGCCCACGAACGGGGTGACGTCGAGGGCGATGGCGGCGACGGTCGCCACGGCACCGAGAATGAGGGCACCGGCGAGGAGGCGAAGCCCCCAGACCAGTCGGATGCGGGAATTCAAGGCGTTCACACGGGTCCGTTCGTGGCTGTCCACCTCAAAGTTCGGGACAGGGGCGTCGTGTTGGATGCTCAACACCGGGGCGTAGTATTCAACTGTACGGCCCCCGTCTGTGCGCCCTATGTGCGACCACGAACCGCATCCGGTACGCGCCGACGGGGGGGTCAGCGCTGACGCCGACGAGGCGAGCGAGCAACTCGCCGCCGTCGAGCGTCCGGACACGTCGCCCGACCACTACACGTTCGGGGAGTTGCCGCTCGAACCCGTCCGCCCGGGCACCGCGGTTCTCGTCGTCTCGCCGGCCGCCGTCAACGACGCGTCACACGGGATGCTCGCGGTGGGGAACCCCGGAGAGGGAATCGTCGGCGTCGCGGCGCGCACCTCGCCCCGACGGTTCCTTCACAGCCTCTCCGAGCACACCGACTCGCCGCTCGTCGAACCCCACATCGGCGTTGTCGGCTGTATGAACTCCCGGACGCCGCGCATCCACTCGTTCCCCGAGGCGCACGTCCGAACGGTGTCCTCCCCGGCCGACCTCACCGGGCTCGGGATGCGATTCAGCGACCTTCAGAACGTCGTGCTCGACACGATTGAGGAGCGCACACAGAACTCCACCCGGGTCCGCGCGTGTCTGGACTCGCTGACCGTCCTCGACCAGTACGTCGAGTCCCGGACGCTGTACCGTTTTCTCAACGCGTTCAACGGACGGACCCGCGCGGCGGATATGCTCGGCATCGTGACGGCCAACCGGAACGCCCACGACGAGCGCGAAATCGGGCGCTTCGCCGGCCTTTTTGATGGTATCGTCGAAATTCGCGAGACGGATTCGGGCCTCGAATGCCGGGTCCGCGGCCTGTCGGGCCAGCCCCGAGGCTGGCGGCCGTTCCCGACGCGCTGACGGTCGCCGTTCGTCGTGTTGCGAGCGCCAGTCCCGCTTGCCGGGACGACTCGGCGGAACCCACGGTACAAGCGCGTTACCTCTCGCTCACTGCCGATACACCGAACCACCCAGCATAAGTGCGCTCGGCGGATACACACTCGATATGTCGCATCTAGGCTTACAGGCGCGAATGGCCGTGGTCGGTTCCATACTGTTCGCGTTCTACGCCGCCGCCGCCGCAGCGGCGATGCTGTTCTTCGACGCCCCGCTACTCCTCGTCCTCGTGGGTAGCGTGCTGTTCGTCGGCGTCCAGTACAAGGTCGGGAAATGGGCGGCGCTCCGGAGCGTCCGCGCTGAGGACCTCTCCGAGGAGGACGCGCCCCAGATTCACCGGCAGGTCGAGTCGCTGTCCCGCGATATGGGCATCGACAAACCCCGCCTGATGATAGCCAACATGGGCGTTCCCAACGCCTTCGCCGTCGGGCGAAAAGGCGCCGGAACGGTCGTCGTCTCCCGCGAACTCCTCGACGTGCTCAACCCCGACGAGGTCGAGGGCGTTCTCGCGCACGAACTCGCGCACATCGCGAACCGCGACGTGGTGATGATGGTGCTCGGGCAGGGCATCGCCTCCATCGTCGCCATTGTCGCCCAGTGGGCCGTGCTGTTCACCGGCGACAACGACATCGCGGACTTCTTCGTCGCGATGTTCGTCGGCCAGATAGTCCAGATGCTCGTGATGGTGTTCGTGTTCGCCATCTCCCGGTACCGGGAGTACGTCGCGGACGCCGACGCCGCCGAGGAAATCGGCACGGGCGAACCGCTCGCCAGCGCGCTCGAAAAAATCAGCGCCACGAGCGAGCGACAGGCCGCGAGTCAGGCCAACAGCGCCGGACGCGGTCGCGGACGGGGACGTGGCCGCGGGCGACGGAACAACGACGACGGCGTGGACGCCAAAGTGAACGCGCTGTGTATCTTCGGCATGGAGTCCGGACTCGCGAAGCTGTTCGCCAGCCACCCGCCGGTCGAGAAGCGCATCGAGCGGCTCCGGAATGGCCGATAGAGAGCTCATCGCCGCGGTGCTCGCCGTCGGGCTGGGAATCGTTTTTATACTGTCGCCGGCGACGATAGTCCAGGTCCACACCGCGGGCCGGATACCGGACCGCCACGGCGAGTACGGCGCCGACGGCGCGCCCGCACGCTGGCTGTGGGTCGTCCGGGCCGTCGGCGCCGCGCTCCTGCTCGCCGGCATCTACTTCGCCGCGAGCGTGCTCTCGCTGCTCTGAGTCGCCAGTCGTCGACACGCTCTGAGCCGTCCCACTCACGCCTGCGAGCAACCCCCACGTTTTAGTTCCGGGACACGGACCGAACGCCGTGAGCCTCCTGGACCGAGCGGCGACGATGCGCGACGCCGTCCGCACGCCGCGGCGCGCGATGGCCGCCGTTGTTCTCGTCGTCTTCATCGACCTGCTCGGATTCGGCATCATCGTCCCGGTGCTCCCGTTCTACGTCCGCTCGTTCGGTGTGAGCGACGTGTTCATCGGCCTCATCGCGGCGTCGTACTCCGCGATGCAGTTTCTCTTCGCGCCGTATCTCGGCCGCCTCTCGGACACGCGCGGCCGCCGGCCGGTGTTGATGCTCTCCCTCGCCGGGAGCGCCGTCGCGTGGGTCCTGTTCGGCCTCGGCGCGCGCTTCGAGGCGCTGTTCGGCGTCGCGGGCGGCCTCGGGATACTGTTCGGCGCCCGCGCCCTCGCCGGCGCGATGGGCGGGAACATCGCCGCCGCGCAGGCGTACATCGCAGACGTGACGCCGCCGGAGGAGCGCGCCGGCGCGCTCGGACTCGTCGGCGCGGCGTTCGGCCTCGGGTTCGTCTTCGGGCCGGCGCTCGGCGCCGTTTTCGCGAGCGACCCCGTCGTCGCGGCCGCCGAACGGCTGTTTCCGGCCTTCGTTCCGGCGACCGCGTACTCGCTCCCGAGCTTCGCGGCGGCGGCGCTGAGCCTCCTCGCTTTGCTCGTGGCCGCGCTCGTGTTGCCCGAACCCGAGCGAATCAGAGCCGCGAGCGAGCGCGTCGGCATCGTCTCGGTGTTCCGGCGCGCGCTCGCTGACGAGGCGCTCCGCCCGCTCGTCGTCACCTTCCTCGTGTCGAGTATCGCGTTCTCGGGCGTCCAGGTCACTTTCATCCCCTTCGCGGCGGACGCCTTCGGCTACGCGGAGGCGCAGGCCGGACTGCTGCTCACTTACATCGGCGTGCTCGGCGTGCTGAACCAGGGCGTCGTCGTGCGCGCCCTCTCGCGGCGCTTCTCGAACGCCCGGATGGCGCTCGGCGGCGCGCTCCTTCTCTGTGCCGCGCTCGCGGCGCTCCCCTTCTCGAAGCTACTCGGCGCGCTGTTGCCCGCCGCTCTCTCCCCGTTCGGGGAGGGGCCGGGGCTCGCGGTGTTGCTCGCCGTCCTCGCGGTGCTTTCGGCGGGGAACGGCCTGTTGAACGTCGGCATCGCCGCGATGGTGTCCGACGCCGCCGGGGAACACGAGCAGGGGAGCGCCTTCGGCGTCACACAGGCCGCGGGGAGCCTCGGCCGGACCGTCGGCCCGCCCGTGATGACGGCGCTGTACGTGCTCTCACGGCCTGCGCCCTTCGAGTTGGGCGCCGTACTCACAATCGGGATGGTCGCCCTGCTCGCCCGCCTCGCCCGCCGGTAGCGGGAGAGTGATGGGGCCGGACCGCGTCGTTCCGGTATGCCTCCGAGCGAGTCGCTCCCCGCCGCGGCCGGCGTCGGCCGGGTCGCGCTCTGTGTCCGTGACCTCGAATCCGTCTGTGCGTTCTACCGCGACACCGTCGGTCTCGACGTGTTCGAACGGTCCGACGAGCGCGCCACGCTCGGCGCCGGCGACGAGGCGCTCCTCGAACTCCGGGGGGACGCCGACGCCACGCCCCGTGGACCCACGGAGACGGGGCTGTACCACACGGCGTTTCGCGTGCCGGACCGCGGTGCGCTCGGCGCGGCGCTCGAACGGATTGATGGACTGTCTGGCGCGTCGGACCACCTCGTCAGCGAGGCGCTGTACCTCGACGACCCGGAGGGGAACGGCGTCGAGATATACCGCGACCGTCCCCGGAACGAGTGGCCCGAGGGACCGGACGGCAGGGTGCGAATGGAGACCCGCCCGCTCGACCTCGACGCCCTCCGGAGTGCGTCGACGGGCGCCGCGTCGGCGCCGGACGCGACGACGGTCGGACACGTCCACCTGTCGGTGTCGTCGCTGGCCGACTCGCGGGCGTTCTACGCGGACGCGCTCGGCCTGCGCGTCCGCCAGACCGTCTCCGGGGCCGCGTTCCTCGCCGCCGGGGAGTATCACCACCACGTCGGGCTGAACACGTGGGAGAACCGGACGGAACCGACTGGGGAGAGCGGTCTGGAGTGGTTCGAACTCCGCGCGCCGGCGGACGCCGCGCGGGCGGCCCGCGAGCGCCTGTCGGCCGCGGGGTACGCCACGGATTCGGTGAGCGACACGGTGGTCTCCGTGAGCGACCCGGACGGAATCGGGCTCCGGATTCGCCCGGCGTGACGTCCGGAGAACCGGCGCGCCTCGGCGGTGACGGGAATCCTTATGATACCGCCGCGGTATGATGCGGTATGGACGATATTTTCGTCGCGCGGCTCATGTCGTCGACGCTGTACACGGCGAACCGAGACACGCTCGTTGAGGACGCGGCCCAGACGATGCTCGACGGCGACGTGGGCGCGGTCCTCGTCGTCGACGACGACGACCACATCGAGGGCATTCTCACGT
>Ga0207719_100407_pt1 | contig 26319 bp, 24 predicted proteins | sample A23P1SouthBayCA_2_FD_187279 | JGI IMG/M metagenome (GOLD analysis project Ga0207719, IMG submission 187279) | Aerobic enrichment media microbial communities from Eden Landing Ponds, California, USA - A23 P3 (3) (SPAdes) | ecosystem: Environmental > Aquatic > Marine > Unclassified | place... | reverse complement strand
GGAGGTCTACCAGATCACTAATATCGGGGTGGGCAGCGAAGGGCTCTCGAACTACCAGACCGCGCTGAACCAGTACGGCTTCGGCGAGTATATGATCAACTCGGTCGTGATGTCGGTGATCATCGTCGTCGGCAAGGTGACGCTGTCGCTGTTCGCCGCGCTGGCGCTCGTCTACTACCGGTTCCCCTACGAGCGCGCGGTGTTTATGTTCATTCTGCTCACGCTCCTACTTCCAGTCCCGGTCCGCATCGTGCCGCTTTTCGACCTGATGGCACGGCTGGGATGGGGGAACACGCTGATGGCCATCACCGGCCCGTACATCGCGAGCGCGACGGCCGTCTTCCTGTTCAGACAGCACTTTATGTCGATTCCCGCCTCGCTGGTCGAGAACGCGCACCTCGACGGCGTCGGCCCGCTGCGGTTCCTCTGGGAGGTGCTAATCCCGATGTCCAAGGGGATGATTGCGGGCGTCTCGGTGATCACGTTCATCTACGCGTGGAATCAGTACCTCTGGCCGCTCATCATCATCAGCGACCAGAGCAAGCAGGTCGTGCAGGTCGGGTTGCGCTTCCTGCAGGCGGCGTCGCAGTCGGGGCTCACCAGGTGGGGACTCATTATGGCCGGCGCCGTGCTCGCGCTGCTTCCGCCGCTGGCCGTGCTCATCGTGTTGCACCGACCGCTGCTCAAGACGCTGGCAATCCAACAGAAGTGATTCACAATGTCTGATATAACTATCAACGGACTCACGAAACGGTTCGACGACGTAACGGCAGTCGACGACATCGACCTCGAAGTCCAGAACGGAGAGTTCCTCGTGCTCGTCGGCCCATCGGGCTGTGGGAAGTCGACGACGCTGCGAATGATCGCGGGACTGGAGGACATCACGAGCGGCGACCTCCACATCGGCGACCGCCGGGTCAACGATCTGGAGCCGAAAGAGCGCAGCATCGCGATGGTGTTCCAGAACTACGCGCTGTATCCGCACATGACGGGCGCGGAGAATATGAAGTTCGGAATGAAGTCCGTCAGCGACTACACCAGCGCGGAGATCGACGAGCGCGTCCGCGAAGCCGCCGGGATTCTCGACATCGAGGAACTGCTCGACCGGCGGCCCAGCGAACTGTCCGGCGGCGAACGCCAGCGCGTCGCAATCGGCCGTGCGATCGTCCGCGAACCCGACGTGTTCCTGCTGGACGAACCGCTGAGCAACCTCGACGCGAAGCTCCGAGTGCAGATGCGGGCCGAACTCCTGCAACTGCACCGGGAACTCGACGCGACGACGCTGTACGTGACGCACGACCAGACCGAGGCGATGACGCTCGGCGATCGGGTCGCGGTCCTGAACGACGGCGAGATCGAACAGGTCGATCCCCCGCAATTGCTCTACGACTATCCGGCGACGCGGTTCGTCGCGGAGTTCATCGGCAGCCCGGCGATGAACATCCTGCCCGTCGAACTCGTTTCAGACGACACCGACGTCAGTGTGCGCCACGAGCAGTTCGAGCTTCCGCTCCCGAACGCCGACTCGTTCACGGCCCAGCCGAAATCGGCGTTCTTCGGGATACGGCCGGAGGACATCTCGCTCGCGACGAACGTCGCCGACGACGTCCCGACGTTCGAGGCGGAGGTCACCGTCACCGAACCGCTCGGAGAGTCGCTGCTCATCCACTGTCGGGTCGGCGACGACGAGATCCACGTGAAGGCGGCCGCGCGGAGTTCGATCGACCCGGGCGATAGACTCGAACTCGGCGTCGACGAAGAGCGCCTGCACGTGTTCGACGGGACGGGCGAGGCCATCTATCACTCCTCCCCGCGCGGGCACGCGTCGTCCGACGCAGTACCCACCCAGCCAGAGCCGTGAGCGGGTCGAAGCCGTGTCAGCGGACGAGGGGGCGCTAGCGTGCGGCCGATCGCGCATCGCGGCTGTCTGGCCCAGTACCCCGAGAACACGCTCTTGGCGTTCCGGCGCTCGGCGTCGGTCGTCGATATGATCGAAACCGACGTCCAGCGGTGTGGGTCCGGCGAACTCGTAATCTTCCACGACGAGACGCTCGATCGGGTGACCGACGCCACCGGCGAGGTCGCATCGACGCCGCTGGCGGACCTCGAAGAAGTATCGATCCTCGACAGCGGCGAGTCGATCCCGACGTTGACGGAGGCGTTCGAGGCTGTGCCCACAGACGTCGGGCTGAATCTGGAACTGAAAGGGAAGGGGGTCGCTCGGGAGACTGTCGAGGTCGCGAACCGCTACGACCACGAAGTGATCGTCTCCTCGTTCCGGCCGGCGGCGGTCGCCGCCGCTCGCGAGGCCGGGGCAGCGTCGCTCGCGCTCTTGCTTTACGAGGACGAGGAAGCCGCCGCCGACTTCGATACCGATGCGGCGCTCGATGCGGCTGCCGAACTCGACTGTGACTACGTCCACCCGCACGTCGGGCTCTGTCTCGACACCGACGTCGTCGGCGACGCACACGCTCGCGGCTTCGGCGTCAATGCCTGGACGGCCGCGGACGAAGCGGACCTCCGCAAACTGCGAGCGCGCGGAGTCGACGGCGTCGTGATCGACGATTGTGAACTCGCCGCCGGCTGCCGCGACGGGGAGACGGACTCCGAAAGCGAAAGTGAGAGTGGTGAGCATCGGAAGTCCGTATAGCTTCTCGCCGAACGGTATAGCGAGCGTCTACGAGCAGTTGCAGTACCCGCTACGGGTTGTACGGCAGGGATTCCGACTCGCTCGGGCGGATCCGGGACAGCGACGACGCATCGAATCCGGACCGTCGGCCGACAGGGAGACAGTGGTGCAAAAACAGCGCCCGGCTGACGTGAAAAGTGTCTGTTAGTTCTGCGTTCGGATAACGTCTGAAAGCGATACGAGTCTCTTAGAAGCGGTTTCGAACAATATGAAATTCCGACATACTGAACCTTATATTATACGTAAATATGCTTCGAAACCTACGCAAAACATCGAATATGTGTATTTAGAAGAGACATAAATATATAATTCTGCAAAAGCCTAAGTAACAACACGATCAATTATGATATTATGCGTCGGATAGACCGAAGGAAGTTCGTCAGCGGGATCAGTGCGGCTGCACTCGCGAGCGTCGCAGGATGCAGCGGCGGCAGTAGTGGTACTGAGACGCAAACACAAACCGACAGCGGAGAGAGTACGACCACGACCGCTGGTGACAGTAATGAGACCACCAGCAGCGGTGACGAAGGCCTCGATCCGACAGATCCGTCGACGTTCCCCGAGTTCGACCCCGCAGACCCGCAGTTCCCGCAGTTGACGAGTACGCTGCTCGAAGCCGGGTACGAGACCGGGTCGATGACGGACCTCGAACGGATGCGGGAGAACCCGCGCGACGAACCTCGCTACGGCAAACCGGTTCCATCGACACCCGAGGACGAGAGCGAGTGGCTCGACCCCGACACGCTGCAGTTCTCGCTTGTCCCCACCGAAGACCCGACGGTGTACGAGAACACGCTGGAGCCGCTCCTCAACAACATCGAAAAAGAGACCGGAAAGACCGTCGAGTACGCGACGCTCGACTCCTACGCGGCGCAAGTCGAGTCGATGCGATCGGAACGGCTCCACCTCGCAGGATTCTCGACGGGGACAGTTCCGTTCGCCGTCAACATCGCGGGCGCGGTCCCGTTCTCGGTCCAGATCGACGGCAGCGGCGAGGGCGGTTCGTTCGGCTATCGGCTCTGGCTCATCACCCAACTGGATAACGGAGGGATCGTCGAACTCGAAGACCTGGAAGGAAAGACGATCGCACACGCCGACCCCTCCTCGAACTCGGGGAACCTGGCCCCGCGAGCACTATTCGCCAATCAGGGCGTCGTGCCCGGCGAGGACTACGAGGTGGCATACTCCGGTGGCCACCAACAGAGTTCGCTCGGCGTCGCGAACGGAGACTACCCTGCCGCCCCGGTCTGTTCGACCTGTTATGGCCGCGTCGCGGCCGACGATCAGCTCGATCCGAGCGCGATCAAGTGTATCTGGGCGTCGGAACCGTTCCCGACGACTGCCTTCTCGTACGTCCATACGCTCCACCCCGACATCCAGGAGGGCGTTCGTGCGGCGTTCCTCGAGTACGACTACGAAGATACCACCATCGCCGAGGAGTTCGAGGGGCGTGGCACGTGGGTCGAGATTGATTACGCGACGGTCTGGGACATCATCCTCCAGATCCAGGAATCGCTCGAAGTCGAGTACGAGACGGGCAACATCGGCGAGTAGTCGATCCCCCGTCGTTCCGCTCTTCGCACCATATCACACCGTTGTGAGACTCACGATGATACACCAGATATGCTCTCAGTAACCGATCTACAGAAGACGTACTCCTCCGGCGACGAGGCGCTCAAAGGCGTCTCACTCGAAGTAACGGGCAACGAGACAGTCGCGGTCATCGGACCGAGCGGCGCCGGAAAGAGTACGTTCATCCGCTGTATTAACCGCCTCACCGAACCCTCGGGAGGCAGTGTCGAACTCGATGGACTGGAGGTGACAGATCTCTCCGGGAAGAAACTCCGCAACGCGCGACGCGATATGGGGATGATCTTCCAGGAGTTCAATCTCGTCGAGCGGCTGACCGTGATGGAGAACGTGCTCTCGGGGCGCCTCGGCTACGTCAGTACGTGGGAGGCGTTTCGGCGGAAGTTCGGCGGCGACGACGTCGGGCGAGCCTACGAGGTCTTAGACCGAGTCGGTCTCGAAGGGCACGAAAACGACCGCGCCGACGAACTGTCCGGTGGACAACGACAGCGCGTCGGCATCGCGCGAGCGATCCTGCAGCGCCCGAAGATCCTGCTGGTCGACGAGCCCACGAGCAGTCTCGACCCCGAGACCTCGCGCGCCGTGATGGAACTACTCACCGAAATCGCCGCCGACGACGACATCCCGGTATTGATAAACATTCACGAGGTCAATCTGGCCGAAGAGTACGCCGATCGGATCGTCGGGCTCCGAAACGGGCAGAAAGTCTTCGAGGGCACACCCGAAGGTCTCGACGAGACGGCCCGCGGGCAGATCTACCGCGGTGAGGAGATCCCCGAGGAGACGGGCCCCAAACAATCGTCCGCCGAAGAAACAGCAGAGGACGCAGCCACACAAGAAGGCGCGCTGCGCCGGGGATAATATGGCGACAGAACAATCAGACACGCAGTCGTGGCAGCGCCCGACGGCGTTCTACAACCGGTACGTAAAGTGGGTTGTGTACGTCGTCATCGGCGCGTTTCTGCTGTGGAGCGCCTGGAATATGCGGATCTCTCCCGCCCGGGCCGCACAGGGGTGGACCGCCGCCGCCGAACTCCTCGGCGGGATGTTCCCACCGGAGTTCACACCGTTCAAGACCGACCTCCTGGTCCAGGGACTGATCGAAAGCCTCGCGATGTCGGTCGTCGCGACGATCATCGGCGTCATCCTCTCGATCCCGGTCGCGTTTATGGCGGCCGAGAACATCGCACCCAAGCCGGTGTACTGGGTCGGTCGCGGGATCATCACCGTCTCACGAGCGTTTCACGAACTCATCATCGCGATCATCGCCGTCAAGGCGGTCGGGATCGGCGCACTCGCAGGAGTGATCGCGCTCTCGTACAAGACGGTCGGGTTCTTCGCGAAGTTGCTCGCCGAAGACATCGAAGACATCGACGCGGGACAGATGGAGGCTGTCGAAGCGACCGGCGCGAACCAGACGCAGACGATGCTGTTCGGCGTCGTTCCACAGGTGATGCCGCGCGTCGTCGGCCTGACGATCTACCGCTGGGACATCAACATCCGCCACAGTACGATCGTGGGAATCGTCGGGGCCGGCGGCATCGGCTCGACGCTTCTCAACTCGTTCGACAAGTACGACTACGACTTCTTCCTGACCATCGTGCTCGCGATCATCGCCATCGTCATGGTCGGTGAGTTCGTCAGCACCTACATCAGGGGGCGGATACAATGACAGACTATCAGACCTGGGAGCGACGCACGCCGCGCCAGCGGTTGGTACGGTACGTCCTGATACTGGTCACACTCGTCGCAGCGGCCATCTCCTGGCGACTCTTACAGATAAATTACAATTACGTCGGCAGTGCCCCCGTGGAGTTTATGGACCTCGTGAATCGGATGTATCCGCCGGACGTCGGATACACGACCGACATTCTCGGGCCTCTCATCGAGACAGTCCACATCGCGATCCTCGGGACCGGACTGGCGTTACTGATGGCGATCCCAGTCGCGTTGCTGGGTGCGGAAAACACGACGCCGAACAGACCCGGATTCGTCCTCGGGAAGTTCATCATCTCCGCGTCCCGGTCGGTGAACGTGATCATCTGGGCGCTGGTCTTCGTGATCATCTTCGGATCCGGCGCGCTCGCTGGAACGCTGGCTATCGCAGTGCGGTCGATCGGCTTCTGTTCGAAACTCCTCGCAGAAGCGATCGAGGAGATCGACACCGGGCAGGTCGAAGCGATCACGGCCACAGGCGCGAATTCGATCGAGGCGGCGATATACGGCATCGCACCGCAGATCAAGCCGGCGTTCATCGGCGTCGCCACCTACCGCTGGGACATCAACGTCCGCGCCTCGACGATCATCGGGTTCGTGGGGGCCGGGGGAATCGGTGTCGAGCTCAACACCTCGATCAACTTCTTCCGCTGGCAAGGCGTGCTGACGATCCTGCTTGCGATCCTGGGGATCGTCATCTTCAGCGAAGTCACGTCGGCGTACCTGCGCCGGAAAGTTCGCTAAGCCGCATCGTACGCTTTCGGATCGGAATTGGAACAGCGGGTCGCTGCAGCTCTGATCTCGTGAACTACCGTGTCGTGGGCGATTCGACACCGGTCACAGGAGTTGCACTGCGAGGACGCCAACCAATCCGAGCATCGAGAGGTAGGCCGATCGGAGGGTGACAGGACGGAGCAGTTTCCGATTGATGCCGACGGCGAGCCACACTTTCACCAGGATGCTCGCAAGCGTCCCAGCCAAGACGCCCTGCGCAGCGACGCCCGGCGAGATCTGTCCCGTGCTCGTGAGCGAAACCGCGGTCGTCGTCGTCGTCCCACTCGAAAGCAGCCCGCTGAGAAAGCTCGTGACGAGGAATCCCGCAGTGCCGAACATCTGCTGTGCGCCCGCGGTGGCCACGAGCACAACCAAGAACAGCACGCCGAAGGTCAGCGCGTTCGCGCTGCTGAACGGCGAATCGAGATCAAGATCCATCTCGCCGCGCCAGTTCCGTTCGTAGCCGGTCAGGAGGACGCCGCCGACGGCGATGAGTCCGAGCGGGAGGCCGACGCTGAACGCCGATTGGGGGACGAACGCGACGACGATGATGAGGTTTCGGATCGCCATCGCGGCATCGGCGACGAGAATCGTCGCCACCGCTAAATCGAGGACTCCGAGGTTGGCCTTCGCTCGGTTCGCGATCTCACCGATGACCGCCGTCGAGTTGACGAGGCCGCCGAAAAAGCCCGTGATGAGCATTCCACGACCGCCGTAGCGTTGCATAATCGCGTAGTTCGCGAACCCGATGGCGCTGACGGCGATGACGAGCATCCAGATGAGTTGTGGATCGATGGCGTTCCACGGCCCGTAGGTCCCCGAAGGGAGCAGCGGGTAGACGACGAACGCGATGATCGCGAACTCGGCCGCCCCGCGGACCTCCTGGTGTGAGAGTTGCTTCGCGAACTGGTGGAGTTCCCGGCGCAACACCAGGAGGAACGACGACGTGATCGCGATGACGACGCCCACGAGGACGTAGTCGCTCCCGACGAGGACGCCGACGACGTACGCGACGAGCAGCGACGTCGACGTCGTCAACGCGAGACCGCTTTCCTCGTCTGCGGATCCCTCACGGACGTCGGTCAGCACGCCGCGGAGCCCGAGGAGCATCCCCTGTGTGAGGACCAACAGTCCGCCGAGCGCCAAGAGGACAGTCTGTCCGATGGTCGCTGCTGCGACGCCGACGAGACTCGTGAGAGTGAACGTACGGATGCCAGCGGACTTGTTCGACCACTCGCGCTCCAGGCCGAGCAGCATACCAAGCGCTCCCGCGACGAAGAGGTTGAAGACGTTCGCGTCGATCGGGACGGTCTCGGGGCCAAACTGCATCGTCGTCACCTACTGCCCGGACGGGCCGGGTCGGGTCGAACATATGAGTATATACGACTATGTTCTCTATTTAGGATATATAGATAGCTGGGTATAATTCTTTCGTGCGTCCTGAAGAGCCAGGTAATAAATGTTATTTTGTTTACTGTGAGGCATTACCCGAAAGTTTCTCCTCATTTTGCTATATTAGGCCCTCTCAAAGGAGTAGCTCTGGCTGAGACAGTATTTAATAAATTTACAGTTGTTTTTGATATGCTGTCAGCAACAGAGACCTCTTTTTAGGCCTGCCAAAAGTTCGAAAGTGGTTTTACGGATTAGGGTGGCCTAAAATATATGACGAGAAACACGGACGGGAACGCAACGCGACGAGACTATCTTCGGTACGGCGTTGGCGTCGTTACCGCAGGTCTCCTGGCAGGGTGCAGCGGCGGGTCGGGATCGGACGCGACCGACACGGCGACACAGGAGACGGTGGCTACAGACACCGAATCCGCCACGGCGACGCCCGAGGGAAGCGAATCCTACAGCGTCGAGATCGTGCCCGTCGGTGAGGTCACGTTCGAGTCGGTGCCCGAGACGTGGGTCGCGAACAACGGTAGCTGGGCCGATATGGGGATCGCGCTGGGACTCGACGCGCCGAAGGGCGTCTGGCTCCCGAGCCGCTATCACACCCAGTACTACGACGAGATCCCGGGCGTGAGCGTCGACAAAGACGGAATCACGAAACTGTGGGGCGACGGCGGCGTCGGCAAAGAGCAGTTCCACGCGCTGGACGCGGACGTCCACGTCTTCGACCCGAACTTCCTCCTGAACCGCGGAACGTGGGAGCAGACCGACGTCGACGAACTGCGGAATCAGGTCGGGCCGATCTTCGGCAACAGTATCTTCTCGCGGAACTACACCTGGCACGACGACTACCGGTACTACACCCTGTACGAGGCCTTCGAGAAACTCGCGCAGGTGTTCCAGCGGACGGACCGCTACGAGGCGTTCGAACAGATCCACGAGGACTTCCAGGCGAACCTGGCACCGGTCGTCCCTGGTCGCAGCAAGCGCCCGTCGGCTGCCGTCGTCTGGGGCGGCGGGGATCAACCCGAGAAGTTCTATCCGTACGTCATCGACGAGGGGACGAGCTTCAAGCACCTCAACGACCTGAAAGTGAAAGACGCGCTCGCGAACACCGAGGTCAAGGACTTCCACAGCAGCCGCGGATCAATCGACTTCGAGACGCTGCTGGAGGTCGACCCCGAAGTGCTTCTGGTCCGCGGACAGGAGGCGAAGACCGCGACGGAGTTCCGGGATACCGTGGTCGCGTTTATGGAGGATCACAACATCGCGAGCGAACTCACCGCCGTCTCGAACGGCGACGTGTACCGCGCGGGGCCGCTCTATCAGGGGCCGATCACCAACCTCCTCGTGACCGAGCGGCTCGCGGGGACGCTCTACGACGTCGACGAGGAACTGTTCGATAAACAGCGCGTCGCCGACGTCGTCCACGGGGAGTTCTGAGTATGGAGAACGACGGCGGTGGGCTCGCCTCCGACCCCGACGTCGTCATCGTGGGCGGTGGTCCCGCCGGCTGTTCGGCGGGTGTGTTCCTCGCCCGGTACGGACTGGACGCGGTCATCTTCGATCGTGGACCCGCGTCGCTGCGGCGCTGTGCGTATCTGGAGAACTACCTCGGGTTCCCGGCGGGGATCGACATCGAGACGATGTACGACCTGATGCACGACCACGCCGCGACGGCCGGCTGTGAGGTCGTCTCGGACACGGTCGAAGCAGTGGCTCGGAGCGGCGACGGCGAGTTCGTCGTGCGGACCCAAGACGACCGCACCGTCACGGCCGAGCGTGTCGTGGCCGCGGCGCGGTACGACGCCGATTTCCTCCGCCCGCTCGGCAGCGACGAGATGTTCGCGGTCCACGAGCACGAGGGCGAGCGGCGCGAGCACTTCGATCGGGACTACCCGAACCCGGACGGGGCGACGCCGATCGACGGCCTGTACGTGGCCTCGCCGGCGGGCGACACCGAAGCACAGGCGATTATGGCCTCCGGGCGCGGCGCACGCGTCGCGCGGACGCTTCTTGCCGACGTGCGGCGCGAGCGAGGGTTCCCGGAGGCGATCGCGCCGCACTGGGACTGGCGCCGGAAGGAGGCGACGCTGACCGGCGAGTGGACCGACCGCGATCGGTGGGACGCGTGGTTCGACGAGCAGGTCGACGGCGACGACGACATAGCCGAGGGACAACTCCTCGAACTGCGAGAACAGGAGATCGACCGGCGGGTAGCGACCTACGTCTCCGAAGCGGAGATCGAACGGCGGACCGAGCGCGGACACAAACGGCTGCTCGAACACATCGACGACGAGTACATCCTCGAAGCCGCCCGCGAGATCGAGGGACGCACGAAAGCGTCGGGCAGGGGTGGCGGCCAGTGAGTAACAGCGCGGTTCCCGAGACTGAATCTACGGGGCGGGTACAGCAGTGGCTCGCCGGTATCGACGGCGCACTGCTCACCCTCTGTCTCGGCAGCGTGCTGGTCGTCGTCGCCGGCGGCCTCGTACAGGTGAGCTTCGGGACCTACTCGATGACCGTCGTGGAGGCGTGGCAGGCCGTCGTGAATCCGAACGTGCTATTCAATCTGCAGGCTTGGGAGGCGTTCGTCCTCGGTGCGGACCTCCCGGAGATGAATCAGCGGAGCCTCATCGTCTGGAACATCCGACTGCCGCGCGTGTTCGTCGCGGTGCTCGTCGGGATGAACCTCGCCGTCTCGGGGGCGATCTTTCAGGCCGTGACGCGGAACGAACTGGCGAGTCCGTTCATCCTCGGCGTCTCCTCGGGGGCGGGGCTTTTGATCCTCCTCACGCTGGTCGTGTTCTCCGGGCTGTCGGCGCTCCTGCCGCTTGTCGCCGCGCTCGGCGGCGCGGTCGCGTTTCTCCTCGTCTACGCGATCGCCTGGAAGAACGGCACCTCGCCCGTTCGGTTGGTCCTCGCAGGCGTGATCGTCGGGACCATCTTCCAGTCGCTCCAGACGGGGCTGTTCTTCTTCGCCGGCGACATCGGGGTTGTCCAGTCGGCTATCGCCTGGACGACGGGATCGCTGACCGGTACGGACTGGGAACAGGTGCGGATGGCGCTCCCGTGGACGGCTCTCGCGATGCTGCTGTCGCTCGTCAGTTCCCGGCAGTTGAACGTTCTCTTGCTCGGCGAGAGCACCGCCCGAGCGCTCGGAATGTCGGTCGAGCGGGTCCGGTTCGCGCTCTCTGGGATCGCCGTCCTCGCGGCGGCCGCGAGCATCGCCGTCGCGGGGATCGTCGGCTTCGTCGGGCTGATCGTCCCACATCTGGTCCGTAACCTCGTCGGCAGCGAGTACAAGAAACTGGTCGTCGGCTGTCTCTTCGCCGGCCCGGCGCTGATGGTCGCCGCCGACGTCGGCGCGCGACTCGGGCTGCAGGTACTCGTCGGCGCGTCGACGCAGATCCCGGTCGGCATCGTCACGGGACTGATCGGCGGGCCGTACTTCCTCTATCTGATGCGGAAACAGGACGCGTTAGGTGAGATCTGATGTCCGAGCACGAACTCTTCGAGCGCGAATCGAACGGAGTATCAAACGGCGAATCGAACGCGGGCGACACCACGACAGACGCAGATGCATCGCCGGCTCACGGTTCGGCGGTCGAGCTTCGGGGCGAAGACCTCGAAATCGGCTATCCGTCGACCGACGAGCCGGTCGTCGAGTGCGAGACAGTCCTGCTACCAGCGGGCGAGGTGACGGCGCTCGTCGGGCCGAACGGGAGCGGCAAGAGCACGCTCCTGAAGTCGATGGCGAATCAGCTCGCACCCGAGTGCGGGCAGATCAGACTCGACGGCGAACAGGTGCAGTCGCTCGAATCGAAGGAGCTCGCGCGTCGCCTCGGCCTCCTCTCCCAGGAGAACGAGTCGCCCGCGAGCCTCACCGTGGAAGACCTGATCTACCACGGGCGATACCCACACCGCGGGTTCTTCGAGTCCGTCGGCGACGAGGACCGGGCAGCCGTCGAGCGCGCGATCGACCTAGCGGGTGTCGAGGATCTCCGCGAGAAGGAGATGAAAAACCTCAGCGGCGGCCAGAAACAGTTGGCGTGGATCGCGATGGTCCTCGCCCAGGAGACGGACGTGCTCCTCTTGGACGAGCCGACGACGTATCTCGATTTACACCACCAACTCCGGGTGATGGAGGTCGTTCGCACGCTCAACCGCGAGCAGGGCGTGACCGTCGGCATCGTCCTCCACGACATCGGACAGGCCGCGCGCTTCGCCGACAACCTCGTCGCGATGAAAGACGGCGAACCCTACGACTGGGGACCGCCGCGCGACGTCGTGACCGAAGAACTCCTCTCCGAAGTGTTCCACGTCGAGGCCAGCGTCGACAGCGAGAGCCCGACCGGGCCGCACATCGCTCCCCACCGCGCGCTCGACGACTGATTTTAGGTCGGCCTAAACTTCGAAGCAGTTAAAATGTTTTAGGCGAGCCTAAACTATATGGCTCCACGTAGACGCGACCTCCTGTCGGCGAGCGCGGCACTGCTCACCGCAGGGCTCGCAGGCTGCAGCGGACTACAGACGGGGAATGATGGGACCGAAGCGGAAACCGAGAGCGCAGCCGGGGCGTCGACCGAGACGTCGGCGTCGGCCGGCACTGCGACCACGAACACCGCTGTCGCAGCGGAGTGGAGCGCGTACCGCGCTCGCGTGTGGGACGCGCTCGCGCTCGGCGTCGCCGGCGAACCCGGCTCCGGATCGCGGGTCGTCCAGAATACCTTCGCCCGGTTCGAGGGCGCGAACGGCGAGTACGGCGCCCACGAGGTGCTCGAAGCCACGGGCGAGAAGAACTACGCCGGCTTCGAGGGCGCACTCGGGAGCCTCCGTAGTGACGGACTCGCGGCCGGCGACCTTGACCGCGCTCGCGAGGCGGCCTCCCGCGCCGATAGCGCGCTCGCGAACGCTCAACGGACCGTCGTCGACGGCGCGACTGCGGACGCGCTCGACCTGCAAGTACTCGGCGCGGCCGCACAGAACGCCGCGATGGCCGCGGCTGTCGGCGACGTCGGCGCCGCCGGCACCGTCGCCGAGAACGTCCGGCGCCGATTCGAGGACTCCGCGGCGTACGAGGCAGTAGAGGACGCGAACGGCGACGCCTACGAGCGCTTCGAGGCCGCCCTCGAAGGGATCGTCTCGGCAGCACAGGGCGGGGACGCCGAGGCCGTCCGCACCGAAGCGGGCAACGCGCTCACCGCAGCGCTCGACGGTAGCTACGCCGTCGCCGCAGCGGAAGCGGGAGCCGGCACCGGCCACATCGCCGCACTGCAAGCGCGCGGGTGGGACGCCGCGGCACTGGCGGGAGCGGGCGGACCGCCGACCGCGTACGCACACGCCGCCGCGCTGACCGTCTATCGAGCCCGTGCCCACGACAGCGCTTGGCTCGCAGCGCAGGGCGCGACCGATCGCGCGGCGACGGTGGCCGGCGACGTGTTCGCGCACTTCGAGGGCGCACGAGCACACGAGGCGCTCGAAGAGGCCGACGGCGACGCCTACGAGGGCTTCGAGAGCGGGCTCTCGTCGCTCCGAACGGCGATCGAAGAGGGGAACGCGAGCGGCGTCGACGACGCGCTCGGGACAGTCGATTCGAATCTCGTCGCCGGCATCGGGGCGCTCGTCGGTGAGAACGCCCCCTTACTCGAATCCGGCTTCTTCCGGATCCGGGTCGCCGACGCGCGCGAGCGCTATCGGCAGGGCGAGACCGAGGCTGCAGCGTCGATCGCCGAAGATCTCTTCGAGCGCTTCGAGCGGAACGAACTCGACGTCCACGAGACGGTCGAATCCACCAGCGAGGAACTCTACACCCAGTTCGAAGAAGAATACCTCAGCGGACTCATCGACGCGTTCCGGAACGGCGACGACGACGCCGTCGCGACACACTACGACGGCGTCCAGTCCACGCTCTCGGAGTTCGAGTCGGCTGCCGGCTCCGCGACGACGGTGAGCGGCGTCGAAGCGGGCTACATAGCCGGCCGCGCCTTCGACGCCGCCGTGCTCGACGCGCTCGGCAACGACACTCGGGCGGAGGCCATCGCACAGGCTGCCTTCCAGCACTTCGAGGCGGGCGCAGGCGGCTACCACGAGGCGCTCGAAGCGGCCGACGAAGCGCTGTATGAATCCTTCGAGGGTGAGTTGGAAGCAGTCATCACCGCAGCGGGCGCGGGCGAGGACGTCTACCCGCCGGCAAAGCAGTTCAACGGCGAGGCCGTGGCGTCGATGTACGCGATCGTCGGCGGTGGTGGCGGATCGTACACGGACGCCGCGGGCGCAGTGATGCAAGACGCCTTCGCGCACTTCGAGGAGGCTCGTGTCCACGAGATGCTCGAAGACGCGGACCACAACGCCTACGAGACGTTCGAGGCGGAACTGGACGCGTATCTCACCGCGCTCGACGAGGGCGGCGACGTGGGCGCCGCCGCCGACAACTTCGCCAGCGCGTCTCAGTACGCCCAGTTCGCACTGGTCGACGGCGCCGAGGACGTCCCGGTCGACCTCCAGTTGGCCGGCGGGAGCGGCTCTGGCGGCGAATCCGGCCACGGTGGCCACGGCGGCGGCTCGGATCTACAGGGCGGCCCGAACGTCGTCGAGGGCGTCCCCGAGGACGCCGACCACGTCGTCGATATGACTGCTGTCGCCTACGAGCCGGCCGAACTCACAGTCTCGGCGGGGGACAAAGTAGCCTGGAAGTACGCTGCTGGCGAAGCCCACTCGGTGACCGCCTACGAGGACAAGATCCCCGAAGGAGCGAGCTACTGGGCGTCCGGCGGCTTCGAGTCCCAGTCCGCGGCCGAAACAGGCTGGGACGAGGGCAAGGGGGCCGTCCAGTCCGGGCACTCGTACGTCCATACGTTCGAGACGACCGGGGCGCACGAGTACTTCTGCATCCCGCACGAGGCCGCCGGGATGGTCGGGACGGTCGTCGTCGAATAGCGGCCGGGTGAGGAAGCAGGTGAGAGCAGTCCAGTAATTCGGCCGTCGCCGGTGAATCAAACTTGCCGAGCCAGAGACCGATGAGGTCACCGACGAACCGACACGCACACGCCAGAGGATGACAGAACCGTCGCTCACGACGCTCCGCGCGCGGATCGAGGCACTCGCGAGCGACAGCGGGCGCTACGTGGTCGTTTGCGGACGGACAGGTGAACAACCGATCCCCGTCGCCGGTGATCGCTTCGCGACCCGGGAGGTGGCCGAGCGTGCCGTCCGAGCGGCCGAGCAGTACCGGAGAACGCTCCGATGCTACGACGACCGCCTTCCCTACTACGATCTGATCGCCGTCGAGGACGCTGCGTCCGAGACAGCGACCACAGAGCGGGTCGTCGGATCTACGCCATAGGTGCCACTCCACCGGTTCCTCGTGATGGACGGACCCGCGCCGTTAAGTACGTTCCCGCGGTTACAGACCACAATGGCCGAGAAGCGCGCGACGGTCACGTGCCCCGAGTGCGACCTGACAGAGACGTTCGACAAACTCGCGACGGCGCGGACGTTCATCGAAACCCACCGTACCGAGACCGGTCACGACGCGACGTGGGAACTGCACCGCCTCGCGCCGGGCGTCGAACGCGCGGGCGAGGAGGCGGGCGTCTGCGGGCGTCCCGCGTGTACGACCGAGGACTCGCCGCTGTATCAGGGCTAGGGCCTACTTGCCGAGCGGGCAGACACGGATCGTTCTACCCTCGATTTTCGCGGTCGTCGAACGACTAGCGCTGCGTCCGAGAGCGTCGCCTGCCGTCGCAACGTCTCCCCCATCAGCAACAGAGCCAGCCTAGCAAATTCGGCACCGTCACCGAACTAGATCCGCCCTGCCGAGATTGAATACAACCAAATTTGTTCTATGGCAACTGCGTTGGGAAACGTTTATGCGGGGGTCGTCGAATACGACATAGTGCGGCCAAGATAGCTGACCCACAATATATGGGATTAACCGCCTGGAGGGACGACGAGTGACAACTATGGAGTGCCCGGACTGCGGTCACGACCGGACGAGCGTGGTGGACACGAGAAGCGGCGCGGACGGGACGACCGTGCGCCGTCGCCGCGAGTGCAGTCGGTGTTCCTTCCGGTTCACCACCTACGAGCGCCCCGAGTGGGAGACGCTCCAGGTGAAAAAGCGGGACGGCTCGATCGAGCCGTTCGACCGCGAGAAGATCAGAGGCGGCATCGAGCGCGCCGTCGAGAAGCGCCCCGTCACAGACGACGAAGTCGACCGACTCGTCGCGGAGATTCACGCGGACATCCGGGATCGAGGGACGCGCATCGTCTCCTCGAAACTCGTCGGCGAGTTGGTCTCCGAGAAGCTTCGGGAGGTCGACTCCGTCGCGTACGTCCGATTCGTCTCGGTGTACAAGGCGTTCTCCGACCCCGAGGAGTTCGTCCGCGAGCTCGATCGGATCATAGACGAGGAACTCGGCGGCGAGGAAGTGATCACAGACGATGCGGATTCGGGTCCGGATTCGCCCCCCGACTCGGAGGCGGACTGAGGCCCGAGCGATACGCAACTCAGGAGTTAGAGAAGATGGCTAGCGCAACAGCGACACAGGACGCAGCGATACGAGAACTACTCGACCGAGCGCGACGCGGACAGACCGACGTCGTCGACGACGACACCGCCGCCGACCTCGTGCGGGAAGCCGAACGCGACCTCTACGAGGGCGCATCCCGGGACGAAGTCTACGAAGCCCTCATCAACGTGACGACCGCCCGGATCGAGCGCGACCCCGCGTACAAGCGCGTCGCGGCCGTGCTCCACCTCGATCGGTACTTCGACGAGGTGACGGGCCAGGAGCCGATCGACCTCCTCGGAACGGAGAGCGAGGAAGTCGCAGACGACGCGAGCACGGGCGAACGTGACGGCACAGCCGACTACGGCGCGCTGTACCGGGACACGTTCGTCTCGAACGTCGAGCGCGGCGTCGAAGAGGACCTGCTGGACGAGCGGATGACCGACGGTCGGTTCGATCTGGACGAGTTGGCGGACGCACTCGTGCTCGACCGCGATGAGACGTTCGAGTACCTCGCGGCGTCGACGCTGACCCAGCGGTACTTCATCCGGATCGAGCAGGACGGCGAACCGCTCGAACTGCCGCAGGCGTTCTGGATGCGCATCGCGATGGGCCTCGCGCTCGAAGAAGACGACCCCCAGGAGCGCGCGCTGGAGTTCTACGACGTTCTCTCGCGGCTGCTCTTTACGCCCTCGACGCCGACGCTGTTCCACAGCGGCACGACCCACCCACAGCTCTCCTCGTGTTACCTCACGACGGTCGAAGACGACCTCGAACACATCTTCGACTCCTACAAGCACCACGCACAGCTCTCGAAGTGGAGCGGCGGGCTCGGCAACGACTGGACGAACCTCCGCGCGGGCGGCGCGCTCATCGAGAGCACGGGCGTCGAATCCACCGGGACGGTACCGTTCCTGAAGATCAGCAACGACGTCACGGCGGCGATCAACCGCTCGGGCAAACGCCGCGGGGCTGCCTGCGCGTATCTGGAATCGTGGCACCTCGATTTCCCGGAGTTCCTCGACCTGCGGCGGAACACCGGCGACGAGCGCCGGCGGACCCACGATATGAACACCGCGGCGTGGGTACCGGACCTGTTTATGAAGCGCGTCGAGGCCGACGAGGAGTGGACGCTCTTTTCGCCCGACGAGGTTCCCGAACTCCACAGTACGTACGGCGAGGAGTTCGAGGAACTGTACCGCGAGTACGAGGCGAAGGCCGAGGCCGGCGAACTCCGGCAGTACGAGCGCGTCGACGCCGCCGAACTCTGGCGGACGATGCTCACGCGACTCTTCGAGACGGGCCATCCCTGGATCACGTTCAAGGATCCGAGCAACGTCCGCTCACCGCAGGACCACGTCGGCACCGTCCACTCCTCGAACCTCTGTACGGAGATCACGCTCAACACCAGCGCCGACGAACACGCGGTCTGTAACCTCGGAAGCGTCAACCTCGCGAATCACATTTCCGGCGAGGGACTCGACCGAGACGCCGTCGCGGAGACGATCGAGACCGCGATGCGGATGCTCGACAACGTCGTCGATCTCTGTTTCTACCCGACCGACGAGGCCGAATACTCCAATATGCGTCACCGCCCCATCGGCCTCGGCGTGATGGGCTTCCACGACGCGCTGATGCAGGTGGGCGTCCCGATGGGATCGGACGACGCGATCGAGAAGTCGAACCGCTGGCAGGAGTTCGTCTCCTATCACGCGATCCTGAACAGTTCGCGCCTGGCCAAAGAGCGCGGCACCTACGAGACCTACGAGGGGAGCAAGTGGGACCGCGGCATTCTCCCGCACGACACCGTCGACCTGCTGGAGGAAGAACGCGGCCGCGAGATCCCGACCGATCGCTCGGAGACGCTCGATTGGGACCGCGTGCGCGACCACGTCGACGAGCACGGGATGCGTAACTCGAACACGATGGCGATCGCGCCGACGGCGACGGTCTCGACGATCAACGGGACGACCCCGTCGATCGAGCCGATCTACTCGAATCTGTACGTGAAGTCGAATATGAGCGGCGACTTCACGATCATCAACGACCAGCTCGTCGCGGACCTGAAAGCGCGGGACCTCTGGGACTCGGAGATGCTCGATCGGCTCAAGTTCCACGACGGCTCGATCCAGGAGATCGACGAGGTCCTCGACGACCTCCAGGACCTCTACCGCGGCGCGTTCGAGATCGACCCGCGACACCAACTCCAGTTGACCGCCCACCGCGGGCAGTGGATCGATCAGTCGGTCTCACACAACGTCTTCTTCCCCAGCACCGACGGCTCGCTGCTCGACGACGTCTACAAGACGGCGTGGCGGCTCGGCGTGAAGACGACCTACTACCTCCGGACGCTCGGCGCGTCCCAGATCGAGAAGTCGACGCTCGATATGGCCGAGTACGGCCGAACGCAGCGTCGGGACGTCGGATCCACCGACGAGGAGGGTGAAGGCGCCGAAACGACGGATGGCGATCAGAACGATGGCGGCGACCTCGCGCGCGTCGAGGACCCGACCTGCGAGGCCTGTCAGTGAGGTGATCGAGGATGCCACTACTCAACCACGACGCGGAACACGACCCGAACAAGATCCTGCCGATCGACTACGACTGGGCGCGCGAGTACTACCGCGACGGCGTCGCCAACAACTGGGTGCCCGAGGAGATCCCGATGCAGGACGACATCTCCCAGTGGAACGGCGACGAACTCACCGACTCGGAGCGACAGCTCGTCGAGTGGAATCTCGGGTTCTTCTCGACCGCGGAGTCGCTGACGGCGAACAACATCGTCCTCGCGATCTACGAGTACGTCACGGCACCGGAGTGCCGCCAGTACCTCCTGCGGCAGGCCTACGAGGAGGCGATCCACACGGACACGTTCATCTACTGCTGTGACTCGCTCGGCTTCGATCCCGAGTACCTCTACGGGATGTACGACCGCATCCCCACGATCAGCCAGAAAGACGAGTTCGTCGTCGACCTGACGCGGAACCTCGACGATCCGGAGTTCAGCCTCGACGACACCGAGGACGTGCGCGATCTCCTCCGGGACCTCGTCGGCTTCTACGTCGTGATGGAAGGCGTGTTCTTCTATGCCGGCTTCGCGATGATGCTCGCGCTGAAGCGCCGGAACCGGATGGTCGGCATCGGCCAGCAGTTCGAGTACATTATGCGCGACGAGTCGCTGCACGTGGGCTTCGGCGTCGATCTGATCAACCAGATCCGCAGGGAACATCCCGACGCCTGGACCGAGGAGTTCGGCGCGGAGGTGCGCAACCTGATCGAGACGGCCGTCGACCTCGAACAGGAGTACGCGCGCGAGGCGTGCCCCGAGGACGTCCTCGGGATGGGGCCCGAGCAGTTCTCCGAGTACGTCGAACACGTCGCGGACCGCCGGCTCGGCCAGTTGGACCTCGAAGAGAGCTACGGCACGGACAACCCCTTCCCGTGGATGAGCGAAGCCGTCGACCTGAACAAAGAGAAGAACTTCTTCGAGACGCAGGTCACCGAGTACCAAAGCGGCGGGTCCCTCGACTGGTAGGGCGCTTTCGGCGCGCGTGCGGCTACGTTACCTGTCTCCGAGCGCGTCGTCGAGTTCGTCACGTCGCCGCCGACACTCCCGGACGCCACGGAGCAGCGCGTCGAGTGCGGGGTAGGTGACCTCGCGCTCGCCGAACAGGTATTCGACGACCGTGTCGTGACCGATTCCGGCTTTCACCTCGGTCGCGGTCACGCTCTCCAGCGTCGACTGCCGCTCGCGGATCGCGGCGTCGAGGTCGTCTTCGAGCGAGGCGGCGCGCTCGCGACGCATCCACAGATCCGCGTCCTCTGACAGGATCCGAACCGACGCGTCGACGGCCGGCAGCGACTGGTCGACGTGCTTCAACGTCTCGATGGCGCTGTCGAGCGAGTCGAGTTCGATCGCCAGCGCGCGGCACATCACCCGACTCTCCGCGAGGCGCTGTTCGACGTGTTCGAGGATGGCTCGCTGGAGCGGTTGCGTGAACCGGTTGCCGCCGCCCGTAGATGCGAGCGCGACGGCGACTTCCGTGCTCAACTCGGCGGCCAGTACCGCGCGGACCGTCGCCGATTCGTCGTCGACGTGCGGGACGACGTGTTCTTCGAACGCCGCGCGGACGCGACGGCACCGATCGTCGGTCGTCGCCGTCGCGCCCGTCGTCCATCCGGGAGACGGCGACCCAAGACGTTCGGCGGTGCCACCGGCGCTCACGGGCTCGGTCTCGGCGACTGTCGCGCGGAACTGCTCGAAGCCGCGTCGCTGCCGCTGCGTCTCTCGTCGTTCGTCGCGGACTGCGCGACGGGCCGCGGTCAGGTCGCGAATAGCGGCGTCGACGTCGGGCACGCTCGGTTACCTCCCCGCTTCCGGTTCCAGTCCCGAGTCGCCGGAGCCGCGAGGCCGACCGGAACTCGAATGCTGTGGTAGTCGCTCGCTACGCATATTTTAGGTATACCTAAACAATCGGTATAACCGTTACGGAGCGCCGACCGAATCCGCCGCGAACCCCGGCTTTTTCCTCGCGCCGGACGCAGAGCCGGTATGCGCGCAGCAGTGTATCACGGCCCCCGCGACGTCCGAGTCGAGGACGTACCTGAACCGGAACTGAGCGCCCCCACTGACGCGATTGTCCGCGTAACACACACCGCCGTCTGCGGCTCGGACCTCTGGTTCTACCGCGGCGAGAGCGACCGCGACCTGGGATCGAAGGTCGGCCACGAGCCGATGGGGATCGTCGAAGCCGTCGGTGAGGAGGTCCGCTCGGTCGAACCGGGCGACCGCGTGTTCGCCCCGTTCAAGATCAGCTGTGGCTCCTGTGAGTTCTGTCGGAAGGGGCTGCACACCTCTTGCGTGAACGGCGACGGCTGGGGCGGCGACAACGGCGGCGCGCAGGGCGAGAAGATCCGCTGTCCGCAGGCCGACGGGACGCTCGTCCGCGTGCCGGACCGCTACGCCGACGACGAGGACGCGCTCCGGTCGCTGCTCCCGCTCACTGACGTAATGGGCACCGGTCACCACGCCGCGGTGAGCGCCGGCGTCGAGGCGGGCGAGACCGCCGTCGTCGTCGGCGACGGGGCCGTCGGGCTCTGCGGCGTCCTCGCGGCCCGCCGCCTCGGGGCGGAGCGTATCGTCGCCGTCGGACACCACGAGGACCGACTCGAACTGGCCGCGGAGTTCGGCGCGACCGACCTCGTCGCCGAGCGTGGCGAGGAAGCGGTCGAGCGCGTCCGCGAACTGACCGGTGGCGGCGCGAATCACGTGTTAGAGTGCGTTGGCGCGGCCTCGTCGATGGAGATGGCGACGGAGGTCTGTCGCCCGGGCGGGACGATCGGCTACGTCGGCGTCCCGCACGGGCTCGACGGCGGCCTCGATCTGTTCTCGTTCTTCGGGGACAACATCTCGCTCCGCGGCGGGATGGCCCCCGTTCGCGCGTACGCCGACGAGCTGATGGCCGACGTTCTGCAGGGGACGCTCGACCCCGCACCGGTGTTCACGAAGACGGTCGACCTCGAGAACATCGCCGAGGGCTACCGCGCGATGGACGAACGCGAAGCGATCAAAGTCTTGGTCGAGGTCTGATAATGGTTACTCTCGTCTCTTACCGCCGACCACCGCCATCAGGAGTGGCGCTCGGCGGTAAACAGTGAGAGTAATCACTATGAAAGGAAAACGGCGCGGTCAGTTCACTCGACACCGCCGACGCCCGAGGACGCGTCGGGGAGGTCGTACGGGGTCGCGTCGAGGCCGAGTGCTTCGAGTGCGGCCGCGAGGTGTTCGTCCTGAGCGTACTCCGCGCCGTCCTCGACGCGCAGTTCCTGGGCCTTCGCGAGCACCTCGCCGCGGCGGTCCTCAGGAATGTCGTACTTGTCCGTCGAGAGTTCGATGACGAGACCGTTGTTGTCGTGGGTGTACAGCGAGAAGAAGATCCCCCGGTCGAAGACGTTGTAGCCGCGGCCGTCGTCCTCGAGCGCGGCGGCGACGTCCTCGAAGTCCTCGGGGGCGATGCTGAAACAGAGGTGGTGGACGGACCCGGTGCCGCCGCGCTGCGGGCCGCGGTTTGAATCCCGATCACCGACGAACACCGTCAGGATGCGGCCGTCGCCGGTGTCGAAGAACAGGTGCGTCTGCGAGGGGTCGTCGAGGTTCGGCTGGCGGAGGACGACCGGCATCCCGAGGAGGTCGCGATAGAACGCGAGCGTGTCTTCTTCGTTGCTCCCCCAGATGGTGATGTGGTCGGTCCCGGTCGTCTGAATCGGGCTGTCCGGTCGGTCCGCGGTGACGGGCGTTTCGTCGCTCATACCGGAGGTAGCATTGCGATCAGCATAAGTATCGGAGTGACACCGGTGTCACCACTGAGTCGTCCACGAAGCGCCCGAATCACGTCCGACAGAATCAGCGATCGACGTCTGTCCCGACGAACGTGTCCCGGCGATAGCGACACTGCTCACAGAAGAACTGGGCGTAGCCCGCCGGCTGTACCCCGCTGAACGACATCTCGTCGCCACAGTCAGGGCACCACTCGGAGCCGACGCCGGACGGTCGCTGAATCGACATAGTACTGCGAAATGGGGGCTGCTACATTACCCTGTCGATTTTTCATTATAGATAGCCGACAGGCCGGTCGATGGCGTCGGTGCACGCGGCAGACGTGCCAGTGTTCGGCGCGGGCGAACGGAAAACGAAGCGGTCGAGCGCGGTTAGTACCGCGAGGGGAGGTACGCGAAGCCGGCGAGGAAGATCACCGTCAGGAACGAGGCGATGCTGACGCCCCACAGGCCGTTTTTGTGGAGCGTGTACTGGTCGATTTCGGCGTTCTGCTGCCGGAAGCTCTCGAAGTCCTGGGTGAGCTGAAGCGTCGATTCGTCGGCGAAGTGTGCGAGGTAGGTCTCGCCGCCCAGCGTGACGTTCGAGTTGTCGCTAACGCCGATCGTGTTCGTCCGCGGGCCCGTCCACGCGAGCGTGACTTCGCTCGTCGTCACCGCGTCGATGGTGCTGGCGTTGCCCTCATACTGGACGGTGTCACCTTCGGCGTACGTCCGGGTCTCGGGCTCGGGGAAGTACTCGCTCGCGGGGACGAGTTCGGAGCCGTCGATGACGACGTACTGCGTGCCGTTCTGCCTCACCATCTCCTCACTCGCTGCGGGGTCGTCTTGGAGGATCGCGGTCTCGTTGATGTCCTCGCGCAGGGTGAACGTCGTGGGATCGTCGCCGCTACCGACGAGCACGCGCCACTGGTTCCCGTCGAATGACTGCGTGGAGTTGTTCTCCCACGCGGCGGTGTAGCGCGCGGACTCGTTCGTGTACTGGAGTTCGCCCTCGACGACGGTGGTCGCGATTCCGCCGTGACCGCCGCCCTGCTCGGTGGTCGTGATCGTCGAGACGGTGTAGGTCTGTTCGCCGACCTGGAACTGATCGCCCTGAGCGAGTTCGTACTCCGGATTCTCGAACTCGACGTGTGGCGTCTGTGCGGTCGCGATGAGCGAATACGAGGCCGCACCGATGACGATGAAGAGTGCGACGTAAATCGCCGCGGCACGTCGTTGCATATCTCCGGGTTTGGTCACGTGGCGTATAACGGTTACCGTTTTCCGGAAGGCGTTTCCGGGGGTGCGTGCGCGACCACGACGTCGGCAGGGGCGTCAGATCAGACAACGACCGCTTCTCACTGCCGCTCGGTGTGCTGTTTCACGACCGCTGCCTCCGCTTTGCGCAACAGTTCTCCGGCCGTGCTCGACGAACAGTCGAGGGCGTCCGCGACGTCTGCCACGGATCCCTCCCGAGGAATCTCATAATAGCCGACGTCGACAGCAGCCACGAGCGCGGCCCGCTGTCTGTCGGTGAGGCCCGATGGCGCTGCGCGCCGCTCGAACTCGTGGACGCGCTCGATAGAAAGCGTTCCGAGCGCGGAGAGTCGCTCGTGGAACGTACTGAGTGCTGTCGGTTCGCCGACCGCCTCGAACCGAACCGCGCCCGTGTCGAGAAAGACGACCGGTGGAAGGAATATCACGCGCGCGTCCACGATCGTCTCCAAGATAGCCGCCGAAAACTCGTAGTCGTCCTGTTGGAGGAACGCGTACGTGCCGTCAGTTCCCTCGACGAAGTGACTCGCGAGGAGCGAGTCGATCGCCTCGGTAGCCGCCGCCGCAGCGTCGCGGTCGACGTCGAGCCAACAGAGGCTCGTCGCGTCCGCCGTCGGGCTCCACATCAGCAGCTCGGTCCGCGTGAGAGGCGTCTCTGCGACGACCTGTCGCTGGAGCGGGTGGACGAATTCGGGGTAACGGACGGCAAACTGGACGCGTTTCATCTCGCCGTTGGGCCACGTCGTGCTGCGGGACGTATCAATCACGGCGATTCGCGGCGGGGGGCGCCCAGCCATCACGTCTCGGTGCGATGCGCCGCGACAGCTTCTGGAACCGCCTGAAGCAACGTGCCGAGGTGGTCTTCACCCTCCAAGACGTGGATGTGAGCCGTCGAAAGTGTGGCTTCGAGGCGGCGGGCATCCCTGATCGGAACGTTCGTGTCGCGGTCGCCGTGCCAGAGGTGCACCGGGACGTCGATATCCTCGAATCGGATTCCCCACTCGGTCGAGACGTTCTGAAAATCGGTCACGGCTCCGCACCGACTGTGAGCGACCGCTTCGAGAAAGTCGGCTTTCACGACCGTAGCGGCCTCTTGCGGTATCGATCCGGTTGCCTCCCCCGCAGTGTACTGATCGACGACGAACGCGGGATCGCGGCGGTGGGCCAGCCACGCGTGCCCGCGGAACAGCGCCCCGAGGAGCGTCGGCGTCGTCGACGCCAGTCCCCCCAGGAGACGCTGTGTTAGTGGCACCGTCCCGCTGAGACACGGCGGCGTCGCTCCGGCGACGAGATCGACGCGACTGATCCGGTCCGGTCGAGCGGCCGCAGTCGAGAGTGCGTACGGACTCCCGCCTGAAAACGCGACAATCGAAGCCGATCCGGCGTCGGCGTCGTCGAGGATGGCACTGACGTACGTTTCGGCGTCGGTGATCGACTGGTCCGGCCACGGCGTCGAGCGGCCGTATCCCGGTCGGTCCGGGGCGAGCAATCGAACTCCGTGCTCCTGCGCGTCGACGTCGAACAGTCGTCCCAACAAACGCGAACCGGGAGTTCCGTGCAAAAACACGGCTGGGCGGCCGTCCGGGTCGCCGTACTCGCTGTAGACGACCTGCTTGTCGGCGGCTATCGATACCGTCCGTGTGCGGTCGTTCGTGGACTCGGAACGACGTCGCGGCCGATTAGAGGAGGATGTCGCCATTGGGTGTCGATAGTCGTCTCCGCACTGAGAGGCTGGCGCCGGATCCATCCGGTGGTTTATGTATTTTGGAGGGCCGCTCGACAACGCTACAGTTCGTGCTACTGAACGAGGTGAAGGGATGTCCGTAAAATACCAAGCCAAGGGCCGGATTTGAACCGGCGATGATCCGCTCTGCAGGCGGACGCGTTCGGCCAGACTCTGCCACCTTGGCGCACCTATCTCTATTCCGTTTCTGCGTTTAAGCCTAGCGGTCCGCTATCGTTCGAAATGAAGAGAGCCCACGAGCGCGTGCTCGTGGGCTCTTGGTATATGAGTGGAGGCGGCGAGCCAGTGTTCCCAGAGGATCGCTCACT
>Ga0207719_100402_pt1 | contig 26519 bp, 22 predicted proteins | sample A23P1SouthBayCA_2_FD_187279 | JGI IMG/M metagenome (GOLD analysis project Ga0207719, IMG submission 187279) | Aerobic enrichment media microbial communities from Eden Landing Ponds, California, USA - A23 P3 (3) (SPAdes) | ecosystem: Environmental > Aquatic > Marine > Unclassified | place... | reverse complement strand
GAAGTCGAGGATATCGATTTCCATTGGACAGGGTCGAATTCCTCGGCTTCACCCTTCTAAACCCGTGATATCGACCGATAAAATCGCTATTCAACAGAGCAGTACGAGGAAGTCTGTAACGCTGAAGCAACCGACACGCTGACCACAGATACAATTCGCGGCTTACTCAATGAACTCGCGTTTCTCGAAATAACGGAATCGAATCAAGAACACGGCGGGATGGGAAAAGGAACGTACAAAGAACATCGGCTTCTCTGGGATCCGAATGTCGTCTTTAAAATGGATCCCGATTCAGCACAAGTTGATACTGGTCAGTGACTAACTCGGAACTAGGTGTGTGTCTCTCCGCTCAGGAGGAGATTGATGGTACATTCAATGTAGTGGAGTCCAACTGAGTGACTAGATTGTGGCTCAATCTCACTAACTCGGAACTCGGTGTGTGTTTGATATTTTCTGTGGATGTTTTTTACAGAGGTCTGTAGAGGGGCAGCGTATTGAGTGCTGACTGCGGGCAAAACATCCGACATGGTGGGGTGTCTGTGTCACTAAAGTTCGGATCAAGACGACTGGAACACTCGACACAGTTGGGTGGGTCACGTCTGAAGACAGCAATAGAGGGGGGCGCAATTAACTCCGAACCCGGTGTGTTTCTGTTCTGCCTTCAAGATCCACTATCCTTGCTAGCTACACAGAACGCGTTGCCAGTCCTTCCAAAGAACACTTGAAACGGTTGGCTCAGAATCGTACAGCAATTCAAACGCTTTAATCATCAATAGCGTCCCGGTCAAGTACCAACGGCAAAGCAACTCCTGATATACTGCAATAGACCGCCTCTTGTATCAGAGTTAGCTAACATACTCCGAGCGAATCAGCACCGAATCATCCCTCTAGCAGATGTGATTTGTTACAAAACCATCCCGCAAAGGATGATTCTTCCAACAGACTAACATCTCTTTAATATGTGACACAAGTATGGAAGTCGACACAGCTGTGGTCCTCGCGGCCGGTGAGGGTACCCGGCTCCGACCATTGACTCAAAACCGGCCAAAGCCGATGTTGCCTGCCGGAAACCGTCCAATATTAGAACATGTTTTTGATGCATTGGTTGATGCTGGTGTTGAGCGGTTAGTGACTGTCATCGGCTACAAGCGCGACCGCGTGCAGGATTACTTTGGCCCGACATATCGGGGCGTTCCCATCACCTATGTTACACAGCACAAGCAACTCGGGAGTGGCCATGCACTACTACAGGCTCGGTCAGTCGTTGGCGACCCAATGATCGTAGTAAACGGTGATCGCCTCATCGATGCTCCGACTGTAGAGGCAGTCGCAGACATGTTCTCGGAGACTGGTGGTCCGACAATTTCCGTTGTCGAGCATCAGGACGTGAGCCAGTATGGCGCAGTCGAGTTACACGACGGGGTCATATCAGATCTCATTGAGAAACCCAAAGAAAATGACTATCGCCTCATCAATGGTGGCGTCTACGCATTCTCAGCAGAAATCTTCGATATGATTGAGGAGACACCTCGGCAAGCGGGCGAACTAGCACTCACAGACACACTTGCTGACTATATCGAACACGCACAGGTTTACGGTGTCGAAGTCGGCGGGTTGTGGGTTGATGCTACATATCCCTGGGATCTCCTAACCGTTGCCCAGGAAGTGCTTACTCGCGGCCGGCTCGAGACAAATCTGCAGTGCGACCAAGTCTGGACCGCCGACTCCGCGCAGATCCACGCTGAAGCTGTCCTGCAGGGACCTGTCGCTGTCGGGCCAGACTGTGAGATCGGGCCAGAGGCAGTTATTGGTCCAGATACGGTTCTCGGAGCAAACGTCACGGTTGGTGCAAACACTGTCATCCAGCGAAGCGTGCTAGATGCTGATACACGTGTCAACTCTGGATCGACACTCCTCGATACCGTTACTGGACAGGATGTTCACATAAGTTCAGGTACCATCGTTCCAAGCGGTCCGGCCGACGTGCAGGTTGGGTCGACAGTCTTTGAGGATCAGCAACTGGGTGCTGTCATCGCGGACCGAGTGGATATTGGTAGTTCAGTCACCATTATACCGGGTTCGCTCATCGGCCCTAACGCTACACTTGCTGACGGGGTAACAGTTCGTGGTAATGTCTCTGCAAGAACGGAGGTGACGCGCTGATGTGTGGGATTATCGGCTGTGTTGGTCGTGATGATTCGACACTCGACACGCTTGTCCATGGCCTCTCGACGCTCGAATATCGGGGATACGATTCAGCAGGTGTCGCCACGGCTAGCAACAGCGTCGACGTCGTCAAGACTTCTGGAAAAATCGATGAACTCCGTGAGACGCTGGAAGGGACAGCGTTGACCGGCGATGTCGGTATCGGCCACACACGCTGGAGTACTCATGGGCCACCAACCGACGCGAACTCTCACCCACATCAGGACTGTACTGGCGACATCGCCGTCGTCCACAACGGTATTATCGAAAACTACCAGGACTTATGGGATGAACTTGCGACGTCGGGGCATACGTTCACCTCTGATACAGACACTGAAGTCATCCCCCATCTTGTTGAGGAGCAGCTTGCAGAGGGAGCCGAACCGGAGCGTGCGGTCCGCGATGCTGTCTCACGATTGGAGGGGAGCTATGCCGTCGCTATTGTCGTTGCGGGCCACGAAACGGTGTATGCGGCACGCAACGACTCGCCGCTGGTGCTGGGGCTGGGCGAAGATGAGACCTTCCTAGCCAGTGACGTCCCAGCGTTCCGTGACTACACGGATCAGGTCGTCTATCTCGACGACGGAGAGTTCGCACGGCTTGAAGATGAGGGCTGGACGGTCACGACGCTCGACGGAGATCCAGTCCAGAAGGACGTTGATACCATTGACTGGGATCCTGAGGAGACTGGGAAGAGTGGCTACGACCACTACATGCTCAAAGAGATACACGAGCAGCCACGAGCGCTCCGTCAATGTCTCCGCGGCCGAGTCGATGAAATGACTGGGACCGTCACCATTGAGGATTTGGGTGATCTCTCGCCGGACGGTGTACAGTTCGTCGCCTGTGGGACATCGTATCACGCTGCGCTGTACGGTGCGCAGTTGTTCCGTGACGCGGGTATTCCAGCACAGGCGTTCCTCGCCAGTGAGTACGTGACATCGGTGCCGCCGGTCAGCGATGCGTTAGTCGTCGGTGTAACACAAAGTGGTGAGACAGCTGATACGCTATCAGCGTTGCGGACAGCCCGAAGGCGTGGTGCAAAGACGCTTGCGGTGACGAATGTCGTCGGATCAACAGCCGCCCGCGAGTGCGATCACGCCTTCTATATCCGTGCTGGCCCCGAAATTGGGGTAGCGGCGAGCAAGACGTTCTCCACCCAGCAGGTGGCACTCAACCAGCTGGCACTAAGCATGACCGACGCCAACGATGTTCGAGAGATCATCTCGGCGCTACGGGACCTTCCAAGCAACGTACAGCGGATCCTTGATGAATCGACCGCCAGATCGGTGGCCGAAACGTACGAGAACGCCGATGCCTACTTCTTCATCGGCAGAGGATATCAGTACCCGGTTGCGCTTGAGGGTGCGCTGAAGATGAAAGAGATCACCTACAAGCACGCTGAGGGGTTCGCCTCCGGGGAATTGAAGCATGGACCGCTTGCCCTGGTTACGGAAAACACGCCAGTCTTCGCCGTTGTGACCGGTGATGATGAACAGGCGCGCAAGATTGTCGGTAACGTAAAAGAAGTAGAGGCGCGGAACGCGCCGGTGGTGGCGATCTCTGACGGGCAGTCAGATGTTTCACGATACGCCGACCATGTACTGGAGATTCCGGAGACGCATCCGCGGACTGCAGCAGTGCTCGCGAATACACATCTGCAACTCGTCGCCTATCACGTTGCGAACCTGTTCGGGCGTAATATCGACAAGCCACGGAACCTAGCGAAGAGCGTCACAGTCGAGTGAGTGATCTTTTTTATGACCTCATTGTCTAGCTACCAGTACACATCTGTTTAACCAAGATTTTGAGTGTGTTATTGATATTTTATTATATATCAACCATCCAATCACTCTGCAAGCACTTCTCGGATACTCATGCTTGAATGGATGGAATCTGATGATACTGGCTGAATGCTTCATAGTAGCGTCGATGTTCTAATGATAATGCCAATCAGACAATCCAATGTAGGCTGAATTAATCGTCGCTGCTCTGCGTCCGTTTTTCGCTCAACTTCTCCCAGATCTCTGTGCAGCCTGATCCATCCTCTAATTCATGGAGGTGATCATTGTTGTCTTCGGAGTTACTCATCTTGCGAGTAACCTATCTAACCACACTAATAATAAATCATCGCATGAATCATATATCGTGTTTTGTATTCCCTCAGAGATGAGATAGATGACACACTCCTATCCGAAACGTGCTCGGAAACGGCCGACTGCCAGATCGACGACGACTCCAACTGCTGAGAGTCCTAGGATACACTCGTACGATCAAGCGAGGATATCTTTGAATACCGACGCAAGTAGGACACATCGTCAAGTCCACTATGCCCTCCAGTAAAGACTGGCGTATCGACAGAACTTGGATGGAGTGTCTCTGGCGAGGTGGTGATCGTGAACCCGTTGCTGAACCGCAGTGCTTTATTCTGGCACTGTAAATAAGTCGGACTGACTCATGGCGGACAAAAACATATTGTCAGCGGAAGTCACTTCTTCTATGTCCTATGCCAGATGATTGCCTTGAGCGGGCAATTCCATCCAACCGCGTCTGAGCGCATATTCGGCTCCGATCCGATGCCTGAAACCCTCATTTTCAGCCGCGTAGAGCAAATTTGGTGCCGGAGACAAAAAAGAACCCAATTAATTGCCTTCCAGGATGTCTCGATTTCGCAGGTCAAATTCGGTGCTGAAATAAATCACCCAGATGAATGCCCTCTCCGGATTTTTGATGCCATTATTTTTTGTCACTATTTCGACCGTTCCTCGTCTGCCCTTCATACCTAATGGCGTCACAGCGGTTAATAGAGAAGCCATCAATAACGAAAGGCATCGGCATTGTATGGGATTTTTCGTAGAACTCAGTGATACCCTGCAGGGATTTTGGCCGCGTATGCAGGTCCGTGTACGCCATACGGCGGCGGGTTACTTATAAACCACTCGCCGCTTTTCCATGGATATCGTGACGCTGCATGATATACCCGTTCACGTTTGGTGATTCGCTGGATATACAAACTGGTGTGGGAGTCATAAATCTGGGGGTTGCATTCTGTAGATTTTCAGATGGTTCCATAGAATTACTCTAACGCCGTCCTTGCGGCACTTGACAATAGACAAAAAATTCTCGAGATTCAGTGGATCTACATCACAACCTCCAAGACGGCGATCGGAGAGATTCTAGCCCATTAAAATGGAATTACGATCACATCATTATTTTGGAATGATCCTACCACGTCCCATCGATGGCGTGTTGACTGGGTTTCTCCACTTGCTTGGTAAGCAGCTGAGGGTGTCATAGAACGGTTGGCATGGTTTTCTGATACCGGCTGAGAGGACAGCTATTGCTGTTTCTGAATAGCGGCAATAATACTCCTCTCTCAGATACCAGTTTTCAGGAAGCTACTGAGGTGTGTGAATCGTTTTATGACACCCTGTCTTTACAAGGATAGAAGCAATATCGTAGATTTATTGGTATTCTTACAATCTGAACGATACGAGTACCCGGAACACTAGTCTGTCATCAAATGAATTTATCCTCGTGTATCTCCTCAAATGCCTCACTTGGGTGCTGAAAAGTACTATCAATCATATCGTATAGCCGAGTCGAATCAAGGCTGCTATCAGCGGGACGTGGAGCCTCCTGTCCAAGTTCCTCTGTAGAAATTGGTAAGACTAGTTCCGGGTCAAAATCACACACCTCAGCAAGTGTAACAGTAAACTCGTACCGTGAGAGACTCTCTGGACCCGCTGCATGATATACTCCAGTTAGTTCACGGTCGGCGACTTCAAGACATGCCTGTGCTAAGTCCCGTGCATATGTAGGGGTCGATACTTGATCATCAACGATATCAAGTTCGTTTCCTTCTTGAAGTTCACCAAGCGCCCACGTTACGAAGTTACTACTGGCAGTTCCATAAATAACGCTGGGTCGAAGAACTGTCGCTGTATCAGCGATCTGAGCTGCTTGTTCGCCAGCATATTTTGTCCGCGCATAGTAATTGAGCGGAGAAACTGGATCATCTTCCGTATAAGGAGCCTCAAACGGCTCTCCGTTGAACACATAATCCGTGGATAGGTAAATAAAGTGAGCCCCGACCTTGTCGGCCGCGAATGCAGCGTTTCTTGTTCCTGCTGCGTTCACAGCCCACGCTTTCTCTCGTTCGGTTTCACAATCATCGACAGCATGAAACGCAGCGGTATCGATCACCACATCTGGGTCAAGATCTTTGATGAGTGATATTGTCCGATCGGTATTCGTTTTATCGAGTTGGCTATCTGTTCTCTCAGTCTCCGTATTATGGAAGGTGGCATGTACCTCTGCCCCGGTTTCAGATGCCATTTTAACGATGTTTGTACCAACGAGCCCTGAACCACCGATGACAAGCAGTTTCATAGAGCAGTATTCCGAGTGAGGGGTCTAAACGTTAATTCATCTGATTGAGGATGGATTCTGCCAGATGTTCACCGAAGGGTAATGACGAGGTCAAAACCGGTGAAACAGCGTTCAAAACATGCGTCGAGTGTTGCCCGTGTTCAAAGAGCGGATCTTTGATAAGCTCGCCGTCATCTCTAACGATCTGGGCACGAATTCCAGCGTGGCTCTTGCATAACTCAGTGAAACACGTTGACGACGAAGCAGTCAAGAAGGCCGTGCAGCGGTGCTCCAGTGAGATTTAACGTCCGTCCGAACCCGGAGTGGTCAGCGTAACTTCTGAACATCGGGAAGGAACGTTCTGATCCAGTCGACAGCGAAACTCAGCCGATGACTCAACCGAAGAAATGTATCGGTGAGAAACTCGCGGAAGTGGTCTTTGTCCTCGAAGATCTCTGGCGAGATCTCTCGTTTGAGGTCTTTCCACAGCGGTTCGATTGCGTTTAGTGTCGGTGAGTACGGTGGGATGAAGACGAACTCGATGCCGAGTTCGTCGGCCCGTCGTTGCGTGAGTTTCGCGTGATGAGAGCCATAGTTGTCGGCCACGAGCAGAATCCGGCCTCGCGGATTCTGCTCGCGGATCTCTTCGAGCGCCTCGACAATCGTTTCCTTGACCAGTCGTTTTTTGTACGTGATTACGCTCTTGCCAGTCAACGCATAGAAGCCAATCGACCGGCATGGGAACGTTACCAACGGTTTCTCTATCTGAACCGTTCGATCAAACGACCACATTCGCTGGGAATTCTCGAACGGCTGCGGCCACGCCTCATCGAAAAAACCCGAACACGACTGGATCAACTTCTTCCTCTTCATCTGTGTCCTCGCCGAGCGCCTGTCCGAGGCGCTCGGCGAAAATCCCCTCAGCGTCGTCTGGACGACGTGGATCCATTGGACGTGGTTTGGCGTAGTTCATCCCGGCTTCACGCAGCTTTCGGCTGAGATGCGCCGGGTGGTAGGTGACGCCGTAGCGGTCTTCGATGAGTGTACGAATCGCCTGTGGTGTCCAGGGTTGGCCGTCTTCAAGGATTGCACAGAGTTCCTCGAACTGTTCGGATGAGAGCTTCGGCGGCCGGCCGCCGCCGAAGCGTGGGCGTAACCCCTTGACTCCACTTTCATTCCATGCGCGTGCCCACCGACGCGTCGTGGATCGGGAGATCCCGACGCGTCGACCTGCCTGCTTGCGTGTATCACCTTGATAGAGATTCTTGATGAAACAGAGTCGCCGGACGAGACGGGTCTCGTCCGCCTTTTGTGCTTCCTCGATCGCTTGGTCAAGCTCGCTTTCCGACAAATGCCGCATCAAGTGACTGGTGTTCATTGAGAACTATACGCTTCCAGAGGGGTCAATTCTTTCGCAGACCACTCTAGGTTCGGACGGACTGCTCTAATCCGGGTCTGGAGAGACCGCGGAACTTCCGCAACCACGGATTCACGAGCGACCAGAGGCATTCGACTTGGTTGATGTGAACGCCGTCATCCGTAACGAATTCTTCGGAGTGAACGACGGTCTGCTCGTTGTCGTAGACGAATGGCGCGTACCCGCGCCATCCGTCATGCCAGACCTCGTCGAGTTCTCCGGAGAGAATCTCGACTTCGTCGAGTGCCGGCTTGAGTTCCTCCGGTTGTGCACCTGGTTCAGCTCGGAGCACACGAAGCGTATCACGACACGCACCGATGAGTGTCATCGTGTCACCGGGCGCTCCTTCCCAGCGTGATCGGCCGCCTTCGCCAGAGCCGCCGCGGGAGAGACCGTCCCGCGGCGGCGTCTGTCCCTTGTAGCCCGAGCACTTCTGGCCGGTTTCGTCAGTCTGGGTTGGGCCGTCGATGGTGTGTTGGATGCGTTCCCAGACGAGATAGAAGCCGCGCTCGAAAGCGGCTTCTATCTCTCGAATCGTGGTGTGGACGGTATCGTAGACGGCGTCGAACAGTTGGGCGATCTGGTGGATGCTGAGGAGCGTGTCGGCGTAGAGGACGAACGCGATGACAATCTCGCCGGGAGTGAGTGTGCATCCTTCGAAGGGAGTGTTGCGCGTGTATGTGAAGACGTAGCGGCAGTTGGTACACCAGACGCGGGGACTGCCGTCCCCGGTCTGGATGGCGGTTTCGCCACACTCTGGGCAGGGAGCCTCTTCCCAGGCCTGCTTACAGCGCCGCTCGATCTCCGCATCGAGCGGCTCTGGCCGCAACACTAATGAGGTGAGTTCAACAAGATGTCGAAGCATCCCGCCGAAGGCCGTCTAAGGTGACATACTCACTCTGGCAACGGCGGGATGCCGTAATCCTCACGGAGTTGTTTCGCTCAGTTCGGCAAGAGCCTCGGGTTCATCAAAAGACGTAATTAGGTGGAGAGGACATAGCAAAGTCGTAACATATGATACACGACGTAGAGGTCAAAGACCTCCAGATCAATACTGATGAACGAGGCCATCTAACTGAAGTTTGGCGCTCGGATTGGGACTTCTATGCTGGCGAAGATGAGCCTGAGATGTCCTACTTCTCGGAAACGTATCCAGGCATCATTCGAGCTTGGCATCGCCACCACCGTGGACAAATCGACCACTTCATCGTTCCCCGAGGGAAGGCAAAGGTGGGTATTTACGATGATAGAGAGGATTCACCAACTCAGGGTGAACTAGATACCTACATCATTGGGGAAGGGAACATGAATGCTATTCGTGTTCCGGGAGACTGCTGGCACGGATTCAAAGCGGTCGGTGATGAACGTGTCCTGCTGCTGAATTTCCCGACGAACCTCTACGACTATGAAGATCCTGACGAAGAGCGTCTTCCCTACGATACGGACAAAATTCCGCTTGACTGGGAGGAGCCCCCGCACGAGTAATCTATGAAAGGAGTCATCCTTGCAGGCGGCACGGGATCCCGTCTGCGTCCGATTACCCATACTGGCCCCAAGCAACTCGTCCCAATCGCCAATAAGCCAGTTCTTGAGTATGCCGTCGATGACCTAGTTGAAGCGGGAATCGACGAGATTGGTGTCATTCTCGGCAACAAAGGTCGAGATGAGATCCAGGAATACTTCGGTGACGGTAGCGACTGGGGTGTCGATATCACCTATATCGTCCAAGGCGAACCGCTTGGACTAGCACACGCGGTCGGCTGTGCGAAAGACTTCGTTGGGGACGACTCGTTCGTTGTCTACCTCGGTGACGACTTGATGCGGGAAGGAATCACGGAACTCGTCGAGGATTTCAATTCCGAAGAATACGCTGCCGGGATTGGGCTGCAAGAGGTAGACGAACCGTCCCGATACGGTATCGTGGACGTGAACGACGAGGGTGACGTAATTCAGCTCGTCGAAAAGCCCGACGACCCACCAAACAACCTCGCTCTCATCGGCATCTACGTTTTCACTCCTGCGATCTTTGGCCAGATTGAATCCCTGGAGAAATCCCGGCGAGGCGAGTACGAGATCACAGAAGCAATCCAAGGGCTGCTTGATGACGGTAAACGGATTCAGAGTCATGTCGTGCATGGGTGGTGGAAGGACACAGGGAAGCCCGAAGACGTCCTTCATGCCAACAGACTCGTACTGGACGATATCAAGACCAGTATCGACGGCACAGTTGAGAATGAGGAGTCCGTGACTGGTCGGATCGAACTCGGAGACGGAAGCGTCATCGAAGAGGGAGCCGTCATTCGGGGACCGGTATCAATCGGCGAAGATACTACGATTACATCGGACACGTATCTCGGCCCCTACACGAGTATTGGCGATAACTGCGTGATTGATGGAGCACACATCGAATCAAGTGTTGTTGTCGGGGAGTCCGAGATCAGCGCTGAGCGAACTATTGTGGACAGTCTTATCGGCCGCAAGGCGACGATCACCGCCAACCATGAGAAAAAACCCGACGGAGAACGATTAGTCATCGGGCAAAATTCATCGCTGGAACTCTAACCATGGTACGAATCATCACTTTACCGTGTCCTAGCTGTGGAACAGTCGTTGCTGGAAACGTCCTCGAAGATCACCGCGAAATGAAGTGTCCGGGATTGAACTGCGACGAAGTACTCCGATTCTCAGATCTCCCCGAGAGCGAACAGCAACATATACTTGAACACCCCGAGCAGTACGTGATGGAGGATTAATTAATGACAACTCTCGTTACAGGTGGACTGGGATATATCGGCTCTCGACTGATTCGTGAGCTTCCGGACCATCCTTCGTTTTCACAAGACACGATTCGTATTCTCGATAACTTTCGTCAGCCCCGGTTCCATTCGCTATGGGATCTCCCAACGTACGCTGATTACGAATTCGTTGAGGGGGACATCCGGGACGCTGAGGTCCGTGCTGAAGCACTTGAGGGGGTAGATACGGTTTTCCACCTCGCAGCAATAACAAACGCTCCAGAGACCTTCGATATTCCGGAGAAAACATGGGAGGTGAATCACGAAGCGGCTGTTGAACTCTACAAGGACGCCCGTGATGCGGACGTTGATGAGTTCGTTAATGCCGTGACTTGCTCGGTATATGGGCGTACGGAAGAAGAGATTACTGAGGAGTTTGATTGCGATCCAGAATCTCCTTATGGAGAAGCCAAACTCGCGGCTGAACAGGAGATGTTTGAGTTGTACGACGGTGAGATGGGGTTGACTGGCTTGCGTTTGGGGACTGTTTATGGATGGACAACTGGAATGCGGTTTGACACAGTTGTAGATAAATTTGCGTTATTAGCCGCGACAGGTCAGCCACTGACAGTGTACAAAGGCGCAGAAAATCAAAAACGACCGTATCTCCACGTCCAAGATTCGGTCCGGTCGATGCTGTTTGCTGCGGACGAGCTTGGGGACGGAGAAGCATATAATGTCGTGGGTCAGAACGGTCGTCTTCAAGATGTCGTGAATGCTATTGAGCACTCATTTCCCAACGTAGATATCGGGTATACAGAAGCGGAGCAGTTGAACCAACTGTCCTATATTGTAAGTGACGAGAAAATTCGGGATGAGGGATTCGAACCAGCATACACCTTACAGCAAGGTGTCGAAGAACTCGCTGACAAGTTCCGAGGATTGGTGTAGTGGGCCGTGAAATTTTAATCATAATCTTCCATGAGGGTCTTAATTCTCAATGATTTTGACGAGATGGTTGGGGGAGCAGAAGTCTACGATCACCAGCTGGCCGAGTCACTCAGAAACCGAGGTCATTCCGTAGATATATACGGTGGTGAGGAGAGCAACAGATATCGACAGTTCCTCCAAAGTTGGTTCAGTATCCGTCACTATCTCGGCGTGAAAGAGAAAATTAGAAATTTCGACCCAGATGTTATATTTGCGCACCAAATCGGCGGGAATATTTCGCCCTCTGTTCTTCTAGCTAGTAAACAATCCGATAGGAATGTTGTCTTAAAAGTTCCCAATCTTACCCAGTATTCACTCACATTCAATCCGTCGGAGGGGCTCTCAAACATCAATAATATTAAAAAGGTTGCTCACCGCCCTCTTGTTAAACGACTCACCGATTGCTGGATTGCACCCTCACAAATAGCAGCAGATCAGCTTAACAACGGGGTTGGCGTCTCGACAGATATTCATTTAATCCGAAATCCAGTTCCTTGGAACGAACCATTCCAAAACCGCGTTGGTCCGTTGCAGAGAGGGAATGTGAACTTCCTATTTGTCGGCAGAATACACGAAAGTAAAGGGTTTGATGTTTTGATACGGGCATTTGAGACCGTCGTTGCGACATTCCCAGAGGCGGAGTTAGAAATCATAGGTGATGGACCGAACAGAGATGAATTAAACCAGAGTATTTCTGAATCTGAATATCGCAACAACATCACGTTTCACGGACATGTCCCCCATGAGCGTATCAAAGATCACTACGTTGATGCCGATATATTCGTACTGCCGTCAGTCATCAGAGAGAATTGTCCACTTACTATTCTTGAGGCAATGGGTGTTGGATTGCCCGTTATCACGACGAACTTCGGTGGTCAGCAGGAACTGGTTGACGATAGAATGACTGGTTTTTTGGTGGTACCGAACTCCGCTGGTTCGTTAGCAACGGCGATGTCGTCCCTTTGTAAGGATCCATATCAGATCAGGCGGATGTCACAGAACGTCTCTAACAAGGCATCCCAATTTTCCCGAACACAGCATGTAAATCGAGTCGAAAATCTATTAGAGAGTTATGCATAAGAATATTAACACCCATGCAAAAATCATATCGGTTTTTGTCTTATTATCGGTTTCGGTAGCTGTACTATTCTCGACACGTGGTAACCCTCCAGGATATACGCTCTCATTCTATGCTTCGACACCAGCTATCGTTTGGATTGCGATCATCGCTGCGATTACCATCTCAATTGTCTTTTTCTTTCAAACCCGACTGAGTGTGCGGATGTACTTGGTACTGCTTTCGGCGATCTATCTTTGCCTATTGTGGATCCCAATATTCCAGAACTACGGTGTCTATCCCCGAAACGGCGACATCCTTGCCCACCTTGGTTATTCGAAAACTATCGTCAAAACCGGATATATCAACCGAACTCACGACATTTATCCTCTCTACCACATTATAATTACGATATTATCACAATTCTTAGGTCTCAATATTAAGACTATTCCTCAAATAGTTAACCCATTATTTTCTATCGGTTTCATCTGGTGGATCTATTCATTCGGGAGGACAATCTTTGGATCGGTGACTGAGAGGCGATACGCAGTGCTTGCGGCAACACCACTACTGTTCTCTATTTTCCATACCTCGACGGTCCCCGCCATTTTCACGTTCTTTCTTATTCCACTGTTTCTGACGTTCTACTGGAAGTACACTAGATACAACAGGACACAATACGCGTTTATCCTCATTCTCATTGCTATCTCTATCGTCTTTTTCCATGTTATCGTTGGCATATTCTTAGTTGTGATACTCTTCTCTGATGCTATACTCAATCAGCTGTATACATATGTTCCGAGAGATCGGATTGATCAGAACTATTCTATACTGAGTTTGGTGCTAATCCTCCTAATTATCATTCCAATACTCCTCTTGTCGTTTTATCGAGGACAACAGGCAATTTCCTCACTCCTATATTCGATTCTTGCGCCGACAGTCCAGGCAACCTCGTCTGCTGGAGTGACCAAACCAAGTATAATTGCGAGAGTTGCTACGCTAATCGCACAGACAGATCCAGCTTCACTTGTACTATTTCGTGTCTTTTTCCTCCGATTCGGGCCAATCTTCCTCTATGCTGGTGTGGCAGCCCTCGGAATAGTCTATCTGTTTTATAACCGATCGATAGACAATACGTCGGTGTTTCTGTCGGTGAATTTTGTTATCGGCGTTATCGTAGGCGGCCTGTTTTTCTTCTTTCCAATTATTGTTGGCAGTCCAGTACGTGTTTCTAGATTCGGTCTTCTATTCGCATTGTTACTTATCCCTAAGTTCGTCAAAGTGCTCTGCGATACAATCACACTTCCTCGCAGAGAGACATTCGTACGGTTCGCGTTTCTGGGATTAATACTGACAACTACAATTATCGGTGTCTTTTCGATCTACCCATCACCGTTGACGTTTCGGGCAGGTCCGGAAATAACTGATCAATTGAATGATGGTCAAGAGTGGTACATCGACCATCGGGATCGAACTATCGGCATCCGGACGTTTTCCCTCCAGATTGACAAATTTGAAGAGTACTATTACGGATATTCACGAGCAGAAGATAATCGAGGCAGGAGGATTAGAACCCCAATATCAAGTCATTTTACATCAGAAACAAATAGTTCATTCTGTACTCAGTCGCCGAAACAGTACATGGCTACGACAGCATATATGCAGAAATGGGATGATATCTACCCTCCCTCATTTCGTGATACTGCTGACCAGTTTCTGGCTTCGGATTTCGAGAAGGTGAATTCCCAGCAGTCCATTAAAAAGATCTACAGCAACGGGGAATTTAATCTCTGGATGCTGTGTAGCGGTAGGTCACACTAGCTCTGTGGATTGTCTTGTCGGGAAAGTCAAGCATCGCCTCTGGGGCTTTGGCACGCCACGTCTGGTCAAGAACATGCCGGACGTCAAGACCACTGCTGCCGGGTTCTACGCAATCAACGGGACGAGCGTTCTCATGTCTCTTGAGCCGCTAGAACAAGAACGGATTGGGGAGATGTTTGAGGCGATCCGTGAGCAGAATCCGCGGAGTGAATCAGCGCAACTATTGAACCCCTCCTGATGATCGCCGACCACAGTGCGTGGAAACCGATAGACGATGCCGGGATCGTGGTGTCCCACGGCGTCTTTGCCGATCTGTTCAGAACTTATGCAGACCACTCCGGCGGATTCTGCTCGTGTTGGACAACTTCTCCTCACAGATCTGTGACTACACGCGCGAGAAGGCTGCTCAACTCGGGATCGTACTCGTCTTTCTCTCCGTCGCGTCACCGCATCTCCAGCCGATCGAGCCTGTCTGGGGCAAGCTTAAACATGACCTTTCACCTATCTTGACAGAGAGCGCGGACCACTTCCGCGCTCTCGTCGAAGAAACGTTCCTCGATCTGACACACAGACTCAGCTTCGCTGCTGACTGGCTTGACCGATTCCTCGACATCAATAGCTTGCGCTAAACCCTAACAGCGCGGACGGGTACGCCGAGTATGTTCAGATCGGTCTGACGCGGAACAGAATCAACGGAGGGTCCACACGGAACAGTATAGCATTAATTGTATCCCATTCCAGCGATTTACATAAGCTTCAAAAGTAGCGCTGTGCTTGTCTAAGCATATGGAAGACATCGTTATAATCACTATTGACTGCTGGCGACATGATTCTCTTGATGATATGGATAATTTGTTACGCCGCTCGAAAATTAATGACTTAAATGTTTCTTCAGCAGTTTGCCAATCATCAGCAACCAATGGGTGTTTAGCCTCATTACTTGCAAGTCGATATATCTCTCAAGCTTATAACAGAGAAGGTGATCTGGCTCCTACGACAACTCCTTTACCGAGTATTTTACGAGAAAATGGTTATTCAACAGGAGCGTTCATCGCTGCAAACCCGTTCGTAAACAAATGGAGTGACCATTTCGACTACTTTTGGAATCAAGGGTTGAGTGATAAGAGCACAGATACAGTCCGTTTCCCAGATCGATTGAATTCGGTGTATCATCGCGCCAATCTATATAGGTGGCGATATCTCTTGTTGCAACAGCAGTCGAACATACATGAAGTTGCAACAAAGGCGAGAAAGTGGTACAATTCGACGGATTCGCCGCGGTTTTTGTGGATTCATCTCATGGATCTACACGAACCATATCTTCCTGGGCTCCAGGTTGGTCTAAAAGAAGGTCTTCTAAACGTCTATCAGGCCTTCTTAGAACATGAGAAAAATCGAGAAGCATTAGATGATGAAACATTGGAACTTCATCGTAGGCTATACCGAGAATGTGTTAAATTATTAGATAGAAGAATTGATAGGTTATTCGAATTTATTGATACAGAATCCACAGTATTTATATTAGGAGATCATGGGCAAGAATTTGATCACGGTGTTCACATGCATGCGAGAATGTACGAAGAAGTTATAAAAGTCCCTTTATTGATGCGATGGACCCTCGACAAACGGGAGTTCGGAAGTCCGATCAGACAGATAGACATACCGCCATTAATTGTTGATGGAATACAAAATAAAATTCCCGATAGTTGGGAAGGTAAATCACCGGTGAAGAACGAGGAACGGCCCTCATTTTCTATCGGCCATGCCCCATATCTAAATAAAACATTTACCGCAGTTCGAACATCCAAATATAAATATCATAGGACATTTGATGGAGATTCCCTAGATATAATAAATGAGGAATTGTACAATATAAAAAAAGACCCGGGCGAAGAGAGGAATATTTACGGGAGGGTTAGTTCAGAGGATATAACAAAGAAATTAGATAAATTTATTAACAAAGATGGTATAGAGATTGATTTCCATCAAGAGACAGCAAAAGATCATGATCAAGAAGACGTTCATCAACGATTGAAACACCTAGGATATGTTGAGTGACGAAGTGAACCATTTTCTAAGTCACATAGGACGAACTAAGTGCTAAATGATTGTATCATCATTCAAGTCTCCCACCAGCCATCAATTATATGAATATTGAGCGTGCTGTAGCAAAATTATTCTCCGCGAAACTAGGTGCGCAGATCGCAGGATTTCTCGCCTTAATGTTCTTTACGCGCGAACTCACCGCACATCAGCTTGGTGTGTTTTTCTTGTTTCAGGCGGTTCTATCTATCCTGATTATCCCTTCGGATTTCGGCGTCCGAGAAGGTGTTGAGAAACGAATCAGTGAAGGAACGGATCCGAGTGCTATCCTAACAACTGGTTTTGTTCTCAAACTGGCGTTCACAGCTCTTATTATAATAGGCCTGATCCTGACGAGACATTGGGTGAATTCATATATCGGGGGAGAGGTTACTTTCCTTCTGGCTCTTGGGCTTGTGCTCACCGCGCTTGCGGAGTTGATGAACCGAACGCTTAAGGGAGAATTGCGCGTCGGGGAAACGGCATCAATTGAATTGGCCCGACAGCTAACGTGGGTCGGCGTCGGGGTGGCATTCGTGTGGTTACAATTAGGCTATCGCGGACTCATCTATAGTCTCCTCCTTGGATTAGGGGTAGCGTTCATCTGGGGTAATTATAAACGCAACACGGATTATGGGAGCTTTTCCCAAAACCATGCCCGATCCTTACTTGGCTATTCAAAGTATAGCTTTATTTCTTCTGTCGGTGGACAATTATATATTTGGACTGATGTTTTGCTTATTGGATTCTTTCTCTCTCAGGGCCAAGTAAGTGCATATGAGATGAGCTGGCGAATTGCTGCTATTGTCACCCTCCTGAGCAGTAATATTGCTGTTGCCGTCTTTCCGCAGGTGAGTGAGTGGGACGCGCAAGATAACCAAAAACAAATAGAATCGTTGCTCCCAAACGTATACACAGCTTCCCTATTCCTAGTTGTCCCTGCGCTGTTCGGTAGTGCCCTGCTGTCTAGAGAGTTACTCGGTCTCCTATTCGGAGAGGCGTATACTATGGCTAGTAACGTCCTAGTCGTGTTAATGATAATGAATATTGTCCAGGTATTTAACGAAATTACTGCTAGAACACTTAGAGCGATCAATCAGCCGAGATTAGTGGCTATAGCTCGAATACTCAATATCTGTGTAAATTTAACACTCAATATAATCTTTATCTGGCAGTTTGGACTTATCGGAGCAGCGATAGCAACCGGTGTTGCACTAACCGTTGATTCGGTACTTGTCTTCACTTACCTGAACCGATTCATTTCTGTCAAGTTCCCTTATAAAGACCTCGGATGGTTCGTTGTGGCAAGTACTGGTATGGCTGTTGTCGTTGGAATTGTAAAACAACTGTATCAGATTAACTCACTCCCGGAACTGTTCGGGATTGTCGGACTTGGAGCAGTCGTATACGCTATTATGGTACTCGGGTCCCCGTCAATCCGATTTAGATTACGTGAATTGTATGCCGGGTTTACGAACTAAGATCTGAACTTAAACCGGCCATTTTAGGAAATATATCCCAGGTCGCGGAGAGTATTATCAACGTCGTGTGAGCGGCCACTGGTATCCGAGTCCCAACAACGAATGGACGTAGGTTCACCCATTTTAGGATCCCGAGTCTCAGACTTGCCGGTAAATAGGTCCAGTCGCGGTTCCCCATCCATGTCCGTTGGAATCGGGACGTTTAGATGGTGAAGCAACGTCGGAGCGACGTCCGTGAGAGAGAATGTATTCTCGGTTGTACCGATACCGTCACCCCAAGCTCCGAATAACCCGTGGGTATCGTGGACAGCCTGCCAGGAATCAAGTTTTCCAGAGTCGTTGAACGCGGCTCCACCTAGAGTGTAGTCGGCTGCGTCAATACCTTGCTCAAACTCAATAACTAGTTCCGGTGGGTCGGTGGCCTCCGTATAGTAGTTTTCGCCACGGTGGACGGTATCGACGATCGGTGTACCGTCCGACAAGCTGAGCGACTTTAAATCGTCGATCAGGTTCTCGCGGAATCGCTGTTGCTCGTCATCTCCGTCAAACGCATCCCGATTGAGATAGATAACACCGTGAACGTTGGCAATCGCCTTGGTTTTCTTCCAGTCGATAGGTGCATTGTTCGGTAGTGAAATCGAGTCAAAATAATTTGACAGTTGTCTTGTAGCGAGACGCTGGAACAAATTAGTCACGGGGGAGTCCCAGATAGGCTTAGTAATTTTTCCGAACGGAGTGAATTTGATATCACCACGGTCGGCCAGCCATTGGTTTGGTTTGAATGTTCCCCGTAATCCGGTGAACCCGTGATCCGAAAGCAGGAACAGACCATCTATATCGAATTCTTTTAGCATCGCACCGAGCTCCCGATCAATCGCTCTATACACTCGTTCGATCTCATCTTTCTCGTTCCAGTAGTGGTGTTGTAGTGTGTCGATCTTGAAGATGGTTGTATGGACGAGTTCACAGTCTTTGCTCTCGAACAACCAACGTGCAGTATCAAACCGTTGTTTGACTAATTCACAGACTTCGTTGGCGTAGGTAGCAGCAGAGACCGCATCGGCCCTACAATCGGGTTCAAGCTGATATTCGGGAACCGCGTCAAGCAGTTCTCCTTTGAGATGTTCCGGCGAGCAAAAATCATCACCGTCCGTCGCTGGTTTGCCACCAACAAGCAGGACATCATCGCTGTTCGTGTGTGGTGGAAACGTAGTCGGTATATTCACGACTCCACACCGATATCCATGGGCGGCTAACACGTCCCAGTAATTCAACGAGAGAAATTCAACATCACGTGATGGCGTAAATGTCTTAGAATCCCTATCGAACGTTTCCCACCCGTACCGATCAAGCCGTCCAGGGGTTTTGCCGGTTGAATACGACCGCCAGGCTGGTGATGTTATTGGTGGAACAGTACTTTCTAAGTCCGTTAGTGTCCCCTCAGAACGGATGCGTTCGAACGTATCCAGATTGTCAAATTCCTCAATAAGCGACGGCTCACCCCCATCAATCCCGACGACCAGATAGACCATACTATATCTGCACGTGTCTTTTTGAAAACTGTTTTGTTTAGGTCACAAGAAGATCTCGGCAATCAGATCATCTGAATATAAGGATATTTGTGGAGTCCGATAACCTTGCCGTGTCACTGTGACAAACCAAGACTTAACAGGTAAAAGGTCCGCTTGAGACCCCGTTTTCAATTACCTCATCAGCGGATAACCAGTAATGATGAATGTTCCAACCAGACTCGTTTTATGACTCGACGAAAAATACCGCAAGGATGGATATCCTTCAGATTAGCCCGTACAATATCTATCCCCCAAATACGGGAGGAGACGAGCGATCGCATGGCCTCGTATACCCGCTTGTTAGCTCTGACATCGATGTAATCAGATACTGTACCAACGGACTTGCAACAAAGGTATATGAATCCATGACTGACGGGAACCTTCGGCTCCGACGGTGTTTCACACACGACGGTGTTGTCGAACACCAACCGAATAATCTCATCTTAGATATTCCGAGTGCAGGTGGATTCGTTTTGTTTCCCCAACTGCGGCTATACTTAGCCAGCAGACTCCTACATCATTATTTCCCACAGAAGCTTCGCAGTTTGTGTGAGTGGGCTGATGTAATTTTTGTTGAAAGACCGTGGTTTGTACGAACAATTGCCGAAAAAACCGACGCAGTCATCATCTATTCCGCGCACGATGTGCCGACTGACTTATACGATTCCATATTAGATGATAGGTTCGGCCACCGGCTGTTTCTACAAAAAGTGGAGGAAATCGAGGCAAAAGCTGTCTCGGCCGCAGATCTCGTCATTACTGTCTCCGAAGCGGACTTGGACCGGTATCAAGAAAAATACAACTTCCTATCGGAGACGTTGGTCATACCGAATTCGGTACAAGACGCAAAATTTGAGTCCGGCCCTCGAAACAACAACTCTTCGGACGGAGCTGACGCGGTTTTCGTTGGATCGGACAGACAGCCAAACATCGAAGCGGTCGAGACGCTGATTGAGATGACTGAGGAGATTATAGACGATCATCCCAACTTTTCTCTTTCACTTGTCGGGGATGTTGCGGCCAATTTTAACCAGGACTCATATGACTATCTGACTACGGTGGGATATGTTGAGGAACTTGTCCCAACACTAGCGTCGTATGACCTAGCGCTCAATCCCGTGGTAACTGGCGGTGGTTCGAATATCAAACTCATTGATTACTGCGCAGCGGGTCTTCCGATAATCTCAACGGAATTCGGTGTCCGTGGGTTCGATTTCGTCTCAGACACTCACTTGCTAATTAGAGAGTTATCGAAGTTTCCTTCTGCAATCTCCTATCTCCTTGAGAATCCAGACGAAAGAGCTCGCCTCGCAAAAAAGGGTTACCAACACGCTCGCACATGCTACACTTGGGAAAGCCATGCAGAGACGTTACGTAAACGTGTGAGCGAGATGTGATATATGCGTTTGATATCAGAGGTTCTCGTAAAACGCATAGAGTTTGTCAGCTAGAACATTCTTATGATAGTTTTCCCGCACATATGAATAAGAACGCTCGCCGAGACGCGTCCGTAGTTCTGGATTTGCGTATAGCTGACGAATAGCTGCCGCGATCTCTTCGCTTGACCGTTCATTAACAACCAGTGAGGTCTCCCCGGCTGCCGCGACAAACGGTAGTCCACCAACATTTGTAATGATACTTGGAACGCCACAGGCCATCGCCTCAAGGAGGGCCATTCCGAATTGTTCCTGATTATTACGAACAGTAATGCTAGGGAGTGTGAATATATCACTTAAGTTGTATAATTTATCAATACGTTCATTTTCGATGTATTCAATGTGGTATATCGCCTTATGCTGATTTATACGAGTTTGGTAAAAATCTTCGTCAAACTCGTTACTACCCACTAGGAGAAGCCGCATGTCATCATGGTTCTCGTGGAGTTCATCGAATGCATCAATAAGATATCTTATGCCTTTTTGTTCACAAAGCTTGTGAACAAACAGGATATTGAATGTCTCCTCTAGTTCTGTGGGCAGGTCAAGCGAGGCAGTAGTCTTCGGGCCAGTATCGAACTTCTCTAATTCAAGTGCATTCGGCAATACCGACACCTTTTCAGGTGCTACTCCCTCGTGAATGAGTGCTCGTTTCCCTAGTTGTGTCGTTGTTGTCATTCCACTCGCTTCTCTGTTGACTAACTTCTTTATCTGCCACGTGAAGGAATTTCCTGGAAAAAAGGGAATGTTCTCACCAGCAGAAAATACGAATTCCGTGTCTGTTCCTTTGGCTGCTACTGCCGCTTGAGCTGAAAAGACAGTGAAGTTCTCACTAGTATGAATGACATCATACCTGTTCGCCAACTTCGACATCCCGAGAAGAATCGAATGAGGCAAGTTTAGGTGTGCTAACCCACGATCAATAAAGTGGTCATATCCAAAGGCATCAATTTTGCCGTCAAGCCACGATAGCTGTTCAACAGGAATAGGGAGGGAAGATGTATCGAATCGAGGTGGATCACTTTCGAACGCGGTTACGTTCATATCCGGGTACCGTGCATCAAGCGCAACCCACGGGAGAATCCCGTTTGGACGCAAATACGGGCCCCGGACCAGTGCAATCTCCATGTTCGCAAATATAGATTAGTATAGATTAAGTTGATGATTTTAGCATCCGCTCTGCCATGAGGCACTCATAGCGCACGAAAAGATAGCTTGAAGACGTTTCGACAGGTTCACTAACACAACCAGGGAGTGTTTGAAAATGTCAGTTTCCAACGTTTTATTGATCACTGTTGATTCATTGCGTGCCAAACCGTTTCTCCGAGACGATGCACGAGATGCACTAACGATTTTTGATCAAATCGAGAATACCCAAGGGGGTACGGTGTTCAGTCGGGCGTTTGCGACAGGACCTGGGACGACTCCATCGTTTCCCGCACTTATGACCGGTACGTATCCCCTCTCAATGGGAGGCTTCGAACCGCTGAGTCGAGATCGTCCATTCGTTGCAGATCGATTACAAACTGCCGGCATGGAGACAGCAGGCTTTACATCGAATCCCTTTCTCTCCACATCGTTCAACTACGATACCGGTTTCAATACGTTCCAAGACTATCAAAACCCACTGATGGGATTCGCCACGAAGTTGTTCCCGCGTGGCATCGAAGACGGATCTGGACCGCTCCACAAACTGAACGAGTACACACACGCTCTGGACATCGTCAAGAAGGCTTACGAAACGGTCAGTGGGAAGGCCAGGCCGTACGTACCTGCGAATGTCATCTCAACCGATGGAATTGACTGGCTCGAGACGGTTGAAAGCCCATTTTTTGGCTGGTTTCACTATATGGATGTCCACCATCCATGTTATCCACCACAGGAATATCGAGATCGATTTGGTGTTGATCCAGCCATCGACGTATCCACGGTTAGTGATTTGTATTCGTCGATGGTGAGTGCCCCAGATGAATTAGACGACTCCGACATAAATACACTCTTGAATCTGTATGGGGCGTCGATCGCATACGTAAATGACCAGATCGAACGGGTGTTCGATGTATTACGCCGGAATGGGATGTGGAAAGATACGATGGTTATTGTCACGTCTGATCACGGCGAACTATTTGGTGAACATGGGAAATATGCAAAACCAGAGTATCTCTACGACGAACTCCTACAAGTTCCACTCGTGATGACGAATGTGCCAGCCGACATCGCTGTGGGATCTGATGATCTAGTCAGTCTAATTGATATTCCGCCAGTAATTCATAAGGTTCTTAGTATAGAGAATGAGAGTCAATATGATGGGCAGCTACCGGGGATTAATCCACGCCAGTACGTCCTAGCGGAACACAAACGCGATGACTCAGTAATAGTCGGCGCCAGGTCTAATGACTGGCGGTACGTACACGATGAAATCAGAGACGCGGATAGACTGTTCAATGTCGAGACTGGTGAACGTGTCAGTATATCTAGCTGGGATGACAAAACGAACCTTCGCAGCGCAGTCCAACAGAGACTTGATGCCATCTCACTTGACACAGATACCGTAGACCTTGATTCTGATGTTGAACAACGACTACGAAACCTTGGATATAAATAATAAATCAATTTATTATCCCAATCTTTTGTCTGCCCATTCTGGGATGTAGGTATGATACTCGCCGAGTGTGAAAGCTAGAAAATAGATGGCGTCGTACAGAACTGTGTACGGAATCCACTCTATTTTTCCATTCTGAATCAGATATTTGTATTCATTTAGAATATATGCCATTCCTTTTGAGACGAAGGTATCCGGGCTCTGTTCTGCAATCTTCGAGAAAGCTTTCCCATCCTTGTATCGTCTTCTGAATAATGAGCGGAATGAATAATTGTGAGAATGGAATACCTTTGCATCTGGACAGTAGTTGATTGTGTATCCCTCAGAAGCCACCCGGTACGCGAAGTCCTTGTCTTCAGACATGGCAACTGAGTCACGGAATTGGAAGTTATTCCAAACATCGCGTGAGATCGCCGAGCAAACATCCGAGAGAAAGATATTATCGAGATAGAACTCCGATTTACTCTCTGTATTTTTTTCACTAAGCTTTATCGAATTATCTGGATAAAGGTATTTATAGAAAAACTTGTCTGGAGGCTTTGCCTCTGGATAAGCTACTTGATTACCATAGGTTACGTCGGCCACTCCATCTAAGATAGGACTGACTAAATTCGAAAGCCACTCCTGATTTACCGGAGTTGCGTCTTGGACAGTAAAGACAATAATTTCACCAGTACTCTTTTCAGCCCCCAAGTTTCGAGTTTTTCCATGATGAAATTTGTCAGGTTCAGTTTTGATTATTTCATCAGCAAAATCCTCGGCCGTTTCGACGGTTCCGTCAGTTGAACCGGAGTCAATAATGATGATCTCAATATCGGAAACGTTCTGCATGTAGATCTTCTCAAGTCTCTCCCGAAACTCAGATCCAGCGTTCTTTGTTGGAATGACCACACTAATACTGGTCATAGTAACGGGGGGTGAGGTATGGTAAAAGAATTATCGAAACTAGGTTGGATTGACGCGGATTCCCGGGAGCGGATTGCGGACAGCATCATTTTGTACAATACCACCGAACACAATCTCTGTCGGGTACTTCATCCCCGCTCCCGTCTCAACGAGCGGATACAGAAATTTAACTGGTCCACCGTCGAGGAAATCCAATAGCAGATGACTGACCAGTTTGCGGTTCAGATGGGCATCCAATGGATATTTGATTTGGTAGACAACATAGTGTACAATACAGCATGGGCATTCAGTGGGAACCAGGAGATTGCTGGATCCCATTCGTGGTTGTGGCTGCGCGCGCAGCGAAGCGAGCACGGAGCGGAGGGTGGGGCGGTGGGGTCGCGGGGCCGTGGTCGAAACGAACGGGGAAGGGCCCCGCTAGTCGCCCGCTACCAGCTTGGCAACCGGATCAGTCGGCGTCAACTGTGTTTCGCCCGCTTCGTACACCGCCTGGGAGTAACGTGCGATCTTGTGTTTCGAGGTCGGCACAGTCTCACTCACTGCCTCGACCACGTCCGCCTGAGTGAGTGCTTTCCCCGGCGTGAGCCGATCCGCCGCGTAAACTGCCGCCCCAGCCACGGTCATTCGTGCCGTGCCCGGACCGATGGGGACTGTATCGGCCACGTCTAACAACCGCTCGCCGACGCGCACCAGTTCGAGCCCTGTTTCCACGCCGATACCAGCCTCACCGAGTGCCGTCACCACCCGATCTACCGCCCGATTGCGAACTACCGGTGCATCCACAGACGTCTGTAACCGGATCTTCCGTGCAGCCGCACATACTCGCTCACGACTGCTTTTTGCGAACTGGGCTATCTGGACCGGCGTTCGCTCCACGCTGCTTGCACGACCTGCTAACAGCACTGCACCGGCCGCCAGCGACTCCCAGGCCATCCGCCCACCCGGCAGCCGTTCGTCTTTAGCCGCCTCCAGATAGTGCGCCGCGTCCGTCGTGACGTGGTCGGGGAGTTCCAGGTTGGCTCCGAGCATCCCGATGTCGCGGAAACCCTCGTTCATCCGCTTGTGTCGATCCGACTGCATCGTAAAGCGCCTGTGTCGTTGCCGCAATCGCTCCATCTTGTCCATTCGCTCCGAACTGAGCGAGTTGCCCTTGCCGTCGGTCGCGAGGAAGAACGTCGTGTGCAATCCCTTGTCCACCCGGAGGTCATCCGTCGTCTCCACCGCCCACTCGCCCGTCCGCTTGTCGCCGGTCGGCCCACGGGCCTTCACCCCGGGTTCCCGGGCCAGCGCGTCAACAGTCACGACCAGACCGCAGTTTGTACACACCGATTCAACGTCCACCGCGATGACACGCCCCTCGCATTCTGGGCACCGTGTCCGCCATTCCGTGGTCCGCGTTTCCGCTTGGTCAGGTGTCGATTCGTCCGAACCTTCTTTACCGAAGATAGTTCTAGTCGTCATTGGAGTTCCTGAAGGCGCTCACCACAGCGCCCGACACCGCGGCCCCAAACCGCGGTTTCCTACGGACACCGACCGACCAGTCACGCCTGCGCTCTCGCTCGCGCCTTCGTGAGCGCCCTGTGGGCGCGAGCGAGAGCGCCACAGTGAGGACGACCAACCAGCCGCGCGCACCGTCCTGCCGAGCGGAGCGAGGCAGGGCTTGGAAGACGAACGGAGTGAGTCTTCCAGTGACCCGCCCGGAGCGAGCGGCCAGCACACAAGCCGGTTTCGCGTCCGTCGAGCGTGCGAGACGCAACCGAAAGCGCGCTTGGTGCTGGCGGCGAGGGCACATGCACTTCAGCCCGGAACGGCGAGCGATGCGTGGCCGACCGTCGGGAGGCCACG
>Ga0207719_100401_pt1 | contig 26597 bp, 12 predicted proteins | sample A23P1SouthBayCA_2_FD_187279 | JGI IMG/M metagenome (GOLD analysis project Ga0207719, IMG submission 187279) | Aerobic enrichment media microbial communities from Eden Landing Ponds, California, USA - A23 P3 (3) (SPAdes) | ecosystem: Environmental > Aquatic > Marine > Unclassified | place... | reverse complement strand
CCCGCCGTGAGGGCGGTCGAGTAGGCGAACACCTGATCCATGCGACCCGAGGTGTCCTCCTGGAACCCGCCCGACATCATGAACAGCGGGTCCGAGGCGGAGGTGGCCCAGCCGGACGCGCTGCCCGTGTACGGCGAGCCGTCGATCTCGCCGTCCTGGTCGAAGATGTGCAGGCGGGCCTCCGGGTTGCCGCCTTCCTCCATGACTGCGACCGCGAAGTACCAGGTGTCGGGGTCGACCGGGGCCGAGCCGATCTCGCTGATGCTGTCCCCGTCCCGTGTCTCGATCAGGAGCGTATCGTTGGCCGCGTCGAACCGGATCTGGTAGCCGCTCTCGGGCACGTCGTCGGACGCGCCGCCGACCTGCAGGACCCGGCCGTAGTCGTCGTGGCCCGAGAAGTTGAACCAGCCCGCGACGGTCCCGGCCCCGGCGTTCAGGGGCAGGTCCTCCGACTGGAACCCGTCGCCGGGGCTGTTGGCGCCGCCGGCCTCGAAGCTGAACGCCTCGCCGACGAGGCCCTCCGCGCCCGCAGTCGGTTCCCCGACCGCGGTCGCGTCCGTCCCGGTGATCACGTTTGTCGCGGTGTCGCCGTCCATCGCGTAGTACGCCTCGAGGGAGTCGATCGCCGGGGCGACCTGGCCGAGCTCCTGGGGCGGGTTGAGGCTGCCGCGGTACAGCTGTGACACCTCGACCGTCGAGAGCGCGCTGTCGTAGGCGCGCACCTCATCGAGCGTGCCGTCGATCGCCCGGGAGTCCCCGGACATCATGATCAGCGGCGCCGCGTCGGACTGGCTGCGCGCGCCGCTTCCGGTCATCGGCGAGGCGTCGAGCTCACCGTGCTTGTCGAACAGGTGGAACCGCACGTCGTCGCCGTCGAGGACGACGACGACGAAGTACCACGTGTCGGGATCGACCGGCATGCTGATGCCGGTCTGGCTGGAGCCGCCGGTGAAGTTGACCGGCGAGATGGCGTCGTCGCCGGCGTTGAACTCGACGTCCCAGCCGCCGCCGACCGCGCCCGCCGTGACGGTCGGGTCGCCCCCGACCTGGAAGATGCGGGCGTACGGCGCGTGGCTCTGGAACTTGAACCAGCCGCTGACGGTGACCTCCTCGGTGTTGAGCGCGGTTCCGGGTGCGACGACCGCCGCGCCCGACCCCGAGAACCCGAAGGCATCGTTGACGAGGCCGGGCTGGCCCGTCGTGACGTTGCCCTGTGCCGTGGCCTCGATGCCGGTGATCTGGTCGGCCGCGGTGTCGCCGTCGAGCGGGAAGTAGTGTGCGAGCCCGGTGGGGATGCCGGCGGTCGCGTCGGCCACCTCGATCGTCTGGGTGACCGTGACCTCGGCGGCGTCGCTTCCGGACTCGTAGCTCACGTCCGCCGTCAGGGTCATGTCGCCGGTCACGCCCACCGGCGCCTCGACCATCCACTGGACGGTCTGGCTGGATCGGGATTCGAGCTTGTCGAAGCTCGTCCCGCCCATCGGCGTGATCTCCCAGTCGTCGCTGGGCGCGGAGAGTTCGACCTCGCCGTCGAGCAGGTCGAACAGATACGGGTTCGTGAGCCGTGCTTCGACTCTCGCCTTCGACCCCGAGGCGACCTGTGGCGCCTCATCGAAGAAGATGAGCTTCGCCGGACTCTCGCCGAAGGCCCGCAGCGGCGGCTCGGGTTCGCCGGCGCGGCGCACCTCGATCGCGCTGAACTTCGTGTTGTCCGAGATCGAGTTCGTCGTGATCGACAGGGTACCGTCCGTCACCTCGACGGATTTCAGCGTGATCGGGTACGCCACGTCGTGGCCCACCCGGTTGTAGATGTCCATGCCCGAGACGACCGTCCGGCCCTGGACCATCAGGTCGAACACGCGCGATCCAGCCGAGGTGAACGCCGTCTCGGCGAAGTGCAGCGTCACCTCGTAGGTGCCGTCGGGTATCTGGATCTCGAAGCCCAGGTCCTGGCCCCACAGCTCCGACTGGTAGGGAAGGTCGTTCTGGGTGGCGACGATGTTGTTGCCCGTCGTCGCGACGTTCGGCCCGCCGCCCAGCATCGTCACGTCGTCGTTCGCGACCGGGTCGTTGTCGAGCACGAGCCCGTCGAACTCGGCGGTGCCGGTCGTGCCGGTACCGCCGGCGTTGATGCCGTAGGGCGGCACCACGCCGGCCCCGCGGATCTCGATGCCCGAGAACGACACGTTGTTCACCGAGGCCATCCCGGCGACCCGGAGGACCCCGTCGACGACGGGGACGTCCTCCGCGGTGACCGTGTAGGCGGCGTTCCCCCCGACCTCCGCGTAGATGTCGAGGTCGGTCGCAACGGGCTCGCCCTGGACGTAGGCGTCGAACACGCGGGCGCCCTCGGAACCCATGGCCGTCTCCGCGAAGTGCAGCGTCACGTCGTAGTGGCCGTTCGGGATGCGGAACCTGTACTCCAGGCCGCCCGACCAGTGTTCGGTCTGATAGAGGTAATCGAGATAGCGCTCGTCGTCCGGCGAGTTGGTGATCTCCGCGCCGCTGTATGCGGCGTTCACCGTGCCGCCGTCCTGCCAGGCCTGGACCTCGTCGGTGGGCTCGTTCTCGAAGGTGAGCCCGTCGATCGTCACCGTCGGCGGGTCGTCGACGGAGGCGCCGCCGGCGTTCAGCCCGAACGGCGCCGAGATGGCGTCCTCGACGACCTCGTTGGGCTGGCCGCGGATCTCGATGCCCGAGAACTTCGAGTTGTCCGCCTGGGTGTCCGTCTCGATCGTGAGGGTGCGGTCGGTGACCTCGACGTCGAGCAGCTCGATCGTGTACGCGGCGTTCTGCCCGACCTCCGCGTAGATGTCGAGGTCCTCGGCGACCGTCTCGCCGTTGACCATCACGTCGAACACCCGGGCGCCCTCGGAGGACCAGACGGTTTCCGCGAAGTGTAGCGTCACGTCGTAGCTGCCGTTCTCGATGTAGAACTCGTAGCTGAGGTTGTTGCCCCAGTGTTCGGTCTGGTAGATCGCGTCGGCCTCGGTGCCCGAGATGTCGGCGCCCGTGCTCGCGGTGTTCGGTTCGGAGATCGGGTTGAGGTCCGTCGCCGCGTTCACCTGGTTGTCGAACTCGGTGCCGGCGTTCGAGACCCGGAGCGGCGGGGTCGGGGTGAAGCTCGCCTCGTAGAGGTCCGACACCTCGCTCTCCGAAAGCGCCCGCGAGTACGTCCGCACCTCGTCCATCCGGCCCGCGACGTCGCCGCGGTCCCCTGCCATCAGGATCAGCGGCTCCTCGCCGGTCCGGGGACGTTCGGGAACGCTTGCGGTCTTTGGCGAGTCGTCGAGCTCGCCGTCCTGGTCGAACATGTGCAGGCGGACGTCGTCGCCGTCGATGGCGACCACGACGTAGTACCAGGTGTCCCGATCTATCTCCTGGCTGATCGCGGGGACGAGGTTGTTCGCGCCCTCGTCCCGGCTCGCGAACAGGAACGTGTCGGCCTGGAAGTCGAACTCGAGGTCCCAGCCGTTAAACGGCGGGTCGTCGGGCGCGCCGCCGACCTGGATGAGCCGGGCCCAGGGTTCGTGGTTCGTCATGTTGACCCACGCGCCGAAGGTGACTTCCTCGCCGTTCATCTCGAGCCCGTCGGCGATCACGGCGTCCCCGACCGTTCCGGCGCGGTCGCCGCTGTTGCCGTTCATCGTGAACTCGAAGGCGTCGTTGACGACGCCCTCGGCGTTCGTGATCGGGCTCTCCCGGACGTTGGCGGCCTCGCCCGTGACCGCGTTGACCGGCTCGTCGCCGTCCATCGAGTAGTACGCCTCGAGACCCTCCATCAGCGGGAGGGGGTCGTCCTCGAGGGCGTCGCCGCCGGCGTTGAGACCGTACGGATCGGACAGCTGGGGCTTCTCGCGGATCTCGAACCCGCTGAACTTGGTGTTGTCCTGGAACGTCCGCGTCGAGATCTCGAGCACCTCGTCGGTGACCTGGACGTCCTCGACGGTGATCTCGATGGCCACGTCGTGGCCGGCCGCCTCGAGCGGGTCGAACCGCCGGCGGATCCGCTCGCCCTGGACGTACAGGTCGAAGATCCGGTTGTTGGAGTCGTTTCCGTCGCCCCAGACGGTCTCGGCGAAGTACAGCGTCAGGTCGTACACGCCGTTCTCCAGGCCGACCTCGAAGCCCAGGTCCGGCCCCCACAGCTCGGACTGGAACATCAGGTCGTTGTCGGTACCAGCGACCGGGTCGGTGCTGGTGGCGACGTTGATGTTGTCGTCGTTCGCGACGACGTTCACGCCGTCGGCGGGCTCGTTGTCGTACACGAGGCCGTCGATCTCGACCGTCCCGGAGGTGCCGGTGCCGCCGGCGTTGAGGCCGTACGGCGTCTCGACCTTCGAGGGAGTGAACTCCCGGATCTCGATGCCCGAGAACTTCGCGTTGTTCACCGACGCCAGGCCCTTGACCGTGATCTTGCCGTCGTCGACGGTGAGCTGGTCGACGTCGACCGTGTAGGCGGTGTTCGCGCCGACCTCCGCGACGAGGTCGAGGTCGTCGGCGACCAGTTCGTCTTGCACCCACACGTCGAACACGCGGGCCTCCGTTCCACCGAAAGCGGTCTCCGCGAAGTGCAGCGTCACGTCGTAGGTGCCGTCGGGCACGTAGAAGTCGTACTGGATGCCCCGGTACCAGTTCTCGGTCTGGTAGAGGGCGTCGTGCTCCGTGTTGGCGATGTCGGTGCCGACCGAGGCGGAGTTCACGCCGCCGACAAAGTAGCCCTCTGCGTACTGGCCCAGCGTGTTGTCGAACTCCAGGCCGTCGATCTCGACGGTGGAGTCGCCGGCGCAGTTGAGGCCGTAGGGTGCCGAGAGGGCGTCGTCGCGAGACTCGCTTGCGGTGCCCCGGATCTCGATGCCCGAGAGCTGGGAGTTGTCCGAACTCGTGAGCGTCGAGATTTCGAGTTCACGGTCGGTGACCTCGACGCCCTCAACGTCGATCGTGTAGGCCGCGTCGTGGCCGACCTCCGCGTAGATGTCGAGGTCGTCCGCGACCTCCTCGCCCTGGACGAGCACGTCGAACACGCGCACGTCCTCCGCGGTCTGTGTCATCTCCACGAAGTGCAGCGTCACGTCGTAGGTGCCGTTCTCGATGCGGAAGTCGTACTGCAGGTGGTTACCCCAGTGTTCGGACTGGTAGAGGGCGTCGTTTTCCGTGTCCGAGATCGAGTCGCCCGTGCTCCCCGTGTTGGGGAACGGCCGCACCGCGACCGACTCGTTGGCCGCGTCGGCGAAGGTCAGCCCGTCGATCGAGACGGGGCCGCCCCCGCCCGTGTTCAGCCCGTAGGGGATCGACACGTCGGGCTGTTCGCGGATCTCGAAGCCCGCGATCTTCGTGTTGTCCACGTCGGTGTCCGTCGAGATGGACAGTGTCCCGTTTCTCACCTCGACGCCCTGGACCGTGATCGTGTCCGCCGTGTTCGCGCCGGCTGAGGCGTAGATGTCGTAGTTCGACGCCACCGGGTCGTCCTGCACCCAGATGTCGAACACGCGATCGCCCTCGGCGGTGTGGAAGTTCTCCGCGAAGTGCAGCGTCACCTCGTAGATCCCGTTGGGGACGTTCACCTCGAACCCGATGTCGGACCCGTACAGCACCGACTGGTACAGCAGGTCGTTGTCGGTCTCCGCGATGTCGGCGGTGTACGTGCTCACCTGCTGGTCCCCGATCGCCGTCACGGCCTCGGAGAGGTCGTTGTCGAACTCCAGGCCGTCCATCGTGACCGTGCCGGTCGTGTCGGTGCCGCCCGCGTTCAACCCGTAGGGAACCGACACCTTCGGCTCCTCGTGCTCGCGGATCTCGATGCCCGCGAACTTGGTGAAGTCCGACTCCGAGACCGTCGAGATCGTCAGGGTGTTGTCCGTCACCTCGACGTCGCGAACGGTGACCACGTCGGCCGTCTCGCCGCCGACGGAGTCGTAGATGTCGTAGTTGTCGACGATCTGGGTACCCTGCACCGAGATGTCGAACACGCGCCCGCCCGCCGAGTCGAAGTTCGTCTCGGCGTTGTGGAGGTACACGTCGTAGTTGCCGTTCGGCATCTCGATCTCGAACCCGAGGTTGTTCGAGAAGATCTCCGTCTGGTACAGCGAGTCCTGGATCGTCCCGGAGATCGCCGCGTTGCTCGACGCCTGCGAGTACCCCGGATCGGCCGGAATGAAGCCCGGCCAGCCGCCGTCGGGCTCCTCGGAGGTGACGGTGACCCCCGGCGGGATCTCCTTGTCGAACACGACGATACCCTGGCCGGGACGCCTGATCCAGGCCTTCCGGCCGGTCGCCGAGCCGTTGAGGTCGAGGCCGAAGGGTGCCGAGACGAGGTCGCTCTCGCGGATCTCGATGCCCGAGAACGTCGTGTAGTCCGTCTGCGTCGTCGAGGAGACCGACAGGACGTTGTTCCCGACCTCGACGCCCCGGACCGTGAGGGTCGTGGCCGCGTCGTGGCCGACCTCGGCGTGGATGTCGTAGCCCTCGGCGATCGTCTGGCCCTGCACCGCGAGGTCGAACACGCGCGAGCCATCGCCGCCGCCGTTGTCGTTCCCGCCGTGGAAGTTCTCCGCGAAGTGCAGGGTGACGTCGTAGGTGCCGTTGGGGACGGCGAAGTCGAATCCCAGGTCCGGACCGAACAGTTCGGTCTGGTACAGCGGGTCGTTGTCCGTCTCCGCGATGTCGTCTCCCGTCGTCGACGTGGCGTACCCCGGATCGGCCGGGACGAAGTCGGGGTACTCGCTGTCCGGGACCTCGGAGTTGTTCGTGACGCCCTCGCCGGGTGACTCGTCAAAGGTGAGGCCGTCGATCGTGACCGTGGCGTCGGACTCGGAGCCCCCGGCGTCGAGCCCGTAGGGGATGTCCAGCATCCCGGTCTCCTCGCGGATCTCGATGCCCGAGAACTTCGTGTTGTCCGTCTGGGTGGTCGAGGTGATCTCCAGGGAGCCGTTCGTCACCTCGACGTCGTCGACGGTGATGGTGTAGGCCGCGTCGTGGCCGACCTCCGAGTGGATGTCCAGCCCTTCCACGACCTGTTCGCCCTGCACCGAGACGTCGAACACGCGCGAGCCGTCGGAGGTGAACGCCGTCTCCGCGAAGTGCAGCGTCACCTCGTAGGTGCCGTTGGGGATGGCGATGTCGAACCCGAGGTCGCCGCCGTACAGCTCGCTCTGGTAGAGGAGGTCGTTCTCGGTGCCGGAGATTGAGTCGCCCGTCGAGGAGTTCCCGACCGCCGTGTCGTTCCCGCTGGCGGAGGCGTCGCCGAACACGTCGACGCCGGGGCCGGCCTCGTTGTCGAACTCGAGGCCGTCCATCGTCGCGGTGCCGCCGGTCAGGAACCCGCCGCAGTTCAGCCCGTAGGGGGTCGACACCTTCGGGCGCAGGCTCGGCTTGATCGCGCCGTCGTCCGTCCGGGCCGGCGAGGACCTGACGTTGACGTTGTCGACGTACTGCTCGCCGTCGGGCGTCCAGAAGCCGATGCCGCCGCGGTTGTACGCGAAGTCCTGATAATTCAGGGTCGCGACCTCGTTGCCCCCGGCGTCGGTGACCAGCACCTCGACGTTGCCGCCGGTCATCCAGTTGACGTGGTAGGTGTACCACTCGTAGGGATCGAGCCTGACGCTCGCCGAGGCGAGTTCCGTGTACTCGCCGTCCGGGCCCCGGCCCTTGAACACCTGGATCTCGTTGTCGCCGACGTCGTGCTGGATGGTGTAGTACTTGCCGGCCTGGGCCACGCCGGGCATCTGGTCCTTGACGGCGTACTGGACCTCGAGCAGGCCCGATCCGCTCTCGTCGCGGACGTCGAAGCCCCACTTGTCCAGCGAGTGTGGGTACGCGTCGAGGCCGTCGCCCGGCATCGAGAGGAGGTACTTGTCGCCCGTGGACCCGGTCGCGGGACCGCCGCTCTCCTCGACGAGCTGACCCACCTCGCCGGGGGAGAGCGCCCGGGAGTAGGCCCGGACCTCGTCCATCCGGCCGGTGGTGTCCTGGCCGTCGCCGGCCATCAGGACCAGCGGTTCGGCGTCGGTCTGTGAGCGCGGGAGGTCGGCTGTCACCGGCGAGGCGTCGAGCTCGCCGTCCTGGTCGAACACCTGCAGCCGGTGGTTGGTGCCGTCGATCGAGACCACGACGTAGTACCAGGTGCCGGGCTCGATGGAGATCGTTCCGGACTGGCCCTGGAAGCCGGAGCCGGCCCAGGCCACCATCTTGATGGAATTACTGCCGCCGTCGAACTCGACGTTGAACCCGTCGGCGGGGACGCTGTTCGGGTCGCCGCTCGTCTGGAAGACCCGGGCGGCGCTCTCGTGGTCGGTGAAGTTGACCCACGCGCCCACCGTGACGCCGTCGCCGTTGATCGGCAGGGGCTCGGAGACGACCGCGTCCTGCGCGGAGGCGAGAGTGTCGTTCTGGGAGAAACCGAAGGCGTCACCGAGGACGCCGCCCTCGCCGGTGGATGGGGAGCCGACGACGGTGGCGTCCGTCCCGGTGACCTGGTTCGTGGGCGTCGAGCCGTCGAGCGGGAGGTACGCCTCCAGGCCCGCCTCGAGCGTGTCCGCGGCCTTGTCGACGCTCGCGTTGTACAGCTGGGTGACCTTCTCCTCGGTGAGCGCGCTCGTGTAGGCGTACACGTCGTCGATCGTCGCCTGGAGCCGGCGGTCGTCGCCGGCGCCGATCAGGAGCGGTTCGCTATCGGTCAGGTCGCGCGCACCGCTGCCCGTGAACGGCGAGTCACCGAGTTCGCCGTCCTCGTCGAACACGTGCAGCCGGCCGTCGTCGCCGTCGAGCACCGCGACGACGAAGTACCACGTGTCGGTCTCGAGAGTGGGACCAGCCGCGACCTGGCTGGCGCCGGGGCCGTCGGACCAGTTGACGAGCGTGATGGAGTTCGTTTCGGCCTCGAACTCGATGTCCCATCCCCAGGAACCGTCGATCTCGGTGTGGGTACTCGCGGGATCTGCACCGACCTGAAACGCGCGTGCGTAGGGTTCGTGACTCTGGTATTTGAACCAGCCACCGACAGTGACTGTCTGGCCGTTGAGGTTCGTTCCGGACTCGATGACCGCGGGTTGGGTGACGCTGGTGCTGTTGAAACCGAAGGCACTGTCCACGATGCCTTCTTCGCCGGTCGTTACGTTGCCCTGGATGACGGCGTCGGTCCCGGTGATCTCGTTGGTCGCCGCGTCGCCATCGAGGGGATAGTACGATTCGAGGGCGCTCCGCCCCGGCGTGACGGTCCCGAGGGGCGATTCGGGACCCAGCGACCGCAGTGAACTGTCCCCCTGCGTGGCAAAATCAGAAGAAGTCTGCCACATGGACGTCGTCCCGCTCCAGGAGCCGAGGCCCCCCTCGAAGTCCTCGACGTAGACGAGCGGCTCCTCGTCGGGGCCCAGGTTGTGATCGAGGTCGGGGTCCGGTTCGCCCGGATCGAGCGGCGGCGAGACGTCCGCCGGCGAGGGCGTGCCACCCGGGGCACCACCCCCTGTCGACGGCGACGACGGCGAGGACGACGACGCGTCGTCCGCACCCGCTCCAGCCATCCCCGCAGCGAGGGACGTCCCCGTCAGGGCAAGCATTTCCCGGCGCGAAAAGTTCGTCAGCGACCCCATCCTCGATCCGTCCGGATCGTTGTCGGTGGACATACGGCGATCAATTTTGATGCAAGTTGTATAAGTCTTGTCCTATCATGTCCCCCCGAGCACCGCCGGATCACGACCCCCGGGTCGGGTCCGTACCGGGATTATCGGCCGTGTTCCCCTCGCCGTGAGCAGCCCCCGGAGGTACTTAAAAAGACGCGTCCCGGGCGGCGCGACGGGACCGGCGGTCGAACACCCCGTCGACACCCGGGGTGGAGCGGGCGAACGCCCCGTACGGCGCGCTCTGTCGACGCGAGGGCGAAACGCATTTGCTTTCGGAAGCCGGGTTGGGGGTATGGTCGACGCCATCATCGCCGGGTTCGTCGCGGCGCTCGTCCTGTTTTTCTTCTTCATCTTCCTCATGCTCCGCAGGACGGTCACCGGCTTCAAGGAGGGCGTCGAGGGCGGGCGGAAGTGACGCCAACAGCGGCTGCCGAGCCCGAAGCGCTTTGTCGCTGCCGGTCCCACGGACGGGCATGGATCCACGGGTTCGCGAACACGCGGAGATCATCGTCGACCACTCGGTCGCCCTGGAGGCGGGCGACGACGTCATCGTCGGGGGATCGCCCGTCGCGGAGGACCTCGTCGTCGCGCTGTACGAGGCGATCGGCGACCGGGGGGCGAACCCGGTCGCGACGTTCGGGAGCGACCGGGCGCAGCGTGCCTACCTCCGGGCGAGCGACGGCTTCGAGACGCCCGAACACGTCCAGGCGCTCGTCGAGGAGACCGACGTACACATCTCGGTGCGCGCGGACGCGAACGTGGCCGAGACGAGCGACGTCGACCCGGAGACCAGCGCCGCCCACGCACAGGCGGTCCAGCCGATCCGGGAGGAACGGCTCTCGAAACGGTGGTGTCTCACGCAGTTCCCGGCGCCCGCGAACGCCCAGCTCGCGGAGATGAGCACCGAGGCCTACGAGAACTTCGTCTGGGACGCCGTCAACAAGGACTGGGCGGCCCAGCGCGCCCACCAGGAACAGCTCGTCGAGATCCTCGATCCCGCCTCGGAGGTCCGGATCGTCTCCGGCGACCGGACGGACCTCCGGATGTCGGTCGAGGGGATGGTCGCGATCAACGACTACGGCGAGCACAACCTCCCCGGCGGCGAGGTGTTCACCGCGCCCGTTCCCGACTCCGTGGAGGGCGAGGTCCTGTTCGACAAGCCGCTGTACCACCAGGGGCGGGAGGTCGAGGACGTCCACCTCTGGTTTTCGGACGGCGAGGTCGTCGAGCACGCCGCGAGCAAGAACGAGGCCGTCCTGACGGAGGTGCTCGAAACCGACGAGGGAGCGCGCCGACTGGGCGAACTCGGGATCGGCATGAACCGCGACATCGACCGCTTCACCTACAACATGCTGTTCGACGAGAAGATGGGCGACACCGTCCACATGGCGGTCGGGATGGCCTACGACGACTGCGTCCCCGATGACCGGGAACCCAACGACTCGGCCGTGCACGTGGACATGATCGTCGACATGGCCGCCGAGTCCCGCATCGAGGTCGACGGCGAAACGATCCAGCGCGACGGCGCGTTCGTCTTCGAGGAGGGCTTCGCGTAGCGTTTTCGAGGCGGCGTTCGGCGACTGGGACGGGGTTTGACCGCGGTAGGCAGTGCCTACGGCCGATGCTCGATCGGGGGCGCCACGCCGGCACCTCGGCGCCGTCCCCCGGGATGTAATCGCACGTGATTTAAGTACATGCGAACGTATACCACTCACATGCCAAAGCTGGCCTGTCCTGACTGCGATCGTGACGTCGCGATGCACGAACTCGATACACAGACCGTGGCCCAGCGAGAAGGCTTCGAGACCACCTACCGGTGTCCGTTCTGCCGCGCCGACATCGAGGACGTCGGCGAGTTGCTCGCCTGATCGGCCTCCCGTAACGTTCTGTCCGATAGGTTATCCTCTCTACCGAATAGCAACGCCTTTCATTTCCTCGCTCGCAGACGCGGGTATGACGAACCTCTGGGAAGACTTAGAGACCGGACCGAACCCGCCCGAAGTGATCTACGCCGTCGTCGAGTGCCTGAAGGGCGAGCGCAACAAGTACGAGTACGACAAGGACGTTCCCGGCGTCGTCCTGGACCGCGTGCTCCACTCCAACGTCCACTATCCCTCCGATTACGGGTTCATCCCGCAGTCCTACTACGACGACGAGGACCCCTTCGACGTGCTCGTCCTCGTGGAGGACCGGACGTTCCCCGGCTGTGTCATCGAGGCCCGCCCGGTCGCCCTCATGAAGATGGACGACGACGGCGAGAAAGACGACAAGGTGATCGCCGTGCCGAGCGAGGACCCCCGGTGGGACCACATCGAGGACCTCGAAGACATCCCCCAGCAGACCCTCGACGAGGTCGACGAGTTCTTCGCGACCTACAAGAACCTAGAGGAGGGCAAGGAGGTCGAGACCCTGGGCTGGGAGGACCGCGAGGCCGCCTACGACGCCATCGAACACGCACAGGACCTGTACGACGAACAGTTCTGACGCGTTTCCCCGACCGACGGAAACGGGAGCACCGACGTCGCACTCACACCCCGAACATCGCCTTCAGTTGCTCCCGGGAGAAAAGCGACGTCGGGCGGTCCATGTGGACGCCGATCTCCCCCGAAAAGAGGCGCATGCCGGCGCGCTGGACCGGTTCGGGGAGTTCGTAGCCCGCCCGGAGGAGCGTACCGAGGCGCTGGTCGCGCCGGAGCTCCGCGCGCCACCCCCGTTCGTAGGCGTCGAGGGTGTCCGGATCGTCGGGATCGATCTCGCGGGCGGCGACGTCGGCGGCGGTCATACCGTACAGGATGCCCCCGCCGGTGAAGGGCTTGGTCTGGGCGGCGGCGTCGCCGATCAGGAAGCCCCGGTGGCTCGTGGTTTTCTCGGGCGGGCCGATCGGGATCGCGCCCGAACACCGCCGGTCGAGGTCGACGTCGTAGCCCGCGAGGAGGTCCTCGAACCTGGCGGGCACGTCCTCGCCGGGCGCGGCGGCGAGGCCGTACTCGACGCCCGCCTCGCCACGCGGGATGCGCCAGGCGAAAAACCGGGGCACGTTCAGGTGGACGTCGACGAAGTCCTCGTGGTCCGGGTCGTGATCGAACCCCAGGACGCCGTGGAGGAGTTCGCCCGGTTCGGGCAGTCCCAGGTCGGTCCGCGCCCGCGATCGCGGGCCGTCACAGCCCGCGACCATCCGCGCCTCGACCTCGAACGGACCGTCGGGGCCCGACACCGCGACCGCGACGCCGTCCTCTCGCTCCTCGACGCCGGTGACCGTGTGGCCCTCCGTCACCGTGGCGCCGGCCTCGCGGGCCGCTTCGGCGAGTCGCCGGTCCAGGCCCACGCGGTCGATCGCGTTCGACACCGGCTCGTCCTTGTAGAAGGGGTAGGCGGTCGAGTCGGGTCCGCCGAGGTGGAACCGGGCGCCGCGGATCTCGTTTTGGAGGAGGTCCTCGCGGGCGCCGTCGGGGAGGTACTCCCAGACGTCCAGGCTGACGTGGCCCGAGCACGCCAGCGGCTTCCCGACCTCGCCGCGCTCGAAGACGACGACGTCGTGGCCGCGTTCGGCGGCGCGCCGGGCGAAGCGCGAACCCGCCGGGCCCGCGCCGACTACGACGAAATCGTGCATGCCGGGGTGTCGGGCACCGGCGAGTAAATACCTTCCCGGTCCCGGACGGAACGCGCCGGCGCGCCGGGGGCGGCTGCCGTCCGACGCCTGCCGGATGGCGTGGATTTATTACCGATACCAACGCAGTGCGACCCGAAGCGGCCGGGAATCCCGGGGACAAGGCAATGACCGACGTTACAGACGACCGCGACGTGACCGTGCTGGTGGTCGACGACGAACCCGACCTCGTCTCGCTGTACACGGTGTGGCTGGACGATTCATACGACGTTCGGAGCGCCACTGGCGGCGAGGAGGCGCTCGACGAACTCGACGACTCGGTGTCGGTGGCGCTGCTGGACCGCCGGATGCCGGGGATGACCGGCGACGAGATCCTCGACGCGATCAGGGCGCGCGGGGTGGACTGCCAGGTGGCGATGATAACCGCCGTCGAGCCGGACATCGACGTCGTCGACATGCCCTTCGACGACTACCTCGTCAAGCCCATCGACAAACACGGGCTCCGCTCGACCGTGGAGGTGCTGGTCCGGCGCCGCGACTACGACCAGAAGAGCCAGGAGTTCTTCAGGCTCGCGGCGAAGCGGGCCGCGATCGAGGGGGCCGACGGCGATCACACGGGAGACCCCGAGTACCGTGATCTCGTCGACCGGATGGAACGGCTCCGGGCGTCGATCGACACGACGCTCGACGAACTCGGTCCGGAGGGATACGAGGCGGCGTTCCAGGACCTCGATTGAGTCACCCGTCCCTCCCGGTGGGAGACACGGACCGGGAACGGTAGGATTTACTGTCTCCCTCTCGCAGATCCGTGCAATGAGCGGCGAGCAGGAACTCGGCATCACCGAGTCCAAGGAACACAGCACCGGCGAATGGTACGCGGAGGTCATCCGGAAGGCGGAACTCGCCGACTACGCGCCGATGGGCGGGTTCATCGTGGTCCGCCCGCGGGGGTACGCGCTCTGGGAGCGCGTCCAGGAGTACCTCGATGGGTGGTTCAAGGAGACGGGCGTCGGCAACGCCTACTTCCCGCTTTTCATCCCCGAGTCGTACCTCGAAAAGGAGAAAGACGTCGTCGAGGGGTTCGACCCCGAGGTCGCGTGGGTGACCCAGGGGGGGTACGAGGAGCTGGAGGAACGGCTCGCGGTCCGCCCGACGAGCGAGTCGATCATCACGCCGTTCATGGCGAAGTGGACCCGGAGCCACCGGGACCTGCCGCTCCGGCTCAACCAGTGGTGCTCGGTCGTCCGGTGGGAGGCCACCGAGACGAAGCCGTTCTTCCGGACCAAGGAGTTCCTCTGGCAGGAGGGCCACACCGCCCACGAAACGGAGGCGGAGGCCCGCGAGGAGACCATGCGCCGCCTCCAGCAGTACGAGCGCCTCTACGAGGAAGTGTTCCGGATCCCCGTCCTGAAGGGGCGCAAGCCGGACCACGACAAGTTCCCCGGCGCCGACACGACGACGACCGTCGAGGCGCTGATGCCCGACGGGAAGTCCGTCCAGTCCTGTACCTCCCACTACCTCGGGCAGTCCTTCGCCGAGGCGTACGACCTCACCTTCGTCGACGAGAACGAGGAGGAACGCACGGCGCACACGGCCTCCTGGGGGCTTTCCTGGCGGGCGCTGGGCGCGCTCATCATGACCCACTCCGACGACCAGGGACTCGTGCTCCCGCCGAAGATGGCGAAAGAGCAGGTCGTCGTCGTCCCGATCTGGCAGGAGGACACCCGCGAGGACGTGCTCGCGTACGCCGAGGCGGTCACCGAAACCCTCGACGAGCGCGGGGTCCGGGTCCACCTCGACGACCGGGACACGAGGAATCCGGGCTTCAAGTACAACGAGTGGGAGCTGAAGGGGGTTCCCCTCCGGGTCGAGGTCGGCCCCAACGAGGTCGAAAACGACGAGGTCACGCTCGTCCACCGCCCGGACGGCGAGTCGTCCACCGAGCCCCGCGAGGGACTCGCCGGAACCGTCGAGGACCACTTCGAGACCATCGGGGAGAAACTCCACGACGCCGCCGGCGAGAACCTGGAGACGAACGTCCGTGAGGCGTCGAGCCGCGAGGAGATCCTCGGGACGATCGGGCAACACGGCGGGTACGTCAAGTGCGGGTGGTGTGGCGAGGAGGCCTGCGAGGAGCCGATCAAGGAGGCCATAGCCGCCGAGATCGTGATGGTGCCCCTCGATCCCGACGAGGAGCCGATCCAGGAGACGTGTGCGATCTGTGGCGACCCGGCCGTCGAGACGGCGTACTTCGCGAAGACGTACTGATAATGACGGGGGCGACCGCCCCGACGTCGCGACCATATTCCTAATATACCCTTATTTGGTAAATATACATCATGATATATGGATGGTCAGTGTTATATGATCCGACGGCGTGTTTCTATGCAACATGGTTCAGCCTGCGTCTTCCAGTGGTGGGTCCCGGGGGCTCGTAGACCCCTCCCAGGAGCGATCGAACTGTGGTGTCGGCGTGGTCATGGACGTAGAGGGCGACGGTGGACACGACATCGTCGCCGACGGGATCGAGCTGCTCGAGAACCTGGAACACCGCGGCACGACCGGCGCCGAGGAGTCGACTGGCGACGGCGCGGGGGTCCTGCTGCGGACGCCCCGCGAGTTCTTCGAGGACGTCACCGAGTTCGACCTCCCCGACACGTACGCCGTCGGGTCGCTCTTCTTGCCCCAGGACGAGTCGGCCGCCGCGGACCTTAAGGACCTGATCGCCGAGGAACTGCGCGCGCGCGATCTCTCGATCGTCGGGTGGCGTGCGGTCCCGACGGACAACAGCGACCTCGGGCAGACGGCCGTCGACTCCGAGCCCGACGTCACCCAGGCCTTCGTCGCGCCCGACGGGCTCTCGACGGACGCGTTCGACCGCGCGCTGTACGTCGCCCGCCGCGCCATCGAGAACCGCGTTGAGGAGGAGGACCCCCCCGGCGCCGAGCGGTTTTACGTCTGCTCGCTCGACCGCCAGACCGTCGTCTACAAGGGACTCCTCAAGGGCGACCAGCTCGCTGACTACTACCCCGACGTCACCGACGAGCGCGTGCGGTCGTCGTTCGTCCTCGTACACGCCCGCTTCTCGACGAACACGCTGGGCGCCTGGCACCTCGCACACCCCTACCGCCGGATCATCCACAACGGCGAGTTCAACACCATCCAGGGCAACATCAACTGGATGCGCGCGAGGGAGACCGACCTCGAACACGAAGCCTTCGGCGATGAGGGGATCGAGGACATCCGGCCGATCATCGACGACCCCGACCAGTCCGACACCGCCAGCGTCGACAACGCCCTCGAACTCCTGATTGAGGGCGGCCGGGACCTCCCCCACGCGTTGCGGATGCTCATTCCCGAGGCCTGGCGCGCCGAGGAGAACGATCTCCCCGCCGACCGGGAGGCGTGGTACGACTTCCACGCCTCGCTGGTCGAGCCCTGGGACGGCCCCGCCCTCGTGATCGCGACCGACGGCGACCGCGTCGGGGGCGTCCTCGATCGCAACGGCCTGCGGCCCTGCCGGTACGAGGTAACGGGCGACGGCCGCCTGATCATGGCCAGCGAGGCCGGCGCCCTGGAGACCGACCCCGCGAACGTGACGCGGCGCGGTCGGCTCCAGCCGGGCGAACTGTTCCTCGCCGAGCCCGGCGAGGGCATCGTCCCCGAGGCCGGGGTGTTCGACGACCTCACGGACGAGCGCTACGCCGAGTGGATCACGGAGGAGCAGGTCACGCTCGACGACCTCGTCTCCGAGCCCGACACGGTCCCCGATGGCACCCCCGAGGAACTCCGCCAGCGCCAGGTCGCCTTCGGGTACACCCACGACGAACTCGACAACCTCATCGAGCCGATGGCCACCGAGGGGAAAGACCCCGTCGGGTCGATGGGCGACGACACCCCCCTCACCGTCCTCTCGGATTTCAACCGCCCGCTGTCGTCGTACTTCAAGCAGCTGTTCGCGCAGGTGTCGAACCCGCCCGTGGACAACATCCGCGAGGAACTCGTCTTCAGCCTCGAAACCCGGCTGGGTCACCAGCGCAACCTCCTCGATGAGTCCCGCGAGCACGCGAACCAGCTCGTGCTCGACTCGCCGATCCTCAGAAACGAGGAGCTGGACGCCGTCGCCGGCCTCGATTCGAACGGCCTCACGGCGACGACGGTCGATATCACGTTCGATCCCGAAACGACTCTCGAAACCGCCGTCGAGCGGGTGCGCGAGGAGGCCGCCGCTGCCGCGACCGAACACGACGTGGTCGTGCTCTCCGACCGGGCGCTCTCGGAGGACAGGCTTGCGATCCCGGCGCTCCTGGCGACCGGCGCCGTCCACCACCACCTCGTCCGGAACGGCCTGCGCAACCACGTCGGCCTCGTCGTTGAGTCCGGCGAACCCCGGACCGTCCACGACGTCTGTACGCTCGTGGGGTACGGCGCCGGCGCCATCAACCCCTACCTCGCCTACCGGACCATCGAGGACGTCGTCGCCGGCCCCGACGGCGCCGACCCCATGGAGGCCATCGAGGCCTACATCAAGGCCGTCGAGGACGGCCTGCTGAAGGTCATGTCGAAGATGGGCATCTCGACGGTCGAGTCCTACCAGGGCGCCCAGATCTTCGAGGCCGTCGGGCTCGATTCGGGGTTCGTCGCGGAGTACTTCGAGGGGACCGAGAACCGGACCGAGGGGATCGGCATCCCCGAGATCGAGGAGGACCTCCGGGAGCGCCACGACGTCGGCTTCGGCGACGATCCCGAGATCGAACGCCAGGGCGAGTTCGAGAACCGCACCGGCGGGATCCACCACCAGTGGAACCCCAGCACCGTCGGCAACCTCCAGCAGGCGGTTCGGTCGGGCGACTACGACACCTACGGCGAGTTCGCGGAGGCGATCAACGACCAGCACGAGGAGCTCCAGACCCTCCGTGGTCTCCTGGAGTTCGACTCCGATCGCGACCCGGTCCCGATCGAGGAGGTCGAGCCCGTGACGGACATCGTCGAGCGGTTCTCGACGGCGGCGATGTCCCTGGGGTCGATCTCCCCGGAGGCCCACGAGAACAACGCCATCGCGATGAACCGGCTCGGCGCGAAATCGAACACCGGCGAGGGCGGCGAGCCCCCCGAGCGGTTCGACACCGAGAAGGAGTCGAGCGTGAAACAGGTCGCCTCCGGGCGCTTCGGCGTCACGAACGCCTACCTCACCAGCGCCGACGAGCTCCAGATCAAGATGGCCCAGGGATCCAAGCCCGGCGAGGGCGGCCACCTCCCCGGCCACAAGGTCGTCGAGCACATCGCCCACACCCGCCAGACGGTTCCCGGCGTCGACCTCATCTCCCCGCCGCCACAGCACGACATCTACTCGATCGAGGACCTCAAGCAGCTCATCCACGACCTCCACGCCGCCAACCCCGACGCCGGCGTCAACGTGAAACTCGTCGCGGAGGCCGGTGTCGGCATCATCGCGGCCGGCGTCGCGAAGGCCAACGCCGACGTGGTCCACATCTCGGGCCACGACGGCGGCACCGGCGCCTCGCCCAAAACCTCCATCAAGAACGCGGGCGTCCCCTGGGAGCTGGGCCTCGCGGAGGCCAACCAGATGCTCAGGGCGACGGGGCTCCGGGATCGCATCCGCGTCTCCGTCGACGGCGGCATGAAGACCGGACGCGACGTCGCCGTCGCCGCCCTGCTCGGTGCCGAGGAGTACGTCTTCGGCACCGCGAGCCTCGTCACCTCGGGCTGTGTGATGGCCCGCATCTGTCACACCAACAACTGTCCCGTGGGCGTGGCCACCCAGAAGGACAAGCTCCGGGAGCGCTTCCCCGGCCAGCCCGACCACGTCATCAACTACATGACGTTCATCGCCCAGGAACTCCGGGAGATCATGGCTGAACTCGGATTCCGGTCGGTCGAGGAGATGATCGGCCGTCCCGAGTTCCTCGCCCAGCGCGACGACGTCGACCACCCCAAGGCCCGGTCGGTCGACCTCTCTGCGGTGCTCGCCGAGCCCGATTCCGAATATGACGTCGACCGTTACAAGACCCGCGAGCAGCGCCACGAGATCGACGACGCGCTCGACTGGGAGCTGATCGAGGCCGCGAAGCCGGCCATCGAGGACGGCGAGCCCGTCGAGATCGACAGCCGGATCCGCAACCGGAACCGCGCCGTCGGCGCGACACTCTCGAACCGGGTGGCCGAGGTTCACGGCCACACGGGCATGACCGACGATCTGATCCGCGTGAACTTCGAGGGCGCGGCGGGCCAGAGCTTCGGCGCCTTCCTCGCCCCGGGGATCACGCTCGATCTCGAGGGCGTCGCCAACGACTACGTCGGCAAGGGTCTCTCCGGCGGGAAACTGATCATCCGCACCCCCGAGGAGGCACCGTTCGAGCCCGAGGAGAACACCCTGATCGGCAACGTCGCCCTGTACGGCGCGACCGGCGGCGAGGTGTACGTCGAGGGCGTCGCTGGCGAGCGTTTTGCGGTGCGGAACTCCGGCGTGAAGGCGGTCGTCGAGGGCGTCGGCGACCACGGCTGTGAGTACATGACCGGCGGCGCCGTCGTGGTGCTTGGCGACACCGGGAAGAACTTCGCCGCCGGCATGTCCGGGGGCGTCGCGTACGTGTACGACCCCGACGAGGAGTTCGCTGGGAAGGCGAACACCGACATGGTGTCGATCACCGACGACTTAGAGGAGAAGGACCGCGCCATGATCCGCCGGCTGATCGAGAACCACGCCGCCTACACGGACTCGGACCGGGCCAACGCCACGCTCGAACAGTGGGACGAGCGGATCGCCCAGTTCAAGAAGGTGATGCCCGACGCCTACGCCGAGGCGATCAAGGAGTACACCGACGCGGACGTCCGCGACGAGCCCCCCGCCATCGCCGGGTCGGCCGCGAGCGTCTCGGGCGGCGTCGCGATGTCGACCGACGACTGACCGACGCCGCCCGGCGTTTACCTCGCCCTCCCCGGCCGTTACCCCATCTGTTCCTTGTACTCGTTGACCAGCGCCTGCATCGACTCCTTGGCGTCGCCGAACAGCATGCTCGTGTTGTCCTTCGCGAACAGCGGGTTCGCGATGCCCGAGAATCCGGGGCTGAGGCTGCGCTTGTTGACGATGACCGTGCCCGCCTCCCAGACGTTGAGGACGGGCATCCCCGAGATGGGGCTGTCGTCGGCCTCGTTGGCCCGGGGGTTCACGACGTCGTTGGCCCCGGTGACGATGACGACGTCCGTCTGTGAGAAGGTGGGGTTGACCTCCTCCAGTTCGCGCATCTTGTCGTAGGGGACGTCGGCCTCCGCCAGGAGCGCGTTCATGTGGCCCGGCATCCGGCCCGCGACGGGGTGGATGCCGAACTCGACGTCGACGCCGTTCTCCTCTAACAGTTCGGCGAGTTCCGCGACGGCGTGCTGTGCCTGGCCGACCGCCATCCCGTATCCGGGCACGATGACGACGCGGTCGGCGACCTCAAGCAGCATCTCGACCTCCTCGGGGGAGGTCTCGGTGATGTTGCCCTCGTAGATGTCCTCCATGTCCTCGCCGCCGTCGTCGCCGGTTCCGAGCCCGCCGAACAGCACGTTCGTCAGCGACCGGTTCATCGAGTTGCACATGATGACCGTCAGGATCATCCCGGAGGCGCCGACGAGCGTCCCGGCGATGATCAGCGCGGAGTTGTCGAGCACGAACCCGGTCGTCGCGGCCGCCAGCCCGGAGTAGGAGTTCAGCAGCGCGATGACGACGGGCATGTCCGCGCCGCCGATCGGCCACACGAGGAAGACACCAAGCACCGACGCCGCGAGCACGAGCACCCAGTAGGAGGGCACCCACTCCGCTGCCGGCACGCCCCCGAACAGGTCCGGCTGGACCACCAGCACGCTCCCGGCCAGGACGGCGGCCCCGAGGGTCACGACCTTGGCGGCGTGGCCGGCGGTGGTGCTCACGGGGAAGTCGCCGACGAGTCCGTGGAGTTTCCCCGCGGCGACGAGGCTCCCGAACAACGTCACCGAGCCGATGATCCCGGCGATCGCCGCCGTCACGGTGAACTCGACGGAGAGCCCGCCGCCGGCGGCGACGGCCCTGACGAGTTCCGCGCCGGCGACCACCGCGGAGGCGCCGCCGCCGAAGCCGTTGAACAGCCCGACGAGCTGGGGCATCTCCGTCGTCTCGACGCTGATCGCCAGGTACGCGCCGATGGCCCCGCCCACGAGCAGTCCCGCGCCGACGATCGCCGGATCGGCGATGTCGAACCACAGGAGCGTGACGACGACCGCCAGGAGCATCCCCCCCGATGAGATCGCGTTTCCGCGGGTCGCGGTCCGGGGATGAGTCATGTCACGCAGCCCCTGGATGAACATGACGCCCGCCACGAGGTAGAGAAACGGGAGGGCCTGTTGGGGGAGGTTCTCGGCGAGGATTCCGGTCTCGGCCGCCATCTCACCGCCCCCCGCCGCTGAACTCCTCGAGCATGAAGTGGCTCACCAGGTACCCGCCGACGACGTTGATGCTCGCCATGACGACGGCGAGAAAGCCCAGCACGGTCGCGAGCGTCGTCGACCCCTCCCCGGCGACGACGACCGCGCCGACGAGGGTGATCCCGGAGATGGCGTTGGCACCCGACATCAGGGGGGTGTGCAGGTTCGTCGGGATGCGCGTGATGACCTCGTAGCCGACGAAGGCCGCCAGGACGAACAGCGTGAGATTTTGAACGAACGTCATGAGCTCACCCCCCTGCGTGGTCGGACCGTGGCGGCGTCACGTGGCATCGGTCTCGCCCTCCGCGTTCGCGTCGGTCGGTTCGTCGGACGCCGCGTCGTCGCTTCCGTCGTCCGTCTCGCCGTCGCCGTCGCCGTCGTCTCCCCCGTCGTCGAGGTGTGGGTTGCGTATCGTGCCATCGTGGGTGAGCAGCGTCGCGTCGATGATCTCGTCCTCGAAGTCGAACTCCGGTTCGCCGTCCTCGTCGGTCAGGTTGCCGAGGAAGTTCCGCAGGTTGTTGGCGTACTGGTCGCTGGCCGTGCGGGCCGTCTCCGAGGGGAGGTTCGTCGGACCGTGGACGGTGACGCCGCCGTGGACGACCGTCTCGCCGGCCTCGGTCGGCTCGCAGTTGCCGCCGGTCGGCGCCGCGATGTCGACGATCACCGACCCGTCGTCCATGTCCTCGATCATCCCCGCGGTGATGATCTCCGGGGCGGGCCGTCCCGGGATCGCGGCGGTCGTGATCAGGACGTCCATCTCCGGGACGACCGCCTGCATCTGGGCGCGCTGTGCCTCGTAGAACTCCTCGCCCATCTCGACGGCGTACCCCTCCTCGTCGCCCGACTCCTCCGTGGGCAGGTCGAGTTCGACGAACTCCGCGCCGAGGCTCTCGACCTCCTGTTTGACCTCCAGGCGGACGTCGTGGCCCCTCGTGGCGGCCCCGAGACGCTCGGCGGTCGCGATGGCCTTGAGGCCGGCGACGCCGGCACCGATCACCAGCACTTTCGCGGGACGGATGGTGCCGGCGGCGGTCATCTCCATCGGGAACATCTTGGGGAGTTCCTCGGCGGCCATCAGCGCCGCCTGGTACCCCCCGAGGCTCGCCTGGGAGGACAGCGCGTCCATGCTCTGTGCGCGGCTGATCCGGGGGATCAGCTCCAGGGCGAACGCGCTCACCCGCCGGTCCGCGAGCGTCGCGAGCGCCCCCTCGGTGACGTCGTAGGGGCCGAGCAGGCCGACGACGGCCTGGCCCTCGGCGTAGGGGTCGGTGTCGCCGTCGACGGCCCCGAGCGCCTGGACCTGCAGGACGACCTCGGCGCGCTCGAAGACGGCCTCGCGGTCGTCGAGCACCTCACAGCCGGCCGCCTCGTACTCCCCGTCCCCGCAGTTGGCGCCCTCGCCGGCGCCGGCGGCCACGAGCACGTCGTGTCCGTCCTCGATCAGGCGTTCGGCGACCGAGGGGACGAGCGCGACGCGGCGCTCGCCGTCGGCCGTCTCGGTCGGGACACCCACCTTCATGCCGGTGCCTCCCGGCGGGATCGTTTCGGATACATCGAACGATCGTCGGGTGACACGCCCGTTGCATATAGGTGACGCATCTCGCTTCGGCGTTGCGAACACACGAGGGCGGACAGTGGGCAACACCTTTGAGTAGCCCCACGAAAGCGTCCCCCATGTTCGACAAGTCGACCTGGATCCGCCTGCCGCGCAACGTCGTCGTCGGGCACGCGGTGCTCGGGGAGGCGGTGGCGGCGGTCGAGGATCTCCGCCTGGGCGACCGGCCGCTACTCGTCACGAGCCCCACTCCCGGCGAGGTGGCGGGCGGGCGTCTCCGCGAGCAGTTCGCCGGGGCGGGCTACGACGTCTCCGAGATCGTCATCGAGGAGGCCAGCTTCGAGTCCGTGACGCGGGCGGTCGACGCGGCCCGCGAGCACGACGCCGACTTCCTCGTGGGCGTCGGCGGCGGGAAGGCCATCGACATCGCGAAGATGGCCGGCGAGGAGATCGACCGGGGGTTCGTCTCGGTGCCGACGGCGGCGAGCCACGACGGTCTCGTCTCGGGGCGCTCCTCCGTGCCGGAGGGCGACACCCGCCACAGCGTCGCCGCCGAACCACCCCTCGCAGTCGTCGCCGACACCGGGATCCTGGCGGAGGCGCCCTGGGAGCTCACGACGGCGGGGTGTGCCGACATCATCTCGAACTACACCGCCGTGAAGGACTGGCGGCTCGCCGAGCGCCTCCAGGGGGTGCCCTACTCGGAGTACGCCGCGGCGCTCTCGGAGATGACCGCGGAGATGCTGGTCGACAACGCCGGGTCGATCCGCCCGGGGTTAGAGGAGTCGGCCTGGGTCGTCGTGAAGGCGCTCGTCTCCTCGGGCGTGGCGATGTCGATCGCGGGCTCCTCGCGGCCGGCCTCGGGCGCGGAACACCTCTTTTCGCACCAGCTCGACCGGATCGCACCGGGGGCGGCACTGCACGGCCACCAGGTCGGCGTCGGGACGATCGTGGTCGAGTACCTCCACGCGGGCGAGGCCGGCCGGTGGCGCTCGATCCGGGAGGCCCTCGCCGAGATCGGCGCGCCCACGACGGCAGAGGGCCTGGGGATCGACCCGGAGGACGTGATCGAGGCGCTCGCCACGGCGCACGAGATCCGCGATCGCTACACCATCCTCGGCAACGGCATGAGCGAGGGGGCGGCCCGCGACGTCGCGGAACGGACCGGCGTGATCTGATCGGAAGCGGCAGAACCCCACGTACGACTGGCTGCGTTCCGGCAGCCGATTCACTACGGCCAGGCCGGCCGATCCCCCGCCCCAGGACCGGTCGTTTTTCGGGACGCGCATCCAAGGTGCCGTTCGGCCGGCCAGGCTCATCCGCCGTCGTGTCCGTTCGCTTCCTCGACTGCCCGCACCGCGTGGACGTTCGCCGCGACGTCGTGGACCCGGACGACGTCGGCGCCCCGCTCGGCCGCGATCGCCGTGCCCGCGACCGTCGCCTCGAGGCAGTCCCCGGCCTCGGCGCCGATCGCCCCGAACATCGACTTGTGGGAGTGCCCCACGAGCACCGGACAGCCCAGTGCCCGGAACTCGCCGATCCGTCCCAGGAGTTCGAAGCTCTCGGCCGCGGGCTTCCCGAACCCGATCCCGGGATCGACGACGATCCGCTCGCGGTCGATCCCGGCACGCTCGGCGCGCAACACCGTCTCGCGTAGCTCCCGGAGAACGTCCGCCACGACATCGTCGTACGCGACCGTCCGGTCGGGATCGACCGGCGCCGAGAGGCTGTGCATGGCGACGAGGGCGGCGTCGTGCTCGGCGATGACGCCCGCCATCTTGGGGTCGGCGAGCCCGGAGACGTCGTTGACGATGTCCGCGCCGGCTTCGAGGGCGGCCCGCGCGACCTCCGATTTCCGGGTGTCGACGGAGACGAGGGCGTCCAGCCCGCCGAGTTCCTCGATCACCGGGACGACGCGCGCCGCCTCCTCCGCGACCGGGACGGGCTCGGCGCCGGGGCGCGTCGACTCCCCGCCCACGTCGACGATGTCGGCGCCGGCCGCGACCATCTCCTCGGCGCGGGCGATCGCGTCCGCCGTAGCGTCGTACTCGCCGCCGTCGTGGAAACTGTCGGGCGTGACGTTGAGGATGCCCATCACGGCGGTGCCGTCCGCCCAGGAGTACGCCGGCGTCGCGTCGGTCGCCGTCCCCGTTTCGTCCGCCGGGACGGCGTCCGCGTCGATCCACGCTCGCAGGTCGTCCGCGACGGCCGCGAGGGCGTCATCGCGGCCCAGCTCGTCGACGAGCCGGTCGAACTGCGCGAGCGTCCCCGACAGGACGACGTCGACGCGCTCCTCGCCGTCCTCGATCCCGGAGACGGCACACGTCCCCCCCAGGGAGAGCAGCCGTTCCTTGACGGTGCTGGCCTGCCCGGGACGGAGCCGCGTGGCGATCGTCCGGTGGACGGCGGCGTCGCGCGCGCCGTCGATCGCCGCCGGGTCGACGTGTGCGCGTTCGAGCGTGTCGCGGGCGTCGGCCGGGGTGCGGTGGCGCCTCGGAACGCCGTACCGGGTGGCGCGTGCCCGCGCCTCCCGGACGGTGTACAGCGACCCGGTGACGAGGACGCAGTCGTCCGGATCGGCCGCTTCGATCGCCCGGTCGAACGCCGTCTCGACGGCCGGTGCGGTCTCCACCGCGGCTCCGTGGCGCTCGTAGACGCGCGCCAGCACCTCGCGGTCCTCCGCGCGGTCGAGGGCGGGTTCGCAGGCGTAGACGCGGTCCGGTGCCGGCAGGGCGTCGGCCATGCGCGCGTGGTCCTTGTCGTGCATCGCGCCGACGACGAGGGACAGGTCGTCGTACGACGCCTCCGCGAGCACCCCCGCGAGCGCGGTACACGCTCCGGGGTTGTGCGCGCCGTCCAGCACGACCAGGGGGTCGCGACGGAGCACCTCGAACCGCCCCGGCCAGTGGGCACGCCGGAGGCCTGCCCCGATCGCTGCCGCATCCACCGTCGTCGTCGGCGTCGCGGCCCCGACCTGCCGGGCGAGCGCGGCGGCGATCCCGGCGTTTCTCGCCTGGTGGACGCCCGGCATCGGAACGGCCGTCTCGACGTCGACGTCCGCACCGGCGATCGAGACCACGCCCTCGTAGCCGTCCGTGAGGCCGCCGTACTCGACCGCGACGTCGGAATCCTCGCTCCCGCTCCCGACCCGGATCACCTCGCCCACGACTCCCCGGATCGCGGCCAGCGCCGCCCCGCCCGCGGCAGTGACGAGGGGGGAATCGGCGGGGGCGACCTGGGCCTTGTCCCGGGCGATCTCCTCGACCGTGTCGCCCAGCACGTCGGTGTGTTCCAGGGAGACGTCCGTGACCGCGCTCGCCGCCGGGTCGACGACGCTCGTGGCGTCGTGGCGGCC
>Ga0207719_100399_pt1 | contig 26691 bp, 25 predicted proteins | sample A23P1SouthBayCA_2_FD_187279 | JGI IMG/M metagenome (GOLD analysis project Ga0207719, IMG submission 187279) | Aerobic enrichment media microbial communities from Eden Landing Ponds, California, USA - A23 P3 (3) (SPAdes) | ecosystem: Environmental > Aquatic > Marine > Unclassified | place... | reverse complement strand
GGCGGTCGTCGTGCTGGTCGGGCTGTGGCAACTCGACCAGCGGACCCGAGCGAGCGTGCCGTGGTGGGTCATGGGGCCGGCGATCACAATCTCGGCGGTCGCCGCCCTCGAGGCAATCCGTCCGGGATCAGTCCTCGGCGCCCTCGAGGTCGTGCTCGCAGAGTACGGCGGCCTCGTGGTACTCGCGGGGATCGCACTGGTTGGCTACGTGATCTACCAGCGGCGGAAGACCCAACGAGCGGAGGCATCGACGCCGGATACGGAGGTCACGCTCGACCTCGGGAACAGCGAGGAGTAACATGCCGTTGCTCATCGAAGTCATGCGGATGCTTGGGGTCCGCGGGAGCGCCGTCGGGGGGGCCTCGCTGCTGCTGGTCGCGTTCTATCTGTGGCGGGCGAAGCGGGTGGGATCTCGGGTAGCGACGATGGGCGCGGCCGTGGTCGCGTACTCGGTTGCGATCCTGGTCGTGCTCGCGGTCGTACTCGCGCTCGGCTGGGCGGACCCGAACCCGGGCGTTATCTCCGAGCATGTGCACGCTGGTGTCTCGCTCGCGCTTGACCGCGCGAGCCGACCCATCCATATGGCCGCACGATCCATCTGGGCGTGGGTAAGGGAGATGGCTGCGTAACCTCTGCCTCGAAGGACTAAAATGATAAAATCGTTAATGTTTAAACAAAGTGTAAGGTAGTACATGTCCTGTATCGCCACACCCTTCATCGATGACAAGGTAGGTGAGAGAGCGACCTAATGGGACTGTTGCGATCTCATTTGTGTGACCGGATATAGAACTGGTCGATGGCCTTGTTTTTATCTGATTATCCGGTTATTGGATGTCCGCCAGATGGGAGAAATGCTATACGGGGTCTATTATTCTAAGCCTAATCCTTCATTCGAGAAATACTTGCCGTGATTGACCCCTCTTGCTAAGAAATACGAGGTTGTTCTATCTCACAATCTGCCAATATCTGGGGTGTCGGGGGATTGACCACCTATCTCATAGGTTGTTTCAAGCGGCGATGGATAAGGGTAGGAGTTCCTTACCCCTACCACATCTCGTCTGACAAATACACAAAACATTTAACGCACCTGCTGGTACAGACCAACGCACCCCTACCCGAAAGACGGTATGCACGACTACCTCCGTTTACGCCCATCTCGGGCCTTGCTGAAGTAGAACGGATGAAAGTGCTGCTGTCGGCTCTGCACAACGCAGAACTCAACAAATATGACAGGAAACTCAGACAAATTCCGCGCGGTATTCCTCGCTGCGCTGATGGTGCTGTCGGTTGTCGCCGGCACCGTCGCGTTCTCGGGGAGTGTCGCCGCGGCTACCTTCGATAGCGGTGAAGCCGCTGTCCAACCGGGAGAATCTCCCAGGCTCAGTCCTGGTGCATCAGAAACGATTACATTCAACGTCACGTACACGAGCGTTGACGACACTGCAGGGAACGTTTCGGTTAACCTGACAGACTCAGACCTTTCGTTCGATTCCGTTGATTCGGTGACTGTGACCGAAGGGGCTGACGCTGGCACCACCGTTACTTCTGCAGGAGCCTTAAACGGCTCACAGGCGATCAACGTCACGTTCAGTGGTGCTAACGCCGCTGTCACTGAGATTCAAGTGAACGTGACCGCTACGGTGAGTGCTGCCAGTAGTGCTCCGGACAAGCAGGTTGATGTCCGGACGACTCACGACAATGACGGTGCAGGTGCACCGGACACGGCGGCGAGCACGTTCGACCAACTCGTCATTGACGATGATAACGCGCCTTCATTCGTGAAGGCAGTCGAAGCTGATGGCACCATCTTGGTGTCCTTCGATGATGGTGTGAACAAGACTGGCACCGCTGGGGCTAATCTTGACAGCAATGACGTCAACGTCTTCGTTGATGACGAGGTCTACGGTAGCGGCCCGGTCAGCGGTCCCAACGGTCTAAATGTTGTTGGATCTACCACCGATGGTAGCTTCAACATCACTCTTAACGGTGTCAACGACATCACGCCCAACCAGGATGTCGAAATCCGGTTTGGCTCCATCGCTGACGGGGCTAACAACCGTGGCGCTGTGAAGAATAAGTCAGTCTCAGTGACTTCGCAGGTCATCTACACTGACTCTGACACCAACGGTGGAGAGAACTCCAACGCAACCGCCTACCAAGGTGAAACCGTTGGGGTTCTAGTCCACCAGAGCCCGCCCGCCGGTTCGCTCGATTACAGCAACGTCGCTCTTGAGCGCTACGAGGGTAACTCCTGGCAGAACTCCAGGTCGGCTGGTGCGAATTCGGCCGTCTTCGTCTACGATACGAGTAACTCCGACGTGGGTGACTCGGTCAACTGGCGAACCCAGCCCTTCGGAACGGCTGATCGAGTTGCAAACATCACTGACGTTCGTGACCTCAATCTCGAGGCAGAGGTCAACGACACGTCGGTGACCGATGCACAACAGTTCCAGATTGACGTCTCGGCCGCCGACAGTGGTCGAAACGTCGATGTTGACGTCACGGACCCGAACGACGACACGACGACCTACAACCTTCAGCTCGACAGCGACGGTGAGGCGACTCAGATCATCTCGCCGAGCGAGACGGGCAACTACTCGGTCGAAGTGACCGACGTCAACAGCGGCGTCACGGCCTCGACCGACGAGGTCGCAGTCTCGAAGGCCAAGCAAGGCAGCGCGTCGCTGCCCGAGACGATCGTCACCGATCAGGCTGGTGACATCGTCAACGTCACCATCACGCTGTCCAACACCGACGAGGCAATCGTCGGCCTCGGCGATGACGGCATCGGCTACGAGGCCAACGTCTCCGTCGAGGACGGTAACGACGACGGCGAAGTCGTTCTGCAGTGGAACTCCTTCGCCGCCGGTCAGGCTAACAACGCCGCTAACGCCGGCTTCAGCGTCGCTCACGACGACGACGACGTGACGCTGGAGGACTCCGGTGGTAGCCCCGCTGGTTCGCTCGTCGACACGAGCGTTCCGGGCGGCCTCGGCGACTCGCTCGAGGCTGGCGACTACGACCTCGCCGTGACTGGCGGTACGACCAGCCCGGCGGACACGAACTCCCCGGACACGGTCGGCACGGTCACGCTCGAGCCTCGGACGACGGACGGCCTGAACCTGTGGGTCGCTCCGCACAGCCTCGACGGCGCTATCGGCGGTCCCGGTGACGTCTACGCCAACATCGAGAACGGCAACGTCACCCAGTCCTCGCGGATCGCCGCGGGCGACCTGCTGATCGCTCAGGTCCAGGCCTCCGGCCTGGAGGGCGTCATCGCCGACGAGAGCGCGGAAAACAGCACCACGACGGCGAAGTTCCTGCAGATCACTCGGGCCAGCCCGGGTGCCGGGAGCCACGCCTTCGACCTGGTGATCAACCAGTCCAACGCTGCGGCTAACTCCCAGCCGAAGGTTCTGGCGCCGAACAACGTCTCGACGACGGTCATCGACGACTCCAACAACGACACGGTGTTCGTCGTGATCGACACGAACGAAGTCAACGTCTACCGCGACAACGGCGCTGATCAGTACGGTCCCTCCGGGGACGACGAAACTGGTCTGTCGATCCGTGACGGCGACTCCTGGCAGGCGAACTTCACGGTTCACCAGAACAAGGATTCGCTGGCCAAGAAGGTCCAGACGGTGAGGGACAACATCAACACGGAGTCCCGCAACATCGAGTTGACGATGGACCCGTACAACGTCAGCAACGCGGACAACCAGACGATTGAGGGACGGACGAACCTGGCGCCTGGCTCCGAATTCACCCTTCGGGTCCAGTCGACCGGCGACACCGAACCCAAGTTCCTCAAGATCTCGGAGAACGTCCGCGTCAACACTAACCGGCGCTTCAGTACGGAGCTGGACTTCTCGGACACGCAGGTGAACGACACCTACGAGATCCGCACCCGGAGCACCGAGTTCAACACCCGCTCGAACGTCGACGGGACCGTCGTCGCCGCCGGCATGACCGACACGCCGACGCCGATGCCGGAAACCGAGACGGCGACGGCAACGCCGACGGAGACGGCGACGCCGACGGCAACCCCGACGGCGACGCCGACGGCAACCCCGACGGCGACGCCGACGGAGGAGCCGACTGACGAGCCGACGGACACGCCGACCGAGACCAGCACGGACACGCCCGGCTTCGGTCTCGCAGTCGCACTGGTCGCGCTGCTGGCTGCTGCGCTGCTGGCAGTCCGCCGCGACTAACTAACTGAACCACCGGCTCACGCCGGCCCTTGCGGTTTCATTTTTCGGCGAGAAAGTTCCGATTTGTAGGTATAGCTGTAACTTGATAACAGAACAATTATTATTAGGTATTCGAAGTAAACGATAGGTGTGGTTTCGGACTCTCTCCCAACATGGATCCACCGGTACATTGCCGCTATATTCGATACGAAGTGCCACCTTTATTTTCCTGTTAGAACGTCTATGGAACACGACATCGGTTATCGAATAACTACCAAACTTATAGTTAATTCTGAACTGGAAAAAGAGGTTGACCTAATTTGTCAATATCTCTCCGACCTATGTGTTAATTACACCACATTTCAAAATAACCCAAAGGGTAGTGGAGCACACTATGGTTCACAACGTATCAGAATTAAGGGGCATAGAGGAGTTAAAACGATTCTGAGTCAAATTCGAGATTACACTCTACTTCGGCGGCAAGAAGTTGATCTGCTTTTAGACGAATTCTATCCTCGCATGGATCAGGGGTTCCATCTTGAAAAACAGGGATTCATTGAAATGGTTAAAATACTTGACGAGTTTCGGGAGATCATGGGTCGTGGCCCTCGAGAAACACATAGTGTTGATTATTTCATCGAGAAGTGGGATATTGACCCCCGGTTTCTTTCCTATATTGAACCGACTCCAGATGATGATTTTATTCAGCCCGCACTCTCTGTCGGTGTCGATTCTTGGGACTTTAACTCAAAGATACGCCCTTACATTGCTGGACTCGTTGATTCCAAATGCAATCTTATCGTTACTGTAAAGAAGACTGATGATACGGGGGTAGGATATCGTGTTGCAATAAAAATACGGTTTAAAACAAAGCAAGATCTGGCGCTTCTCGTGTTCGATGATTACTGCCGAAGTCTCGGCATCAACGCGACCATCACTCGGTCGGACGAAGAGTCTCGATCAGACCAGATTGCACTTACCGCAAGGGATGATATTGAGATATTTCTCACCTCGCTCCGCGACTATCTTCTGGTCCGAAGAGATGCAGTAGATCTCCTTCTAGATAGTATTCTCCCAGCACTGGAGAACGGCAAGCATCTGAATCGGGAGACATTCCCCGCCCTTATTGCCATCATCGACACCTTCCGACAGAAAGCTGGCCGCGGGAACCGGGCGAAGTACACACTCGATTACTTCCTCAACGAGTGGGATCTTGATCCCGATTCGGTTGATCCTATCGTGGGAACGTCTGACGACTCCCAAATACAGTTCCGTGACTAAGAGGAGTTACCGAAAGTTCGTGACTCGAGACCACGAACGAACGCGATAAGTGATCGGATCAAGAACTGCCTGGCGGGATCGCAGACTTTTGCTCGAGTTTTTGTCGGGAGGAAGCGAAGCCGAGTGTGACGAACACCTGGTGGATGGGCTTATCAATCAGCCACTTCTCAGGGGCGTGGCTGAGATTGGACTTGATGGGGTCACTTTCCCACCTTGCTTCGACTGTTTCACTTGGAACACGCGGTGCAGGGCGGTGTATTTTGATATTGGTATCTTGAGATACACTCCCTAAGGGGGCTGTCCCAGCGAGTGGGAGCGCCCCCGCCCGAGACACCGCCGAACCGGCGGTTGCCCGGTTTCGATGGGTCCACCCGAAGCGGGGGTTCGGAACGGCTACTTATAAAGAACGGCTACGGAGAACAGTGTTGCCACTCAGCAGTCGCGCGGTCAGCCGGGGATCCTGAGGACGTCGTCGCGGATCTCGGCGAGCAGTCGACGGGCCTTCACGATCGCCGTGCCGTCGGCGGTGTCGAACTCGATGCGAGCCTCCCGGAACGCGGCCGGGTCGCGGCCGGCGTCGCACCAGGCGATGTACCCGTAGTTGACGATCTCGGGGGCGTACTCGCCCGGTCCGCTCTTGATCTCACTCAGCAGCGTCCGGATGCGGATCTTCGTCTCGCCGTCGGCGGACTGCTCGAGGAGGTCGGCGGCGTACCGGTTCAACCAGTTCTGAAACGCGCGCCCCTTGCGCTCGAGGTCGCGCGGGTCAACGGAGAGGATATCCTCGATGGATCGAACGGCGGCGTCAACGGCGTCGCTCGCGACATCGAGCACGTCCTGAACTCGCTGGGCGATCTTCGAACTGATGAACCGGACGTTCCCGTTGTCGGTGTCGAGCAGCCCGTCGAGCTTGTTCAGTACGCGGTAGATCGTCGAATGGCTCCACCCGGTGTCGACGGCGATCTCGTCGACGTCCCGACCGCCGTCGGTGAGCGCCACGCTCTCGAGAACGTCCTGGTCGGTATCGGACAGCCGCGATATCGTCCGGAGGATCACGCTGTCCTGGTCACGCTCGATCTGCGGCGTCGGGTCGTCGTAGAACCCGATGTCGTACTCGCTCGGACCCGGGGCGAAATGGTCGTCCTCGACGAACCAGCCGCCCGGCTTCGTCGGCACGTCGGCCCATTCGAGGAGATTCATCAGGTTCTCCTCGACCTGGCGGTTCAGTTCGTCGAGCCGATCCCACGGTACTGAGTTCCCGTCGTTCCACTTCTTTTTGAACAGGTACGCGACCTTGGGGTGGAACAGCGGATCGTCGGGGTCGCGATCGCCGACGAACTCGGGGTGGTAGTGCTTGAACTGACCGCCGGTCCGCCAGCCCGGAAACAGGTTGGAGATCGCGTCGGTATCGAGCCGTACCTGGTGGTTGTGACCGACGATGTCGCGATTGTCCGCCGAGAAGACGATCTTCGACCCCTCGCGGTTGGCCACGAGGTTGAACATCCGATGAAAGATCCCGTCGAGCCGAACGATCTTCCGGGCCTGCTCGCGCTGTAGACGGACGTAGCGCTCGAGCTGCGTGAGATTGCTGTACTCGTGGATCCGGCCCCGAAAGAACTGGTGGTTCCACCGAACGCCGAGTTCCTGAAAGGTCCGCTCAAAGAGGTCCGGCACCAGGTGTCGAGTCTCCTGGGGACCGACGTTGACCGCGATGTCGACCCGGACGTTCGTCGCGAGCCCGAGGGACTCCGGGACGCCGTCGGGGTGGCGCTCGTCGCTCTCCCAGTCCAGCCGCGGCTGTATCAAGAGGCGAATCTTTCGCTCACCCTTCCCGTCAGCGTTGAGCCGATATTCGTACAGGGATTCGACGTCGTCGGACTTCCGTGGCCGAAGGCCCGACTTCTGGTTAGACAGCGAGACGGTCCACTCCTCGCCGTCGATCTCGACCGAGACGTTGCTGGCGCCGCCGCCGATGTCGCGGCTGAAGATCGCGCGCAGTGCCCAGTAGGGGGCGTCGCCGTCGTGATCGGTGTAGGGCTCTCCGGCGTCGAACAGCAGGTTCCCGGACCACTCGTGGACCTGGGTTCGCGAGTGGGTCACTCGGGATCGCCCCCATCGGCACGGGCTCGGTCGCGTTTCTCGGCGAGCTTCGCGGTCGCGCTGCTCCCGCGTTCGTTCGCGAAGACGGCGATGCTCTCGGTCGGCTCGGGATCACGCCGGGGGCCGAGCCGGTCGGGGCGTTCCCCGATCTCCTCTAGGTGGTCCTTCCGTTCGTTCAGCGCCGCGATCACCGGCTTGCGTGGCCCGCGATCGAGGCTCGTCTCGACGTCGAGCCACGCCTCGATCACCTCGAAGCGATCGATCGAGGCGATGCGATCGAAGACCATCCGGCGCCGACTGGTGTCGGTGTGCGAGGGACCGCGCTCGACGAGGTCGGCGTCGAGATACCGAGCGGGATCTTCCCCGATCTCGTCTTTGTACTCGGGGAAGCGCTCGCGGTCGATCGAGGCGGCCGGCCTACCGGGCATCCCGACCTCCGGTGACGCGAGAGCGGTTGTCCTCCGGGAGTTCTCGCGGTCGGTACACTCGGTTCCCGGGCCGACCTGCCGAGCAGCCGGGACAAAGTGTGATACAGACGCCGTCGGGCGTGAGGTACACCCGGGCGTCGTCGATACCGACGGGGACGCCACAGTCCGCGCAGGAGATCACGGTGACGCACCCCCGTCGGTCGAGACAGGTCGCGAGCGCCCGCGGTCGCGGTTGGGGTGGTCCTCCGGGTCGGGGTGGGAGACGGATCGGCCGGCGCCGCTCCCAGCGTGGAGTCGTATCCGGGAGTCGCAGGCGAGACAGCGGTGAGCGACGCCGTCCTCGTCGCCGAAGGTCCGACGGAACGACTCAGTGACGTGGGCGCCGCAGTGCTGGCAGCAGGTCGACGAACGACGCTGCTCGCGATCGAGCAGCATCATCGCGACCACCCTGATCCATGTAGAGAATCACCCGATGGCGGCGACGCGCCTGCCGAAACGGCAAGAACTCTATTCTCAGATGGAGGGCTCGCTAACCCCTGATATCCGGGAATCGGGACAGAGAAGCGCTGTACCGACGACTCGCTGTCCCTCGTTACACCCGTGAAAACGGAATGGACTCGCCGGGATTTGAACCCGGGGCCTCTCCCATGCCAAGGGAGTGATCTACCCCTGATCTACGAGCCCGCGATCGCATCACAGCCTATCCCCGAGAGGGGTTTAAGCGCTTCGAATCGCCCGTCGTACGCGGGTAGCTCACGACCGCCGCACCCGAACCGCGTCCGTGATCGTCGCCGCGGACGCTCGCCACGAGTCGAAAAGGTTTACCGCGCCGCTCGAAGACTGGTGGACGGGAACAGCGCGGCCGCAAATCCGACTCGTTCGCTCTCGCGGACTTGGGATTGCGGTAGTGCGTGGACGCCCGCCGACCGCGGCCCAGCCGCGAGTCGAGCGGTCGTCGAACACGCTCTCCTGCGGCCACCGTTCCAACCAGATACATGGCACGAATGCACACCCGACGCCGCGGCTCGTCCAGTTCGGACAAACCCGTGGCAGACGATCCGCCGGAGTGGAGCGACGTCGACGCGGACGACGTCGAAGCACGCGTCGTCGAACTCGCGGACCAGGGCCACTCCCCCTCGGAGATCGGCCTGAAACTCCGCGACGAGGGCGTCAAGGGGACGCCGATCCCCGACGTCTCGCTGGCGACCGGCAAGAAAGTGACAGAGATCCTGGAGGACAACGACGCCTCCCCGGACCTCCCCGAGGACCTCCGGAACCTCATGGAGCGCGCCGTGCGCCTCCGCGAGCACGTCGAGGACAACCCCCAGGACGCACAGAACCGCCGGGCGCTCCAGAACGCCGAGTCCAAGATCCGCCGTCTCGTGGACTACTACCGCGGCGACAAGATCGACGAGGAGTTCCGGTACAGCTACGACGACGCCGTCGAACGCCTCGCATAACCGATGTCGACAGCGCGCACCGCCGACGCTGACGCCGACGACGTCGCCGCCGCCGTCCGCGACGCCCGCTTCCTGCGGGTGCTCTCGCGGGCCGACGGCGCCGCACTCGCGGCCAGCGGCGTCCTCGCCCGGACCTGCCGCGACCTCGGCGTCCCGTTCCAGGTGCGCGCCCTCGCCGACCCGGACCCGACCGCCGTCGCCGGCGACGACGCGCTCACCGTGACGGTGGGTGCGACCGGCGGCGACCGCAGCCTCGTCGGCGGCGACCGGCCCGCGGCGACGACTGCGGCGGCCGCGGCCCGGGACCTCGGCGTCGACGTCGATCCGACCCTCGCACTGGCGGGGGTCGTCGCCGCCGGCCGCGCGCCCGAGGAGGCGAACGGCCTCCTCGAACGGGCCGAGGACGCCGGCGTCGTCGCCCGGAGACCGGGCGTCGGCGTCCCGACTGCCGACCTCGCCGACGGGCTCGCCCACTCGACGCTGCTGCACGCGTCGTTCTCGGGCGACCCCGGGACTGCTGAGCGAGCCATAGCGGACGTCGAGGGCGTCGAACGAGCCGACTCTCTCGACGAGGACGCCCGCCGGCGCGTCGCCTCGCTGGCGGCGCTGTCGGTCGCCAGCGACCCCGAGGCGTCCGCGCGAGCGCCGGAAGCGGTCGAGCGGTTCCTCCGCCCGTACGGGACTCCGGAGGGGCCCTTCGCCACCCTCGCCGGCTACGCCGACGTGCTCGACGCCGTCGCCCGGGAGCGCCCGGGGACGGGCGTCGCGCTCGCGCTCGGCCACGACGCCCGGGAGTCCGCGCTGGCGGCGTGGCGCGACCACGCCGCAGCGGCCCACGCGCTCGTCCGCGACGCCGAGTTCGCCCGCTACGACGGCGTCCTCGTCGGTCGCGTCGAGCGATCGGAGGGACCGTCCTCGACCGCTCGGCTGTCGACGGCGGCGCGCCTGATCCGGGACTTCCGCTCGCCGGAGCCGGTCGCGCTCCTCGTCGACGGGGGCCACGCCGCCGCGGCGAGCGTCGACCCGATCGGCGTCGGCGAGCGGATGGCCAGGGCGGCGGCCGCGGTGCGGACGGAAGCGGGCGAGGACCCCGCGGACGCCAGTCCGATCGGCTACGGCGACGCGACGAGCGGGGAAACGCGCGTACCAACGACCACACTGACCACGTTCGTCGACGCCTTCAGGGAGGCGCTCTGACCGTGCCCAAACACAGCGCGGAGGTCCGGACGACCCACGCCGACGCCGCGACGGTGGCGGCAGCGGTGGCCCCGGACAACACCGCGTCGATGACGACCCGCGTCGACGGCGACGCGGTCGTCACGTCCATCCGCCGGTCGCGGCCGGGCGGCCTCCAGTCGAGCCTCGACGACTACGTGGTCAACCTGACGGTCGCAGCGACCGTCATCGACACAGCAGCAACCTACACACCATGAGCGAACGATCAGTTTCGAAAGCAAAGCGCGGCAAACGGTGGTACACCCTCATCGCTCCCGAGCAGTTCGACCGGGAGGAACTGGGTGAGACCGTCGCCGACGAACCCGAGAAAGTACAGGGACGCACGATCGAAGTCACGCTGGGCGAACTCCAGGACGACGCCAGCGCCAACAACATCAAGCTCACCTTCAAGGTGAACGACGTGGCGTCGGACTCGGCGTACACCGAGTTCGTCAAGCACGAACTCACCCGCGACTACCTGCGGAGCCTGGTGCGACGCGGTGCCTCGAAGGTCGGGGCGACCATCACGGTCCTGACGACCGACGACTACCGCGTCCGGATCCAGCCGGTCGCGTTCACGACCAAGAAGGCCGACCGCTCCCAGGAGCAGGCCATTCGCCGGATCATGATCGACCTCGTCGAGGAGGCCGGCCGCGAGCGGACCTTCGCGGAACTCGTCGACAGCGTCGTCGAGGGGCGACTCTCCTCGGCGATCTACAACGACGCCAAGACGATCTACCCGCTCCGCCGGGTCGAGATCCAGAAGCTCACCCTCGAAGCCCACCCCGAAGAGGTCGCCGCCGAGGAGGAGGCCGCCGTCGACGTCGACGCCGACGACGTCGCGGTCGACGAGGCCTGACTCGGCCGGACTTCGAACGCTTTTCTCACGCCGCTCCGAGAGCGCCGTAGCGCCGTGGCCACCCCCGGGAGCCGTCGTCGACGCGGTTCAGTTCATGTCCCGGAGTCGGATCTCCCCCGTGCTGCCCCCCACCTCGATCGAGACGGTGTACGTCGCCGTCTCCGGAACCTCGAACTCCTCGTGGCCGCTACTGGCGGCGGTCGAGACGATCTCTTCGCCCGTCTCGGCGTGATTGACGTACCCGTTGACGGCCCCGGGACCGTCGTCCGCTTTGTCCACTTCGAGCCGCATCCGGTTCCCCGCTTCCAGCTCTATGTCCCAGCTCTTCGTCGGGGTCGTCGCCGAGATCCCCGTCTTGTGCAACACCGCGTCCCCCTGGAGACATCCCGCCACCGCTACCGTGCTGACGATCCCCGTCGCGACACCGAGATATCCGCGTCTATTCATTTTCTCAGTTATATTTCCTCATCGCCTGAATAAGTTCCCCAGGGAATCGACCGGTTGCTGCGCTCGTTCGCGGGGCACCCGGAGACTCCGTGCCGACCGCATCCGTCACTCACTGCGTGCTCCGTCGGCGCGCGAACACACCGACGCAGAACACGGTCGGGTTACTCCTCCTGTTGCTGTTGCTCCCCTTCGACGACGACGGTGCCGACCATGCCGGCCTGCTCGTGTGGGATACAGAAGTAGGGGTAAGTGCCGGGCACCTCGAAGGTGTGCGTGAAGGTGTCGGCGTTGGAGAGGCTCCCCTCCAGGTCGCCCGAGAAGCCGTCGCGGGCCGCCGACTCGGAGTCGAAGTCGCCGCTGGCGAAAAACGCCGCCCCCTCGGGAAGGCTCTCCTCGTAGGCCGTGACGGTGTGCCCGCGCGAACTCGTGTTTCGCCAGGTCACCGACTCGCCGACCGAGACGGTGATCTCGGGTGGATCGAACGCGGTAGCGGTCATGCCGACGTCGTACTCCCCGGTGCTCGCGACCGAGGCACAGCCCGCGACCCCGATCAGGCCGGCGGTGCCAACCGCGCGCAGGAATCGCCGTCGGTCCATGGACGGGCGTCGGTGTCGAACGGAGGTAAACGGCGTGGTTCGCTGCCGGACCGTGAGAACGACCGAAAGCCGTCGGACGGTCGCGTCGACGGTAGGCGGTCGAGCCGAAAGCCAGGTCGGCGTTCGATCCGGCTCAGGCGCCGAGTTCGGCGCCGACGTACAGGACGACGACGAGGAACACCCAGACGACGTCGACGAAGTGCCAGTACATCGACGCGGTGGTGACGGAGACGTGCCGCTCGGCCGAGTACTGCCCGAGCAGCGCGCGCCAGAGGACGATGCCGAGCAACACCGCACCCAGCGTCACGTGGAGCCCGTGGAGCCCGGTCAGCCCGAAGAAGGCCGACCCGTAGATGCCGGAGGTCAGCGTGAAGTCCGAGTGGACGATGAACTCGAAGTACTCCAGCACCTGCCCGCCGATGAACACCACGCCGAGCAGCAGCGTCACCGCCAGCCCGAGGATGAAGCTCCGGCGGTCGTTCTTCCGGATCGCGACGTGGGCCCAGTGGAGCGTGAACGACGACGCGATCAGAAGCGCCGTGTTCGCGATGACGAGCGAACTCGTCAGGTCCGGCAGCGCCTGGGGGGGCCACGTGCCCGACCGGATGAAGAAGTAGTACGTGAAGCCGGCGCTGAAGGTGGCGATCTCGGATCCCAGGAAGGCGATCATCCCCCATCTGAGCTTGCTCGCGCGCTTCGAACTCGCTTCGTCCGACCAGAAGTGTGCGACGAAGGCGTGGTACAGCCAGCCGTAGATCCCCGCCAGGAACAGCCCGATCGCCCCGACGAACACGGCCGGGCCGACCATCGGTCCCACGAGCGGCTCCTCGCCGCTGCCGAGGATGTACAGCGCGGCGCCGACGTAGATGCCCGCGGCGCCGAGTGCGGTGACGAACGGCCACCAGCTCGCCTCGCCGAAGCCACGCGGCCAGTCCTCGACCGCCGGGAGATGATGGCCGTGGTCCTCGTGTGCGTCTTCGGTACCCATGAGCGGTCGTTACGGGTGGCCCGATAAAAATCCTCCCAAGCGCGTCCGTCCGCCCCGCCCGAACGACCGCTATCGAGGGGTGAGACGGTTGTGACCACGGGACACAGTCGGCGTCGACGGCGTGACTTCGGAAGCTACACGGGCGTGAACGACAAACGCCCGCCGATGAGCGACCGACTGGCCGGCGGCGACCGCAGGGCGTCCGTCCGGACCGTCGCCCTCGCGGCCGTGCTTGCCGCTACGATCGTCGCGGCGCTCGCCGGCACCGCCGCCGCCCACAGCGGCGCGCTCCGGGGGACGACCCGGGAGTCGCTGGCGATCCCGACGTGGCTGTTCCTGCTGACCGGCGGCGGCGCCGTCGGCGCGTCGTTTCTGCTCGCCTCGTTCGTGACCGACCGGACCCTGATCGCTGCCATCCACGAGTGGGGCGCCTCCGTCGACGCCGCGACGGTGCTGCGGGCGGGTCGCCACCTCGCCAGGATTACGGGGCTCCTCGGTCTCGCGGCGGTGCTTGGCGTCGGCCTGTTCGGACCGGGGACGGGCGCTCGCAACCTGGCGATTTTGCTCGTCTGGGTCGCGTGGTGGGGTGGGCTCGTCGCCTCGACGTACCTCGTCGGGAACGTCTGGCCCGCAGTCGACCCGTTCCGGACCGTCGCCGGCGCCCTGCCGACGTTCGACTACCGGTACCCCGAGCGGCTGGGCGCCTGGCCCGCCGTCGCGGGGTTGCTCGCGCTCGTCTGGGTCGAGGTGGTCTCCCCGCTCGCGGACGACCCGCGGCTGCTGGCCGGCACGGTCGCGGGATACGGCCTGCTCACCGTCGCCGGCGCCGTCGTCTTCGGCCCCGGCCCGTGGTTCGCCCGGGCGGATCCCGTCGCCCGGACGCTCGCGCTGTACGGGGCGGTGGCGCCGGTGGGCCGCTCGCAGCGGGGCGATGCCGACGGGTCGATTCGGGTTCGCCTGCCGGGCACCGCCCTGCGGGACCTCGATTTGGGCGCCGAACCGGGCTCGGTCGCCTTCGTCGTCGGCGTCCTCTTCGTCACCACCTACGACGGGTTCGTGGCGACGGACCTCTGGGCGGGCGTGGCCCGGACCCTCGTCGCCGCCGGCCTCCCGCCGACGGCCGTCTACGCCGCCGCCTACCTCGTGGGGTTCGGGCTCTCGTACGGCGCCTTCCGTCTCGCCGCGCGGTCGGCCCGCCGGACTGCCGACACCTACCTCACCGGCCGGGCGCTCGCGCGCCGCTTTGCCCCGCCGCTGTTGGCCATCGCCGCCGGCTATCACCTCGCGCACAACCTCGGGACGGTGCTGACGCTGGCACCGGCGCTGCTGTCGGTTCTCGGGTCGCCCCTGTCGCCGCCGCTGAACCCGCCCACGCTCGCTGCCCTGCCCGGGTGGATCGGGGCCGCCGAGATCGCGCTCGTGCTCCTCGGCCACCTGCTCGCCGTCTGGGTCGCCCACGCCACGGCCTACGACCTGTTTCCCGACCGTGTGCAGGCGGTCCGGAGCCAGTACGGCGTGACCCTCGCGATGGTGCTGTTTACGATGACCAGCCTCTGGATCGTCACCCAGCCGTACGCCGAACCCCCCTTCCTCTGATCGATGACCGACTCCACTGCCCCGACTGCACCCGATTCGACCGCGCCTGATTCGACCGCGCGCCCGCCCCGGACGGCCCTCGAGACCGAGGTGCCGCCCGACCGGGAGGCCCACCGCTGCGAGCGCTGCGGCCGGCCGTTCGCGGCCGCGCCGGCGCTCGCGCTCCACCGGGGGCTGGCCCACGGCGACGACCTCGATCCGGCCGAGCGGGAGGCCTACGCCGCCGCTCTCGACGACGAGCGGGCTGATCTCCAGCGGTTCCGGATCGTCGCGCTCGGCGCCCTCGCGTTGCTGTACTTCGGGCTCCTGTTCGCCTACGCCGTCTTCGCCTGAGGAAGGTCGGATCCGCGCCGGCCGCGCCGTCGTTGCTTTGTCTCGCAAGCCGCGTCCCCTTCCGGCGGAGACCCGAACCCTGGATCATGCAGAGCGTCGTACACGTCGTGTCGGCCAACGAGTCCGAACACCAGACCGCATTCGCCATCACCGAGAACCTCCTCGAATCCGGCGAGATCGACGACGTGGCGGTCGTCGCCCAGGCGGAGGGCATCCACGCGGTCGCGACCGACGGGGAACACGTCGATCGGATCCGGTCGCTGCTTGCGGAGGGGGTCGCGTTCAGCGGCTGTGGGAACACACTCGACGCCAGGGGCATGGCGGAGTCCGACCTCGTCGAGGGCGTCGAAGTCGTCTCGGAGGGCGCAGTCGAGGTGACGCGGCTGCAGGACGAGGGCTACGCGTACCTGCGACCGTAGCCGGGCGCACGCGGGAGATGTCCACAACGGCCAGTCATGCGAGCGCGACGGTCGACCGACCGGTCACTCTGGTGCCGCGCCGGTGCGGTGGAACGGCCGCGAGGAGATGGCTTCCCGGAGGTCGGACAGCGACGCGCGCCCGGACCCTCCGGTCATCGCGGAGACGACGGCGAACACCTCCTGTCTGGACACCTTCACGCCCTGGGCGGTCACGGCGGCCTCGGGTTCGGCAGCGAGTTCCCGCAGCGTCCCGACGGCGAGCAGGAAGGGAATCGCCCAGGCAGCGAGGGTGTTGCCGTCGGTCGTCGGCACCGTCTCCAGGTACGTCTGTGCGTCGTCGAGAAACGTTCGCGCGTGGGCGGTCGTGCGGCGGACGACCCTGGCGGTCGCGGTGGCGTGTTCGTCGGCGGTGACCTCGTCCTGTGGCACGCCCTCGCCTTCGAGCCAGTCGGCGGGGAGATAGACGTTGTTCTCGGCCTCGTAGTCGTCGTAGACGTCCTTCGAGATGTTGACCAGCTGGAGCAGCAGGCCGAACTCCTCGGCGGTGTCGTACAGGCGGTCGACGCGGTCGCCGTCCACGTCGCCGCGGGTCACGAGGTTGGTGATGAGGTTGCCGACGGTACCGGCGGCGTAGTAACAGTACTCCTCCAGTTCCTCGCGGGACTGGATCCGGAGCCCGCCGACGTCGGCGTACCGCTCGACGAACATCGCCATCCCCTGGACGAGCTCGCGTGCGGGCGGGGTCACGGCCTCGCGGACGTCGACCGGGAGCGCGTCGAAGGTCCGGACGACCCGTTCGGCCTCCGTGACGACGGCCCACTCCTCGCCGGCGTCGTCGGGGACGTACGGGCCGACGGCGTCGACGAACTCCCCAACCTCCGTGTCGTCGTCGGGGTCGAGCGCCCTGTCGTACAGCCGGAGCAACCGTGCCTGATCCTCGGGGTCGATCACCTCGGCGTCCTCTATGGTGTCCGCGATCCGACAGACGAGATACCCCACACAGATATACGACGACATCGGCTCCTCTAACACGTCGACCGTGAGTGCGAAGGTGCGTGACACCCCGTCCACTGCCTCGTGGCACCACTCGAGGTCGGCCGTGTTCGGAAGCTCGTCTTCGGCGTGCGCTGACATTCGAGCGACTCGTGGTAGGGGATGGGGCATAAAAAGTCTCGTGGCGGAATCCGACCTCTCTCCGGCGGTTCTGACCTCTCGCACGTGACTCGATGGGTTCCGGGCCGGCGAAACGCCTTTATCGGTCAGACCGATGTCATACCTATGTCGACTCCGATCGTCCTCGTCACCTTCGACCCCCGGGGTTCGGCGTCCGTGATCAGGGACGCCTTGCCGGCCGACGCGACCGTCCGGTTTCTCGACGACCTCCCGGAGGCCGACGGTCCCGACGCGGTGGCCAACGCCGACTACCTGCTCTGTTTCTCGCCGACCCACGACCTCACCGACGAAGAGTTCGCCCGCTTGCACGGCGACCAGACCCTCCAGACCGGGTCGGCCGGCGTCGACCACATTCCGTTCGAGCGCCTGCCCGACGGCATACGCGTGCTCAACAACGCCGGCGCCCACGCGGAACCGATGGCCGAACACGTCCTCGCGCTGTATCTCGCCCTCGCCAAGCGCCTGCCGATCGAACACCGGAACCTGCGGGACGGCGAGTTCAACCAGTTCGAACCGAACCGGTGGGTCGACGGCTCGGTCTGTGGCATCTTCGGCTTCGGGAGCATCGGGCAGGCGACCGCGCGCCTGCTGAAGCCCCTCGGCGTCGAGGTCCACGGGATCAACCGGTCCGGCGAAGCCGACGAGCCGACCGCCTTCCTCGGGACCCCCGACGACCTGGAGCGCGTGCTCGAACGGTGTGACGGCCTCGTCGTCACCGCGCCGCTGACCGAGGAGACCCGCGGCCGCATCGGGCGCGAGGAACTGGAACTGATGGCCGACGACGCCTTCCTCATCAACGTCGGCCGGGGGGAGATCGTCGATCAGGAAGCCCTGTACGAGCATCTGACCGACCACCCGGCGTTCCAGGCCGGCATCGACGCCTGGTGGACGGAACCGCTCAGCGACGGCGAGTTTGCCCTCGACTATCCCCTGCTCGATCTGCCGAACGTGCTCGGCAGTCCCCACAACGCCGCGCAGGTCCCGAACCTCAACGAGATCCGCCTCCGCCACGCCGCCGAGAACGTCCGGCGGGCGATCGAGTCGACGCCGGAGAACGTCGTCGATCCGGAGCGGGGCTACTGAGGACGCCGTATCCGGACAGGGGGTCGAGTCGGCGTTCCGGGTCCCTGCAAGACCTTTAGGGGCGTCGGCCGAACTCCCCGGCTATGGAGTTCACGCCGACGGCCGAACACCGGCGGATGCGCGAGACGGTCGCCGACTTCGTCGACCGGGAGGTCGTCCCGCAGGCCGCCGAGATCGACGCGGCCGACGAGTTCCCCGCGGACCTCGTCGACGAGATGGCCGACCTGGGGCTCATGGGCATGCCGTTCCCCGACGAGTACGGCGGCGCCGGCCTCGACACCCACGCCTACGCCGACTGTCTGGCCGAGATCGCCCGCGGCAGCGGGAGCCTCGGGACGGTGGTCGCCGCCCACACCTCGCTGGCGGCCGCGATGGTCGCGGACTACGGCACCGAGGCCCAGAAGCGCGACTATCTCGTCCCGCTGAACGAGGGAGTCGACGTCGGCGCCTTCGCGCTGTCGGAGGCCGGCGCCGGCAGCGACGTGGGAGCGATGACGACGACGGCGACCCGCGACGGCGACGACTACGTCCTCGACGGGGGCAAACTGTGGACCTCGAACGGCTCGGTGGCCGACACCGTGATCGCCTTCGCCAAGACCGACCCCGACGCCGGCAACGAGGGGATCACCGCCTTCGTCCTGCGGCCACCCGAGGACGACGGCGTCGTCGTCGCCGGCACGGAGGACAAACTCGGCGACCGGGGCTGTCCGGCCGCCGAACTGCGCTTCGACGCCGTGCGGCTCCCGGCCGACCGCCGCCTCGGCGACGAGGGTGAGGGGTTCGGGCAGGCGCTGCGGACGTTGAACGGCGGGCGCATCTCCATCGCCGCCCGCTCAGTCGGCATCGCGCGGGCCGCCCGGGACGCAGCCGTCGACTACGCCGGCGAGCGCGAGCAGTTCGACCGTCCGATCGGCGAATTCCAGGCGATCAAACACAAACTGGCGGACATGGACACGAAGGTCCAGGCCGCCCACCTCCTGATGCATCGTGCGGCCGACCTGAAGGAGGCCGGCGACTCCTACGTCAAAGAAGCCGCCCAGGCCAAACTGTACGCCTCCGAGGTGTCCCGCGAGGTCGCAAACGAGGCGATCCAGGTCCACGGCGGCGTCGGCTACACGACGGACTTTCCGGTCGAGCGCTACTTCCGCGACGCGAAACTCAACGAGATCTACGAGGGGACGAGCGAAATCCTGCGCAACACGATCGGCGACCGACTGCTGGACTGAGTCGGCGAGGATCGCTCCCGGCCGCGGGTGGCGACTCGATCCCGCCGGCGTTCCCGGCCAGGGATGTAAAATCATAAAGCCCCCCTCGCCGCACCGGACGGTATGAAGCCGCGGTTCGTCGGTCGACTGGGGCTCGCGGACGCCGTCACCGTCGCCAACGCCGCGCTCGGCTTCCTCGCGGCGGTCGCGGCGACGGTCGACCCGGCGCTTGCGGCCCGGGTCGTCCTCCTCGCGGCCATCACGGACGCCCTGGACGGCATCGTCGCCCGGAGGCGGGGGAGCACGCCGGCCGGCGAGTACCTCGACTCCCTGGCGGACGTGGCCTCCTTCGGCGTCGCGCCCGCGCTGCTCGTGGCCACTGTCGCGCTGGACGCCTGGTCGTTCGGCGCCCGTCCCCTGCTGGTGGCGGTCGGGGTCGGCGTGCCGGCGCTGTTCGTCGCCATGGCGGTCACCCGCCTCGGCCTCTATACGGCCTACGACAGCGACGTGAACGAGACCGAGGGGGTCCAGACCACCCTCGCCGCGACCATCGTCGCCGCCGGCGTGCTCGCGGGGTACGTCGCGCCCGGCCTGCTCGTCGCGCTCGCGGCCCTGCTCGCGGCGCTCATGGTGTCGACGGTCACCTACCCGGACCTCCACGCCCAGGACGCCCTGGTGATGGGGGTCGTCCAGGGGCTCGCGATCCTGTTCACCGGCCGCGTGGGCGAGGTGTTCGCCTTCGGCCTGCTCTTTCTCGCGCTCGCGTACCTGTTTCTCGGCCCGCGGTACTACTGGCGCGACGGCATCACGGGCTGGCGTGCCTGACCCGTCATACCGGTCGCCCCGCGCGCCCGATCCGTGAGTGGCCGGCGCCGCCCGCTCACATCCCCATGTCCGCCGCCGCTTCGGGGACGGGCAACTCGCTCGGCGACGCCCCGAGCAGCTCTGCGGCGTGGTCCAGGGCCATGTCGAAGCCGTAGTACCGCTCCAGTTCGTCGCCGTCGACGCGCCGCCGCACCGCGAGCATCGCGTACCCCTCCCGGTTCTGTGCGACCACCGCACGCGCGCCGTCGCGTTCGAACGCCAGCACGCGCTCCTCGTCGGTCTCGCGGTAGGTCGCCGTGATCCCCCCGGCCGCGGCCTCGGTCCCGGTCCCGCGTTCGCTCTCGGCGTCGCCGTCGGTCATGTCCGGGGCTTGGCGCGGATCCCCGAGAGGGTGTCGGTCGACGGCCCGTCGGCTTCCGTCGTCGCTGGCCGGGGGGACGGTCGGCCTACTGGTCCTGGATCGCGTCCGAGGCGATCGATCGCCCCTTCGCGTTGAGTTCGACCTCGTGGCGAATCCGGACCTCGTCGACGACGTTGTGGTCGATCAACCGCTCGAACAGTTTCTCAACCCTGTCGACTTCCAGCCCAAGGAACTCGGGGATGTCGAACGGCTCGACGCCGGAGTACAGCGCCGTCAGCACCTGCTTGTCGGTATCGCTCAGTTCGATCGCCGTGTCGCTCTGTTCTTCCCCTTTCCGCAACAGCGAGGTGAGAAAGCCAATCTGCCTGTCGGGGCCCGAGAGGTACGTCTGGACCGACGTCCCCTCGTCGGAGTGTTCGACCTCGATCACCCGCCGCTCCTCGTCCAGGACCTTGCGGACGCCGGTCATGGTGTCGCCGATGTCGTCGAGGCGGATCTCGACGAACTTCCCGGTGACCGTCGCCACCGACACCGCCTCCGGTTCGACCTTGATGCGGCACTGCTCCCACTCGGTGTTCTGGACGACCCCGCCCTCGACGGCCGGGTGGCGCGCGAGAAACTGGTCGTAATGGAGGAGTGCGCCGAAGACGTCCCGCTCGAACTCCTCGTACTCGTCGGCCGGCGAGAGGAGGATCACGTCGTCGCCGCCGTTCAGGTGGAGGGCGAGGTAGTCCGACACCGTCGCGACCCGCTGGTTGACGTCGAAGCGGCCGCCGACGCTGTCGACGGCGTCGAGCGGTACCGTCCGCTTGCCGCCGGTCGCCGCCATGACGACCCGCTTGTTCGACAGCAGGATGCGGCCGCTGGTCCAGGTGGCGTCGTTCAGTTCGCGCCCGTTTCGCAGCGCCTGGATGAACCGTCCCCGCGTGTCGACGACCTTGGTCTCGTCCGGCCTCATCGCTTCGTCACGTCCGTGTCGTCCAGTCTCGCCGCGTCGTTTTTCGGTGTTACGTCCGGTCCCGTCGGTTCGATCTCGTGTCTCGGTAGCCCGGGGGCTCCTGGGCCGCGTCGTCCCGCGACGGCGGTCCGCGCGTCCGGGTCCGGCCTCACGGTCACTCCCTGGTGTTCCGGTAGATCCGCAGTCGTTTCTCGACCGGCTCGAACCAGTCCCGGCAGTCGTGGGGCACCGTCTCGGTCATGCCGATGGTGAGGTAGCCGTCCGGGGCGACGCCGTCGCCCAGGGTGTCGAAGACGGCTCGCTTGGCCGACGAGTCGATGTAGATGAAGAGGTTGCGACACAGCACCAGATCGAAGGTGCCCGGCGGCCGCTCGCGGATCAGGTCGTGCTTTCGGAATTCGACCATCCGCTTTATCTCCTCGCTGACGGTGAAGGTGTCGGCCTCCCGGCTGATGAACCGATCGTAGCCGTCGATCGGTTCGAGCTGTTCGTCCAGGTCGTTCGTCTCCGAGGCGTGGTAGACGCCGTCCCGGGCCTTCCGGAGGATCGCCTCCTTGATGTCGGTGCCCACGATCTCGATCGACCGCTCGTCGATCCGGTCGTCGTCGTGGGCGAGCATCGCCGTCGAGTAGGCCTCCCGCCCGTCCGAGCAGGCCGCGCTCCACACCGACACCCGGCGGCGCTCGCCGGTGAGGTCCGCGAGCACGTCCCGGAGTGCCTCCCACACCTCGGGGTTGCGGAAGAAGGAGGTGACGTTCACCGAGAGGGCGTCCAGCAGCGCCGCTTGCTCCTCCTCGCTGTCTTCGAGCAGGTCGTGGTAGTCGCGGTAGTCGGCGGCGTCGTTGCGCCGCATCCGCGAGGAGATCCGCCGGTCGAGGTAGGCGTCGTTGTAGTGGCTCGTCGCGAAGCCCAGTGACTCCTCGATGTACCGACAGAGCCGGTCGAAGGCGGCGTCGGTCGTCGCACCCATCAGTCGGCTGCCCCCTCGCCGGACTCGCCAGACTCCTCGGCGTCGGCGCCGGGCGGCGACTGGTACATCACCCGCTCGGCGGCCGCCGGCATGTCCAGCGTCCCTACGTCGAGGATCGGGATGACGTTGCCGTCGCCGATCACGGCGGTGCCGGAGAGCCCGTCGGCGCCCGAGAGCGGCCCCTGGAGCGGCGTGACGACGACCTCCTCCTGCCGGGTGACACGGTCACATCGGAGCGCGACCTGCCGGTTCGACGGCCGGATGCGGACGAGCATCGGGTCCTCGACCGGCGGAGCGTCGACGCCGAGCGCGTTCCGCAGCGGGATCAGCGGGAAGACGGTGTCCTCGTGGACCACCACGTCGACGCCGTTGATGCTCTGGACGTCGCCGCCGCCCATCCGGCCGATCTCGTCGATGTACTTGATCGGGACGCCGAACTCCCGGGTTCCGACCTCGACGAACAGCACCTTGATGATCGCCACCGACACCGGGAGCCGGATCTTGAACGTCGATCCCTCGCCGGGAGTCGACGTGACCGACACCGAGCCGTCGAGCGCCTCGACGGTCGTCCTGACGACGTCCATCCCGACGCCCCGGCCGCTCACGTCGGTGATCTCGTCGTTCGTGGAGAAGCCGGGGTGGAAGATGTAGTCGTAGACCTCCTCGTCGGGCATCGCGGCCAGTTCCTCGCGGGTGGCGACGCCCTCGGAGATGGCCTTCTCCTTGACGCCGTCGAGGTCGATGCCGCCCCCGTCGTCCTCGACGGTGATGACGACGGTGTCGTGCTCGCGCTCGGCCCGGAGTTCGATCGACCCCGTCTCGGGCTTGCCGGCCGCCTTCCGCTCCTCGGGCGGTTCGATGCCGTGGTCGACGGCGTTTCGCAGCACGTGCATCAGCGGATCGGAGATCTCGTCCAGGATCGTCCGGTCGAGTTCGATGTCCTGGCCCTCGACGGTGAAGTCGACGCGCTTGTCCTGCTCTCGGGCCAGATCCCGCACCAGCCGCGGGAACTTGTCGAACACCTTCTTCAGCGGGATCAGCCGCATGTCCATCACGGTGTTCTGGAGGTTCGAGCTGATCTTGTCCAGCTCGTCCATCGTGTCGAGCCCGGCCGTGTCGTCGTCCTCCAGCGCCTGCCGGAGCTTGATCCGCGAGGTGACCAGCTGCTCGACGAGTTCGTGGAGCTCGTCGAGCTGGTCGACGTCGACGCGGACCGACTTCACCTCCGAGATTGACCGTCCGTCGTCGCTCGCGTCCCCGGACGAGCCGTCGTCGTCGTCGCCGTCTTCGCCGTCGCCACCCGAGGTCCCGCTCCCGCCGGATGAGCCATCCCCGCCGGCAGCGTCGCTCGCGCTCGATCCGTCGTCCGCAGACTGCTCGCCGTCCGCCGTAGCGTCGTCGCCGGCCGTCAGCGCCGCGTCGCCGCCGCCCGCGAGGCCGAGCGCGCCCGACAGTTCGGTGACCGTCGCCCGCGACACCGACCAGAGATCGGCGAACGTCTCGGCGGTCTCCTCGGCCCCGAGGCCGGCCACGTACAGTTCGAAGCCGTCCTCGAACTCGCCGTCGCGGATCGCATCGAGGTCGGGGTCGGCCGCCAGCACCGTCACGGGCTCCGGGACGCTGTCGAGGAAGAGCCCGGCGTCGACGCTTTTCATCTCGCCCACGTCGAGTTCGATCCCGACGTGGAAGACCCGATCGTGGGCCTCGATCTCGTCGTCCTCGGCGCGCTCGCGCAGGAACTCAACGAGTGCCGACCGGTCTACGTCCGGCCCGTCGCCGGCGTCGTCGGCCGGGTCGGCCTCGTCCGCTCCGTCCGCGTCGTCGTCGCCGTCACCGCCGGGGGCGTCCCCGTCGACGTCGTCCCCGTCGCCGCCCCCGGCGTCGTCGTCGCTCGCGTCGGCTTCGTCGGGGTCGCCGGCGTCGGCCGCATCGCCCTGCTCGGCGGCTTCGACCTCCGCCCGGAGGGAGTCGACCGTCTCCGCGGGGTCGACGGTGGACTCGCCGGTCTCCTCGATCTCGTGGAGCACGTCGAGGATCAGGTCGACACCGTCGAAGACCAGATCCATCCGTTCGGGAGTGACCTCGATGTGGCCCTGCCGGACCGCGTCGAGCAGGTCCTCGATGGCGTGGGCGATCGTCGCGGCGGTGTCGAAGCCCATCGCGCCGAAGTTCCCCTTCAGCGTGTGGGCCCGCCGGAAGATGTCGTCGATCGCCTCCTCGTCCTCCGGGTTGTCTTCCAGTTGCAACAGGGAGTTGTTCAGTTGCGTGATGCTCTCCTCGCTCTCGGTGATGAATGCCTGGTGGAGTTCGTCGTCCATGTCAATCCCTCGCGATTGCGTCCAGCACGCCGTCGGCGACTTCCTCGGCCGGCAGCACCTCGTCGACGCAGCCGGCCTCGATGGCCCGCTTTGGCATGCCGAAGATCGCCGACGTCGATTCGTCCTGTGCGACCGTGCTGCCGCCGGCACGCCGGATGTCGGTCATGCCGTCGACGCCGTCTTTCCCCATCCCGGTGAGGACGGCACCCACGAGCGGGCCCGACACCGCCTCGGCGGCCGACGACATCGTGTGATCGATCGCCGGGCGGGTGCCGTGTAGCGGCGACGAGCCGTCGAGTTCCAGTCGGAGGCGACCGCCCCGGTCGTCGGTCACGCGGAGGTGTTTGCCCCCGGGCGCCACCCGGGCCTCGCCCGGACCGATGCGGTCGCCGTCGCTGGCCTCGCGCACCCGGTACTGCGAGTGGCCGTCGAGGCGGTCGGCGAACCGGTCGGTGAACCCCTCGGGCATGTGCTGGACGACCAGCACGCGGAGGTTCGCCTCGCGCGGCAGCGCCGCCAGCACCCCCTCGACGACGTTCGGCCCGCCGGTCGAGGCGCCCACCACCAGCGTCGCCACGTCGGGGAACGACCGCGCGGCCGTCCCGCCCGCGCTCGCGCTTCCAGCGCCGGCGCCCGCGGCGGCTCGCGTCGGCGTTTTGCGGGTCGCGCGCGCCGCCGAGAGGTCGACGGCCGCCGCCTCGCGTACCTTCCCGACCAGTTCCCGGCGCACCTTCGGCATGTTCGAGGTGACCTCGCCGCCGGGCTTTTTGACGAAGTCGACCGCGCCCTTGTCGAGGGCCTCGAAGGTGACGTCCGCGCCCTCGTCGGCGTGCGCCGAGAGGATCAACACCGGCGTCGGACTGTCGGCCATGATCTCCTCGACGGCCTCGATGCCGTTTTTGCGCGGCATCTCGATGTCCATCGTGACGACGTCGGGCCGCCGGTCCGCGACAGTCTCGACGGCCTCGACGCCGTCGGCAGCCTCGTCGACCACCTCGATGCCCTCCTCTTCGAGCAGTCGTCGGATCAGCGTGCGCATGAACTGTGAGTCGTCCACGACGACCGCGCGTGTCGATCCGGGCGAACTGCTCACCGTTTCCCCCTGGCGTCGCCGTTCGGTTTCGTCCCGCCGCCGTTCCGGTTCCCGCTCATCTGTACCGACCAATCGGAGAGGTGGATGATAAACGCTCCCCGGCAGCTATCGCCGCTGATAATCGGGTGCGTACGTTTATGTGTCGCTTCGGCCCACGCTTGGAGTAACTCGCGCGGGGCCCGGGCCGACGCGGTCCGCCTCCCGCGGGCGGAGATTCCAATGCAGAACGAAACAACCGCAGTGTCGTCGGGTGGCGCCCCCGACGCGTCCGGCGACGGGAAGACGACCGAGGTACAGGTGCTCGAGTTCGAACTCGGGGACGAAACCTACTGCGTCGACATCGACTACGTGTCCGAGATCGTCGACAAGGGATCACTGACGGACGTTCCCAACGCCCCGCATTACGTCGACGGCGTGATGGACCTCCGGGGACGGACGACGTCGATCGTGAACCCCAAGCGGCTACTCAACGTCGACGGGGCGCGCGAGTCGAAGCGGATCATCATCTTCGACTCGGGCGCCTTCGAGGACGACGCCGCGATCGGCTGGGTCGTCGACGAAGTGTTCCAGGTGATCCGGGTCTCCGACGAGGAGGTCGAGGATCCCCCGCTCGACAACGACGAGTCCATCGAGGGAATCATCAAACGCGACGACGGGCTGATCATCTGGATCTCGCCCGTCGAGGCGATGCGCTGAGCGCGCCGCGGGCCACACCACCGGTGCGGGAGTGCCCGTACCAGCCGGAGGGGACGAGTCTGACACACGGCCTGGTACGGAGGGCCCGGGG
>Ga0207719_100398_pt1 | contig 26835 bp, 27 predicted proteins | sample A23P1SouthBayCA_2_FD_187279 | JGI IMG/M metagenome (GOLD analysis project Ga0207719, IMG submission 187279) | Aerobic enrichment media microbial communities from Eden Landing Ponds, California, USA - A23 P3 (3) (SPAdes) | ecosystem: Environmental > Aquatic > Marine > Unclassified | place... | reverse complement strand
ACCGTCATGATCACGAGCCTCACGATCGGGCTCGGGGTGTCCTACAGCATCCACGTCAGCGCGCGCTACCGGCTGGAGATCGACCGCCAGGACAACGCCTGGGACGCGCTTTCGACCACCGTCACCGGCACCGGGGGCGCCCTGCTCGGGAGCGCGGCCACCACCACCGGCGCCTTCGGGACGCTCGCCTTCGCCATCCTCCCCGTGCTCGGCCAGTTCGGCGTGATCACGGGCGTGACGATCGTCTACGCCTGGATCGCGAGCGTGATCGTCCTCCCGACGCTCCTGATCCTGTGGACCCGGTACGCCGGCCCCGACGTCTCGCTGGACGCCCCCGATCCCGGCGGTCCCCCTCCCGTCGCTGGCGACGGCGGGATCGAGGAGGACTGATACCGTATGATACGGGCTTTACCGGCTACCGGAGGTCGAAGCGATCGAGGGTCATTACCTTGTGCCACGCGTCCACGAAGTCGCGCACGAACTTCTCCTCCGCGTCGTCCGCCGCGTACACTTCCGCGATGGCGCGAAGGCGGGCGTTCGACCCGAAGATCAGGTCTGTGCGGGTCCCCGTCCACCTGCGTTCGCCGGTCTCGCGGTCGCGCCCCTCGAAGACGTTCTCCGAGTCCGGGGCCGGCTCCCAGGCCGTGTCCATGTCGAGCAGGTTCGCGAAGAAGTCGTTGGTCAGCGTCCCCGGCCGGTCGGTGAGGACGCCGGCCTCCGAGTCCCCGTAGGTCGCGGCAAGCGCCCGCATGCCGCCGACCAGGACCGTCATCTCGTCGGCAGTCAGGTTCAGCAGGTCCGCCCCGTCCACCAGCAGCTCCTCGGCCGGCCGGTCGACGCCGTCCGCGAGGTAGTTCCGGAACCCGTCCGCCTCCGGCTTGAGCGCGTCGAAAGAGTCGACGTCGGTCCGTTCCTGGGTGGCGTCCGTCCGTCCCGGCTCGAACGGCACGTCCACGTCGTACCCCGCCTCGGCCGCCGCCTCCTCGACGGCGGCGTTGCCGCCCAGCACGATCAGGTCGGCGAGCGATACCTTCGTGCCGTCGGACCGCGAGTCGTTGAACGCCGACCGGATCCCCTCCAGGGTCGAAAGCACGGTCGCCAGCTCCTCGGGCTCGTTGACCTCCCAGCCCCGCTGGGGTTCGAGGCGGATCCGGCCCCCGTTCGCGCCGCCGCGCTTGTCGCTGTCGCGGTACGTCGACGCCGACGCCCAGGCGGTCTTGACCAGCCGGGAACGGGAGAGGTCGGACGCGAGGATCTCCTCTTTGAGCGTGGCGATCCCCTCGTCGCCGACGAGGGCGTAGTCGGGCTCCGGGAGGGGGTCCTGCCAGATCATCGTCTCGTCGGGGACCTCCGGGCCGAGGAACCGTTCGGGCGGGCCCATGTCGCGGTGGATGAGCTTGTACCACGCCTTCGCGAAGGCCTCCTGGAAGTGCTCCGGATCGTCCTGGAAGCGTTCGAGGACCTCCCGGAACTCCGGGTCCTTCTTCAGCGCGACGTCGGTCGTCAGCATCATCGGATCGACGACTTCGTCGGGAATGTGGGCGTCCGGGACAGCGTCCGGAACGTCCACGTCCGGGCCCTCCACCGGTCGCCACTGCCACGCCCCGCCGGGGCCCTTGTGGGGCTCCCACTCGTAATCGAGGAGGTTGTCGACGTACCCCATGTCCCACTGGGTCGGCGCGCTGGTCCAGGGCCCCTCGATGCCGCTGGTGATGGTGTCGGGGCCCTTGCCCTCGCCGAACGCGTTCTCCCAGCCGAGCCCCTGCTCCTCGATGGGCGCCGCCGCGGGCTCGGGGCCGAGGTTGTCACCGGAGTCGGCGCCGTGGACCTTGCCGAAGGTGTGGCCGCCAGCGATGAGCGCGACCGTCTCCTCATCGTTCATCGCCATGTTGCTGAACGTCTGCCGGATGTTCTTCGCCGAGCCTTCGAGGTCCGGCTCGCCGTTCGGTCCTTCGGGGTTCACGTAGATGAGGCCCATCACGGTGTTGCCGAGCGGGTCCCGGAGGGCGCCCTCCTCGTCGAAGCGCTCGGAGGAGGTCGTTTCCCACTCGTCCTCGGGGCCCCAGTCGACGGCTTCGTCGGCCGTGTAGTCGTCCTCGCGGCCGCCGGCGAAGCCAAACGTCTCGAAGCCCATCGACTCCAGCGCGACGTTCCCCGCCAGGACGATCAGGTCGGCCCACGAGAGGTTGCGGCCGTACTTCCGTTTGACCGGCCAGAGCAGGCGACGCGCCTTGTCGAGGTTCACGTTGTCCGGCCAGCTGTCGAGGGGCGGGAGACGTTGGCGACCGCCGGACGCCCCGCCCCGGCCGTCGCTCGTGCGGTACGTGCCGGCGCTGTGCCACGCCATCCGGATGAAAAGCGGCCCGTAGTGGCCGTAGTCGGCGGGCCACCAGTCCTGGGAGGTGGTCATCACCTCCTCGATGTCCGCCTTCACCGCGTCGAGGTCGAGCGACTCGAACGCCTCGGCGTAGTCGAACCCCTCGTCCATCGGGTCGAGGTCGCGGGCGTTCCGGTCGAGCATCTCCACGTTCAACTGGTTCGGCCACCAGTCCTGGTCGGGACCGTTCATGATCCACTACTCGTCGCGTTCGCGCCATAAAGTTGGCTAATCGGGAAAGAAATCTCGGTCCACGCCGATTAATTTACTTGATCTGCGAACTCCTGCCGGCGACGGGGTCCCGATCCGGTCACCCTTCCCCGTGTCGGTCGAGCGCCTCCTCGATCGTCAGGTCGCCGTCGGCGACCCTCCGCGCCAGTGCATCGGGGAGGGAGCGGTCGCCCGAGCGCTCGCGGGCACGGTCCTTGATCGCCTGGATCTCGCCCTCGGTGGGGTCGACCGACCGCTCGGTGATCGGCTCGCCCTCGCGGCGGGCGATGTTGACTGCCGCGAGCACGTCGCCCATCCCCCGCGCTCCCGCGCCCAGGTGTGGCGTCGTTCCCGCCTCGTCGACGAGTTCGACCGGGAGGTCGAGGTCGGCGACGATGCGCGCCCCCCGGAGCCGGGCGCCGTCGCCGATCCTGACGACGGCATCGGGGTGGCCTTCGGTCTCCCGGCGAACCACATCGACGACCTCGGCCTCGGGAACCTGGAAGGCGGCGATCACCTCCCCGCCGGAAAGCACCGCGATCCCCGGCTTCGCGCCGGGGTCGACGCCGATCGTCCGCCGACCCCGGGTACCCGCGGCGAGGGCGTCGGTAACCGCGCCGCGGGCGCTGTCGGGCGCGGCGCGGACGAGGGTCGGGGCGTCCCGGTCGTCGCCGGCGTCCGCCGGGACCGGGTCGTCGCCCCCGACGATGACGGCAGTCGCCCCCTTGGGGAGGGGGGTCCCCGGTTCGACGGTGGTGAACGTCGCGTCGCGGTCGCGCAGCTCCCCGACCAGCTCGTGGTACAGCTCGAAGTCCCCGGTCGCGACGACGATCACTGCGACCTCTTTTCATCCCGGCTCGCGCAAAAGGTATTCGGTGGGGTTTTGGGGCGGCCTCGCGTAGCGGCGGGCGTGACGGACATCTCGACGGGCTGTGCGCCCCTCGATGACCTGCTCGGGGGCGGGCTGGAGCGGGGCACGATCACCCAGCTGTACGGCCCGCCGGCCGCGGGCAAGACTAACGTCGCGCTCAGCAGCGCTGTCGAGGTCGCCGCCGCGGGCGGGCGGGCGCTCTACATCGACACCGAGGGCCTGTCGGTCGACCGGTTCGGCCAGCTCGCGGCGCCCCACGACGCCGAGGGGCTCCTCGACCGGATCGTCGTCTCGGCGGCCCACGACTTCGAGGAACAGCGCGAGGCGGTCGCGGACGCCGCCGAATTCGCCGGTGGCGTCGAGCTGATCGTGCTGGATTCGGCGACGGGGTTCTACCGGCTCGAACGCACCGAAAGCGAGGACGGCGAGGCGTTGCGGGCCGTGGCTCGCCAGCTGACCTCCCTGCTCTCGCTGGCCCGCGAGCACGACCTCGCGGTCGTCGCCACGAACCAGGTGTACACCGATCCCGAGACCGATCGCGCGAAGCCGCTGGGCGGACACACCCTGGCCCACTGGACCGGGGTCGTCCTCCGGCTGGAGCGGTTCCGCGGCGGGAACCGCCGTGCGACCCTGGAGAAACACCACGCCAGGGAGACCGGCGCGAGCGTCCGGTTCCGGATCACCGGCGAGGGGCTGGCCGGCGCCGAGGGCCGGGACCCTGCCGGATGAGACCGCGGTGATACGCGACAGCGGTGAGGGAGTCGTGCAACTGTTCTCGTATCGGGTAGACGAGCGGTAGAGACAGCCAACGACGATAACTCACAGGCTGGGAAGAGCCGTCCAGTTCCGTAATTCACCCGACTGATTTGGCGATCCTGTCAGGATTCTCCGGCCGGTTGTGAATTCATATACGTGTGTACGGTGGGTGGCTTTAGTCAAGGATGTTTTCACGAACATCTGTGGCCGCTGTTTTACCAGCCGTTGATGATACTATCTGCTGATTTGTCGATGTCATCTGTTCAGGTTTTTCTGGCGATTCTCTGAGCGACTTGGGGGTGAGGGGAGAGTCACCGTGAACACAGTTCCATCGGGTCCCGTTTCCTTCAGTTCTATATTTCCGCCATATCGATCGGTTAATCTGGCAGCTGTCGTGAGACCTATTCCGTGGTTGGCTCTCTGTTTTATTTCCGGGTCAAAAATTTCCTCGCGTTCGTCGTCAGGGATCCCCGGGCCGTTGTCCTCGATCTCGACAGTCACCGTGTCGGGTGCTTGAGTAACCGATATCGACACGCGCTTTGGCTCGCTGTCTTGGTGCTTGACGGCGTTCTGGAGCAGATTGGAGAACACCTGACGAAGGGGGCGACCGGCCATCACATGTATCTCCCGAGGTGCGTCCAATTCGGTTTCGATCTCCTCGTAATGGTCGTGGATATTCCCTATTTCGATTTCGAGCATCGACCGGAGGTCTATCCGCTCAAGGATTGGGTCCTCTTCGCTGGCTCGGAGCAGGAGTCGCACGTCATTGATGACACTTGAAAGCTCCTCCGTTTGGCGTTTGATGGCCTCCATGTTCTCCCGGCTGTCTGCATCTTCATCCAACGTCGACTCGACGAGACCGGCGTGACCACTGATGACATTCGCCGTGTTCAGGATCTCGTGTCGGAGCAACGCGTTCAGGTATTCGAGGAGTTCCTGCTTTTCCTCGGCTGCTTCAGCGCGAATCGCCTCCCGTTCGGCGGTGACTCTTTGCTCGACCGCCCGGGCGATCAGAAATCCGATGAGAAATCCGAACCCGGATCCAACCGAAGCACCCCACCGAATCGATCCTATCTGCGCCCAGAAAATATCCGGGAAGAACGCGAAGCCAGTGATCGCGGAAAACCCACCGAGTACTATCAATCCGGCGAACGTCCACGCGAGGAGACGAGGGTAGTAGCGTTCGGGGATCGAGGTCTGTGGCAACCAGTACCCTCCGACGACGAGGAGACCGGCAGCCGGAAGAGTCATCAGAACGCCAGCAACGAACGAAATCTCGATGAAGGATCGTACTACCCACCAATGGTACATCTCGAAGAATGTCACACCGATGAGTACTGTGCCCGACCCGATGAGAAAAGCTCGAATCCGCCATGGCGTCACAAGACCCCGGTTTTCCCCCATGGTTTGGTCTAACAAAATCATTGTTGATTAAACTTATGACTAAAAAACAGCGTTCGTCGTTCGCAGTCCTTTATGCCCCAGTGATGAATGCACGCTCCGTCTCTGTCACTCCGATTTCTACTGTCTCCGTGGTTGATACGAATAAATCACTATTTCCGCACCTGTAGCTACCCCCCGGTTCGCTGGATTCCCGGTGGAACGATCCCAGTGTGGATAGCTTCGTGACTCATACGGTTTAGTATGATCGTTTACCGGTTCGACCGCGCGCTGTCTCGCGGTCGATACCGGTATGTCTCATACTAAACCGTATCCGTGGGAAGCGGTCCCCACCTCAGCGCTCGTGAACGGTCACGTCGAGGTCGCCCGCCTCGGCCGTCGCAGTCATCATCGTCGCGCCCTCCGCCCGGCCGACATCGGTGGCCGACCCGGGATTCAGAAGCCGGACGCCCTCGTGGACGACGTCCTCGACCTCGTGGCTGTGGCCGCCGATCCCGACGGCGTTCTCGCCCGCCCGGGCCCGGGCCACGTCGGCGACGGCGTCCAGCCAGTCCTCGCGGTCCGTGACGACGCCCTCGGAACTGGACACCGCGCGTTCGACCGGGTTGACGATCCCGTGGACGACGACGAACGTGACACCGCCGACCTCGGCCGACGCTACCGCGGGGAGATCGACGTCACCGGGATCGGCGTTTCCGTAGACGGCCGTCAGGTCGTCGGCGAGGGCCGCGATGTCGGCGCAGGCGTCGGCCGACCCGAAGTCCCCGGCGTGGACGACGTGATCGGCCGCCCGGACGCGGTCGCGAAAGGCGTCGGGGACGGCATCTGCCTGGCCCGGAACGTGCGTATCGGCGAGGACGGCGACCTCCATGTGGTCGCCGTTGCCCGACGTGACCAAAAGCCTTCCCGACGAGGCCCCAGTCCGGGCCGATCAGTAGTTGTCGTAGACGGTCTTGATGGAAGTGTAGAAGTCGATCCCGGCGTCGCCCTGCTCGCGGTAGGTGTTCGTCGAGGAGCGCTTGTACCCGCCGAAGGGGACGTGGAGTTCCAGGCCGGTGGTCTTGTCGTTGACCTTCGCGACGCCCGATTCGCTCTCCTCGACGAAGCGGTTGGCCTCGCCGTGGTCCTCGGTGATGATGCTCGCGGAGAGGCCGTACTGGACGTTGTTGGCGGCCGCGATGGCCTCCTCGTAGCCGTCCACCTTCGTCACGCCCACCACGGGGCCGAAGATCTCCTCCTGGAACAGTCGCATGTCCTGCTCGACGCCGGCGAACACCGTCGGCTCGACGAAGTGTCCGTTCGCGTACTCGCCCTCCGTGAGCGCGTTCCCGCCGGCGACGAGCTCGGCGCCCTCCTTCTTTCCGACCTCGATGTAATCCAGCGTGCCTTCGAGTTCGCTCTCGGTGACGTGGGGGCCCATGTCGGGATCTTCGAGGCCGGGACCGACCTCGATGGACTCGGCGTAGTCGACGACCGCGTCGACGAACTCGTCGTACACCTCCTCGTAGACGATGGCGCGTGAACAGGCCGTACAGGCCTGGCCGGTGACGCCGAAGGCGCCCGCGCCGACGATGTCCGCCGCCTCCTCGACGTCGGCGGAGTCAGTGACGATCGTGGGGTTCTTCCCGCCCATCTCACACTGGACGCGCTTCTGGTCCTCGGTGGCCGCCTCGTACACCATGTTCCCGACCGACGCGCTCCCGGTGAAGGAGACGACGTCGACGTCCTCGTGGGTGGTGAACGTGTCGCCGACCGTGCTCCCGCCGCCGGTGACGTAGTTGACGACGCCGTCGGGGAGCCCCGCTTCGTCGAGGCACTCGACGATCTGGCGCACTGGACCCGGCGCGACGGAGGCGGGCTTGATCACGACCGTGTTCCCGGTCGCCAGTGCCGGGCCGAGCTTCCAGGCCGGGATGGCGCTGGGGTAGTTCCAGGGCGTGATCAGGCCGGCGACGCCAAGGGGTTCCTTCACCGTGTAGAGGTTCTGGTCGCCGACGCTCGGCTGTTTCACGACGCCGCCCATGTCGCGGGCCTTCTCGGCGTAGTAATAGAAGATGTCGATGGACCGACCCACGTCCACTTCCCCCAGGGTCTTGCCCTCCTCGCGGACGAGCGTCTCGGCCAGCTCGTCGTAGCGGTCCTCCATGATCTTCGCGGCCTCCCGGAGGATGCCGCCGCGCTCCGGCCCGGGGGTGTCCGCCCAGTCGTCGGCCGCCGCGTTCGCGGCCGCGACGGCCTCCTCGGCGTCGGCGACGCTCGACTTCTGGTACTCCCCGACGACCTCCGTGGTGTCGGCCGGGTTGCGAACCTCGTATGTCTCGCCCGTCTCCGAGGCGACCCACTCCCCGTCGACGTAGTTCAGGTGTGTGTCCGTCATGCGAGTCCGGATACACCGGCCGGGCTTACGCCTCTTTCGGTCCCCGCGAACGCCACGGGGTTCGCGCTCCCATCCGGGCCACGAGCCAGCCCGTTCGGGCAAAGAACACGGTAAAGTGGGTCCGCCCCCAATCGCTCCGTAATGACGACCGAAACCGATCTCGAGGAACTCCGTCGGGGGACCGACCTGGTGAAGCGTGGCTTCGCCCGCATGCAGAAAGGCGGAGTCATCATGGACGTCGTGAACCGTGAGCAGGCCCGCATCGCCGAGGACGCGGGCGCGGTCGCGGTGATGAACCTGGAGGCCGTCCCCGCCGACATCCGGAAGCGCGGCGGCGTCGCCCGGATGGCCGACCCTGCCTCCTTGCAGGAGATCATCGAGGAGGTGTCGATCCCCGTGATGGGCAAGGCCCGCATCGGCCACGTCAAGGAGGCCGAAATCCTGGAGGCCGCGGGCGCGGACATGGTCGACGAATCGGAGGTGCTCACGCCCGCCGACGACAGATATCATATCGACAAACGCGACTTCACCGCACCCTTCGTCTGTGGTGCCCGGAACCTGGGCGAGGCCCTGCGCCGGATCGACGAGGGCGCCGCCATGATCCGCACCAAGGGCGAGGCCGGCACCGGCGACGTCAACCAGGCCGTCCACCACCAGCGCAACATTTTGGGCTCCATTCGCAAGCTGGAGGGGATGGCCCACGAGGAACGCGAGAAGTGGGCCCGCGAGCACGAGGCACCCGCCGACCTGGTCCACGAGACCGCCGAGATGGGCCGCCTGCCCGTCGTGAACTTCGCCGCCGGGGGCATCGCCACACCCGCCGACGCCGCCCTCATGATGCACCACGGCTGTGACGGCATCTTCGTGGGCTCGGGCATCTTCGGCGCCGAGGACCCGGAAGCGATGGGCGAGGCGATCGTCGAGGCCGTCAACAACTGGGACGACCCCGAGCGCCTGGTCGAGATCGCCGGTGGCTCCGGAAAGGGCATGGCCGGCGACGCCAACGTCGACCTCCCCGAGGAGGAGAAGTTGCAGGGTCGGGGAGTCTGAGGAACCGTTCGGCCCTCGCTGGCTACGACCGCGCCGCTCCGATACGCCGACGAACCCGACTACTGATCAGCATCCACGTGATTGCGAACGCGATGAACAGGAACGGATAGATTCCCGTCGTGGGCGGCCAGAGAGGAGTCTGGGCGGACGTGAACAGCGCGTCGTGGGCCTGGACGCTGTACACGCTGAGACCGGCCCCGACGATCCCGGACGCCGCGGTCGTGACGTTCACTCCCGATCCCGTGTCGTCGATCCGGATACCGGAACGACCCTCCCGAAACCACCGGAACAGCGTCACCGCGAGCACCGTTCCGGCGATTCCGGACACCACGTACCGGAAGAGGAGAAGGTGGGTCGCAGTCGTGGGATCCCGCTCGAACCTGTAGCGATACGTTCCCTCCGACGTCCGGACGTATGCGGCGCCTTCCAGCGCCTCGATGGCCGCGTCGGACAGGTCAGCGTTTCGCTCCGACTGTTCGTCCCCGAGGGCGACGTCGACGCGCTCCCTGGCGCTCTCGGGGAGCGACTCGTAGTTGACGACCGCGTCGTCCGGGGCGCTTGATGCCTCCTCTGTCACGACGAGCGAGTACGTCGGTTCCCCGATGTCGGTGAACAGGACGAAGGGGTGTGCGAGGACGACGAGCGCAACGATGATCACCACGGCGACGTGGCGATTGTCCATGGCGGGGATTTCGAACGACCGTAGGTATGTTTTTCCCCCGAACCCGGTGCGGCAGTACATTCAATACATCTCGGTACAACCTTTGGACATGCCGATTAGCAAGGACCGCTTCGAGGATATCGACGCCGACAGTGACGGCCCGACGCCGGGGACGAACGCGGCGAGAATCCTCGAATTCCTGCGGGAGCACTCCGACAAGGCGTTCACGCAAAGCGAGATCACCGAGGCGACCGGCGTGACGGCCGGGTCAGTCGGCCCGACGCTCGTCCGCCTGCGCGATCGGGGCCGGGTCGACCACCGGGGAACGTACTGGCGGGTGAGCGATCACGACCGGAGCGTCGAAGCCGCCACGGACCAGGCGGCGGCCGCGACGGACGCGAGGGAGACCGACGGGGAAACGCCCCGGATGGCGGAGTGGGCTGACCACGCCGTCGACCCGCGAACCCACCGAAATGAGTCGTGACGCCTTCGCGTCCGGCGACGTTTTCTGGGCGCCCGATCCGTACAGCGCGGGGAGCAACCCCCGGCCGTGGCTAGTTCTAGTTGCCGACGGCATCCCGTACGCGGGCGAGGAGTACGTCTGTGCGGCGCTGACGACGAGTGACCTCCCCGACAACGTGAAACTCGAAGACGACGACTGGGTCGCGGGCAACGACCCGGAGGCGACGTCGTACTGCTCGCCGTGGGTGCTCGCGACGGTCAAGCACGACGCAGTCGCAGGCGGACAGGGGTACGTCACGGACGCGTTCGCCCGGAAGATCGTCCGCCGGAGCATCGCGTACCTCGCCGCGGATGTAGACGGCGTGGCGTGATCCGGGTGATCGCGTCCGATCCGGACGATCGGCGTCGGCGGAAACGAGAGGTTCAACACGCGCCGTCGTCGAATCCCGGGCGTGGCACGATTCGGTGACCGGGGGACGGGGTCGACGGGTCGGCTCGGCGTGTTCGCGTCGATCTGTGTCTTCTCCTTCCTGGTGAACTTCGGGCGGATCGCCTTCGCCCCGCTGGTGGACGTGTTCGTTGAGTCGGGCGTCCCCGAGGCGACTGCCGGCCTCGTCGCCACGATGGTGTGGGTGGGAAGCGCCCTCCCCCGGTTGCCGACGGGGTACCTCCTCACCCGGGTGCGGCGCCACCGCGTCCTGCTGGGGATGGGGCTGTTCCTGGCCGCCGCGGCCGGGTTCACGGCGCTCGCACCCGGGATCCGCGCGGTCGCCGCCGGTGCCCTCCTCGTCGGGCTCGCCACCGGCGTGTTCTTCATCGCCGCCAACCCCCTCGTGAGCGAGCTGTACCCCAGACAGGTCGGCCTCGCCGTCGGCGTCCGCGGCACCGCCTCGCAGGTCGCCGCCGTCGCCGCGCCCTTCCTCGTGGCCGCCGCGGTCGGCCTGGGATCGTGGCGCCTGGGATTCGTCGCGCTCGCCGTTCTCTCCGTCCTCGCCACCGTCGGCTTCGGCCTCGCCGTCCGCCGGGCGACCCTCCCGGAGGCGGGCCGGGCGGACCGGGACCTGCTCGGGGCGATCCGCGCCCAGTGGCGCCTCGTCGCCGCCGGGATCGTGTTCGTCGGGCTCGTCGGCTTCGTCTGGCAGGGCGTGTTCAACTTCTACGTCACCTATCTCGGGGCAACGAAGGGACTCTCCCGCGGAACGGCGTCGTCCCTCCTCACGCTCACGTTCGCCGCCGGCATCCCCGCCTTCCTTCTGGCCGGGCGCTTCGCCGACCGGACCTCCTACCTGGGCTCGCTGTTCGCGATCCTCGGGGGGTTCGTCGTCTGCCTGGTCGCCTTCGTCCTCGCCGAGGGCGTCCTCGCGGTCGCCGTCGCCTCGGTCGCCATGGGCGCCGTCATCCACGGCCTGTTCCCGGTCGCGGACGCCTACATGCTCGCGACACTTCCGGACGAGCACCGGTCGAGCGCCTACGCGGGGTACAGCGCGGTGATGATGCTCCTCCAGGCCCCCGGGAGCTTCGCGGTGGGGGCGTTCGTCTCGGCCGGCCTGGCCTACGACGCCGTCTTCGCCGGGTACGCGCTCCTCGTGGCGGCCGTCGTCGTCGGCATGGGCGCGCTCGCCCGGGCGGGCCGGCTGCCGGCGGGCGGGTGACGTCGGCCCGCGGCGACAATTCTCGCGGCGACCGCGGAGACGTGACAACTGAGAACAAAAGGGACTTTAGGAGCCACAGCCAACCTCGCGCCACGATGGCCGACTTTCCCGACTACCTGTCGGTGGACTACACCGACGGCGAAGGCGAGGACCCGGCGGACTACCCCACGCTCAACGACAAGATCGAGAAGGCGATCGAGGTCACGAAGGCGGGCCTCGAACAGTACGAGAACCCCGTCGTGATGTGGACCGGCGGGAAGGACTCCACGCTCACCCTCTATTTCGTCAAGGAGGTCGCCGAACGGTTCGACCTCGAGGTCCCCCCGGTCGTCTTTATCGACCACTACCAGCACTTCGACGAGCTCATCGACTTCGTGGAGCGCTGGGCCGATGAGTGGGACCTGGAGGTCATCTGGGCGCGCAACGAGAACGTCGGCACCTACGTCGCGGCGAACGACCTGGAACCCGGCGACGACATCCCCGTCGACGCCCTCTCCGAGCACAACCAGCACCACGTCCGGAACATTCTGGAGTACGAGGAGGACACGTTCCCCTTCCTGCTCGACACCTACGTCGGTAACCACCTCCTCAAGACCGTCGCGCTCAACGACGCCATCGAGGAACACGGCGTCGACGGCATTCTCTCGGGCGTGCGCTGGGACGAACAGGAGGCCCGCGCCGACGAGACGTTCTTCAGCCCGCGCCACGACCCCGACATCTACCCCCCGCACGACCGCATCCAGCCGATCCTGCAGTTCGCGGAGGCGGACGTCTGGGAGGCGTTCTGGAACTTCGTCGTCCCCGACACCGTGGAGAGCTACCCCGAGGGCTACGTCCCCCAGGGCCAGGACGACCTGCCGGAGGGCATCACGAAGGAGGACGTGCCCGTCTCGCCGAAGTACTTCGCGGGCTTTCGCTCACTGGGCTCGGAGATCTCGACGGACAAGTCCGCCGAGGAGCCCGCCTGGCTCCAGGACATGGAGAACACGACCGAGCGCGCCGGCCGCGCCCAGGATAAGGAGGACCTGATGGAACGGTTGCGCGATCTGGGCTACATGTGATCCGCAGGGCGTCGTAGAACTGCCGTCATCCTGCTCGACGAGCAATCGAAGACCGTCCGATCACTCGTCGTCGGGACTTTTTGATCCGGACGCTACAGGATCAACGACAGCAGTCCGGGTGAAAACACGAGCAGGCCGAGGGCCATCGTGAGCGTGAGCGTCTTTGCCGTCGAAACGCCGTGAACCTCGCCGAGACCGATCCCCTGGATGAGTGCTTTCCAGACGATGGTAGCGAACGAGAGCGCCACGGTGAACGGCTGCCCGGAGGTCACCTCGGAGACGGCTGCCGGATCGGTGGGAGCGTTCACGACCAGATACGCGGCGAGTCCGGCCTGAACCGGGAAGAGCACCAGTCCGGCCATCTCCGCCTCGCCGACGACCGCTAGCGTTTCCGTTATCTCACCCTCCGCGTCCCAGATCATCAAAAACACGTGTGCTATCCCCGAGAGGACGACCCATACGATCGGTCGTCCGAACAGTTCCAGCGCTGCCGCGAACAGTCCGGCCACCCCAGCCAGCAGTCCCGCTCCCGGGGGAATGGTTGTTTGATCCGCCAACAAAAAAACCAGTCCCACGGCCAGGATCGCGTTCGCGAGCGCCAACACGGCCACCAGTCCGGCACCGATAGCCAACGAGGGGCGATCGTCGCGCCGAAAGTAGCCGGACGGATCCAGTAACGGGACTGTCGGGGGCATCGTGCTCTGCGTCTCACCTCGGTAACAAGTACTTTTCTCGATCAGGACGGGATCGGAATCGACGCCGGCAAGCCTCCGGGAGACGGTCCCGCTACATCCCCCGTCTCCGCCCCGACTCCTCGGAGGGCCTGACGAGTTCCGCGAGCGCGAGCAGTCCGCCGACGAACCACCCGACCGGGATCGCGATCAGGAACCACATCGCGACGTACCACCCTCCCTGGAGATCGAAGGCCTGCCGGATAGCGGTGTTCAGGCCGCCGACGAAAAGCAGGTTGTCGAGGATCCAGATGGCCAGCAGTTCGCTCCGGGGGAACACGACCTCCGCGAGGGTCGGCGAGTAAAGCGCCGCCACGACCGGCGGGAGAAAGAGGGCAGTCACGGCGAAGGGGTACCCGACGAGGACGCTCGTGCGCCGGCCGCCGCGGGTGAACACGCGGGCGAGCACGGCCGAGATCGTCGCCGCCGCGCCCGCGGCGCCGACCGCGATGACCCCGTTGGCCGAAAAGCGCGCCCGGGCGAGCAGGGTCAGCGCGCCCCAGACGAGCGCGGAGACGAGGACGACCCCGGCGGGGCCGATCCGTGCCGCCACGCGGTCGATCCGGCGCGCGTAGAACCGCGTCGCGAACCCCAGCAGGGCGAAGGGGTACAGTATCGGCACCAGCACCGCGCCGACGGCACCCCAGAGGCGGTACTTGACCCGGCCGGCCGTCGTGTCCGGCTGCCACCGTCCGAGCACCGAGTGGGCCTCGCGCTGTCGGGGGAAGAGCATCGACATCCAGACGCCGTACAGCCGCGCGAGGTCGACCCTGACCGCCGCGACCAGCTCCGAACCGCCGCCCCCGCCGGACCTCCCGAGTTTGTCGCTCATCCGGCGTCCTCGCGTTTGCCAATCATGTCCTCACGTGTGTCACTCATTGTACCACGGGGCAAAGCTCGGGTCGACCCGCCGCTCCGTGCGCTCGATCCCGTCGATGCGTTCGACATCCTCCAGATCGAGGTCGATCCCGAGACTGTGCCAGTTCTCCGCGAGGTGGTCACGGCCGGTGGCTTTCGGGATTGCCGTGACGCCCTTCGCGCGGAGCCACGCGAGGCTGACCTGTGCCGCGCTCGCGTCGTGTTTCTCCGCGACCGCCGTGATCGTCGGATCGTCGAACACCGCCCCCCGGGCCAGCGGCGAGTACGCCACGACCTCGATCCCGCGGTCCGCACAGTACGACCGTAGTTCCTCCTGGCGGAGGAAGGGGTGACACTCCACCTGGTTCGCGAAGATCGGCGCATCGAGGACCTCCCGGGCGCGATCGAGGTGGTCGGGCGTGAAGTTCGAGACGCCGATCCGGTCGATCAGCCCGCGGTCGCGCAGGTCCTCGAACGCCGGCAGCGTCTCCCCGGGATCGTAGTCGCGGGCGGGCCAGTGGACATAAAGGAGGTCGACCGCGTCGACGCCGAGGCGATCGAGGCTCGCTTCCGTCGAGGCGACGACGTCGTCGTCGGAAAGCGAGTCGATCCACACCTTCGTCGCGAGGAACACGTCCTCCCGGGGGACGTCGGCGGCGGCGATCCCCTCGCCGACGGCGGCCTCGTTCCCGTAGGCCTGCGCGGTGTCGACGTGGCGGTACCCCATCGAGAGCGCCGTCGCCACGCTCGTTGCACACTGCGCGGGGTCGTCGTTTTGCCACGTGCCGAGGCCGAGGATCGGCATCCCGTCGGCTCGCGGGGACCTGGCGGGGGCGGACATACCCGATCGGATGTCCGTGACGGGGAAAAAACCCCCGTTCGGGGCGTGACTCCCCGACGCGAACGTGTTTTCCCGCCCCGGCCCCTTCCGCGATCCATGGACGTCGTGGTGCTCGGCGACGCCGACGGCGGGCCGGCCCTCCGCCTCAACCACGAGGCGTTCGCCTACGCCGGCAAGTTCGTCATGACGAACACGGGGAAGGCGCTGGCACGCGAGCGCGGGTCGGTGCTCGGGACCGCGGCGTTCAACCGCGACCGGGCGGACGACCGGACGGCGTGGATCCGCTACGTCACGGTCCGGACGGGCGCACGGGGCGACGGGATCGGGCCGATCCTGCTCGATCGCGTCGCCGGGCACGTGCTGGGCGGGGAGAACCGCGCTGGTCCGTTCTCACGGATCCGGATCGCCGTCAACAACCCCTTCGCCTACGAGGCGGCGTACAAGGCGGGGTTTTCCTACACCGGCGAACGAACGGGGATCGCGGAACTGGTGCTCGAACGTCCCGGCGACCGGGACGGGGACGCGTACCGCCGGGGAATGGGTCTGTTCGAGGAACGATCGGACCTGGACGAGGCCGAGGAACGATTCGTCTCTTCGCGCCGCGACGCCGATCCGCCGGGGGTAGCGTGACCGCGATCAGAGGCGTTTCAGGTTGACCGCCCGGGGGCCCTGGTCGGCCTCCTCGATGTCGAACTCGACTTCCTGCCCCTCTTCGAGGTCGGGACCGCCGACGTCCTCCATGTGGAAGAACACGTCGTCGTCCGCGTCCTCGGTCTCGATGAACCCGTAGCCCTTCCGATCGTGGAAGAACTCGACCGTTCCGGTTGCCATTATGGTACTCCGTACACTCGTTGTGCACGGTCGTATTTAAAAGTGTGTCACGAATCCGAACGCGACGTGGTTCGCTCGGGCGTCACGGGGGTGAACTCGGCGTGGTTGTTCGTGTGTCACGAGGGAGAACTCGACGGGGTTCGTTCGTACGTCACGAACGCGAGATCGGCGCGTTCCTCGCGGTCCGTCTCCGCCCACGCGCCGTCGTCGAGCGCCGGGAAGTAGGTGTCGCCCTCGTAGGACTCGTCGAGCTCCGTGAGCAGGAGTCGGTCCGCCCTCGGGAGGAACCCCTCGTACACGGAGGCGCCGCCGACGACGTAGGCGACATCCGCACCCGTCGCCCCGGCGGCATCGATCGCCGCTTCGATCGCGTCAACGACGACGACGTCCGCGTGATCCGCGCCGGCCGCGACGTGATCAACCCCCGTCGTCGTGAGCACGACGTTCGTCCGCTCCGGGAGGGGCTCCCCGATCCGCCCGACGATGCTCTCGAAGGTCCGCCGTCCCATGATGACGGGATGGCCCGTCGTCGTCTCCTTGAAGTGCCGGAGGTCCTCGGGGTAGTGCCAGGGCATCCCGCCGTCGGCGCCGATGACGCCGTTTTCCGCGACGGCGGCGACGATGACGAGTTTCATCTACTCCGCCACCGCGAACTCGATTCCGGGGGCGGGGTCGTACTCCCGGAGTTCGATATCGTCGAACGCCAGGTCGTCGAGCGCCTTGTCAGCGACCTCGATCCCCGGCCGCTCCCTCGGCTCCCGGGAGAGCTGTTCGAGCAGGCCGGGGACGTGGTCGTACCCCTCCTCGCCCTCGGCCTCCGGCGGCGCCGTCGATTCGAGCCACTCGCGCACCTCCCCGTACTCCGCTTTTCCGTCCACATCGGCGAGTCGGGACCGGAGCGCATCGAGGTTCTCGGCGTACCACGCCCCGCGGGCGCCCGCGCCACAGTAGACGTGGGCGTCGACGACCGTGTGGCCGAACGATCCGACCTCGAAGCCCGTCCGCCCCGCCACGGCGTGTGCGAGCAGGGAGTAGGCCGCGATGTTGAACGGCACCCCGAGCGCCACGTCGCCCGAGCGCTGGGTGAGGTGGACGTTCAGGCGGCCGCCCTGGACGTTGAAGACGAAGGTGTAGTGACACGGCGGCAGCGTCGACACCGCGGCGTTGGCGGGGTGCCAGGCGTTCACGACGATCCGTCGGGACCGGGGGTTCTCCCGGAGCTGGTCGAGGGCGTAGGCGATCTGGTCGAAGGTGCCGTCGTCGTTCACCCAGCGGTGGTCCTCGTCGGGCCAGGACTCCCCCGCCAGGCGGTCGTCGCCGTCGGGGACCGGGTAGCGCCGCCAGAACCGGCCGTAGGCCGTATCGAGGCGCCCCGCCTCGTCGGCCCAGGCGTCCCAGATCGAGGTCTCCTCGCTGAGGTTCCTGATGTGTTCTTCACCCGAGAGGTACCACAGGAACTCGTAGACGAGCGAGTTCCACCGGAACCCCGAGAGGTCCTTCGTCGTGAGGAGGGGAAACCCCTCCCGGAGATCGACCTCGTAGTGCTTCGAGAAGGCCGCGATCGTGTCCACGCCGGTCCGGTTGGGTTTGTGTGTCCCCTCCCCGAGGACGCCGGAGACGAGATCGAGGTACTCCTGCATTGGTGGGTTCCGGGCGGTCGGGGCCGCCCACGCCTTTGTCGACGAGAGCGGGCGGCGAGGCCATAAGCGCTGTCATCGGGAGAGCCGCCGGACGGCCTCGTGGGTATGTGACAATATCACACGAGCGATCGTTTGAGTCATGGTGCGTATTAAGATCATCCCCGTCCCACGTGGAACCATGGCGGCCATCGAAGCAGACGGCCTCACGAAGCGGTTCGGCGAGGACGTCCTCGCGGTCGACGCTCTCGACCTGACCGTCGAGGAGGGAGAGGTGTTCGGCTTCCTCGGCCCCAACGGCGCCGGGAAGTCGACGACGATCAACATGCTCTTGGGGTTCCTGTCGCCCACGTCGGGATCGATGCAGGTGCTCGGGCGGGACGTCACCTCGGAGTCGCGCGCCATCCGCCAGCGGGTCGGCCTCCTGCCGGAGGGGTACGAACCGTACCCGAACCTGACGGGGAGAGAGCACGTCGAGTCGGCGATCGACGCCAAGGGGGCGGACGACGACCCCGACCACCTCCTGGATCGGGTCGGGCTGGCCCCCGAGGACGCCCGGCGCGCCGCCAAGGAGTACTCCACCGGGATGCAACAGCGCATGTCGCTCGCGGTGTCCCTGGTGGGCGAGCCGGACCTGTTGATCTTCGACGAACCGTCCGCCGGTCTCGATCCCGACGGCGTCGCCCTGCTCCGGGAGATCATCCGCGAGGAACAGGCGCGCGGCGCGACCGTCTTCTTCTCTAGTCACATCTTAGAGGAGGTCGAGAAAGTGTGTGACCGCGTCGGCATCCTCGACGGCGGCGAACTGGTCGCACTGGACACGATCGAGAACCTCCGGGGCGACCTGGGGACGGGCGCGACGGTCACCGCGACGCTCGATGCGGTCCCGGCCGACCACGGCCTCGACACGGTGTCGGGGGTCCGGACGGTCGAGGCCGAGGAGAAGGGGCTCACGATGGAGGTCACCGAACCGTCGGCGAAGATGCGCGCGCTCCGCCACCTCGACGAACGCGCGACCGTCGAGGACATCGCGATCGAGGAGGCGTCCCTGGAGGCGCTGTTCTCCGAGTACACGAACGCCGAGGGCCCGGTGGATGCCGGAGGTGGCGCGGGCGGTCCGGATGGTGACGAGGGGACGGGCACCCCGTCGAACGACGGGGAGACACCGGGGCCCGCCGTGGCGGTCCCGGGGGGTGAGTCGGCGTGAGCTTCGCGACGATCGTCCGCGACGACTTCCGGAACGCCCGCCGGTCCTACGTCGTGCTCGGCGTGATCGGCGCCCTGGCGGCCTTCGTCGGGCTCATCGTCTACTCCGTCGCGGACTACCACGAGGACGCGTTCCGGGCGCTGTTCGACGTGTCCTTTTTCTTCTTCCTCGTCTTCCCGCTGATCCTGATCCCGCTCACGTACCTCTCGATCGCGGGCGACCGCGAGCGCGGATCGATCAAGCACGCGCTGGGCCTGCCGAACACCCGGGCGGAGTACGTGTTCGGGAAGTTCGTCTCCCGGGCAACCGTCGCCGTCGCCGCGGTCCTCGTCGCCGTCGCCGTCGCGTTCGTCCTCGGGATCGCGCTGTACGCCGATCCCGTCGACCCGCTCCGGTTCGTGAAATTCGCCGCGATCTCGGCCCTCTTCGTCGCCTCGCTGTCGGGCATCTTCGTCGCCTGCTCGGCGCTGACCGCCCGGCGCTCGCGGGCGATGTTCGGCGTGATCGCCGCGTACTTCGTGCTCGGACCGTTCTGGCTCGGTAACTTCCCGGTCGTGAGCCTCCAGGCACTCGTCAACACGCTCGCGGACTTCCTCGGGACGTCAGTCTCCGAGACGACGCTCAACTACATCCGGTTCAGTTCCCCGAACACCGCGTACCTGGCCGGGCTGGAACCCGTGTACGACGGCGTGGTCGGCACCGGGGAGTACTCCCAGATCGACGGGAACTACGGCGGTGACAGCGGCGAGCTGTACGCCAAACCCTGGTTCAACTACCTCACCATGACTGCGTGGGGCGCCGTCGCGCTCGGACTGAGTTACGCGCGTTTCCGGGTCGCCGAACTCGGGTAGCCCGGCGAGCCGACGGTCGACGGCACCGACAGACCCAAACCCGCTCCGGGGCGACCGAGACACATGGTCCACAACATCGCCGCCGCCGTGCGGGCGTTCACGAGTAACGCCTTCCTCGTACCCGGCGATCGCACCGTCCTCGTCGACACGGGTGCGAACTTCGACGCCGTGAGCGCGGTCGAGGAACGAACCGGCGACCTCGACGCGGTCGTGCTCACCCACACCCACGAGGACCACGTCGGGAACCTCCCCGCGGTGAAGGACGCCTTCGGCGTCGACGCCTGGGGGTTCGACACCGACCAGGCGGGCGTCGACCACGAAATCGCCGACGGGAAGACGGTGCGGCTGGGCGATCAGGAGTACGTCGCGCTGCACACTCCCGGCCACAAGAACGACCACCTCGCCTTCTACGCGGCCGAGGCGAGCACCCTGTTCGTCGGCGATCTCGTCTTCCAGAATGGGAGTTTCGGGCGGACCGACCTGGCGGAGGGCGATCGCTCCCTGCTGGTCGACAGTATCGATCGCCTGCTGGGGCGGGTCGACCCGGACCTGGAGACGATGCACGCCGGGCACGGCCCGAGCGCGGAGGGGAACGCCTATCGTCACCTCGAACTCGCCCGGCAGTTCGCGGCCGGAGCCTGATAATGACCGTTGTAGTCTCTTCCCGGTGCGCGCCGCCAACGGGCGTGGCGCTCACCGGTACACAGCTACAACGGTCATTATGACACTGGCTGGTGTGGACAGCTTTATTTCTCCCGTTCCGCACGTTGCCATATGACCGACGAGTCCGCCGACGATCCCGGGGAGCCCGGCCGTGGCCGCCGGGATTCCACCGACGATCACGCCGGGGCGACGCCCAGCAGGCGGCGGATTCTGGAGATGGTGGGCGCGATCGGGCTGGGTGGACTGGCGGGCTGTGCCGGCGACGGCACGTCGACGCAGCCGACCGACACGACGACGGCGACCGACGCCACGGCGCCGACGACTGCCGACGCCCCGACGGAAACCGCGACGTCGACCGGGACGGAGACGCCGACCGCGGAGACGACTACCGGGGAGCCCACGCCCACCACGACGAGGACGCCGACGGAGCCGCCCGACCCCTCCGATCACCGGCGGACGATCCTGAGCGACGGCATGAACAACCTGGTCGACCTGACGGTCACACCGGACGGTCGGATCCTGTACATCACCCGCGGTGCGGCGTTCCGGGCGACGGTCCGGGACACCGCCGAGATCGGCGTTCTCGATCCGACGGGTTCCGGGGCCGTCTCCGAGTCCGTCGCGCTCTCGCTTCCCGTCTTCGTCGGCCTCTCCGATGGAGGGCTCGGGATCACCGTCGACCCCGACTTCGAGGAGAACGGCTGGGTGTACGTCTACTACTCGCCGACGAACGAGGCCGTCGCCGAAACCGACGCCCAGCGCACGTACCTCGACCGGGCGGGGTCCGACCGCAGGAGCATGGCCCGCCCGCCGAGCGAGTCCATCGGGAACCCCTACAACCGGCTCGCGCGGTTCACGATGGTCGATGGCTCGATCGACCCCGCCAGCGAGGTCGAGATCCTGCGCGTACCCGTCCAGCGGGACACGTGCTGCCATCCCGGGGGTGCCGTCGAGTTCGGCCCGGAGGGACACCTGTACCTGACGACCGGCGACAACACATACGCGCTGGCCTCGACCGACCCGGGAACGGCACCCTTAGACGAGCGCGAGGACCTGGAGTACTTCGACGCGCAGCGCTCTTCGGGGGACACCGCCGACCTCCGTGGGAAGATCCTCCGGATCACGCCACGGGCGGACGGCTCCTACGCGATCCCGGAAGGCAATCTCAAGGACATCCACGAGGCCGAGACCGGCGAATCCTTCGAGGAGGCAACGTTCCGCCCCGAGATCTACGCCATGGGCTTCCGGAACCCCTACCAGGCGAGCGTCGACCCGGAGACGGGAACGCTGTTCTGGGGCGACTACGCCGCCGACTCACGGGAGTGGCACCCCGACCGCGGCCCGCCGGGGTTCAACGAGTTCAACCGCGCGACCGAGCCGGGCAACTACGGCTGGCCGTACTTCAGCGGGCCCTACGCCTACGTCGACTACGATTACGCGAGCGGCGAGAGCGGCGACCGCTTCGACCCCGCCGGCCCGACCAACGACTCCCCCCACAGCGACGGGCTCACGGAACTCCCCCCGGTCGAGGACCCCCTCGTCTGGTACCCCGGCGACTGGGGCGCCCTCGACGACGCGCCCGATTACGTCGATCTCGTCAACGACGGCGAACCCGCGTTCCCCACGATCGAGGGCGGCGCGCCGACGTGTGGGCCCGTGTTCCGGTACGATCCCTCGTTCGCGGAGCGTGGGCTACACGCCTGGTACGACGGCGAACTGTTCGTCGGGGAGTGGAACCGCGACTGGATCAGGACGGTCTCCTTCGAGGGGGGCGTCGCGGACGGCGACGTCGCGGAGATCCGACCGTTCATGCCTGACGCCGAGTTCGAGGCACCCATCGCGATGGAGATCGGCCCCCGGGGGGCGCTGTACGTCGCCGAGTACGGCGGGCGCTACGAGACGGCGGATTCGCGGATCTCGATGATCACGCGGGCGTGATGCTCGACTCCCCGTCAGGGCCTCCTCACTTCGCGTCGCCACCCCGTCGGGGCCACCTCACGCATCGTCGCCCCGGCCGACGCCCGCGAGCCACAGGAGGGCGAGCGGGAGCGTCAGGAGATCGACGACGAGGAGGACCGCCATCGTGGCGAGATCCAACTCGCCCGGGCCGGGGTCGAGTTCGCTCTCGCTCCCGTGCTCGTTTTTCACGAACCCGAACGGCCTGATCCAGCCGGATACGCGAAGGAATCCGCCCTTCATGTGTCGCCGTTGTGTGTCGATCGGTTTAGTTTTCAACCTCGGCGGCGCGAGGGTCGGGAGGTCCCGATCGCAATCGTCCGGTCACGGGAGGACCGCGCTGGCTACCCCCGCATCAGCTGCATCACCTCGTCGGCCACGTCCGGCTCGACCGCGACGACGTAGCGCTCGCCGGGCGTGAGCGTCGTGTCGGGGCGGGCGACGGCGTTGCCGCCGTCCCCGGAGATGACGAGCGCCCCCGCGGGAAAGCGGACGTCAGCGAGGCGTTTCTCCGCCGCCGGCGCGTCCGCCTCGACGCGGACGAGCATGATGTCGAGGGTGCCCGTCACGTCGGCGATCGTCTGGACGTCGCTGCCGACGATCTCGTTGGCGGCGACGCGCGCACCGGCGCGCTCGGGGAAGACGACGGCGTCGACGAAGCGGGTGTAGGACTCGCCCGCCGTCCGCTCGATCCGGGCGACCGTCCGCACGTCCGGCGACAGCTCGGTGGCGGCCATGCAGACGGCCAGGTTGAGTCCCGTCTCCCCGGTGAGCGCTGCGACGGCGTCGGCGTCCGCGATCCCGGCCTGTTCGAGCACGTCCGGGTTCGTCGCGTCGCCCTCGATGACGGTCGCCATCCACTCGTCGGCGATGTCAGTGCAGGTGTCCTCGTCGCGCTCGACGATCGTCACGTCGTGGCCGTGGTTCGCGAGCAGTTCCGCGGTCTGGAAGCCGACGCGCCCGCCGCCGGCGATGGTCACGTTCAGGTCGCGTGTCATGGGTGGGTTCTCCGTGTTTCGTGTCTCCGAAGGTCGCGTCGGTCAGTCGTCCTCCGCCGGCGCCGGTTCGTCGCCCGCCCCCGGCGGTGCTGGCTCGCGCCCCGTCCCCGCCTCGCCGTCCGGCTTCGCCGGGCCGTCGCCCGCCGCCTCGCTTCCTCCGGTCCCCCGCGCCGCGTTCAGCGCGAAATACGCGACCACGCCGAGACCGATCCAGGCCGCCGAGAGGAGCAAGGCGAGCAGGTCCTCCCGGAGGAGGAAGGTGACGAGTACGCCCGTCAGGGCGAGGTTCAGGACGATCCCCAGGATCGGCGGGACCGGGTAGAAGGGCATCTCGTAGGGCCGTCGCATGTCGGGGCGCTCCCGGCGGAGCTTGATCACCGCGCCGTTGACGACGACGAAGGAGAGCAAAAAGAAGAGGCTCGACATGTTGCCGGCGCTCTGGGTGGGCAGGACGACCGACCCGAGCATCACGACGGCGCTCGCGAGGATGGCGACAAAGGGCGTCCCGTACCTGTGGTGGATCCGACCGATCGAGGGCAGGAGTTGCCCTTCCCGGCCCATCGAGAACGCGACCCGCGAGGAGGCGATGACGACGGCGTTCAGTGCCGTCAGCGTCGAGAACACGGCGCCGAAGACGATCACGGCGCCGCCGTTGATCCCGACGCCCGGCACGGTCGGCATGAACGTCGTGGCCGCCTGCGCGATGCCGGCCTCGCCAGCCTCGGCCAGCCCGCCCGCGCCCAGCGTCCCGATGGCGACCGTCACGACCGCCACGTACACGACGACGGTCGCCGCCAGGCTCACGAAGATCGCCTTCGGGATGTTCTCGCGGGGGTTCTCGACCTCCTCCGTCACCGTGGTGATGAGGTCGTACCCCTCGAAGGCGATGAACGTCAGCCCCATCGCCGGGAGGATGGCAAAGGGCCCCCCGTCCTCGGGGAAGAGCGGATCGAAGTTCCGGAAAGTGAAGCTGAACTCGCCGGCGGACCCGCTCGCCGAGAGGAAGCCGAACCCCACGAAAACCAGGAGGATGGCCACCTTCGTGATCGTGAAGATCGTCTCGACGCTGCCGCTGGCGGCGGTCGAGGCGGCGTTCAGGACGACGAAGAAGGCGACGGCGGCGAACGCAAGTCCGACCCCGGCCGGAACCCCGACGCCGATCCCGGGGATCGCGACCGCGCCGACTTTATCCGGCGCGGGAACCCCCCCGAACAGCACGTGCAGCAACTCCAGGAAGTTCGGCGCGAAGCCAAGCGCGTACAGCGCCCCGGCGATCATGTACGCGAACCACAGCATCCACCCCATGATGAAGGAGGGGAAATCATCGAAGATCTCCCGGACGAACGCGTAGCCGCCACCGCTTTTCGGGATCGAGGCGGCGAGTTCGGCATACGAGAGGCCGGTGAAGGCCGTGACTACCCCGTTGAGGACGAACACGAGGAGCGCGGCCGGCCCCGCGATCTCGGCCGCGAGCCCCGTAAGGACGAAGATGCCCGCGCCGATCATCGCGCCCATCCCGATCATCGTCGCGTCGAGCAGGCCGAGTTCGGCCTCCGGCGCGCGCTTCCCGTGGCTACTCATCGTCGCCCCGCGGGTGGCCGATCGGCCCGCCCGGCCCGTCTCGCGTGACGGTTCCACACACGCGTCGCGTACGTCGATAACGTTCGATCCATTTTGCGGTCGTCCATCGTGCGCCCGAGCGATCCTCTCGGGGTGACCCTCCCGGGACGGTCCCCCTCGACCGGCGGCCCCGGCTGGCGCCCGTGGACTCGACGACGGCCGGTACGCACGGGCGTGGAATCAAAGTTACGCGTGTTTCCCCGCGTCCGCCCGCGGTTCTCGCAGTATTTTCCGGACCCCCTGTCACGCCCCGGGACCGGATCCGGGGGTCGACCGGACCGGGAACCCGGGCGTCACCCGAACGCCGCGGCGTAGCCGGTGAACCCGGCGTAGCCCAGGACGAACGCCAGCACCAGCGACCCGATCCAGGCGCCGACGGTCCGGACCGCCTTCTCGCGGCCCACGCCGCCGCCCCCGCCCGCGAGGCCGCTCCCGACGATCGCCGAGACGATGATCTCGTTGAACGACACGGGGATCCCGAGCAGGACCGCTACCTGCGCGATCGCGAAGGAGGGTATCAGCGCGGCGATCGACAGTTCGGGGTCGAGCGAGGAGTAGTCCTGGGAGAGCGCCTTGATCATGCGCGGGGCGCCGGTCCACGACCCCGCGAGCAGCCCGATCCCGCCGCCGACGAGCACGAGCGTCAGCGGGAGCTCGTAGGGATCCAGGAGGGGGAGCAACGGGCCGAGCGCGAGGCCGACCTGCGTGCCGCCGGCGGAGAAGGCGACGAGCGCCCCGAGCGCCAGCAGGAACTCCCGGTTCGCCGCGGTCGGGTCGGTCGAGGCGCGCCAGAACAGCGCCGCGGCAGTCGCGCCCGCCAGGACGACAGTGGTTCCGGCGACCGCCGCCGGGGCCGGCCAGCCCACGGCGGCAGCGACGGCCCGGGCGACGGACGCGCTCTCGCCCGGGGGACCCAGCAGGACGAACTCGATGTTGCCGACGATCGCGCCGACGAGCCCCCCGAGCAGCGAGACGGTCGCCGCCGTCGGGAGCGGCCCGTCCTGGAGCAGGCGGCCCAGCGCGTACGCCGCCGCCCCGCCGACCACCGGAACCAGCACCCACAGCGTCCCGATCTGGAGGTACTTCCCCCACGCCGGATCGCCGCCCAGCGCCAGGCCCGTCCCCACGACCGCGCCGGTGACGGTGAACGCCGTCGCGATCGGATAGCCGGTGAACACCCCGACGGCGACGAGCCCGCCGGCGACCAGGAGCGCCAGCGTCGCCGCGGCCGGCGAGAGCGTCGTCCCGAGGATGAGCTCCCGCCCGACGGCCTCGGTGACGTTCGCGCCCTGGAGGACCGCCCCGGCGAACCCGAGAACCCCGACGAGGAGCGCCGCGCGGAGGGTCGTGATCGCGTTGGCCCCGACCGCCGGCGCGAAGGGCGTCGATCCGCTGGATCCCGCGCCGATGGACCACGCCATGAACGCGCTGGCTCCCGCCGCGACGAGGACCGTGGCGAGGCTCGACCCGGCGGCCATCAGTTCGGCTAGGGTATCCCGTTCACCCCTAATAACCTGTTGTTTCCGGGCGCTACCGGACGACGGTGACCGGCACCGGCGCCTCGCCGACGACCGCGGTCGCGACCGTCCCGAGCAGGCGTCTCGCGATCGCGCTGCCGTCGTCGCCGTGGCTCCCCATCACGACGTGGTCGACGTCGTGGGCGTCGACGTACGCCAGGATCGTCTCGGCGGGATCGCCGGACTCGACGACCGTCTCGACGGTCCGGTCGGCCGACTCGGCCCGGTCCCGGGCCGCCCCGACCAG
>Ga0207719_100396_pt1 | contig 26898 bp, 27 predicted proteins | sample A23P1SouthBayCA_2_FD_187279 | JGI IMG/M metagenome (GOLD analysis project Ga0207719, IMG submission 187279) | Aerobic enrichment media microbial communities from Eden Landing Ponds, California, USA - A23 P3 (3) (SPAdes) | ecosystem: Environmental > Aquatic > Marine > Unclassified | place... | reverse complement strand
CGGGTCCAGCGGCCGCCAGGTGACGCGAAGCGTCGCCTCCGGCGCGTCGTGGCCCCACCGCTCGGGAGCCAGCGTCGGGCGCACCTCGGTGAACGTGCTCGGCGGGTGCCCACGGACATCGACGACGACGGGATGGCGGTCGAGTTCGCGCAGGACTTCGCGGAGGACCCGATGGCGGTCGCCGGCGAAGCTCTCGTCGTCGAAGCCTCCATCGCCGAATCTCTCGCCGTCGAAGCCTCCATCGCCGAATCTCTCGCCGTCGCCCCCTCGCCGTCGGTCCGGAGCGGCCGCTCCGCTGGATCGGGCTCGGTCATCTCAGGCCGGCGTCGGCGACCCGGTGTGGTACTCGTCGTAGCGGGCGACCGCGTCGTCGAGCAGCGAGAGCCGATAGCGGTAGTGGGCCCAGTCGCTCGCGGCGCGGCGGAGGTCGCGCGCCTCGTCGGCGCTCGTCTCGGCGCTCGTCGCTCGGCGCCGGAGTTCGGCGGGCGAGTCCGCGTCGTGGGTCTCGCTGAGCGCCGCGATCTCGTCTTTGACCTCGGCCGCGAAGGCGGTCAGCTCGTCCGGGTCGTGGTCGTCGACGAGCCGGCGTACCTCCCGGAAGCGGACGTACGCCGGGTCCGGTTCGTACGTGGTCGCGCCGCCCGCGGATCCTGTTCGCAGCGCACCCAGCTCGACCAGCCGTTCGAGGTGGCCTCGCGCCGTCGATTCCGCAACCGCCGCCCGGTCGGCGATCCACGCCGCCGGTCTGGGTTCGTCGACGCTCATCGCGACGCCGCGCACGCGGTCGAACGCGCTAGCGTTCTCGCTCCACGTCTCCGTCCACGCCTCGCGGTTCATACCGTTCCTACCCGCTCGAAACTAATAATTTCTTCTCAAGTTCGAATAATCATCTTTCGACAGCCAAGCTGCGGTTTTCGCGGACCGGGCCGACCTCACTCCGCGGTGTCGAGCCTCGCCCACGCGTCGTCGACCATCTCGCCGGTCGTCGCGACGATGTCGTCCCACGCGTCGTCGTCGGGCGCGATGCCGGTCAGACGGGCCATTCGCATGATCGAGACGTGGTAGACGGTCTGGCGCTCGGGTTCGTCCTGCCAGACGACGACGCCGCAGGGCATCAGCCCGCCGATGCGGTTGTCCGAGGCGTCGAGCGCGCGGTCGGCCACCTCGGGGTTGCAGGCGCCCAGGAAGTGGTACGGGTCGCGGTCGGCGTCGACCTTCTCGTTGAGCAACGCCGAGGGCGAGAACTCGACGGGGAAACCGAAGCCCGCCTCGGTGAAGGCCGCGCGGACGTGTTCGACCGCTTCCTCGTGGTCCATCTCGAGGGTCGCGCGCTTCTCGCCGATGTCGTCGCCGGTCAGGACGTCCGGGTCGATGGGGAGCGTCATGTCGGAACGGACGGGCGGCGCGATAAAAAAGCGTGCGGCGGACGGTCAGCAAGCGTGCGGCAGGGACGGTTCGTCCCGGGACGGCCGGATTCAGGCGTTCTCGGGCGGAACGAGGTGTTCGGCGCCCCACTCGGCCATCGCCTCGATGACGGGTTCGAGGTCGGCGCCGCGCTCGGTCAGCGAGTACTCGACGCGGACCGGTTTCTCGCTGACGATCTCGCGGTTCACGACCCCCGACTCCTCCAGGTCGTCGAGACTGTCCGAGAGCACCTTGCTGGAGATGCCGTCGACCTCGGATTCGAGGTCGTTGAACCCCAGCGGCCCGCAGTCGAGCAGTCGGTGGACGATGACGGGATGCCACTTGCGCCCGATGAGACTGGCGGTCGACGTCACCGGACACCAGTCGTCGCCCGCACACCACACCTCGGGTTTCCCCTCGGAATCGCTCATCGGTCGCTGGTTTCCCCCGTGACGGAATAAAGTTACCGCGTACTACTCACTTACCGGTCGTAACTAGAAGTGGGGCGGATAGCCCACCGCGAAGTCAGGCCATCGACTCCCGCGAGACGGCGTCGTCGGACTGGATCCACGCGCTGTGATTGTCGACGTCGTAGATGACGACGTCGCCGTTCGCGACTTCGAGTTCGTCGTACTGGTCCTCGTCCGGGCGCCGGTCGGCGCGTGAATCGTTGGTCGACATTGTATGGTGTCCGTGGGTTCGGTTGCTGTCTGTCGGTTCTCCCTACCAGTCGTTACGCACCCTGGCCTTGTTAAGTGTTACCAAAACGTGGGGTGAATACGTCGGCATCGCGACCGGCGCCGCGCCGCGACGGGTGCGCGGGTCAGCGGTAAGCCCTGTATTCTGGGCGGCGCGCACAGCCACCCCGAACGCTATATCCCTGGTCGAGCAACGGCGGGTATGGCTCACGTAGTCGTCGTCGGCGCCTACGGCAGCGCCGGCGCCGCCGTCGCGGGCGAACTGGCCGACGACCCCGACGTCGAACTGACACTGATCGACGACGGCGACCCCGGCGGCGGCCTCTGCATCCTCCGGGGCTGTATGCCCTCGAAGGAGGTGCTCTCGGCGGCCGCACACCGCTATCAGGCCCGTCACGACGACCGCCTCGACGGCGAGGCGCCCGCGGTCGACCTCTCCCGGACCGTCGCGCGCAAGGACGACCACACCCTCGGCTGGGCCGGCCACCGCCGCGAGTCGATCCACGACCTCGCCGAGCGCGAGGACGTCGAATTCGTCCACGACACCGCGCGGTTCGTCGACGACCACACCGTCCGCGCGGGGGGTCGCGAGTTCGACGCCGACTACGTCGTCGTCGCCACCGGGTCCACAGTATCGGTCCCCGATCTGCCCGGCATCGCCGACGTCGACTACCACACCAGCGCCGACCTGCTCGACGCCACCGACCTCCCCGACTCCGCGCTCGTGATGGGTCTGGGGTACGTCGGCCTGGAGATGGTCCCCTATCTCAGCGAGGCCGGCGGGACCGACGTCACCGCCATCGAACACGACGACCGGCCGCTCGACGCCGTCGACCCCGCTGTCGGTGAGGCCGTCCTCGACCACTACCGCGAGGCCTTCGGCGTGACGATCCCGACGAACTGTCGCGAGCAGCGCGTCGAACCCACCGACGACGGCGTCCGCCTCCACGTCGAGTACGACGACGGCGGCACGGACGCATTCGAGGCCGACCGGCTCTACCTCTTCACCGGCCGCCGCCCCGCGATCGACCGACTCGGGCTGGCGCACACCCCGCTCTCGCCGGGTGACGACTGGGTCCGGGACACGATGCAGGCCCGCGACGCCGACCGCGTGTTCGTCGTCGGCGACGCCAACGGGAAGGAGCCGATCCTCCACGTCGCGAAAGAGCAGGGGTTCACCGCCGCCGAGAACATCCGCCGTCACGACCGCGGCGACCCCCTGACCGAGTACGACTCTACGACTCACCGGGTGATGTTCGCCGGGCTCGGGGTCACGCCCTACGCCCGCGTCGGCATGACCGAGGCCGAAGCTCGAGAGGTCGGCCACGACGTGGCCACCGCGACGCGGCAGGCCAGCGACGACGGCGTGTTCGAGGCGAAAGACGTCCCGACGGGCGTCGGCAAACTCGTTGTCGACCGCGCGGACGGCACCGTTCTCGGGTGGCTCGGTCTCCACTATCACGCCGACGTGATGGCCAAGACGATGCAGGTCGTCGTCGAGTGCGGTATCGACGTCCGGGACGTGCCGGACCGCGCCTACCACCCCACGACGCCCGAGATACTCGACGGGCTCGTCCGCGAGTGCGCCGACGCGGTCGAGGAGTGACTGGCGGCGCGTCGCGCGAGCGAGCGACTCGGTGGCGTGTCACGCGAGCGACTCGATGGCGCATCACGCGATCGGCCGGGGAGCGGCCGCTCACTCCAGCAGTCGCTTCGTCGTCCGGTGGCGGTGGCGGAACATCGGTTCCATCCCGACCCAGCCGAGCGGGCCGACGGCCCTGCCCAGCGGACCGCCGGGGAGGCGGTACTCCACGCGGTCGTGGACGCGCGTGCCGCCCTCGACGGCTTCGAAGCGGTGGGTGTGGGTCCACTCGGGGAACGGCCCCCTGAGCATCTCGTCCTGGAACATCGCCTCGCCGTCGCTCTCCTGGCGCGTGACGATGTAGGAGATCCACTGCTGGCGCGGGCCGACACCGAACGGGCGGATCGACGAGGTGAGTTTCGACCCCGCGTCGAGCACCTCGGGGTCGGGGTCTCCGTCCGGCCCCTCGACGGACTCCACGCGGAGGTTCATCCAGCCCGGAGTGAGCGCGACCAGTCCGGACTCGTCGGAGTGAAAGTCCCACACCTCTTCGAAGGGCGCGTCGACGACGACGTCGCGTTCGTAGACCGGCATAACAGGAGGTTGGGACGCGGGCCGTAAAACCGGCGTGTCTAACGAGTGTGGTCGGACGTTGGAGTTGAACTGTCGGAAGCGATCAGAGGAGAGTTACGTCGCCGAACAACTCTTCGAACTCCCTGCGGCCCATCGTCGGTGACCCGTGCAGCCAGGAGTTTCCGGCACCGCGCTGGACTTTCAGGTACGGCGTGTCGCTGTCATTGTACTTGACTTTGAGCTGTTTGCACCACGTGGACGAGTCTCCCACTTCTCCAAGAAGGTCACCGTCTTCTTCTGCCCACTTGGGAATCGGATCGAAGTCTGCGGGTCCGAACGGGTCACGAGGAAGCCGATCGCGGGCCTCTGCAATTATCGACCGGATCTCTTTCGGGTAGAACACTACCGGTGTCGGGTCCGGTTCATCGACCGACTGGTCGTTCGTCGAATCGAACTCGTACCCTACGGAAGTGGACGCGTAACCGTCGGCCGGCCGCCCGTAGCGGTCAGCACCGCCGACCTTATTCGGATCGACGACTCCCAGCGTCGTCGTTCCCTCTTTCCACTCGCCCGTAGCAATAGTTCGTCGCATGACACGATCTCTGAATTATGAATAGATAATAAATATACCGGTAGGAGTGGCCTCGGAGGTGACCCTTCGGAGTGGTCGTGGCGCCGCGTCTCAGGGCCAGAAACCGGCCTGTTCGGTCGACGAGAGGACGCGATCGATGGCGACGACGTACGCCGCTACCCGGAAGTTCGGCAGGTCGCGCTGCTCGTAGGTCGTCGTCAGGTCGTCGAACGCGTCGACGATCACCGTCTCCAGTTCATCGTTGACCCGTGACTCCGACCAGTAGAACCGCTGGCGGTTCTGCACCCACTCGAAATAGGAGACGGTGACGCCGCCGGCGTTCGCGAGCACGTCCGGGAAGACCGACACCTCGCGTTCGGTGAGCACGTCGTCGGCGTTCGGTGTCAGCGGGCCGTTGGCCGCCTCGACTATCACGTCCGCCTGCACGTCCCGCGCGATGGCCTCGTCGATGGCGTTTTCCAGCGCTGCGGGCACGAGGAGGTCGACGTCCAGCGTCAGCAGGTCCTCGTTCGTGATCACTTCGACGCCGTCGTAGTCCACCACGTCGCCGGTCTCGGCTTTCCGGTCTTTGACCGTGCGGGTGTCGAGGCCGTCCGGGTCGTACACCGCGCCCGAGGAGTCCGAGACGGCGACGACGTCCATACCCAGGTCCTCCAGCAGTTTCGCCGCGACTGAGCCCGCGTTGCCGTAGCCCTGGACCGCGACGGTCGCCCCCTCGACGTCCTTGTCGAGGTAGTCGAACGCCTCGCGGGCGGTGAGCATCACCGAGCGACCGGTCGCCTCGACGCGGCCGGCCGACCCGCCGCTGTCGGGCGCTTTGCCGGTGATGACGCCGGGTTCGGTCGTGTTCTCCAGCGTCTCGTAGGTGTCTTTGATCCAGTTCATTTCCCGGCGGCCGGTGTTGACGTCCGGCGCGGGGATGTCTTTGTCTTCGCCGATGAACGGCCGCAGCTCCGTCGCGAACGCGCGCGTGACCCGTTCGAGTTCGCCCGTCGAGTAGTCAGCCGGGTCGAGGGCGATCCCGCCCTTGCCGCCGCCGTAGGGGATGTCGACGACGGCGCACTTGTACACCATCCACCCCGAGAGGGCCTTGACTTCCTCGCGGTCGACCTGCGTGTGATAGCGGATGCCGCCCTTGTAGGGGCCGCGCGCGCCGTTGAACTGCGAGCGGTAGGCCCGAAAGAGTTCGACTGATCCGTCGTCCATCTCGACGACGAGGTTCGTCTCGAGGACGCGCTCGGGGTGTTTGAGGCGCGCGAGGACGCCGGGGTCGACCTCGAGATACGCCGCCGCGTCGTCGACCTGCTCCTGGAGGCTCTCGAAGGGATTGACCGCGTCGGACATACAGCATCATCGGTCGGTACGGAGAAAAGAGTACTCCCCCGGGAGCGGTCACTGCTCGACTCGACGACGACGCGGTAACGCGTACTTACTCCGACTGACGCGACGGTCCTCGCCGCCGACGGCGCATTGGTCCCCTCGGTCAGGAGTCGCCGGCCCGACAGTCCCCCCGGTCAGGAGCTGTCGGCCCGCGCCCGTTCGAGGACGCGCTCGGCCTGTGCCACCAGCGGCGCGTCGACCATCTCGCCGTCGACGGCGAAGACGCCCCGTCCCTCCCGGTCGGCTTCCTCGCGGGCGGCCAGCACGCGCTCGGCCCACGCCACGCGCTCGGCGTCGGGCGTGAACGCCTCATGGATCGGGTCGATCTGCGCCGGGTGGACCGCCAGCTTCCCGTCGTAGCCCAGCTGTCGCGCGAACGCGGCGTCCTCGCGGAGGCCGCCGGTGTCCTGGAAGTCGGTGTAGACCGTATCGACGGCGTCGACGCCCGCCGCCCGCGCCGCGAGGACGACGTGCTCGCGGGCGTGGAGCACCTCAGTCCCCTCCGTCGTCCGGGTCGCGCCGATGTCGGCCGCCAGGTCCTCCGCGCCGAATAGCAGCGCGTCGGTCCGGTCGGCGGCCGCCACCGCCTCGGCGTGGAGAACGCCCGCGGCCGTCTCGACCAGCGCGAGCACCGGCGGGTCGGCGCCGCGTTCGCGAGCCAGCGCCGTCAGGTCGGTCACGTCGCCCGCCCTGCTCGCTTTCGGCACCACGAGCGCGTCCGGCCCCGCCCCGTCGAGGACGGCGTCGAGGTCCGCCGCGGCCCCGCGACCCGCCGGCCGCACGCGCACGCAGACTTCCGGGATGTCGTCCGTATCCCGCTCGGCCGCCTCGTCGAGCACCTCGTGGACGGCCGCGCGGGCCTCGGCTTTCCGGTCTGGGACGACTGCGTCTTCGAGGTCGAAGACGACCGTGTCGGCCCCCGAATCGAGTGCCTTCCGTAGCAGCTCGGGCTGGTCGCCCGGCGAGAACAGGACGCTCCGGCGTGCCATACGATAGCTCCGGTGGCGAGTCGTTTCAATGTGCTGGCGGCCACCGCTGCGACCGCTCGGCCGCCGCTGCGACCGCTCGGCCGCCGCGACCGCTCGGCCGCCGCGACCGCTTGGCCGCCGCGACCGCTCGGCCACGGGAGGCGCGGTTCGGTCACAGCCCCTCGCGACCGATCCGCTCGAACTCGTCGATCAGGTCCGCGTCGTCACCGAGCAGGCGTCGGGCGCGGCGTTCGAGGGTCGCGGCCCGGCGGACGACCCTCGCGTAGCCGTCGTGGTCGCGGCGGCGTTCGGCCGACGTCTCCCGCTCGAGGACCGCCAGTTTCGAGGCGGCGCTGAAGTAGTCGCCGAGCGTCTCGTAGGCGAGGACGGTCCGCTGGTGGTCGACGGCCGCGCGCAGGTCCTCGCGGTCGACCGGCTTGCAGAGGTAGTCGTCGAACGGCATCTCCAGCACGTCGAAGCCCGGGTCGACGGCCGTCACCATCACGACCCGTCCCTCGAACGCCCGCTCGTCGAGTTCCGCGAGCACCTCGTCGCCGGACATGTCGGGCATGTGGCGATCGAGCAAGACGACGTCCACCGTCGACTCCGCGACCGCCGATAGCGCCGCGCGGCCGGTGTACACCGCCTCGACCTCGCAGTGGCCCTGTAGTCGGAGCGCGTAGGCGTCCGCCACCTCCTTCTCGTCGTCGACGACGAGCGCACGCACGTCCCCGACCCCGTCTCTCGACATGATGTAGCGTTCGCCCTTCTTCGCTCGACGCCCATAACTCCTTTCGGGTGTCGTCGGGTGGCCGCCTGCACGGTTCGGACACCGTCGTCTGTTCGGATCCGTGGTTGCCCGTCGTCTGTTCGCATCCGTGGCCGCCCGCGAGCGCCGGGTGAGCGGATCCGACGGACGCGATTCGGGACCGACCGTCGGAGGTATCTGCATAACTAGGGTATCCGGGCGCCCCGCGTCCGGATAGCTAGCCACGGGAGCCAGGGGAACGGCCGGCGTTCGTTCGGATATGTCCGCCCACCTCATCGCAGAGGAGCAGTCCCGCGCGGAAGATCAGTCACGCGTCGAAGAGCAGTCACACGCGGGGAAGCAGTCACGCCCCGAGACGCAGTCACGTCCAGCCGACCGCTCACGGCCGGTCGACCGCGCTCGGGACGGGGAGGACGACCCCTCCGCGTCGGACCTGTTTGACCTTCTCGGTGACGACTACACCCGTCGGGTGCTCGACGCGGTCGCCGAGCGGCCCCGCGGTGGTCGCGCGGTCGCGGAGGCGGCCGACGTCTCGCGAACGACGGCCTACCGCCGGCTCAACGACCTGCGCGACGCTGGGCTGGTCGCGACCGACATGACCGTCGACGAGGACGGCCACCACCGCGAGCGCTTCGAGGCGGTCATCGACGGCGTCGACGTCACGGTCGCGGACGACGAGATCGTCGTGACTATCGGCGTCGACGACTGCTAGTGGTGTCGTCGTCGAGCGGGACGCACCGCCACCGGCGTCGACGCGGTGACCACTGTTATATTCCCCCGCCCCGAACCGCGGTTCCGCGTAGCGGCCGCCGCTGCACGTGCGGCCCGCACCCGTGAACAGAGCATGACCGGACCCAGCCCCGTCCGCGGGCGCCCGCGCCCCAGGAACCAATGCCGACGGTAACCGCCTCCGCGAGCCTCGCGGTCGGCGCGGTGGCGCTGCTGGCGAGTGTCGTCTTCCTCGGCGTGATGGCGCGCCACCGCGAGGAACCGACCGCGCGACCGCTGCTCGCGCTCGCCGTCGCGCTGGTCGTCGGCGCCGGGGCCCACCTCGTCCTCGTCGAGTTCGCGCCCGTCCGGTCGCTGTTCGGGAGCGGGGTGTGGTCGACCGGGTTCGCGGACGGGCTCTGGCTGTTGCTGGCCTACGACCTCGGGGCGGTCGTGGCGCTGACGTGGTTCCTGTTCGCGCTCGGCTACACCGGTCGCGGCGGGTTCGAGACGCCCGTGGCGACCGGCGCTGTCGGCGCCCTCCTGCTCGCGCTCGTCGGCGCCAACGCCGGGTTCGCGGGACTCGCTGGCCCGCTCGGCGTCGGCGCGCGACCGCTCAACGTCGCCGTCGGCGTCGTGCTGGTGCTCGCGACGGCGCTGGCACTGATCGGCGCCTTTCTCGTGCTCACGGTCGCCGCCCGACACAGAGTCTTCCCGGCCGGACAGACCGCCGCCGTCCTCGGCGGGGTCGGCGTCGTGCTCGCGGTTCCCTTCGCCGCGACGACCGCCGACGCGCCCGCGACGACCCCGCTCGGGATCACGGCCGCGAGCGTCTGCTTTTCCGTCGCGGTCGTTCGCTATCGCCTCTTCGAGACGCTGCCGGTCGCGACCGTCGTGGGCCGCGACCGTGTCGGTGACGAGATCGCCGAGGGCGTCCTCGTCGTCGACGCCGAGAGGCGACTCCGGGACCTGAACCCCGCCGCGGAGACGCTGTTCGACATCGAACCGACGGCCGCGGTCGGGGACTCCCTCGAGCGGGTCGCGCCCGGGCTTCCGGACCCGGAGACGCTCGTCGACGGCGACCCCGTCGACGTCCGCGTCGGGTCGGGGGACGAGTCGAGCAGGGTCGCGTCGGTCGCTGCCGACCCCGTGACGGACGCGCAGGGCCGGCGCGTCGGGTACCTGCTCGTCTGTCGGGACGTGACCGCGCGGCGGGCCCGCGCACAGCGACTCGGCGTGCTCACGCAACTGGTCGCCGGCGTCACTCGCGACCGCATGCGCGCCGTCGCCGACGCGGCCGACGAGGCCGTCGCCGCCGAATCGTCACCTGACGAATCGCCCGGCGAAGGACCGTCCGGTGACAGATCGCCCGGCGAGGAACCACCGACGGTCGAGTCAGCCGCCGACCGCGCCTGGGAGACGAGCACGCGCCTCGCCGCGCTCGTCGCGCGCGTTCGCGACGTCGACCGCGCACTTGCGGACCGGGGCGACGCGAGCACTGATCCCGAACGGGCCGCGGGTGCGGACGCAGACGGGGAAGCCGCCAGCGGGGGCCCCGTGCGGGAGGAGGCCCGCACGGACGCCGGTCGGGCCGAGGGTGTCGACCTCGCGGCGGCGGTGTCGGGGCTCGCGGACCGCCGCGAGGCCGGCGACGTGACCGTCTCGGTCCCCGACGAGGTCCCGCCGGTCGCCGTCGACTCGGCGCTGCTCGAAGCGACGCTCGGGACACTTGTCGTCGGCGCCGCGAGCGGCGCCGGGTCGAGCGACGACCCTGACCCGGGTCCGGTCGAGGTGTCGGTCCGTCCGCCCGCGGACGGCGCTGTCGGGGTCGCGGTCACACCGCTTCCCGCGGGCGAGGCGGACGCGGTCGCCGCCCTCGCGCGGCGGGTCGCGCGACTCGCCGCCGACCGGACGGATCTGGCGGTCGAGACGCCCGCCCCGGAGACGGTCGCGCTCCGCGTGCCGGTCGTCGAGGACGGGCCGAGCGGGGGTGGTCGCGGATGAGTTCGTTGCTTGGGGTCGCGACTATCGACGCGGCGCTGGGGGTCACTGCGGTCGACGCGGCACTCGCGGTCGTCTTGCTCGCGCTCGCGACGATGGCTGCGGGAGCGCGTCCCCGTCCGGGCGCGACGGCGGCCACGGCCCTCTTTCTCGCGCTGGCCGCGGCGGTCGCGAGCGCCGGACTGGGTCGGATCGGTCTCGTTTCCGCGACCGACGCGCTGCGCGGCGCGTTCGCCGGCTGGCTGGCCGCCGTCCCGCTGTGGGCGGCGTTCGCGTTCGCCTACACCGCCAGGGGGCCGGCCGTGACGCGACGCCGCGCGGTCGCCGCCGGCGTCTACGCGGCCGCGACCGGGCTCGGGACCGAGGCCGTCGGCGCGCTCGACGGGACGCTCGCGCTGCTCGTTCAGGTCGCAGTCTCGGTTGCCCAGACGTCGCTCGTGGGTCTGGGCGTGTTCGGCGGGTTCCTCCTGCTGTACGCGGCGGCGGCCGGCGACCTGCCGCTCGGCGAGGCGGCCCTGCTCGCTGTGGGCGGCGTCGCGGCTTCGCTGGCGCTGTTTCCCCTCGCCGTCGCGCCGCCCGGGGCGACGTCGGTCCCGGCCGCGTTGACGGGAGCGCTCGCGGTGTCAGGGGGCGCGTTCGTCGCCGTGACTTTCAGGTATCGGCCGCTCTCGGGCGCGCCGGGCGCCGGCTATCTCGGCCGCGAGGCGTTCCTCGCGGAGACGCGCGAGGCGGTCGTCGTCACGGACCGCGAGGGCCGGATCGCTGACGCGAACGCGGCTGCCGAGCGACTGTTCGGGGCGCCGGCCTCGCGGGTCGCTGGCCGCTCGGTCGCGGACGTCGTCGGGGCGCTCCCCGACGGCGAGGGCACGGCGACGGTCGAGACGCAGGCCGGGCGCCGGACGGTCGACGTGAGCCGGTCGACGCTGGCGAGCGACGCGGGCGAGCCCATCGGCACCGCCTACCTGTTCAGGGACGTGACCGAGCGGACCCTCCAGCGCCAGCGGCTGGCGGTCCTCGAGCGCGTGTTGCGCCACAACTTGCGCAACGACCTCGACGCAATACGCGGGTTCGCGGAGGTCCTGGCTGAGGGCGACGCGGGGGGCGCCGACGCCGCTCGGCGGATCCGCGCGCTCGCGACCGACCTCGAAGCGCTCGGGGCGACGGTCGAACGCGCCGACCGCGTCACGACCCGCGCCGACCTGGACCACGACCGCGTCGACGTCGTGACCGTCGTCGACGCCGTCGCCGCCGACGCCCGCGGGGCCGCTCCCTGCCGCGTCGACGTCGCGGCCGGTGACGACGTCGGGCCGATCCGGACCGACCCCGTCGTCCTCCGGGCCGCGCTGGTCGAACTCGTCGAGAACGCCGTCGACCGCGCCGCCACGGCGGCGGACGCGGGGGGTGACGAGCGCAGCGATAGCTCCGACGGCACGGACGACCACCCGGCCGTCACCGTCACCGTCAGCGACGACAGCGGCGGCGTCAGAGTCGCGGTCCGGAGTGACGGGCCACCGGTGCCCGACCGCGAGCGGGCGGTCGTCCGTGACGGCGAGGAGACGCAACTCCGGCACGGGACGGGCGTCGGCCTCTGGCTCGCGTCCTGGGCGGCCACGCGACTCGGCGGCGCGGTCGACTTCGAGGCGACCGACGACGACGAGCGGATCGTCTTTCGAGTCCCGGATCGCCCGCCCGCCGACGAGGCGGCGTGAGCCCGGACCGACGCGTTTCGAGCCCGGACCGACGCGTTTCGAGTCCGGGATGACGCGTTCCGAGTCCGGGATGACGCGTTTCGAGTCCGGGATAACGCGTTCCGAGTCCGGGCCTGCGTGTTTCTGCCAGCGAAACGCGGCGTTCGGTCTTATCGGCCGTCCGGTCAAACCGTCGGGCGTACATGCAAGACACCTCCGACGTGGAGCGGTGTGGGCTCGGTATCCGCGGCGTGGCGATGGCGATCGATTCGGTCGTCTGGTTCGTCCTCCTGTTCGTCGCGGTGTACCTGATCGCCATCCCGACCGGGCAACTCGAGACCACACAGAACGGCGTCGACGCCGAACTCGAGGGGACCGCGGGCGCTCTCGGCCTTGCCCTCTGGCTCGCGCTGTCGATCGGGTATCACACGGTCTCGGAGTGGCGCTTCGGCGCCACCGTCGGCAAGTCGCTCGTCAAGATCCGGGTCGCCAGCGAGGACGGGTCGCCCGCCACGCTCCGGGCGGCACTCGTCCGGAACGTGGCCCGACTCGTCGACTGGCTCCCCCTCTTTTACCTGGTCGGGATCGTCGCGCTCGTCGTCTCCGACGGTCACCGCCGCCTGGGCGACCGCTGGGCCGACACGGTGGTCGTACGCTCGTGACTTCTCGACCGCTCCGTCCCGCCGGCCCTGTCACCGACCTCGACGGGACAAGACGTAAGTCGGTCCGCGTCGACACTCACGAAACGCGAGCATCGCTTCCGACCGCCGTTTCCCTCCAGGACCCATGCCCCCGCTCGACCGCAGGCGATTCCTGAAACTCGGTGTGGCAGCCACGGCCCTCTCGGTCGGCGGCTGTCTCGGCTCGACCGTCGACCCGTCCTACACTGACTGGGTCCCTCAGTCGGACGATGGGGTCGTCGTCGGCTACATCGACTTCAGTCTGGCCGACCGGAGTTCCGCGATCGACCCGGTTCTGCCCGTGTTCCTCCCGTCGGAGGGCGAGTCGGACGAGACGCGGTACGTGCCCGACCTCTCGGACGTCGGCGGCGTCGACGACGCCCTGGTGCGGATCCCCTTCGACGTCGGCGGGCGGGTGATCGGGGCCGGCAGTATCGGGCTCGCCGCCGCGGGTCTGGGCTACCTCGTCGACCCGGAGCGGCCGGCGCTGGGCGTGACCGAGTTGCTGGTGGCCAACGGGTCGGTCGTCGGTATCGGCGACCTCGACGTCGACCGGGCCGACGAGAGCCTCCGGGCCGGGAACCCGGACCTCCCGCTCGAGGTCCCGTTCACTCCCGTCGGCGAGGAGGCCGCGTTCACCGTCTACGAGTCGAACCAGTCCGGCGAACAGGGGGCCGTCGCGCTCTCCGACTCGTCGGTCGTCGTCGGCGACACGCGGGCCGCGGTCCGGAAACTCGTCCGGGCCAGACACGGCGACGGTGACCGGGCGACCGAGGCGTCCGGGACCGTCGACTGGCTGGTCGACACCGCCGGCAGCGGCGACGTCGTCGTCGGCTGGCACGGCGACGTCGACCTCAGCGGGTACTTCTGGACACCTCCCGAGGAGCAGTCGGTGTCCGAGTTCGCCACCGACCAGGCGAGTCTCATGTCGTCGCTGACGCTGTCGCCCGGCGACGACGAGATCACGGCCGACCTCGCCATCGAAGACCCGTCGATGGCGGACGCCCGGCGGGACGGGCTGGCGTCGCGACTCGGCGACACGAGCACGGACACGTCGCTGTCGTTCGAGGGCGAGCGTCTCTCGGCGACCGGTACCTACACCGAGGCCGTCGTTGACGTCGATTTCTCCGAACGGCCCGCCGGGACCCTCACACCGACGCCCGGACTCACGGCGATCCCGACCAGCGCCGACCCGCCGCCGGAGATCGCTGATGCGGCCGACCCGTCCGCGTTCGAGTTCTCCTACAAGGAGGAGACGGACCGCGTCGGCGTCACGATCACGGAGGCCATCGACGCCGACGAACTCACGATCAGGGCCGTTCGGTCCGGGTACGAGGCCTCGACCACGACGCCGCAAGCGGAGCTGACGCTCTACACGTACGTCGACGGCGCCGGCGACGTGGTGGTCGTCTCGGTCACCGTCGACGGCGTCTCGGGAGAGGTCGTCCGTCGCGAGTTCCCCTGACCGCCGACCGGTTCGAGACACCTGCCACGAGAGCTGAGAGTGTCGGGCCGAGAGCTGAGAGTGTCGGGCCGAGAGCTGAGAGTGTCGGGCTGAGAGCTGAGAGTGTCGGGCTGAGAGCTGAGAGTGTCGGGCTGGGAAGCGAGAGTGTCCGGCGAGTCGTGGGACCTGTCCGGACGAGGGGTGGGGCCCGTCCGGACGTCGGCGACCACGCCGGAACCGCGGGGGAGACCGAGCGAACCAGACGACGGAGACGGTCTGCCGACAGACTTCGGCCGCGCGGCGGGACGAGATCGGTTCGAACCGTGTGGTGGGGAGGGTGGTTCGAACCGTGTGGTGGGGCGGGGTTCGTCGGCGCCGCGCGGCGTTTCTCCGTCCGCGCGCCGGGGGAAAAGATCCCGTTGCAGTGTTTCTCCGCCAGCAACGGGGCCACCAGGTCTACGAGAGTCACACGCGCGTTCGAACACCATGACGGACGGACACGCGCGGGCGTCGTGTCGGGAGCGGTCTTCCCCGATCGAGCGACCGCTCGCGTCCACGGACAGTCCGGTCCGCGCCGGCGCGGTTCCCTGTCCTGTGTTCACAGCCGCACACGTCGCTCAAGGCCCGAGATATCCCCACGCCTGCAGGCGGTCGCCGTCCCCGTCGATCCAGCGTTCGCCGATGTCGTCGCGGTAGTACATGTTCGGCATCACGATGTCGTCGATCCGGCCGTAGGCCTGCTCGCGGGCGGCCCCCATCGTCTCGCCTTTCCCGGTGACGACCAGCGGCATCCCGTTCTCGCCGGCGGCGCGCCACTGCCCGTCGACCCGTTTGGCGTCCTCGATGTGCACCCCCTCGCGGCTCTCGGTCTCGAACACGACGGCGGCGTTTCGCGAACTCTCGTCGTAGGTCTTCGCGTCGTCGAACGGAAAGGGCGGGAGGACGACCCGGACGCCCACCTGATAGCCACGATGGACGTCCAGTTCGGGGTCGTTCCCGTGAGCGAGGTCGTAGAAGAACTGCCCGGTGTCCGACTCGAAGGACTCCTCCTGGAGCGCGATGGTGGGATAGCCAAAGCGGGGCGTGAATTCCAGCGGGTAGATCCCGCTCTCGTTGACGATGCAGTTCAGGTCGATACTGCCGACGTACCCCTCGTCGGCGAGCCACCCCTCCAGTTTGCCGAACGTCTCCTGGAACAGTCTGTTCCTCCCCGCCCAGAACATCGAGGTCCCCATCTCGCCGGTCGACGGGCCGATGTTGCCCGGGAACAGTTTCTTGTGCTCGCAAAGGTGGCATCTATAATAGATTTTGAAATCGAATTCTCAACCTTCAGTCCCTAAGGCGGCCACATATCGGGTTTCAGTATTTCAGGGTGTTTTTCCCTTAAGTACTCCTTTGCGCCAAATTTAGAAATTACGATTTCCGAAATCGCAATTTCCGAAATCGAGAGTTCTATTTGTGCAGAGGTGCAATCGGGTGTATGGAGCAATTCGTTGATCGGGGTGTTGAACTCGATCAACTCACGGACTGCTACGAGTCCGGGACGGCGGAGTTCATCGTCATCTACGGTCGTCGTCGCCTCGGCAAAAGCGAGCTCGTTCGCCAGTCCATCGCTGATCGGGACGACGCCGTCTACTACCAAGCAGTCGAGTCCACGGCACAGAACCAGCTCGAACAGTTTGTCGACACAGCCACTGCACAATTCCCCTCGTTGCAGAACGTCCGCCGCGACTGGGAAGTCCTCCTCGAAGCACTCGGGGAGCACGACGCGATCGTGGTCATCGACGAGTTCCCGTTCCTCATTGAGGAGGACGAATCACTTCCCTCACGAATCCAGCGAGTGTGGGATATGGAGCTACAAGAGACGGGGATGACACTCGTACTCGTCGGCTCCTCGATCAGCGTCATGGAGGACAAGGTGCTCTCAGGGAGCGCGCCGCTGTATGGCCGTCGGACGGCGACAATCGATCTCAAGCCTCTCGACGTGACCGACGCACGCCAGTTCTTCCCGGAGTACGACCCGGAGACAGCCATCACGGCATGGTCGATCTACGGCGGTACTCCGTACTACCTCCAGACCATCGATCCCGAACAGTCGCTCGGAACGAACGTCCAGCAGGGGATTCTCTCGGAGCGGGGTCTACTGTACTCTGAACCCGAGTTCCTGCTCCGCACTGAACTTCGACAGCCGAACACGTACTTCAGCATTCTCCGCGCGCTCGCCCACGGGCGTCGCACCCCGAACGAGATCGCTGGCATGGCCGGCGTAGAGTCGGGGTCACTCAGCACGTACCTCCAGAAACTCCGCCGCCTCCGCCTCGTCGAGCGCCACATCCCTGTGACGGAATCACCGACAGCCTCGAAACGCGGTCGGTACCGAATCGCCGCACCGCTGTTCCGGTTCTGGTTCCGGTTCGTCTACGGGAATCAGGACCAGCTTCGGATGCTCAGCGACGACGCATACGACGAACTCGTTTCACCAGAACTGGCGGATTACGTGAGTCCGCTGTTCGAACGACTTTGCCAGCGAGCGCTCCCAGATCTGATCGACCGATCGTTCCGTGACGTCGGGCAGTGGTGGTTCAAAGAACACGAGTTGGACGTCCTCGGTCTCACAGACGAGGGGCTCGTTGCCGGCGAGTGCAAGTTCACGTCTCAACCCGTGAGCGAAGGCGTCCTCGCCGACCTCGAACGAACAACGTCGGAGGTTCGGTGGTCAGAAGAACCAGCAGACGGAGAGACGCTGTACGTCTTGTTCAGCCGGTCCGGGTACACCGCCGATCTCGAACGCGCCGCTGACACGCGCGATGACGTGCTCCTCTTCGAGTTGTCCGATCTGGTCACTACTGATAGCAACTAGTGACAGTACGCCGTACCGTCCCTGATCAATATAACATTTGAGTATAACTAGTTAGTCTAACTACTTAGTCTAATTACCTTTTTACGTAAGCATAACTTATCGGTATACATGCTCACGTACACGACGTACTCTGAGGCTGGAGGCGTCGGGAAAAGTACCCTCTCCGCGAATCTCGCTGACGCTCACGCCCAGCAAGGACGCGACGTACTGGTCGTTGACTTAGACCCACAACAAGGCTCCCTGACGTACTTACTAGGGATCACTGCTCCTCGTGACGACGGAGAAGCCGACAACATCGCTCGTCATCTTATTGATCGGCCAAAAGGGAAGTTCCGCGATCTCGTTCAGGAGACACCGTTCGGCTTCGACATTGTTCCCTCGCACAACATGCTTGAAAGCCTGCCGAAACTCTTGACGAAGGCCGAAGAAATGGCTGAGGACTTGGGAGAATCATTCGATACGAACGATCGCCTTCGACAAGTTCTAGCGGATGCAAATGTCCCCGACAAATACGATACAGTCATCATTGACCCGCCAGCGACAGCAGGCCCACACCTATATAATGCCGTGTCAGCGACCCGTTCGCTGGTTTTGCCGGTCGAACCAACGGGGAAGGGGATACAGTCAGTAGAAGGGATTCAGGATATGGTCGTGAACCTGGAAACTGCGTTGGAGATTGATATCGGTGTGCTTGCGATCGTCCCCAATGGGGTCGGAGAGACAACGAATCAAGAACAGTACCTCGAAAAAATTCGAGAACTCGGCTACAACGCACCGATTGTGTTACGCGACCGGTCATCACTGTTCGAAGGCTGCTGGGACAAACGATGCACGGCGTTCTACTACGTGGGATATCACCGTGGGAGACGGCGTGACTACGAAGTAGAGACATTGGACAAGATACGTGACCTTGCAGCCCATATTCAGGAGGTAGGAGATCAATGACGGACAGTATGAAATCAGGGGCAGGAAGCGATCCGTTTGCTGATGACTCTAACAACGAGGAAGAGTCTCCGGAGACAAGCGATGTAACTACTCAAGAGATGACAACACAGGCCAACTCGGAGCCCGAATCAGAGGCAGATGGACATTCATCATCGGATCATTCAGAACCCTCCGAATCATCAAACCACAGTGGCGAGGAAGATTTACCGTATATTTTCGGACGAAATACAGTCAAATCTGACCGACAGATGGTTCAATATTTTTTACGTGACGAAACGATGAATCTTGAATCCGATGTCAAACATGCTGTCGAACAGGAACTTGGGACTGAGGTGTACCTGACCGATATCCGTGAAGCCCTCATTCGTGTCGGTGCAAACCACGTTGATGAACTGGCCGACGAACTTCGAGGGTGGGGCTATCACTACCGAGAAGACTAATATCGATACGTTCTACGGATCTACGATCCAATCGTTTTTGAAGAGACCATCTCCATCTGCAATTTGCATATATCCTGTCCCAACCCATTATTTTCCAATCTCTAATAGAAGAAAATCTACATAAATTCATATAGCATCTATGGTTGTAACTCTCCGATTTTTCCCGGCGACCCAGCCAATATACCACACATATTATGTTTCTGGTGTGGGTGATTGAAGGGGCGTTTGGGAGGTGAATCGGCGGTCTCAGGCTGAATTCGCCATACGTATTCTGACATTCTCGACAATAGGTCTCGGCAATTATCGTATGGAATCTACATTAATGCTTCAGTATCGTGGTTTCCAATGCTACATTGAACAAGTACATTACTAACACGGAGATCGCCGTATCCTGATTTCTGGAGAGGCATTAAGAATACCAATTACGCTCATCTCCCAAAGCTATACAGATATTGATAATTCTGAGATTGCTTGTTTCTCGTGATCGACGCACCGAGTTTGAGGTGCCTTTGACAATTCCAACCTGTGCCGGGTTTTCGTATACTCGTCGTAGATTTACATTACAAAATATCTGCACGCTGTATGTGGGTTTCCAGTGCCGCATTACGGATTTCAATTAGCAGGATTTGGGGCGATCAGGGTAGAAGGCTGCTTTGGTTCCGGTGTCCACCAATATGTCCGATTTGACGATGAAATCACCCCGTTGCATTATGACGGTTCCCAGTAGGTCATTACAGATATCAATGTGATTTTGGGCAGAACCAGTGACCAGCTGTTTCACGCGGTTTTGAACGCGCGGGTTCTAAGAGCTTTAGAACCCGCGCCAAGCCATTTAATCCGGTAAACAGTGTTTGGCGTGGGTCTATATCGCCCGATCTTGTCCGAAGATGGTGTGTGATATAGAGGGCATAGTGGGGGATTTACCCCCCGAGGCCTGAGCCTTTGCGCCAGTGGGCATCACTCTTTCACGCGCCTTGAGTGGGGATGGCTTGCGTTGTTGTATCAGTTTGTATAACTGATTATCACCACTCTATGATGGGTGCTGCTTGAGGTCTTCCACGTCTCGTGGAGACCCGATCTGAGGGTCCTCTCATGATACAGCCTATAATCGACGATCTACGTTGGTAAGCTGGGTTGCCAGTCCTTCGAGTTCGTCAACCTCGTCGATAGCACCCAACCATCGATCCGGAAGCTGTGATGCTCCGAACCGCGCCCCAGCGACTGCACCAGCAATCGCCCCAATCGTATCCGTATCACCACCACGATTCACCGCCGTCACAATTGCTTCCTCGGCACTGTCCGCGAATAACCCATCGTGGAGTGCCGTCTGTAGCGAGTGCACGACGTACCCTGACGTTTCCAGCGTGCTGGGCGCGTCGCCACGAGCGACCGGTTGGAGTGCCGCCACGAGCTCATCAGGCGCGTCCACACCGGCATAGTCGAGGGCATCCTGCAACGGCGTGTCGACATCTTCGAGAAGGCCAGCCACTGTAAGGTTCAGAATCGCACAGCCCTCCGTACACCGCGGGTCAGTGTGCGTGATCTGCGAGGACTGCCGACTCACCTCCGCCAGTAGGTCCCGGTCCGTCGCGTACGGGATGGCGAGCGGTGGACACCGCATCACACTCCCGTTCCCTGCGTTCTGCCCTTCTCGGCTCTGCTCCCAGACGTGCTGGCCTGCCTCGTCCCACCCGTCACCGTGTTTGAGCCGACTGAGTGACTTCATCGTCATCCGTCCGATATCGAACGGGCCGCTATCGTACCACGCGACAAACCGCTCGGCGACATCCGCCGGATCGAACGTTTGGAGCTCGACAAGACTTCGTGCGATACACAGCGCCTGTTCAGTGTCGTCTGTGATCGTCCCAGCGGGCTGATTCCACGTGCCGTGCCCAACCATCTCATCGAGCCGGCCGTGCTCAGCACTGATCTCCTCCGCAGACGCAAACTCGACTGGCCGACCAAGCGCATCCCCACACGCCAATCCAAGCAAAACACCACGCGCCCGATCCACATCCATACGTCATCAACGACTACCGCTACGAAAAATGTAGGGTGCCAGTCACTCGTCAGGTTTTGTCCCAGTACGGAGATTCTCCCGGTACTCAGCCCACGCCTGGTACATCTCCACTCGTTCCTCTTCCGTCATCGTGTCGTGTTCGTCCGGATCGTAGAACGGGAGTTCATCCTTTTCAGGCATCTCTATGAGCTGCCCAAGCGGGTAGAGCTGCTGATAGTAATTCTCCAACACCCAGTCTTCACCGTGCTCGTCGACGGCCTGCTGGATGTACGAAGTGGCCTCCGGATACTCGTCGGCGAGTGTCTCAGTCATCGTTGTGGCGGCTTCATGTTCCCTATTAATTGCTCGGCGCGACTGGCAGTCACGCATCCCCGTATTCGGCGAGTGAGTGATTTGGGCTATCGGCAGTCCACTTACCGATCTGAATCAGCTCGAACGTCTCGATTGGCGCAGCAAGCGCGTTCCCGAGTTGCGGTCGTACCCCAGCTGAGAGTTCAGCAACGGGAATCGCAGTGAGGGCGTGCCCGGTGAGGAAGTAACTACTTGCCATGCTCGTCGGCGCAACGACGATGACATCCTCACTGTCAACGTCGTCGAGAGCGAGCTCGGCATCCCGGTGCTGGAGTACCGTCGCAGCAAGGTCTTCAACGGGGAACAGGACACTGGCGTCGCCGTGATCGATGCTCGCCGCCGCCGACGTGAAATGCCCTTTGTGCATTATCAAATCAAAATATATTCCCATAGTGCATTAATCTTGTGCCAGAATGAGATATCTCAGACCAGATATGCGTGCGGCCATCCCCTCACCAGGACGCTACACCGTGTTAGCAATACCGGTGAAGTAGGAGTGTGCGAGGTCTAATTGATCCCGGTCAACTTCGTCGGCTTCCGCACGGAAGTGAAAGAGTGCGTTCCGGGTATCCCCGATATCCTCAAGCAATTCTTCGACCATCGGCCGCTCCTCAGCCAAGCGGGGTGGCATCTGGTCAAGGTTCTTCGTCATAAACAGTCGATACTCATCGAACGAGAAATCCTCCAGGCGTTCTGGTGGGTCATACCGGTCGTCGTGCTCGGCGCGCTCAGAAAACGCGTTCTCAAAACACTGCTCGATGTCAGCAACCGACTCCCGAAAAATATGCCGAAGACTCTCCTCAATCTCGCCAATCTTGAGGAACGGATCAACTTGCACTTCGAGGAAATACAAGATATCATACCGAGTCAATATCCCCCGCAAGTCATCCGAATCGCCAATAAGGACGTAATCATCCTCGGCAAACGTTTCGAACAACTCGAATATATCATGATCTGGATCTACAAACCTCGGCGACGTATTTAACGCAATTTTCACCGACGTCTTCTCGACACTCGCATCCTCCATCGACTTCACGTACCGCGCCACCGACTTGTACGTCACAACCCCCTCAATCCCGTACTCACTCTCCACCGGCAACTGGTCGAAATCATTCGCCAACATAATCTCCAGCGCCCTCTGAATCGAATCATCGATATCGACTGTCACCGGCTCATCCGGCGACGCTGCCGTACTATGGGAAAGAACATCGTCCGCGGTGAAGAACTCCATACCCACGCAAACACCAGACAGGATTATTACTATTGGGTGTAACCCAAGTCCAATCCCATTCGAATTTCTGGTACCCGAGCTCGCGCCACCACAAGCGAATTACTGATCAGCGTTTTTCTGCCGGGAACGATCCTCATCGGTGAACCCGTCAGTTGTCCCTTCTGCACGTGCGTTACTGATGCGTTGGGACGCCGAATCGTAGGCGGCCTGCGTGCCTTCACTACTGGAATCCATATTGAGTGTCCGGTCTTTATCCACGCCGATTTCGCCTGCTGTCAGCGCAGCGTCTTGATTCGCGCCGATAAACAGGAACTCCCACCCGTCTTCTTGCCGTGCCTCAACCATCTTCCGTACCGTCGCTTTCGGTGTCTCTGACGCGTTCTCTTTCCCGTCGGTCAAGACGACGATAACTACGTTCTCAGGCGGGGTATCCTTCTTCTCAAACTGTGTATCCGCCTGTTCGATCGCTGTGACGATCGCGTCGTGTAGCGCGGTTTGTCCGCTCGGCGTGTACGCTGCGTCAGTAAGTTCTGGGGCTTCCTCGATGTCACGACCACGGTACGTGATATCCACTGTCGTATCAAAATCGACGAGTGTCACGGTTGCCTGCCCCTCCTCCGCCCGCTGATCAGTCAAAAACGAATTGAATCCACCGCGTGTGTCGTCCTCGATAGACTGCATCGAACCTGAAGAGTCGAGGACGAAGGTCACGTGAGTGTCCACACTTCAGTTAGTGTCGAGACACGTAAATACCCCCGTGCATAGCCGACTCTGGCTCCGGTCGCCTGCGCTGGTCACTCAGTTGATCTCGTTCCATTTTGGAGAGCCTCTCGATACCCTCCCCCATTCATTTTGAGGCGTTCTTCTTCTGTCACCGTATCGGCCTCGTCCGCATCGTAGAACGGTACACATTTCGATCGGCTAGGCCAACACCGCTCTTAGACAGAGCAGATGTCACCACTCTTCTGGGGGATCCGGATTTGTTCGCTGTTCAATATCTCTCCCAATATCCCAAGTATTTTCGCCAGAAGGACCGATCCGAGGGTAGGACCGGTATTCACCGGGGAGCTTCCGCCGATTACCCTCTCTAAGAATTGCTATTGACGCCAGTAGATCAAAGAGCTGTATTTTAGTCATCACAACATCAACTCCCTGCTCCTCCTCGTCACCTAACTGTACTCGGGCAGCAGTATCTTGCTCGTTCTGTAACATTTCGATGTTAAGGAGAAGAGGTTCAACATCTCCTGACCCTCCAGATACTCTATGGGGTTCATTCTGATCCCGGTCGAATGGGAACGATTCCAAATCAATGTATTTACCCTGGCCAGGAACTGATCCGCCTTGAATTGTTTCGAATGACGCGAGTATATCAATTAGTGTCTGGACTTGATCGCCGACAATACTGATGTATCCACCTTCCCAACTACCTTGTCCGAAATGAAGCTTCAGCGCAAACTCATCATCCACCTCGTATTCCGTGAGACTCAATCTCACATACCCCTCTTTCGGGGAGACTGTTGACCCAGCAGGCTGGTCACCTGCGTAATATGGGGCTGCTGACATTCCTTTCAAGAGATATGCGCGTGCAGTCCCCTCTTTGTTGAACGTGTCCTCCGTGGGATACAGATCAGTAGGTTTCTCATTTTCAATCCACCCGTCATTATTCGCCAATTTGGAGTTATCCTTGAGAAGATCGAGGGCACGTTCAGTCGCGTCACTGTATTCGATACGCTCCTTCTCTTCTGTGGTAAGAAAGGGAGAAATGACTTCTCGTCCATCGGCTATCGCAACATCCCCATAACCTATTTTTTGGGGACTGTATCGGCTCACATATCCATCGTGTCGGAAGTCCAAACGAGGCGCATCACGAATAGTTGTCAAATCTCCCCTCTTATCAACCGTAATAAGCCCAATATTTTCTCCATCTTCATGATTATCCAGCATCTGAGCTGCCTTCGTCCTGAGTGTGGTGGGGACAGCGAGATACAAATGCGTAAGCGATTTGGTGGTCAAGAACTCGGATAATTGCCTTGAGAGGCGCTCCTTGTCAAACGAGGACTCACCTTTCGCCTCAACTCCGATCACTTTCCCTTCCCCTGAATCTAAGATTTCGGTTGGATCATACCCCCCAGAGAAACTCATGAGGTCAATCGGCCGATATGATTGATCGGATGATCGTACGTTTGGAAGATAGCCCTCTGGAAGCCCGCCGTACTTCTTCCACACGTTGTGGCGTATCCAGGGTTCTTCACGACGTTCGAAATCAGGGGTGTCTGTTCGATCTAATTGCTCAGCATCTCGGCGAACGATCGGTTCATATGCCCTTTTGGGTTCGTGAACGCGCTCAAGATCCTGAAGCACTTCATGCAAATTTAGTGGGACGTGAATAACTCCAATTTCCGTGGGGCACTCAGCGCGCCGAAGATACCGGATCCCCTCACTAATTGTCGCTTCTGTTGACTCATCTCCCACGTCTCGTTCAAGTTTATCATAAACGTAGGATTTCACGCTTCCCATCTGACCTGGCTTAGTGCTATTCAATAACCGTTCAGGAACTTCCTCTTGAATGCGGGATTTCGCGTCCTCGATCGTCGTGGAACTGGATCCAACGGCAGCTCTGATCTGTTTGCTTGCTTGATTTAGAGTTGAAACATTAGGACTTTGATTGTTTTCAAGCTCATTAATAAGTGGGTCCACAGATCTTGACGCAAAGTAGAGCTCGTCAAAAACGCCGCTTTCGATATATCGGTGAACCTGTTCGTATAGTTCGGAACCGAATTCCAACCCGCTTCCACGTTTCACTTCGATACCGATGTACTTTCCATCTGGAGTCTCAGCGGCGAGATCTATCCGGCCAGTGCTAAGTTTAACCTCGCCATCAACAGTCATGCCCTTCTCTGTCTCCAACCAATACCATAGTTGCTCTTGGAGAAGCGGTTCAAGAAATGCAGCCACAATTATAACTATGATAATGGATGGAGAAGATGTATCTACCGGTGTCTACCTGAATAGACTATGCGTCATCACCCGGACCATATTGAATTAGTTTCGGATGAAGAACTTGTATACGAGGATAACTGGGCTTTGTTTGATCAAGAAGAGTATCCTGATTTCTTCCCTGAAGATACGCGTAGTCTTCGTTCCTATACGTCTGAAGATGGACATTATCGAACAGCATTCGCAACCCGAGAATCGACTACAATCGATGGTGTGCCTGAACCTACGGGGATCTGTCTAATCAAGGATGAAAAGGTCGTCTCAGTAACTGAAACGATTCCTGTTGATAAGGCGATACCAGCTAATGATGGTTCTGTCGTAGCAATTGGGCGTGACGCAACGAAGTTCATCGCTTTTGATCCAACCGGGAAACTCGTTCTTGAGGAAGAATTTGAAAGCAATGCCGGACCAATTACTATCTCACCAGATGGGCGTTTCGCAGCCGTAACGACAGCGTTTCCTGACAATGCAGCACATCTCTACGACATCAATCAAAGGGAGTACCTTGGACGTAAAGAGAACCCATCGACGACCGTCGTCAAATTCCTCGAATTTGAACAGGTCACTGACGGATACGTCGTGAATACATACGATATTCACCCAGAATCCTCACTCGCCTCAGATGTCGATCCAGGCCGGACGGAAATCATCGATCGGATTCCAGCCGCTCCAATTAGTAACAGTCTCGAATTCGATGGTGCTGGTATCGTCGTTGAGGGAGAAACCTGGCACCACATCAAAAAAGAAACCATGGAGGATGTTTCGAGTGACCTTCGAATCCCGGGGGTGACTCTCGACACATCCTGCGGACGAGTTATCGAACCACTTCATGCCGATCTCATATTCCAAGAGGTTCAGCAAGCTCGGCAGAGCCAGTATGAGATTTGTTCCGATTGCAAATCCGGCCTCCTATCATATCCAACAGAGAAGGTTGAAAAACAGGGACACAAGCCCTGATATCCAATTCCAACATCGTAGAGACGTGTTCGATTATTTTCTCATTTAGCCAAACGACAAACTCTCTCATCTCCTCATGGAGAACAGTCGTTAATGATCTGAACAAAAGCGTTTCACACCGAAGAGAGTAGCGTGTTCTACCGAGACACTGTCCACTCCTCAGCGTCTCGCCGTCGAACTGGTCCGAGCCGCGTGATCTGCCCGTCCTCAACAAGACGTTCAAGGCCGTCTTCTGAGGGGAATCCGAACGTTGCCGTGTCGAACGCTTTCCCAGGAGCAACGGCACGGAAGTACTTCCCCTGCGGATAGTCGGTGAAAATCCGGCGTTGGCACCCAGCTAAGTCAAACATGCCAAGGTCATACGAATATTCTTGCCGGGCGATATGTGCCGCACCGTGCCGATACCCGAGCAGCGACCGCGGCTCGAACTCCCGCATTGACTCCACCGGAAACTCATAATTCTTGAACGTTACCGGATCACCTACCGTTAATAGACCGTTTAACGGGTCGTACTCACCGAACCGGACCGGCCCCTCCAATTCAGGTTCGAGTACCTCCCGAACGTCGTGCATCTGCTCACGATGATCGGTGTGGAACACCCAGTGTACCA
>Ga0207719_100394_pt1 | contig 27018 bp, 26 predicted proteins | sample A23P1SouthBayCA_2_FD_187279 | JGI IMG/M metagenome (GOLD analysis project Ga0207719, IMG submission 187279) | Aerobic enrichment media microbial communities from Eden Landing Ponds, California, USA - A23 P3 (3) (SPAdes) | ecosystem: Environmental > Aquatic > Marine > Unclassified | place... | reverse complement strand
TCTGCCAGCCGATGTTGGTCGACAGCCCCTTGTCGTGCATCAGGTTCGTCGTCGGCGCGCCGACGCGAGACTTGCGGTCGCGCTCGGCGCTATCGAAGGCCCGCCACTCGGGGCCGCGGTCGATCGAGCCCTCGTCGACGACGAGGCCACAGTCAGCACAGACCGTCTCGCCGCGGGCTTCGTCGGTGATGAGCGTGCCGCCGCACTCCGGGCAGACGTGCTCTTCCGCCGCGGTCTCCTCTTCGTGGGCGTGCTCTTCGTGCTCGCTCTCGGTGCGTTCTCCGTCGGTTTGCGTCTCGGTATTGTGGGTTGTCACTTGTGTATCGTCCTCGCGTTCGTCCGCTTGCCGTGTGCTGCGGCCCGCTACGTGCTCTCTGGTGCGTGTGTCACTCATGATGGGGAGGGAGGTTCGTTCGCGACCGGGAGAAATAAGAGAGAATCCGGTCCGAACTGACCTTACTATCTGTAAGTGCCCAAAGTATTTAAATATTTTGGCGACTAAAAGCCTATTAATCACGATCTTTGAGCCTCAATACGTGCATATTAGCCCTCGAACGACCTGCCACTGGTGGCCCGTCGAGACTATATATACGTTCCGAAGGTTTCGGGGTTCGTGGCTCAGAGCCAGCCCTCTCGCCGAAAGTGAACGAGCAATATTGCCGTGACCAGTCCCATCCCGCCGACGACTGCGGGATAGGCGTACGGCCACGTCAGTTCCGGGAGGTTCGTCGCGTGATCGCCGAAGTTCATCCCGTAGACGCCGACGACGAACGTCAGCGGGATGAAGATCGTCGCGACGACAGTCAACCGCTTCATCACCTCGTTCGTCGATTGGGAGACGACGTTGAGGTAGATGTCGCGCGTTCCACGTGTGAGATCCCGGTACGTCTCGGTGAGATCGACGATCTCGACTAGGTGGTCGTAGACGTCGCGGTAGAACTTCTCTGTCGGTTCGCTGACGAGCTCGGCGTCGCCACGCGCCAGCACCCCGACCGCTTCCCGCATCGGCCAGACGACCTTCCGGAACGAGAGCAAGTCCCGCCGGACGGCGTTGAGTCCCTCGATGAGTTCCTCGTCCGGCGTCGAGAGGATCGCCTCCTCGATCTCTTCGATCGTGTCACCGACGGTGTCGAGCAGTTCGAAGTAGTCCTCGACAGCGTGGTCGATCACGCGGTAGGCCGCGAAGTCCGGCCCCTGTTTCAGCGTCCGACCCTCCTGATTCTCGACGGACTGCCAGACGTCGGAGACGACGTCGACACGATCAGCTTCGGCCGTCACCGTCACGAGCCAGTCGCTGCCGAGAAACAGCCCGGTCGGCTGCGTCCGGATCTCCTCGTCGAACGTCGTCTCGCCTCGTTCGAGCGCGACCGTCTTCACCAGGACGAACGTGTGGCCTTCGAACTCTGCGGTCTTCGGCCTGACGTCGCCGCGAACGTCCTCCATCTCCAGCGGATGCAGCGAGAACGCCTCGGCGACCATCTGTTCTTCCTCTCGTGTCGGCGCACTCACCCGGACCCACGTCGTTCCGGGAGCTTCGCGTGCCGCTCGGAGATCCGACTCGCTCTCGATCGTGTGGTGTTCGACCCGCCCGACGTCGTAGACGATCGCCGAGATCACGTCGCTCCACCCCCCTCGTAACCAATGGCGTAGAGCGTCACACCGACCATCACGCCGACGATCGTCACCGAGCGCCCTGGATACGGCGCGGCGACACCGACCGCGTACCCGACGAGAGCGAGCGCGGTGAGTGCGATTCCGATCAGCCGCGTTCGTCGCATAGCTGACACTCTCGGAGCGAGGACAAAAGCGTTGTTCGGGCCAAAAACGGGTACGGTGCGCGCTTCGGCGTCGTCAGTCCGTGGCCGGATGTTCGATCGCGCGCATCATCGAGAGGACGTTCTCCTCCTCACCGTCGAGCTGCTGGGGGTAGACGCCGATCGCGAGGACGAAGTCCTCACCGTCGCGGTACTTCGTCACGTGAACGAAGACGTCGATCTCTCGGCCCTCCACGGTCGCCGTTCCCGCGAACTTCGTCACCGTCGTCTCGGTTCCCTGGACGGTGATATTTCGTTCGCTCACCTGTCGAATGTCGCTCAGGCCGGAGTAGCGCTGCTGGACGAACTCGACCAGCCGCGCGTTCGAGAACTGCCCGATCGGGTTGAGCGTCTGGCCAGCGATCTCGACGGCGGGCGTCGAGACCACGGTAAAGACGCCGAGGCGCGTCTCGCCCAGCGGCCCGAGGTCCAGACTCTTATCGTAGCTTGTGACCTGGTTCGTGGCGACGACGCGGCGTTCCTGGCCGGCGACCTCGAACGTCCGGTTCACGGTGAGTTCCCGCGTCCCATTCGACTCGTACCCCGCTTCTTCGACTGCCGAATCAGCGACGGCAGCCGGTTCCGCGGTGAACGTGAGCGCTTCGCTTCCAGTGAGAAAGCCGATACAGCCGCTCGTCGAGAGCAGGAGCGCGACGGCGACAGCGGCTACCACGCGACGGTTCGATATCACGGTCGGAGGTACTCACCCGATCGGGTTTAAATCCGCGGGTCGACTCTGATGTCACATATAATAATATTTGTACGTCTTCACGCACCCGATCGCCCGACAGCGTGTGATCGGGTACGCAATCAGTTGCAAATGCTACTATAGGGATTATCGTCACTGTTCGGAGAGTCTCGCCGTATCGTCCGGCGAGAAATCTATGGAGACGTACGATAACCTCTGTATCTCGTTACCCGAGATACGAGACTGAGACGGTGTGTGGGCCAGTCGCGGTCTCCAACGTGACTTCCTCGACCAGTCGTTCTCGGACCCGTTCGCGCCACTCGTCGACAGCCTCCTGATGGCGTTCGCGATGTCGTTCTCGCGTGTAGGGCGTCTCCGAGGCGCGGAGTTCGTCTTCGGTGTCGTCGACGGTCGGATACGACGGTGGGTCTGCAACGAACCGCTCGGGTGCGAGGTGTATCGGTGACGACGCGTCGTCGGAGCCGCTCTCACTGTCGACTGGCACTGTGTCCGTCTCCGAACTGGACGCCGCCTCCTCGTCCGGACCGACGATCTCAGCGTCGTGGATCCGTGCTCGCATTCGGCCCGAGAAGGGCGGCGTCACGCGCAGGACGACCGCCCGCTGGCTCCGGGACGCCGCTTCGAGTCCGTCGACGACGTCCGCTGTCGTCACGGCGAGCGATTTGATTCGATGCGGGCCCGTCGCGGACGACGCCGAATCCACAGACGAAGGTGGACGAGAGGGGTCCTCTCTCGTCCCATCGTGTTCCGTCATCTCACCCCGCGCCCCACCGCGCGGTGTCGGGTGCGCCGAGGTCACCGTTGCACTCGGGACATCGAGCGCGGAACGAGCCGGGAGAGACGCGAAAACCGCAGTCCTGACAGACGAAGGATTGTCGACCACTCATCACTCCGCCTGAAAGGACCCTGGCGTGTTAACTCTTGCCGTGGTGTGTTCACGCGCGACGACATTCTGAATTGTTCACTAGTGGAACTATTGTACAAGACAGCACAGACGAATCACAATCTATTCATTCTCACGGATGACTGTTCTGTACAATGAGCAGTTCGGGGGACGACACGCGGCTACGCATCGACGGGGTCATCCGCCGTGTTCACGAGGCACTCGTGGAAGTGAAGACACGAGATGAACTCGAAGCCGCAGTCTGTCGAGCCTTCGCGGACTCTGAGCCGTACGTCTTCGCCTGGATTGGCGTGCACGATACCGACACCAACGCCGTCGTTCCGAGCGCGATTGCAGGAACCGGACAAGAGTACCTCGACGAGATCTCGATCGCGCTCGACGACTCTGCGGAGGCGAACGGACCGACCGCAGTGGCGCTTCGCACCGGCACGACGCAGATTATGCAGCGCATTCGGGACGATCCGGACTACGAACCCTGGCGCGAGCAGGCGCTTGCCCACGGGTTCGAATCGAGCGCGGCCATTCCGCTCGTCGAAGGCGATCGGGCGTACGGCGTCTTGAATGTGTACTCCGGACGGCCCGAGGCCTTCGAGGCGTCCGAACAGACGCTCCTGGCAGAACTCGGCGCGACGATCGGGACCGCGATCGGCGGCGTCTTGGCCCGCGAAGACCTGGAGGCCCAGAAGCGCCAGTACGAGCAGCTCACAGAGCGCATCTCGGACGCGTACTACGCCGTCGACTCGGAGTGGGAGATCACGTACTGGAACGATCAGATGGCCGAGCGCACCGGTGTTTCGGCTGCGGATGCTCTCGGCGAACGGGTCTGGACGGCGTTCCCCGAGATCGTCGGGACGGAAGCCGAGGTGAAGTATCGGGCTGCGATGGAGACGAACGAGCCGCAGTCGTTCGCGATGTACGTCGAAGCGCCGTTCGACTACTGGGTCGAAGTCGACGTCCACCCCGACGACGACGGTCTCTCGATCTTCTCACGGGAGATCACAGAGCGCAAGCAGCGCGAACGGGAACTCACGGAAGCGAAGCGTCGCCTCGACGCGATCATACACAACACGTCCGAAGCCATCTACATCAAGAACCGCGAGAGCGAGTACGTCTTCATCAACGAGGTCGGTGCTGACATCTTCGATGAGACGCCCGAGACGGTCGTCGGCAAGACCGACGACGAACTGTTCGACGCCGAGAGCGCCGAGGCGATCAGAGCTGATGATCACCACGTCTTCGAGACCGAGGCCGGGAAGACGTGGGAGCGCGTCCGCTACGTCGACGGCCGCAAGCACGTCTTCATCGACAACAAGTTCCCCTACCGCGACGAGTCCGGCGAGATCATCGGACTCGTCGGTGTAAGCCGCGACATTACTGAACGCAAGGCGTACGAACAGCGGCTCGAAGAGCAGCGTGACGGCCTCGATCTGTTGAACAAAGTCGTCCGACACGACATCAGGAACAACCTCCAAGTCGTGCTCGGTTACGGCGACCTGCTCGCGCCCCACGTCGACGCCGACGGGAACGAGCACCTGATCAAAATTCTGAACAACGCCGAGTCGGCAGTCGAACTGACCCACACGGCGGCCGACCTCGCGGAAGTGATGGTCCATCCGGATCGCGACCCTACCCGTGTCTGCTTGGACGACATCCTCCAGACGCAGATCACCGAGGTCCGTGAGACGTTCGATGGAGCCACAGTCGCAGCGGAGGGGCCGTTGCCGGCGGTCGAGGTCCTGGCCGACGATATGCTCTCGTCGGTGTTTCGAAACCTGCTGAAGAACGCCGTCCAGCACAACGACAAGGAAGTCCCCGAAGTGACGGTCTCGGCGGCCGTCGACGACGACGCGGGGGCGGTCACCGTGCGCGTCGCCGATAACGGTCCCGGGATCCCCGAGGGCCTCCGACCGTCGATCTTCGGGAAAGGCGAGAAGGGTCTCGACAGCGAGGGCACGGGCGTCGGACTCTATCTCGTTCGCACGCTCGTCGAGGCCTACGGCGGGGACGTCTGGATCGAAGACCAGACGGCACGGCGGCCTGTCGATACGCGTGCAGCGTCCGCTGCTGCGACCGACGCCGAGGGCGCGGTGTTCGCCGTCGAACTGCCGATCGCCTGAGCGGCGACGGCCGCCGACGCCTTCGAGAATACATATACGAGTCCGTACGCAAGGACGGGTATGAGCGATCAGCGTCCCGAAAGTGCGGGATGGTTCGCCGACGTCGATCCGGGGGACCTCGACGCCGGCGCGGCGGCGATCTACGACCAAACGGCCGATCTCCCTCGGGACTGGCCGGCCGAAGCAGTCCGGACGGGCTTCGCAGCCGACGAAGCCGACTACTACGATGCACTCCACGAGGCGACCCTCGCCGCGACCCGCGAGGCCGTCGAAAAGCGCGAGCGCTCGGACGACAAACAGCTCACGCACGCAGTCCGCGCGATGGACGACGCCGAGCGCACCGCGAACGAGCTCGCCGAGCGCCTCGCCGAGTGGGCGGGTGTGTTCGACCGCGACGTCCCTGGCGGCGTCGGCGGCGCCCGAGAGGTCGCAGCGTGGACCCCCGAGACGCCCGCCGAGGAGCGCGTCGTCTCGCTCGCCGAGCGGGTCGTCGATCTCGACGACGAGCGCGCCGAACTCCGCTCGTTCGTGGAGTCACACGCCCCCGACGTCGCCCCCAACCTCGCCGAGATGGCCGGCCCCGTCCTCGCAGCGCGACTGCTCTCGCTCGCCGGCGGACTGGAGTCGCTGGCGAAAAAGCCCGCCGGGACGGTGCAGGTGCTCGGCGCGGAGGACGCGCTCTTCGCACACTTGCGCGGCCGCGGCTCCTCGCCGAAACACGGCGTCATCTTCACGCACGAGTACGTCCGCGGGACTCACCCCGACCACCGCGGGTCGGCCGCGCGGGCGTTCGCCGGCAAGCTCGCGATCGCGGCTCGGATCGACTACTACTCGGGCGAGTTCAAGCAGTCCGTCCACGACGACCTCACAGAGCGGATGGCGACGATCCGCGAGCGGGAGGTGAGCCAATGAGTCCCACGCTCCCTTCCGGCGTCGAGCGCCGGCGGTTCGACGGCCGCGACCGACTCGCCACCCGCGGTGACCCGGTCTACGGCGAGCCGCAGGACGACGAGGGCTGGCGCGCGTGGGACGCCGGGCGGTCGAAGCTCGGCGCGATGCTCGAACTCGGGATGGATCTCGGCATCGACGGCGACGACGGCGTGCTCTATCTCGGCGCGGCCTCGGGTACGACCGTCTCGCACGTCGCGGACTTCGCCGGCCCGACGTATGCCGTCGAGTTCGCCCCGCGCCCGACGCGTGACCTCGTCGGTGTCGCCGAGTCGCGGCCGAACCTCTTCCCGCTGCTGAAAGACGCCCGCGAGCCCGAGACGTACGCGCACGTCGTCGAATCCGACCTGGACTGTCTGATCCAGGACGTCGCGACCCGCGGGCAGGCGACGGTGGCGCTGCGGAACCGGGAGTTCCTCGCGCCGGACGGCCGGCTGCTCGCGGCGTTCAAAGCGCGGAGCGAGGACGTCCTCAGCGACCCCGCGGAGGTCTTCGACGACGTACTCGACGACCTTCGAGCAGGCTACGAGATCCTCGAAACCCAGCGGCTGGATCGCTTCCACGACGATCACCTCGCGGTCGTCGCCGAGCCGCGACCGGAGGGGTCCGAGTGAGCGCGTCGAGGACCGCGTCGGTTCCGGGGGTGGCGCCATCGACCTCCGGCCGACGGTCGGACCCGGCGCGGATGGGCGAATCGTTCGCCGCAGCCCGCGACATATTTAATCGGCCGCCGCAAACCACGTGCCGATGGAGCTAGGGTCGGCGGACGCCTTCGACCGGATGGGCACGCTCGGCGTCGAAGAGGAGTTCTACATCGTCGACGAGCGGGGCTACCCGGCGTCGGGCATCTCGGATCTCGTCTACGATCATCCCCCCGGAGGAATCCTCGAGGACCGAATCGACCACGAGCTGTTCCAGTTCACGATCGAGACGCAGACGCCGCTCATCGAGGACGTCGACGCGGTCGAGGAGACGGTCCGGACGGTTCGCGAGGCTCTCGTCGATCACGCCGCCGAACACGGCTATCGGATCGCGGCCGCCGGACTCCACCCGGCGGCGAAGTGGCGCGAACTCGACCACGCCACGAAGCCGCGGTACAAGTCTCAGCTGGACCGCATCCAGTATCCCCAGCACCGCAACACGACCGCCGGTCTCCACGTCCACGTCGGCGTCGACGACGCCGACAAGGCGACGTGGATCGCCAACGAGCTCCGCTGGTACCTCCCGCCGGTGCTCGCACTTTCTGTCAACTCACCGTTCTGGAACGGCTTCGACACCGGATTAGCATCCGCCCGTGCGAAGATCTTCGAGGCACTCCCGAACACGGGAATGCCGACGTACTTCGAGGACTTCGAGACCTACCAGCAGTTCGAGCGCAAAATGGTCGAACTCGGGTCGATCGAGGACCGCGGGGAACTCTGGTACGACGTGCGACCGCACACGGGGCACGGGACCGTCGAAGTCCGCACGCCCGACGCCCAGACCGACCCGGCGGCGACCGTCGCGTTCGTCGAGTACGTGCACGCGCTCGTCGAAGACCTCGCCGCCCGCTACGAGGACGGCGAGTCGGGGACGGACATCCGCCGAGAGATCCTCGACGCCAACAAGTGGCACGCGATCCGCTACGGCTACGACGCGTCGTTCATCACGCGCGACGTCGAAGACACGATCACGCTCGGCGAGTTCGTCGCTGCCGAATCCGACCGTCTCGGTATCGACAGCCTCCGGACGCGCTTCGAGATGGAGAGCGGCGCGGCGTGGCAGCGTCGGATTCACGAGGAAGAAGGACTCGACGCACTCTGTGAAGCGCTCTGTCTCGACTGATCCCAAGAAAGGCTTTTGTCTCGCGAGTTTTGACCTTTCGACTAGAACACGATGTCCCCTGACGAGCCGACAGACGAGACCGAGAGCGATGGAACCGACCGACAGACTGACGCAGATGCGGCAGACGGGAGCGAAGACGACGGTATCGACATCGAAGTCGGCGAGGACACCTACCACGGATCCAGCGACGCGGCGGCCGACGAGGTGGAGACGGACGTCGACGTCGGTGCGGACGGCGAGAGTACGCGCGCACGCCTCGAAGCGGAGGCCGACCGCGCCGTCTCGGAGTTCGACGAGGGCATCGTCGACCTCCTCGCGTGGCTCCTCGACACGGAGACCCGCGCGCGGATCTACGTCTATCTCCGGAAGAACCCCCACTCGACGAGCGAGGAGGTCGCTGACGGGACCGGGCTCTACCCGAGCACCGTCCGCGAGGCGCTCGCCGAACTCCACGACGAGGAGACCGTCACCCGTCGCAAGCGCGAGAGCGCCGGCGCGGGCAACAACCCCTACGAGTACACCGCGATCGCGCCGAGCGAACTGGTCCGCGGCGTCGCCGAGCAGGTGCAGTCGGAACTGAACACGGTGTTCAACCTCGACCGCCGACTCGGTGGCGACGCGGACGACGAGGGCGAGACGAGCGTCGGGCCGGTCACGATCACTGTCGGCGAGGATGGCGACGACGCGGAGCACGACGAGGCTCACGACGCCAGTGACGAGGGCGACGGCGACGAGGATGAAGGCGGCGAAGACGACAGTGAACAGGCCTAGCACGCCGGTCGACGGCCACCGCTTCCGCGCCATTTTTAACGTTCCCCGGGAGACGTATCGTCAATGACCGGGCCTTGGACGGAGTGGGACCACGTGCTGAAAGTGGACCCGGACAAAGATCTCGTCGACGGCGAGACGTTCGAAGACGTCTGTGAGACTGGAACCGACGCGATCGAAATCGGGGGAACGCTCGACATCACGACCGACAAGATGCAGCGCGTCGTCGACGCGTGTTCGCGCTACGACGTGCCGCTGTACCAGGAGCCGTCGAACCCCGGGGTCGTCATCGAATCGGAGGACCTCGACGGCTACCTCGTCCCGACGGTGTTCAACGCCGAGTCCTCGTTTTGGGTGACCGGCGCTCACAAAGAGTGGGTCCGCATCGACGGCCCCCTCGACTGGGACCGGACGACGACGGAAGCCTACGTCGTGTTGAACCCCGACGCGTCCGTCGCCGAAGTGACCGAGGCCGACACCGACCAGACCGCCGAGGACGTCGCCTCGTTCGCGGCCGTCGCCGAGAAGATGTTCGGCCAGGAAATCATCTACATCGAGTACTCGGGTACTTTCGGCGATCCGAAGAAAGTCGCCGCCGCGCGCGACGCGCTCGAAGAGTCGACGCTGTTCTACGGCGGCGGGATCCACGACTACGACACCGCCTACGAGATGGGCCAGAACGCCGATACGATCGTCGTCGGCGACCTCCTCCACGACGAAGGTGTCGACGCCGTACGGGAAACCGTCGAAGGCGTCAAGGACGCCCACGCCGAAGCCGTCGTCGAGTAGCACTCTCTCGGCTTCGGTCTGTCTTGCCCGCTCTTCTCGACTCTCCAGAGAACTGTTCTCGTCTCCGTCCCCGTCTGCGCCTCCGTTTTTCCGCCCGCCCTCGCGCGTACCCCGAACGGCGAACCCTCCCGGCCGTGCTCGCTGCGCCCGTGCGGAGACGACACACTTCGGGTCCGAACCGACCGTTTTTAAGACCGGGCGGTCGGTAACACGGAGTATGCAAGGCAGAACCTTCACGGCCGACGCCGAGCCTGGCGACGAGGTCACTGTCGCTGGCTGGGTCCACGAGGTCCGTGACCTCGGCGGGATCGCCTTCCTGATCCTCCGAGACAAGTCTGGGAAGATTCAGATCAAGCTCGAAGAGGACTCGATGGACGAAGCGCTCGTCGAGACCGGACTCGACGTCTCGCGGGAGAGCGTCATCACCGTCACCGGCTCGGTGAAAGAGGAGCCGCGCGCGCCGACCGACGTCGAGATCATCCCCGAGAGCATCGAGGTGCTCGCGGAGTCCGACACCGAACTGCCGCTCGATCCCTCCGGGAAGGTCGACGCCGAACTCTCGACGCGGCTCGACAACCGGACGCTCGACCTCCGCAAGGAGGAAGTGAAGGCGATCTTCGAGATTCGCGCTGAGATCCTCCGCTCCGTCCGCGACGCCTTCCGCGACATCGGCTGCACGGAGATCAACACGCCGAAGATCGTCGCCACCGGGACCGAAGGCGGCACCGAGCTGTTCCCGATCACCTACTTCGGCGAGGAGGCCTTCATGAACCAGTCGCCGCAGCTGTTCAAGCAGCTGATGGTCGGCTCCGGCCTCGAACGCGTCTTCGAGATCGGTCCGATCTTCCGCGCCGAAGAGCACAACACGCCGCGGCACCTCAACGAGGCGACGTCGATCGACTTCGAGTCGGCGTTCGTCGACCACACGGAGGCGATGGACGCCTGCGAACACGTCGTCAAGAGCGCCTACGAGGGCGTCGCGGAGAACTGCGGGCGCCAGCTCGAACTGCTCGGTCTCGACGAGGAGTTCGAGGTGCCCGAGGGCGACTTCCCGCGGCTCACCTACGAGGAGGCCATCGAGCGGATCAACGCGACGGGCGAACTCGACGAACAGCTCGTCTGGGGCGACGACCTCCCGACCGAGGGCGAGCGCGCGCTCGGCGAGGACGTCGGCGAGCACTACTTCATCACCGACTGGCCCAGCGAGATCAAGCCGTTCTACATCAAGGACCACGACGACGACGAGCAGCTCTCGACGGGGTTCGATATGATGCACCCGCGGATGGAGCTCGTCTCCGGCGGGCAGCGTGAACACCGCTACGATCACCTCGTCGCCGGCTTCGAGCAGCAGGGTCTCGACCCCGACCAGTTCGAGTACTACACGAAGATGTTCAAATACGGGATGCCGCCGCACGCCGGCTGGGGTCTCGGCGGCGAGCGCCTCGTGATGACGATGCTCGGACTGGACAACATCCGGGAAGCCGTGCTGTTCCCGCGAGACAGGCAGCGCCTGAGCCCGTAGGGCGAAGGCGTCGCTGTCGAGTGGGTGCCAGAAAAGCGAGCGAAGTGAGCTTTTCGCTGTTCCCGCGAGATCGCCAGCGTCTGAGTCCGTAGGGGACGGCGTCGCTGTCGTCGTAAGCGACGGCGCGACCGCTATCTGTCGCCGTCGCCAGCGATCTTCGGGTCTTCTTCACCTTCTGGGATCTCTCGCTCAGACAGCGACAGCCCCACAGTGGCATCTGTTATTGCTTCCGATGCGACCGCAAGCCCGCCGAAACCGCGCCCGATTTAACGGCGCGTGCGCAACCGACGCACGATGACCGACGAGGCGACGGCGTTCGTTCCTGGGCACGTCACGGGGTTCTTCAGCGCGCACCCGGACGAGGACCCGTTGGTTGCGGGGTCGCGCGGTGCGGGCATCACCCTGTCGCACGGCGTCGAGGTGCGGATCGACCGCGACGCGGGAGCCTCGAACGTGACGCTCAACGGTGAGACGACCGCCGTCGACGCTGTTGACGCCGTGTTGGACGCGCTCGATGCGACCGACGCGGCCGTGACTGCCGAGACGCCGCTGCCGCTCGGAGCCGGGTTCGGCGTCTCCGGCGCGATGGCGCTCGGAACCGCGTACGCGGTCAACGCGGCGTACGACTGCCGCCGGACCGAAAACGACCTCGTCGCCGTCGCCCACCGCGCGGAAGTCGAGGCGGGGACGGGTCTCGGCGACGTGGTCGCACAGGCCCGCGGTGGGCTCCCGATCCGGCTCGAACCGGGCGCGCCCGAACACGGCCGGCTCGACGGCGTCCCGGCCAGCCCGTGCGTCGAGTACCTCTCGTTCGGCTCGGTTTCCACAGAGGAAGTCCTCTCGGGTGACACCCGCGCGCTGACGGCTGCGGGAGAGCGTGCGCTCGCAGACCTCCGCGAGCGGCCTACGCCTGACCGTCTCGTCTCCCTATCCCGCCGCTTCGCTCGCGAGGCCGACCTTCTGACCGACCACGTCGCCGACGCTATCGCGGCCGTTCGCGCCGCCGGCGGCGACGCCGCGATGGCGATGCTGGGTGACACCGTATTCGCGTTCGGAGAGGACCTCTCGGCGGCGGGCTACGACCCCGAGGTCTGTTCCGTCCACGCCGCGGGGGCGACGCTTCGCGCACAGAGCGCACGCGACGTCTGAGCGAAGCCGACGCCTGACGTTGCTTCCGACGCTCTGCGGGCGGCGCGTGACGGCTGCTGTGGCTGCTCGCCGAATCGGCTCGCTTTTTGTTTGCCCCGTAAATATCGGGATATGAGCGAGATCGACGTCCCGGAGAGCCACCCCCGATACGAGTCGCTGCTCACGCGACACCGCATCGAAGCGGGCGTAGAGAAGGGGATCACGAGCAAGCAGGGCCTCATCGCCGAGGGCCGCGGCGAGGCGTTCGACTACTTGCTCGGTGAGGAGACGACGCCGTCGGCCGATCGGGCCGAGCGCGCCGCCGCGGCGTTGCTGCTTCTCGCGGATCATCCGGTCCTCTCGGTCAACGGTAACGCCGCCGCGCTCGTCCCCGGCGAGATGGTCGAACTGGCGTCGGTGGTCGAGGCCGACATCGAGGTCAATCTGTTCAACCGGACGGACGAGCGGATGCAGGCCATCGTCGAACACCTCCGCGAGCACGACGCGGCCGAGGCGGGCGTCGAAATCAAGGGGCTCACCGCCGACGCCCGGATTCCCGGGCTCGATCACGAGCGCGCGAAGGTCGACGCCGACGGCATCGGAGCGGCCGACGTCGTGCTCGTGCCGCTCGAAGACGGCGACCGGGCCGAAGCACTCGCCGAGATGGGAAAACGCGAGATCGTGATCGACCTGAATCCGCTGTCGCGCTCGGCCCAGACCGCGGCGGTGCCGATCATCGACAACATCCTCCGCGCGGTACCGAACATCACCGAGCACGCGCGGACGCTACAGAATGCGTCCCAGGACGAACTGGAGACGGTCCTCCGCGAGTTCGACCGCGAGCGCGCGCTCGCGACCGCCGAGGACGCGATTCGTTCTGGCACGCTGGAGTAATCGAAAGCACGCAGACCGCCTCGACCCGCTATTGCTCCCGCAACTCGGCCTCGGTAAGCGCGTCGTTGAGGTCGTCGCGGACGAACTCGCCCGTCTCTCTGTCCATCGCGGTCGTCACGATACGGTTCTCTTGGACGCTGGACCCGTCCCGGAGTAGAAGTCGGACGTTGCCGTTGTCGTCGGCGCGCGTAACTTTGGCTCTGAGTCCCGTTCGGGATCCGGTCCCGCCGGCGTCGATCGGGCCGGGCACGATCTTCTTCACATGCGGGTGGTTGGCGACGACGCCGATCGCCTTGCGACCGCGTCGCCCGCCGATGAGCGTCGAGTGCGATCCGCCGAGTTTCTCCCGCGGCGGCGTCTCGACGACTTCCAGCGACCGCTCGCCGCGGCGGTCGAGGACGCGCTCGACTGGGTCGTCGGCTGCGACGCGGTAGAACTCGTGGTGCAACTGCGCGCGGGCCTCCCGCAGCACGTCGCGGTCGCCCGCCGCGAAGACGGTCTCGGGGCGCTTCCGGCGGATCTCGTCGGCGACGCGCCCCGCGAAGTTCCGGAGTTCGACGACCTCGGCTTCGGGGTCGTCTTCGGGGACCGTCGTCAGCGTCGTCCGGCCGACGGTCTCCTCGCCGTCGAGCATCGTCAGTTCCGCGCGGTCGCGCTCGAACGCGACGACGACGGCGTCGCAGTTGGCCGTGTTGCAGACCAGACAGTAGTCCCCGGGGCGTTCGAGGGGCGTCCCGCACCGCCGGCAGTCCATAGCGGTGGAAGACGGCGGAAAAATAAAAGCGCGGCTATCCAGACACCGACTTCAGTACGTTCACCCCGGCCGAAAATGACGCCGCTGCGGGCGCACATCCCCGATCCGCGTTCACAACTCCGTCGGGCTCGTCTTCAGATACTCCCGGAGAAGCACCGTCGCGTACGATCCCGACGGCAGCGAGAACGACAGGTCGTAGGCGTCCTCGCTGTCCCCGACGTCGGTGTCGACGTCGACGCACGTCCGAAGGAGGACCGTTCGGCGCGTCCCCGTCGAGTGGAACTCGCCGGGCAGATCGAAGTCGGACGGTTCGAGGTCCAAGTCGTCGAGGACTGCGCGCTCGACGTCGCCGGGTTCGCCCTCTGCAAGGTCGGTTTCGGTGCCGACGAGCGGCGCCGTCACGAACGCCCGGCCACGCTCGCAGTGGCGGCGCATCACGTCCACGCGTCGCTCGGTCGCCGTCTGCGTCCGGTCCGTGTCCGGCCGATAGAGCCCCTCGGGCGCGTCGGTGTCGGCGAAGCAGACGACGTCACCCGCGACCGGCTCCGAGAGGGGGAGGCCACGCGAGAGCCGCTCGCTGACGATCCGGTTGAACGCGTACGACTGCGCGGCGTTGACGAACAGGCGCTGGAGGTTCTGCGGGACGGCTTCGAGCGCGTGTCGCCAGTCTTCCTCGGTCTCGTCGCCGTCCTCGTGCAGTCGGTGCAGCATCGAACGCTCGAAGCGGAGCGCGCCGGGCATTCGATCGAGCGCCGCCTGCCAATCGGGATCGGCCGTCGCGGCCTGCTCGTCGACGAACGCCCGCGCGGCCTGCGTCGCCTCCGGTTCCGCGTCGAACGGATTGCCGACGTACGTCAGGACGGCCTCGCGCCACTCGCCGCGGGCGACGCACAGGCCGACCTCGTGGGTCACGGGCCGGCGGCTGCCGAAGCGCTGGTGGCCGAAGTAGTTCGGGACTGCGACGTCGACGCAGCCGCCGGCCTCGGTGACGCCGTTGGCGACGCTGCCCTGACGCTCGTTTGCCGCCTCCTGAAGCCGCGCGTGCAGTTCGGCGGTGATCTCCTCGACGGGCGTGACGTCGGCGTCGCGAACGCGGATCTCGAAGGCGTTGCCCGCGAGATCGCCGAAGTGGAGCGTTCGACCGATTCGGCCGAGCACCTCGACGTCCGCGTCGTCGATCTCGGGCAGGTCGTCGGGATCGACGTCTGAAAGCGTGAACAACTGCGTCGTGACCGCGTGTTTGTCCTTCGTGCCCGCCCACGAGACCCGCTCGCGGCTGATTCCGAGCGCGTTCGAGAGCCGGTGGGCGAAGTCGTTCGTGTCCCACTGCCGGAGCTCCGCGCGGACGAGCAGGTGCGGATAGTCACCCGCGTCGGCCGCGAGTGGTTCGGGCTCCATCGTCTCAAGTTCGCGGACGCGGAAGTCCTCGGGCGTCGTTCGCAGGCGGCCGCCGGTCCCGTCGGCGTCGCTGACGTAGTACTCGATGCCGACGCGCCGTTCGAGCGGGTGTGCCTCGCGCATCTGGTCGTCACCGGGTTCCCGCTCTGGGGGTAAGGCCGCTCCGGTTCGGCCTCCGACTTACTCGCGCGCGGCGTCGCCCCGTCGGGCGGGGTCGTCCCACATTCCGGTGATCTCGAAGCGCGCACCGCCGGAGTCGGCCTCGCGGACGTCGACGTCCCATCCGTGGGAGTCGGCCACAGCCGAGACGATATTCAGGCCGAAGCCCGTTCCGCGGTCGGCGGTGGTGTACCCGTAATCGAAGACGCGCTCTCGGTCGTCCGCGACGATACCTGGGCCGTCGTCGGCGACGACGATTCCGCGCCCCCTCGGCGTGGTCGACACCGTCACGGTAACGCCGCTGTCGCCGGTCGCGTGCCGGACGGCGTTCTCGAAGAGGTTCTCGAAGAGTCTGCCGATCCGACTCTCGTCGGCCGTCACGGTTCCGAGACCGTCTTCGACGACGAGTGTCGGTGCGCCCCGGGCGTTCCCGTGCGCGCTGCGGCCGTCTCTCCCACCGACGACGGCTTCCCAGGCGCCGTCGACGACCTGATTCAGATCGACCTGGACGGGATTTTCGATGCGGTCGCCGTGGCTGACGAGCGTTCGCACGTCGTCGACGATGTCGGCCATCCGGCCGTGGACGCGTTCGAGACGGTCTAAAAACTCCTCGCCGCCGCGGACCTCGCCGCGGAGAATCCCCACCTGCGCCTGCGCCGCGTTCAGCGGGTTCCGGAGGTCGTGTGTCAGGATCTCGGCGAAGCGTTCGAGCTCGCGCTCGCGCTCGGTCTGTTCGGTCACGTCGCGAACGACGCTCACGAAGCACTCCCGTTCGCCGACGGTCGTCGGCGAGACGGTCGACTCCGCCCAGAACGTCGTTCCGTCGTGCCGCTCGACCTCCCAGCGATACGTCCCCGATCCTGTCTCGCGGGCCGTTCGCTCGGCGCCCGTCCGCGCGTCCTGCGCCTGTGCTGGGGACACGGCGCACTCGTCGATCCCGAGTTCGCGGAAGGCTGCCGGCGTGTAGCCGAACAACTCCTCGACGGTGCCGTTGACAGCGACGACCTCGCCGCTTCCCGCGTCGCGAGCGATCACGGCGTCTCCGAGATCGTCGACGACCTCCAAGAGTAAGCTATCGGCGCTCGGACCCGCGAACTCGCTCATCTTCTGAATCTCCGCACGGATCTGTGGTAAGTCGTTTGGCCGTTCGACCTCGTCGATGAGCGTTCGGCCCGTCTCGATCAGTACAGCGAGAGGTCGCCGGTGACTCGGTCGACGTCCTCGTCGCGGGCGGGGCCGACGGCCAGACAGGTCACCGTCCCGGGATCTAACTGGGTGTGCCCGGCGTCTCTGACGACGGCGTGCGGGAGGCCCAGGCGTTCGGCCTCGTCGGCGAGGCGGAACAGTTCCGATTCGCCGTCGGCTTTGAGAACGACTTTCTTCTGGCCTTCTCCCTTCCACCGCTTTCTGGTCCGCTCGTCGGTGTCTTCGTAGGCCGACAGCGAGGCGTGGGCGACCTGCGCCGCGAGCTTGCCGCGGCCCATTCCGAGATCCGTCCGGGCGACGATGGCTTGCTTCATACGCGAGGGTGACGCGCCACGTGGTATATGTCCTCGCTTTGTCCGCGTGCCAACCCGCCCCCTCCGCCTCACCGGCTCCGCGGGAAGGATGACTTTACGTCCCTCGCTCACGCTCGTTCTGACGATGATACTCTCGGACGACGACATCCTGGCTCGCTTGGAAACTGGAGATCTAGTCGTCGACCCCATCGACGACCTCGATATGCAGGTTCAGCCGGCGAGCCTGGATCTGCGGCTCGGCGAGGAGTTCCTGGAGTTCCAGCGGACCAACATCTCGTGCATCCACCCGAACCGCGAGGCCGAAGTGTCCGAGTACGTGACCGAGACGCGGGTCCCGGAGGGAGAGGAGTTCATCCTCCATCCCGGCGATTTCGTCCTCGGGACGACCAAAGAGCGCGTCGAGATCCCGCCGGACCTCCTCGCGACGGTCGAGGGCCGATCCTCGCTCGGCCGACTCGCCATCGTGATTCACGCCACGGCCGGGATCGTCGACCCGGGCTACGAGGGACAGATCACGCTCGAACTCTCGAATCTCGGGACTGCGCCAGTCGCGCTCACGCCGGGGATGCGCGTCTCTCAGCTCGTGTTTACGGAACTCACCCAGCCCGCGGCCCGCCCCTACGGCGCCGAACGCGGCTCGAAGTACCAGGGACAGGAGGGGCCGCAGGCCTCCCGTATCGGGGACGACCCCGAGTTCACCGGAGACCGAGAATGAGATTCATCGAGGAGGTCGTCGTCGAGGAGTTCCTCCCGACGCTCCGCTCGATGCTCGCCGAGGAACTCCGCGACCGCGGCCTGACCCAACACGAGGTCGCCGAGGCGCTCGGGATCAGCCAGTCGGCCGTCTCGAAGTACGCCCACGGCGAGATCAGCCGCCGAGAAGAAGTACTCGAAGACGACCGCGTCGTCGACCTCGTCGAACGCGTCGCCGACGGGCTCGCGACGGGCGATATGAGCCGGGTGCAGGCCCTCGTCGAGGCCGAAGTGCTCGTCCGCCAGTTGGAAGAGGGCGACCTGCTCGCCCGCCTGCACGAGGAGGCGATGCCGGAACTGGCCGACTACGACGGCTACGTGCGGATCCACGACCCCGAGAGCGGCCTCCGAACGAGCGAGCAGGTGCGGTCGTCCGTCCGGCAGGCGCTCCGCCGGCTCACCAACGTGAGCGGCTTCGCGGGGCTCATCCCGAACGTCGGATCGAATCTCGTCGAGTGTCTCCCCGAGGCGTCGACCGTCGACGACGTCGCGGGCGTCCCCGGCCGCATTTTCGACGTGAAAGGTCGCGCGACGGTCCCGAGCGATCCCGAGTTCGGCGTCAGCGAGCACGTCGCATCGGTGCTCCTGTCGGCGCGTGCAGCCGGCTGTGACGTCCGCGCGGCGATCAACGTCCGCTACGATTCCCAACTCGTCGCCGACCTCGACGCCGCGGGCTACGACACGGTCGAGTTCGACCCCGACGCGCCGACCGACCCGATCCGGGAGTCGATCGAAGAACGCGGCCACGAGACGCTCTCGGAGACGTTCGTCTGCTATCAGACCGGCGGCTACGGCATCGAGCCGATCACCTACGTGCTCGGTCCCGACGCCGACGCGGTCGTCACAGCGGTCAAGACGCTTCTCCGCCCCGAAAAGTAGCCGGTCCGGTTCGAAATCGGGATCTGATCACGACATTCTCACGGGAACTCTCTGCCGCACACGGGGAGCACGAGGGCCGAACGACTTACCCGAGTACGGCCCTTCGTCCCGGCATAATGAACGAAGCTTCGATTCTGACACGTGCCACAGCAGCGCGCAGAGGTGGCCGCCGATGAATATGCTCGTCGACGGCGAGTGGCGGACCGACGCCTACCAGGCCACGAACGAGGAAGGAGAGTTCGACCGACAGGAGACGACGTTCCGCGACTGGATCCAGGACGATCCGGACGCGGAATACCCCGCCGAGTCGGGTCGGTATCACGTCTACATCTCCCGTGCCTGTCCGTGGGCCCACCGCGTGGCGATGGTCCGCCGCCTGCTCGGGCTGGAAGACGACGTCTCGCTGTCGATCGTCGAGCCCGTCCGTTACGAGGACGGCTGGGAGTTCTCCGAGGAGTACCCCGACCCGGTCTACGGCGAGGACTACCTCCGCGACATCTACACGCGTGCGGATCCCGACTACACCGGCCGCGTGACCGTTCCCGTCCTCTGGGACCGCGAGCGCGAGACCATCGTCAACAACGAGTCCCGTGAGATTATGCGGATGCTCGATACCGAGTTGGACGGCGCGAACGGCGTCGACCTCTGGCCCGAGGGCTACCGCGACGCGGTGGATCAGGCCATCGACGAGATCTACGACCCGATCAACAACGGCGTCTACCGCGCCGGGTTCGCCGACACGCAGGCGGCGCACGAGGCGGCGATCAAGGACCTCTTCGACGCGCTCGACCGCTGGGAGGCCGTCCTCGACGAGCAGCGCTTCCTCGCCGGCGACGTGTTCACCGAAGCCGACATCGCGATGTTCGCGACGCTGATCCGGTTCGATCACGTCTATCACACCCACTTCAAGTGCAACCGCCGGGCGATCCACGAGTATCCGAATCTCTGGAACTACACGAAGGAGATCTACCAGTTCCCGGGCGTCGCCGAGACGGTGAATCTCGATCACATCACGCGGCATTACTATATGAGCCACGACGACGTGAACCCGAAGCGACTCGTCCCGTCCGGCCCCGACATCGACTTCTCGGAGCCGCACGACCGCGATCGGCTGCCCGCCGACCTCCCGTCTGAACTCCGGACAGACGCCGCCGTCGCCGACGACTGATAGGGACTATCGTACGTCTCCATAGACTTCTCGCCGGAAGATACGGCGAGAATCTCCGAACAGTTACGATAATCCCTCTGAGCACGGTTTCGCTGCGGCTAAACGACTGACCGCCCCCCACCGCGGCACTCGCCCGGATCAACGCGTCGCCTTCTTGTCCGACCCCTCCCTCTCCCCGCGTATGACTGACAGCGACGACGCGACCGCAGGGACGCCAGCGGAGACCCGACGCCAGACGCCGGGCGGCGGCGTCCGCCCGTCCGCGACCGACATCGAACCCGCGGTCCCCGCGGAGTTCGGCCTGGTGCAGGCGTGGTGGGGCGACGGCAAGGGCAAGACGACGGCGTCGCTCGGGATGGCCTTCCGGGCGGCCGGCCACGGCTACCGCGTCCACCTCCTCCAGTTCCTGAAGGGCGGCGCCGACTCGGTCGAAGGCGTCCGCGGCGAGTACAACGCCATCGCGGCCGTCCCCGGTATCTCCTACGAGAACACGGGTCACTACGGCTGGCACGGCCTGCTCGACGGCTCCGACGACGACGAGCACCACGCGAAGGCCCGCGGCGCGCTCGAACGGACACAGGAAATCATCGACGGCGCGGCCGACGCGGACCTGACGGCCCCGCTCGATCTCGACGACGACCCCACGGACGGCGTTCACCTGCTCGTCCTCGACGAGATCCTCTACGCCGTCGAGCAGGACCTCCTCGAGGAGGCCGACGTCCTCGATCTGGTCGACGAGAAACCCGACAACCTCGAACTCGTCCTCACCGGGAGCCACTCGGAGCCGACCTACCTGCTCGACGCCGCTGACCTCGTGACGGAAGTGCGAAAGGTGAAACACCCCTTCGACGCGGGCGTTCGCGCCCGGAAAGGCACCGAGTACTGATGGTCGACGACGTCGGAGCGGGCGGCGACGGCAGTGATGCCACCGAGACGATCCTCGTCGCGGGGACAGCCAGCCACGTCGGCAAGAGCACCGTCGCAGCCGGGCTCTGTCGCCGTCTCGCGGACGCCGGCGTCGACGTCGCACCGTTCAAAGCGCAGAATATGAGCAACGAGGCGCGGGCAGTCGTCCGCCCGCCCGCGGTGCGGACTCGTGAGGACGGCAGTCCCGGTCCCCACTCTGATTCTAGCCCTGCCACCCGCCCCGCCCCCACCTCCGCCACCCGCTCTGACCCCACCTCCGCAACCCCCTCTGATTCCACTCCCGCCACCGAGACCGATCACATCCCGGCGTTCGGAGAGATCGGCGTCTCCCAGTACGTCCAGGCCCGCGCGGCCGGCGTCCGGCCGACGACCGACCACAACCCCGTCCTCCTGAAGCCGCGCGGTGAAGGCGAATCCCAACTCGTCGTCGACGGGGTCGCAGTCGGTCACTACGCCGCGGGCGACTACTACGCCGAGCACTGGGACGACGCCCGGCGCGCGGCCGAAGCGGCGCACGCGCGCCTCGCCGCCGCGCACGACGTCGTCGTCGCCGAGGGCGCGGGATCGATCGCGGAGGTGAACTTCCACGATCGGGACCTGGCGAACGTCGAGACGGCGCGCTTCGCCGACGCCAATATTCTGCTCGTCGCCGACATCGAGCGCGGCGGCGTGTTCGCGTCCATTCTGGGAACGCTCGAACTATTGCCCGACGACGTGCGCGACCGCGTCGTCGGCGTCGCGATCACGAAGTTCCGCGGCGACCGCTCGCTGCTCGACCCCGGTATCGCGGAGATCGAGGAACGCACCGGCGTGCCCGTTCTCGCCGTCCTGCCGTACGACGACCCTGGCCTTCCAGACGAAGACAGCGTCTCGCTCCCGGCCGTCGGCGAGCGGTCGGTCCGCGGCGACGACGACGGCGTGTCCGAAGAGCAGAGCGTCACCGTCGCCGTCCCGCGACTTCCACGGGCATCGAACACGGCCGATGTCGACCCCCTCGCGGCCGTTCCGGGCGTCCGCGTCGCGTTCGTTCCCCTCGACACACCGCTCGCGGACGCCGACGCGGTCCTCCTGACCGGGACGAAGAACACGGCCGACGACCTCCGGACGCTCCGCGAGGCCGGCTTCCACGAGCGCCTGCGGGACTTCGAGGGTCCCGTCGTCGGCCTCTGCGGCGGCTACCAACTCCTCGGAGAACGTCTCGTCGACGCCGACGTGGAGAGCGCCGGCGACGCGGGGGACGCGGAAATACCCGGAATCGGACTGCTGCCGGTGGAGACGACCTTCTCTCGCCGAAAACGTGTCGCCCCCGTCTCGTGGATACTGGACGGAACGGGACCGCTCGCCGGCGCGTCAGGCGTCGTCGATGGCTACGAGATCCACGCCGGCGAGACGCGGGCGGCCGATTCGCACGCGACCCCGACCGAGACGCCGTTCTCGACAGCGGACCGCGAGCCGGTGACGCTCGGGGCGGCGTCGGGCAACGCGCTCGGGACGTTCCTCCACGGCCTCTTCGAGAACGGGACTGCCCGCGAGGCGTTCGTCGACGCGGTCTTCGAGCACGCGGGGACGTCGCGACCGGCGGGCGGCGCGCGAACCGACACTGCCGGCACCGGGGCGGCCGACGCAACCGCCTACGAGCGCGCCGCCGACCTCGTCGACCCGCTCCCGCTGGACGTCCTTGTCCACGATGTAGTGCCGTCCACCTGAGCGCCGTCACGGAATCACAGTCGAGAATCGGACTCGAAGACTTTTCAGCGGGTATCCCGAGATCCAGGTATGGTCGAGGCGTTCGCCGTCGCCAGCGGGAAAGGCGGCACCGGAAAGACGACGAGCACGCTGGCGCTCGGGATGGCGCTCGCCGAGCGGTACGACGTCACGGTCATCGACGCCGACACCGGGATGGCGAATCTCCTCTTTCACGCGGGACTCGACGACGCCGACGTGACGCTGCACGACCTCCTGGTCTCCGATCGCGACGTCGCGGTCGAGGACGCCGTCTACGACCGGTTCGGGATGTCGGTCGTTCCCTGCGGAACGAGTCTCACGGCGTTCGAGGCCGCCGATCCGAGTCGACTTCGGGATGTCGTCGCCGAACTCGCCGCCGACACCGACGTCCTCCTGCTCGACTCGCCCGCGGCACTCGGATCAAAGAGCGCCGTGTTGCCGGTGGTTCTCGCCGATCGCGTCGTCGTCGTCCTCCAGCCGACGGTGCCCTCGCTCTCCGACGGGCTGAAAGTGCAGGAGTACGCCCGCTCGTACGGCACCGAGACGGCGGGCGTGCTGTTCAACCGTGTTCGCCCCGACGAGGACGTCGAGACGATCGCCGACCAGGCCGCGCGCTACTTCGGGGGAACGGCGCTGGCGAGCGTCCCCGAGAGCGACGCGGTGCGGGCCGCGCGGCGGGCCGGCGAACCGCTCCTCGCACACGCGCCGAGTGATCCCGCGGCCGACGCCTTCCACGAGGCCGCCGGGAATCTCGACGTCCGAGCGGGCGACGCCGCGGGCGTCGCGGACCGCTTCCGGAGCGCCGTCGTCCCGGACCGCCCCTGACGATGGTTGCCGACGGCCACATTCCCGAGGGCGAACTCTGCCGCTCGCGGACCGACGCCGACATCGGTGAAACGCTCGCGGGCGTGCTCGACCGCGAACTCACCGGCTACGTCGTCTTCGAGCCACAGGGATCGATCCTCTTTGGGAACGACGAGCGGGCGGTCCTCACGTTCGAGGCAGGTGTGCCCGTGCTGGCGTATCACTCCGCGAGCGACGCCGGCGGTCACGACGCGCTCGACGCGCTGACTGGCGACCTGTTCCACGCTGAAGTGTACGAGCTCGCGGCCGACGCGCTGACGGCAGCCCACCAGGTCGAGGAACTCCGAGTCAGTCCCACTGCACCGGCCGACGTCCTCGCGGACGACGGTGCGCTTGTCGACCGAACGCGCGACGTCGCGCCCGAGGACCGGCTGGCCGACGCAGCGGGCACAAGTGCGGTCGAGGCGTTTCTCGCCGATGCCGACCGCATCGACGCGATTCGCGACGAGGCCCGCGCAGAGGCGCAAGCGCGGGCCGCCGAATGGGGCCTAGCGGACCAACTCGACGACGAGGAGCAGTCGGACACTCTGGGATGACGGGGCGACAGCTGCCGTGCACTGGCAAACGCGACTATATATACCAACGGGAGTCTTAGTGGTCGTGTGAGCGTCTTCTCGCTGTTGCGCGCGCGGACGGCGTCGGACTTCGCCGACTGGTTTCGACCCGGCGGAGAGTATCTCCTGCGTGTCGCCGACGGAATGGGGTTTCACACTGGCGACCTCGCGGGCTTCATCGACGAGGCGGAGACGGCGATGCGGGCGAACCGAACCGGCCCGGACGTCGCGCCCGCGGTCAATCGCCTGATCGCCGCGGACCTCTACGCCGACGCCGCGTTCGGGCTCCCCTTCTTGGAGTGGACGCCCGTGTGGTACGAACTCTCGCTGACTGCGCCGACGGCCTACGCCGACTGGCGACTCAGGCGGGTCGCCGACCAGTACGCCGCGACGATCGATCACCTCTCGCTGCCGCGGTTCAGCCGCCCCGACGACATCGTCTCCCGCGGGGCTCCCGCGATCGAATCCGTCTCGGGCTTCGCCGATCGGTTCGCGTTCGCCGACGCCATCCTGCATCTGGAGTGGTTCGACTACGTCGCGACCGAGTGCGGCATCGGCGTGCCCCCGGAACTGATCGCCGAGGCGCGCGATCAGACTGTCGGCTACTACGTCGGTGACCTCGCGATGGAGGACCTCGATCCGACAGTCCGACGACTGCAGTACCTGCTCTTTACCGACGACGAGTGGGTACGTACTATCGACGAGCGATACGGCCTCGGGAGTTCGCTCTTCACGCTCTGGGAGCGGGTGTGTCGCCGCGAGCGCGAGCGGTTCAGTGGCGCTTGAGAGCAGGGTAGTTACTTGAAACCGCGGCTCGCGAGATGATAGCGCAGGACCTCTTTGGTCCCTTCGACGAACGGACCCAGTTCCACGGCGTCGATCCGATCGCGGAGGGTTTCGAGCCGTCGATACTGCACGTTCCACTCGTCGAGGAACTCCGATTCGAAATCGTGGTCGTCGATCCGGTCGATGACGCGTGCCGCCGCTTCGGCGTCCGGATCGTCGGGATCCGGGAGGTCCTCGTGGTCGACGATACCGCGTTCGAGCGCGGCGACGACGATTCCGGAACTGACGTCGCCTTCTAACACCTCCCGCTCCCAGGTGCTGACCCAGTTGCCGATCCGCGCCATTTGCTGGGCGGCGTCGACCGCCGCCCGAAGGTCTGCCGTCGCCCGGGCGAGGTCGGCCGAGGCGTGCATCAGGTCGATATCGAGGTAACTGTGCATTCCCATATTGTGCGTCTCGTACCGCCGGAGATCGTGGACTGTCGCCTGCTCTGGGCGCTCGATGACGAGGGTGCTGTACTCGATCGCCGTAACGATCTGTCTCACGTCGAACCGGAACCGCGGGGCGTACTGCTGGAACTTCGCCCCCCTTTCGAGACGTGAGACGAGCGTTTCCCACACGCGCGTCGCGAACGTGACGTACTCGTCGTCGACTGCGTCCGAGCGGGCTTCGACACCGACTACGTCCTCGCCGTCGAGGCGATTCCCCGCCCGAGCCAGACTGACGATCGCGTCGAACGTCTCGTAGTCGCGGTACTTCTCCAGGAGGTCGTCCAGGATGGTGACGAACAACACGAGCATCGTCTTGTTCGTGGCGACGCGCTCGTGGTGGGCCTCGTCGACGAAAGGCATCGTGTTCGCCGGCGCGAGATGGTGGACCCACTTCCAGATGAACTCGGGGCGGGCCGCCTCGAAGGACTGATACTCCGAAACGAGGTCCCCGAGCGCCGGCGGTAGTTCGTGATCCGCGATCGACTCGAGGAGTGCTGCGGCTCTGTCGCCGTCGATCGATGCAACCACAGTCGCGGCGGGATCTTCGATCGCTCCGATGGTTCCCGGTTCCCGTCGACCAGAATAAGTGATGCGCTTGTCGTCAACTGGAATAAATTAAGGCCTCGACGCAGTCCTTTGATTATCGTCCGAGATAACTGCCGCGAGCGTTTATATACGAACGGGGAAGAAGCGACGGTATGTATGATCGACGCGTCCCCGTGGAGGCGGGATGACTTCGGCCGCAAAACGGGACGCTAAAGTCCCTGGCGCGCCGGGTGTTCCGGCGCCAGAACCACCGGACAGCACCGATGCGTGGTACGCCCCGACAGTCCGCGCACAGTACGAGGTCACGCCCGGCGTCGTCACGACGATCCGCGACGGCTCCGACGGTGTCGGCTTCTCGTATCAGATTCGAGAGCCGGCCCTTGGAGCCGATTCCGAACGCGCGCTCGTGTCAGTGCTTGATTACTTTTCGGGCGTGGACGTCCGCCGGCCGCTCACTCGTCAGGGAACTGCCGAGCGAGCGGCTGCGGGGCTGCCGCCGAAGTACCGGCGCGTCCTCGATCGGCTTCTCGACGTCTCGCCCGCCACCCGCCGTCGCCTCGACTACTACGCGACCTGCGAACTGCGCCTGCTCGGCCCCGTGACGCCGATAGCGCTCGACGACCGCGTCGACGTCGTCGACGTCGAAGGCGAGACCGACGGCGCGCTCGTCGTCCACACCGACAACTACGCTCCCGCGGTCACGCCGTTTCGCGCGGACGCCGAGTTCGCGACGCGGGTCGCCGGCGAGCGGCTCCGCCACTACACCGTCTCCTTTGCGGGGTTCGACGTCGACGTCGTCGTCCACCGGGACCGACTCCTCGGTAGCGACCGCTTCGAGGCGAAGTACGCGGTGCTCGAACCCGACCTTCTCCCGGGTGACGAAGCACTCGTTGCCGAGTGCAAAGAGCGCATCTGGGAAGCCAACGTCGACGAAGTCGTCGAGGACCGGACCGCATTCATTCGCGACCGCGCCAGACAGTTCCTGTCGCGCCGCCTCACCGCACGCAACACCCGCGCGTGGCTCGAAGCGACGCGGTACCGCGTTCGCAACGCGCTGGCGGCATACGGATTCGGCGT
>Ga0207719_100392_pt1 | contig 27103 bp, 25 predicted proteins | sample A23P1SouthBayCA_2_FD_187279 | JGI IMG/M metagenome (GOLD analysis project Ga0207719, IMG submission 187279) | Aerobic enrichment media microbial communities from Eden Landing Ponds, California, USA - A23 P3 (3) (SPAdes) | ecosystem: Environmental > Aquatic > Marine > Unclassified | place... | reverse complement strand
ACCCGCCGTACTGGAGTCGAACGAACTAATGAATCAGTGAAGGACTGCGGCCTCGGGCGAACGCACGCCCGAGGCCGCGTCCACGCACGAGCGCAGGTGTTTCTCGCCCTGTGCCTTCGTCTCGTCGTCGCAATCACCAACTACGAACGCGGAGACAATCCGGGAAGCACGATCATCACGGTGTGACAAGAGTTCTATGACACCCTCTCATCATTACAATGCAATTTTTCAATTCGGACGTTCCAGAGTCACGCATGAATGTCTACGCTATGGGGGCGACGTTGCTCGTTGTTGTTTCAACTATCTCGATAGCAGCCTACCTTGACTACACCAACGCACCGGTAGAAGAGTATCTCGACCGTCTCCTTACCAACTGACTATGCAAGCTAAACAGACCCTCCCCGACGCCGCGAAAGACACCATCCGAAGCGAGTTCGACCGTGCTGAGTCGTCCGACCCGATCGTCCTCTGGTGGGACGACGGAAACTACCTCGAGGACATCATCGAGCACGCCTGTGACGAACTCGGCGTTCATCTGAAGATCGCCGAGGGGACGCCGCTGGAACTCCGTGCAAATCCTGTCGACGGTGAACAGGTCTGGTACGTCCCACACGTCAAGGAGCCTAAAGACGCCGAGGGCGACTTCGACTGGTTCCGCGACGTCGAGCACACGGGCGGCGAGGTGGAGATGAGCATCGAAGACCTCACCGTCCACGCGTTCGAGCGCGGGCAACTCGATGCGTGGGAGCTGAAAACCGCGACGCAGGCGGACGACCCCGCAAAGCGCCGTGAGATCGCGCGTATCCTCCACGACCAGCTCACCGGCGGGCAGCTCCCGACGCTCGAACAGCTCCGCACGCAGATCGTCACCGGTGGCTACACCGATCCGGTCGCGTTCGTGCTGGAGAACGGCTGGGGCGACATCGACGATAGCCCCGACACCATCGAGCAGATGCAGGACTTGCTGACCAGCGAGGGCGTCGACGCGGTCGCCAACGAGAACGAGCCAGTGGGCATCGTCGCGGCGACGCGTCGGTGGGCCGTCGCCGAGTGGCTGATCCACGCTGGTGCCAACGCTGAACGATTCCCGCGGGAGTTTCGCGCCGAGACGGCCGGCGATCACGACCTCCCCGAACTCAAGTCGCTGCTGAACAACACCACCTCGGCCAGCCTCCTCGCCGACCGCTACCTCGGCGAGGCGATCTGGCCCGATGTTGCCGCGGACGTCGACGACCCGTGGGAACTCGCGGACTGTATCGTCGATGCCGCGCTCGAACGCCGCCTCTGGGAGGAGTGGCACGCGTCCTTCGACGCCGGCAACTACGAGACGTGTCTCGAGCGCGCCGAGGAGCGGTACGACGCTCTCCTCGGGAGCGAGGACTTCCGCGGCACCTACCGCGGCGCCTACGGCCCGGATAGCCCGTGGACGCGGACGTGGGAACAGGCCGCGGAGATCGCCCGCCTCGCGCAGCAGCTCGAGACGTGGGACGAGAGCGCGACCGACGACATCGTCTCACTGTACGCCGACCCGGACGATGGCACGTGGCGGATCGACAACGCGGTGCTCAACCTCGTCGTCGCCGGAGAGCCCGAGACCGACCTCCCGGACGACCACCCAGCGACCGCCGCGCTTGACGACGTCCGCACCCAACTCCAGTCGGAGTACGTCGAGTACCTCGAAGACCTCGGCGACCTCGTCACGGAGACCGTCGAAGCTGGTGCTCCGTTCGTCGACGAGGATCACTCCTACCAGTTCTTCACGAAGGAGTCCGACGGCCTCGAAAGCGGCCAGACGGTCGCACTGTTCGTCATCGACGCCCTTCGGCTCGACCTCGCCCGCCGGCTCGCGGACGAGCTGCGCGACTACGTGGCGACGCTCCCGTCCGATGCCCCCGAGTTCGCCGTCGATGAAGACGTCTGGCTCGGAACGCTCCCCTCGGAGACCGAGTTCGGGAAGGCTGCACTCACACCGGGAGAGATTCAGATGTTCGACGTCTCGCTGGTCGATGGTGAGTTACAGCCGCTGCGAAACAATCGTCGTGTGACGACCAACCGCCGCGAGTCGCTGTTGGGCGGCGACGGTTGGACGGTCACTCGCGAGGAGGACGATGGTTGGCAGTCGACGCGTGTCGCCTACTTCAAGAACGACATCGACAATATCGGTGAGAAGGAACTCAGCGACCTCGAGGCGATGCTGGCGCGACGCGTCGACTCGCTCGCGGAGTTCATCGGAACGAAACTCGAACAGGGCGAGTGGGATCAGGCCTACGTGCTGACTGACCACGGGTTCGTCCTGCTTCCGGACAACGCATCGCCGGAGAAGATTTCGCGGCCGACGGAAGCGTCCGACTCCGGGCGCCGATGGATCGCCGGGGAGGAGGTGGGTGAGGATTCGCCCGGCGTGCTACTCGACTCAAGCTCCCGACTGGGGTACCTTGATGCCAACGTCAGCGTCCTTGCGAGCCCCCTCAAGCGGTTCAGGAAGCAGGGCCTCGGTGACGCACGGTTCTATCACGGCGGACTGCTCCCACAGGAGTTCGTGCTCGACTTCATCAGCATCACGCAGGGATAATGCGCGGACTGGCAATCTTGAAGACGGCGTGCGGTCTTGACACACACATCACTCGATGACGAACTCTACCCAGTTCTCTCCGGGGCAGCGGGTGATTCTCAACGGAGCGCCGGCTGAAGTCATCAAAACCCAAACGGTCGGAGAGATCGAGTATCTAAGAGCATACATCGACGGCGAGGGCGCTAAGACGGTCTGTCTCGAGGATGTCGAGATTCAACCACATCGATCCGGAATCGAGGAACTGTCCAACCAGCGAATCGATGATCTTCATCCGGATCATGATGCTGTGTCCGCACAGTGGTTCGATCTCCACACGCAAGCGACGAAACTCAAACTCGCACATGAGCAGGGACAGCTCCTGAGTATCTCGAACTCGCTCGTTCGATTGGAGCCCTACCAGCTCGACGCCGTGAACTGGGTGATGCAAAAGCTCCGTCAACGGGCGCTCATCGGCGACGACGTCGGACTAGGGAAAACGATAGAGGCTGGGCTCATCCTCAAGGAACTCGCTGCTCGGAATCGCGCCGACCGCGTCCTGTTCGTCGTTCCCGCTCATCTCCAGAAGAAGTGGATTCGAGATATGGATCGCTTCTTCGACGTCGACCTTACCGTCGCAGACCGGGCGTGGGTCGATGGTGAGCGTCGACGGCTCGGCGAAGAGGCCAACATCTGGAACCAAGACCAGCAACAGCTCGTCACCAGCATGGCGTTCCTGCGACAGGACGAGTTCCGGCCCGCACTCCGGGACGCGTTCTGGGACGTCGTCGTAGTCGACGAGGCACACAAGACCGCAAAGCGGGGAGAATCACCGAGCAAGACGGCAAACATGGTTGACACCGTTACAGGGAATTCCGACTCGCTGCTGCTGCTCAGCGCGACGCCCCACGACGGGAAGGGTGAGGCGTTCCGTTCGCTCGTCGAGTACATCGACCCGTTCCTCGTCGCCGAGAACCGGGAACTCTCACAGGAGACAGTCGACCGCGTAATGATCCGTCGTGGGAAGACCGACATCTATGACGAGGATGGCGAACGCGTTTTCCCAGACCGGGAGGTCAACTCAGTCTCGGTCTCGATGACGCACGACGAGCGGCAGTTCTACCGGGCGGTCACCGACTACGTCAAAAACGTCTACAATCGCTCGGAGAAGCTGAACGAACCCGCGGTCGGGTTCGTGATGGCCCTCATGCAGAAACGGCTGGTGAGCAGCGTCGGCGCGATTCATGCGACGCTCCGTCGACGACTGGACGACCTCCTCGACGAAGAGGCAGAAACTGATGGCCTCTCCGAAGAAGCTCGGGCCTACCTCGACGGCGAGGATCTAGATGAGGACGATAAGGAACACGCGGAAGACGAGATCGCCGGCCTGACCGTTACCAGTACCGACGAACAGCTCCAAGAGGAGATCGACACACTCCGCGACCTCGTCTCGCTGGCGGAGGATTTGCCGGTCGATTCTAAGGCCCAGAAGGTCAGACGGTTCATCTTCCAACTCCTTGAGGAACAACCGGACGAGAAGCTCCTGTTGTTCACGGAATACCGAGATACGCTCGACTACCTCCTCGAGTTCGTGCAGGACGAGCCGTGGGCCGACGAAATTCTCGTGATTCACGGCGATGTGGACAAGGAAGAACGAACGCGGATCGAAGACGAGTTCAACCACGGCCAGTCGCGGCTCCTGTTCGCGACCGATGCTGCGAGTGAGGGGATCGACCTCCAGCACAGCTGCCACATTATGGCCAACTACGAACTTCCGTGGAACCCGAACCGCCTCGAACAGCGAATCGGCCGTATCCATCGCTACGGACAAGAGGAGGAGGTCAAGGTCTGGAACTTCCTTTTCGATGATACCCGCGAGACCGAGATCTTCGAGATGCTCCAAACAAAGGTCGAAGAAATTCGATCCCAGCTCGGAAACACGGCGGACGTGCTCGGTATCCTCGACGATATCGACGTGGACTCGCTCATCATGGAGTCCATCGAGAACGACGAACCGCCGAGTGCGACCAAAGAGGAACTCGAGGAGATGATCGAGGAGCGCCAGCGGACGCTCGAGGAGTGGTACGAGCGGAGTCTCGTCGATACGAGCACGTTCGACGCGGAAAGTCGCCGGCAGATTCAGGAGGTTGTCGACGAGTCAGAGGACGTCTACGGAAGCAAGGGAGACATTCGCGAGTTCTTCGAGCGAGCAGTCGAAGCTTTCGGAGGCGAATTCGAGAAGCGCGGCACCAGCCTGTATCAAGCCGAGTTGCCTGATGGGATCAATTCGCCCGGCCAAGATACGACGTTCGGCCCGTTCACGTTCGACCGCGACTTCGCGATGGATCACGAGGACATCACCTACCTCGCTCCCGACACGGACGTCCTGCAACGACTCATGGCCCGCGTGTTGGAGGACGAGCGCGGTGAAGTCGGACTCAAACTCCTCCCATTCGTCGACACGCCGGGTATCACCTACAACTATCGCGTGACATTCGAGGACGGCACCGGCGACGTGATTCGCGAGGAGACCATCCCCGTCTTCGTTGATGCTGCGCAAGAGGACGCCCAGCAGGCACTCGGCGAACGCGTTGTCGAGGGCGACTCGGTGGCAGCAAAGCCCGACGTCGACGACCTTCGGACGGTTCTCGATGCTCAATCTGACTTACGGACGGCTGCTGATCGCTATGTGAGCGTGCAGGTCAACGAGATCAAGAACCACCTTCGGGAGAAGCGTCAAGAGGAGACCGCTCGGGAGCTGGAGAATCTCGAGGAATACGCACAGGCGGAACGAGAACGAATCGAGTCCTTCATCGAGGAGTACGAGCGCAAAGCCGATGCCGGCTCAGATATGGACATCGCGATCCGTGGCCAACAGGAGCGTCTCGAACAGTTCGAAGACAGAATCGAGACGCGTCGAGGTGAACTAAAACGTCGGGAGCAGGTCATCTCGCTGGCGCCTGAGGTTGAGAACTACTGTTTGACTCTTCCATTGTGAGTGGGTCAGGAGCTTTGGCTAGCGTAGTCGATACACCTGCCGCGCCAGTGAAACTGTCTCGCCAAGAGTGAAGTTAAGCGGCTCTCTTGTTGTTTAGTATTCGATGAGTAATACGCTTCTAACTGGTCCTCAACATTCACGTTTGGAACAAGCTGCTTTTGAACGATCGGAACAGGTGGCTAATCCCCTACCTGGGTCAGTTCTGTATATTACTCGGAATGACGCTCGTAGAAGTGAAGTAGAAGATAATTGGGCCGCGACGCACGACTCGCTCTGTCTTCGTGCCGAGACGCTTGATGCAGTCGTTCGGGAGTGGTACGAGCATCTCCACGGTCCGGTCCAACCACTTTCCGGACAGCTAAACCGCCGGCTTGCGGAGTACGCGCTCGACAGAACGACAGCCGAAACAGATGGTGCTCTCGCCGGCGAACCGGCCTCGGCCGCCCTCGCAGATTCGTTTAGCAGCCGCTTCTCACTCTTCGACGACGCCGGCGTCGGGACCGCTGACGCACTGGCAGCGGAGTTCGAGGGCTCCTCACTCGATGATCGAATCGCGACGGCCACCGTTGACGCCTACCGTCACTATCGGGATCTCCACGCCGACTACGTCGACGAGTGGGTCTGTACTCGTGGAGAAATGTTCGACGTCGTCGCGACGGCAGACCAGCCACTCACAACGCTCTCGCCAGAACTAGACGTCGTGATTCTCTCCGGGTATCACGAGTTCCGGCCCGTCGAACGCCGCATCATTGAACGTCTCGCAGACGAACTTCCGATGATTGCACTCCTCCCGCTCCATCAGGGAGGCCGGAGCGGTGTCGACGCCGTCGCGACCGATGCGCTCGACGTCTACGAATCCCTGGACTTCGAGACGGTCGTAGTCGAGCCCGCTGATGATGCCGGGAAGACGTTTGGAACGATTACTGAGGCCCTCTATCGACCGGACCCCGACGCTGTCCCGGTTCCTGATGCGCTCCGATGGCGGGAACTCCCGACACCAGAGCGGGAAATCCGCTTTGTCGCTCGCGAACTCCGAACCGAACTGGCCAACGGTTGCGATTCCGACGACATCGCTGTTGTCATCCCGGGGACTGAGGCCTATTCGGGCTATGTTGAGGACACATTCGAGACCTTCGACATCCCGCACGTCACCACCGCTGCCTCGCAGCTGAACCGGACGTTCGCCGGGAGCGTCGTCCACGACCTCCTGAACCTCGCCGAACCGGATCCACGCGCAGAGGACCTCACGTCGCTACTGGCGAATCCGCTGGTCGACGTCGTCGACACCGACCAAGCCAACGCTCTCACGGCAGCTGCCCGTCGGCGTGACACAGTTTCTGTATCACCCCTGCTCGGTGACGTCGACGACCAGGCGGCGGCGCTGATCGAGGAGCTGCTGGCCACCTTGGAGTCGCTCCGAACGGAGGATATCGAAGGCGCAACCGAGACGCTCCGACGACTGTTGGACGACCGGTTCGATCTGGAGGGGGCGACGGAGGACTACGCCAGTGGCGCTGAGCAGGCCGTCGAACAGCGAGCCTACGATCTCGTGGACGAGGTCCTTTCCTCGTTCGAGTCGCTGGCGGCGGTCAATAGCGACCTCTCTCCGTTGGCACTCTTCACCCGTGCCTTCGATGGTGTGCCGATCCGGGTTCCACAGCGCGCTGCTGGCGGCCACGTCGAAGTGATGGGATTGCTCGATGCCCGGATGCGCTCGTTCGATAAGGTGTTTCTCGTGGGCCTGACGAGCGAGCACTTCCCAGTGACACCGGAACGCCCGGCCTTCTTCGAGGCGATTGACCAATACGATATCCTACTTCGTGTTGGGATCTTACGGCGAGGACGAACAGCCACGTCTTGAGGCTGTCCGGGACCACCTGGCGACCGAGGCCACTGCATCTGATACAGACGACGACGTCGATGCGTTTCTGATGGACGAAATCCTCGATATCACCGAGTTCTTTACCTCGAAATTCAAGCTCTTGATAAGCTACGCCGACCACATTATCAGTGTCTACGAACACTCTCACGGCGGGCATGCCTGGGAGGCTGGCTACATCGATCAACCAAGCTACCGAGAGCGGACGAGGGCGTTTTACCGGACCTACGAGAGCGACGAGGACCAGTACGAGGCATACGACGGGATGTTCGCGCACTACTTGCTGTCGATGGAGCGGGTCAACCGTGCGCACACATGGACGACCACAGACGAACTTCTTGAGGAGGTGCAAGCCGCGTCTGACGGAGACTAAAGCCCAACTATCGGACTTCCAACGAACCGTGCGACCGTCTGAGACTCAAAAAACCGATGACCACCGCCCTCGATACTGCGATCGCCGTTTACACTTATATGGCTCTGTTGAGATCCTATTGTTCAGACATAATACTGTGTGAAACAGCCGGTCGATGAGAACTGCGAACTTATCGGATTTTCACCGACCACAAACGCTATACGGTATAGGAGTTATTATTCTGATATGTATGGAACTGTTCGGGATACGCTTGAAGACTGGTATAATCCGAGTATTGAGTCTGCGCTGATTGTCTTGATGGGTTCGAGTTTTACCCTCTTTCTGTTCCTGAACAGTCCCGATTTTACGAACCCGTACTACGTTTTCGGAGTCGGAGTGATGGGCTTCGCAGTCGTCTTTGCGGCGCTTATGCTCATTTCTGTGCTACTGAAGCGCCGATAGACTACTACCCTGTATTGAGCGATTCGTGAGTCCCCGTATTGAGGACTGTCGAGTGGCTGATTCACCAAAGTGGCTTTTGTCGCCGGTTAGAGTAGCCCTGTCTAATGACAACGAAACGTTCCTCTCGACGTGCTGTGTACCGTCGGGTCGCCCAGACGTCCTACTACGACTGGCCAGCCTATCGTGCGACGCCCCTCTATGACCGGAGTTCAACAACCGGCCTTGCCGAAGATGTTCGGGTCCTCGCGACCGTCTGGTTCGACCACGACGCCCACGACTCCATCGAAGCGTTCGTCGCTCACTGGCCGCTGGCCTACGTCAAATTCGACGCTCACGACCGGTACGCTGGGAGCACAACCTACGAGATGGAGGCGCTATTCCGTGGGTTTCTCCTCAAGGAACTCTACGGGTGGGACCACGAAACGGCACTCTGTTCGTATCTGGAAGACCGACCCTCTCTCTGCCGTCACATCGGGTTCGAAACTGTGCCCGACCAGTCGACGCTCTGGCGGAGTTGGCACTATCGGTTCACCTCTGACCTCCGCGAGTGTATCGAAACTGCCGCGCGGACGATCCTCTTCAAGGCGTCCGACGCTGGGGTCTCGGTTCCACGGACCCCGCCGCGTACAACTCCGCGTCGCCAGACCGATGACGACGAGACGACCGGCCCATCTACGTTCGAGCGCAAACAACAGCTCACGACTCACGTCAGCCACCTCGTCTACCCGGTGTTTTCGCTCGACCGTGCGAATGGCTGTGCTATCCACGAGAACGCGTTTTGGAACCTTCAAACGTATCTCGGCCTTCAAGAGAACCTCGCTGCCAATGAGGGCGCTTGCAGCTTCCGCTACGACACGACACGCGAGCGGACACCCCTCGGTCATAATCATCGAGACCAGATACGATCTCTATCCATCGAGCGTATCCGTGAGATGTATCGCGAGGCTGCCCAGCGACTCGTCAATCGGACGGCCCAGATGCGAAGCCTATACCAGCGTAGCTGTATCGCCATCGACACGACGGAAGCCGACCCGTTCACCGGTGACCGGACGGGCCACGAAGACGAGATTATCGGCACGAAAGAGAAGACCGACGAGTACGCCTACCAGTGGGCGACCGTCCAGCTCGTCGGTGAGTCCGTACCACTGGTTCTCGACGCACGTCCCGTCCGGAAGGGTGACACCCGCTTAGAGATCGTCGAGGACCTCCTTGACTCAGCAATGGAGCTCGTCGACGTTGACCGCGTGTTCATGGACCGAGAGTTCGATAGCCAGCATATTCTCGAAGCGATAGCCGACCGAGGCGTCACATATGTTGTACCAAAGCGGATGCACACCAGCGAGAAAAGCTCAGGCCAAACGACTGCTTCAGCGCGACCAAGACCGCTGCGTCACCGACCGCAAACTCCATCTGGGCAACAACGAGTGGCACAAGACGACGCTCCAGTACCGTCGAAAGAAGAACTCAGACCGGACGGATTACGGGCAGTACGCCGTGTTCATGACCAACGGCGACCCCAGCGCGATCACACAATATGGGAAACGCTGGGACATTGAGCGCGGCTACAAGTCGATCAAGCGGTTCATGGCGGCGACAACGTCGAAAGATTTCGTGCTGCGATTTTTCTATTTCGCGTTTGCGTGTCTCTTGTACTCGATCTGGCGAGGGATCGATATGCTGTTCCAGTGTGAGAGGGGTGGTGTGTACGACCGTGAACCCGTTGTAACGGCGCAGAACACGCTGACATTGCTCCGGAAGGAGACGGGGGTCGGGTAGCGGCCATCTGAGACTCAGGGGATGCCCCGACTCGTGAGCGGCAGCGCTCTTGCGAACTTCGGTCATTTCCCGGAATAGTTCGATAACCGACACGAAACCGCTCTCGGAGGCATCATCCAACCGGTATCTGCGTACCGATTCAGTCGAAATCACGCATCTCACACCCGCTAAACCCGCTGTAGTCTCAACTTCCACAAGAAACAGTAGTTGAGACTGACTGTCTCAATGCACACGGTTCCGATTGGCTCTGCCGGTATCTGATTTATTAGAAACTGATTGAGGTGGAACCGCTGTTAGATAGAGATGCATATTCAGCACCCTGGCTGATGACGAACCCTGTGAGATGGTGTACGACGAGCCCGCCTACCGATACATCGACGAGTAACCCTCTTCTGATATCGCCGGTTTAGAACGCTCCGTAACTCCCAAGATCCGTCTCCGGATCAAACTCATCCCGGGTCTTATCATACGCCAGCTGTCCGACCTGAACCCTGCCAATGTTATCGAAATACTTCGGCTTCACAGCGTTCTCCGCATGATCCGGGCCACGAGTCCCTGAATACATGATCCTGAAATCACTGTCATCAGACCGGAGATCATCATCCTCATCAGAGAAAACCCCTGTCTTCAAAGCCATATCCAGCAGTCTATCCACTTCCGATGATACAACCTGTTTCCGTCGCTCACCACTGCACTGGATTTGAAGGCCTTTATCGAATAACTCGTAGAAAGTGTCGTGGGCGAACTCGGATTTGTGTTCGTCGTCGAACTCAAACTTCTCCTTGACAACCTGGTATACGAGTTGCTGAAGAGGGAACACCGGATGAGTGCCGACCGTGTACTTCAACGGGTCCTCACGACGCATGTAATCCAGTTGCTCGGAGAAGGCTGAGCGGAGATCGGCATGGACGAATGAACCGTTCTCGTGCATCATCCACTTATCCTCGACATCGGCAGACCACACAGCGTAGGTATCAGCGTCACAGTTCCGGCCAAGTACTGAGAAATCCATCTCCACGGTATCATCAGTCCGGGTCAACGTCACATACTGGAACGACAGATCATCATTCTCAATACCCAGCTGCGATTTCAGGACATCTCTGTTGTCCCGTGACTCGAACACTCTCCGTGCTTCGTTCACGTTTTCAACCCAGTCCTTCCGGCTCTCACCGCCGATCTCGCAGCAAACCACGCAGAAATACGCTCCGTTGTACTCCGGTTTTACCAATAGGACATCCGCCGGATTCTCAGCTACGGCTTGCAGAGGATCCACACCGACATACCGGAACCCGCTTTCAGAACGTCCTGCGCCCTCCCGAGGATGGAAACAGGCAGCTGCTGCCTTCACCAGTTTCAAATGCTCTTCCGCCTCGTTGAACCGGGTCTGCAACCGGCGTTCCACCGTATCTTCGTCGAAATCGTCGAGGTTATCGTCAAAATCCTCTTCGAACCGTTCCTGATTCCTGGAGCTTAGATCTTCCAGATATCCGTCATCGAACGTCCAGGGATCCTCGGGATCTTTCATACAACTTCGACTGCCTCAGGATCTGCCTCGATGTGATCGTCAACGAAATTGTAGATACGGAACGACTGATCGATCCCAGTATCTTCCCGTGGATAGACTCTTATTGCGTCTTCCTTTGTCCGGACAGCGGTTTTCCCGTAGTTATTCTTATCCATCAGTTCGGCGTCGAACCCTCGTGAATCGAGGTAAGAGTCGAAATGGACGACGCTGAACTCGAGGTTGCTTGCCTCTACGTTACCCTCGAAGTGACGGATATCGTCCTTCGCAGGCCTGTCATCCAGTTGAATGGCCCAAGGCTTGCTGTACGGCAGGGAAACGTCTTCAAGGAATCCTGTTCCGTTTTCATCGTAGTCCGAAGTGTTGATGATCTGTTTGACGAATCGAAGCCGCTTCGTCGACTGATCGATCAAGGATGCTATGTTGTCAACGCCGCCGTCGATAGCGGTGAACACGCCGTCTTGAGTGATCTGGAATTTGAAGTTGCCGGGTACCTCGAACTGGATGTTGGTAGGGAGGACACCGTACCGGCTTTTCATGTGCCGGTAGGTCTCTAACCCGTCATCCGCCCAGTACCGCATCGTCCGGTCGTATTCAGGCCTCTTTTTGGCCGGGATGTCGGTGTGTTTGGAGCGTTTGGCGGTGAACTGTGGGATGATCAGGTCTCGGTGTTCGTCCACCATTTGCTGGCGGAGACGTTCCATCTCTCGTTTCCCGACCCACATCCGGCTCATCGCCCTGTCTTTCTTCAGGTACTCGACCAGGGTGTCAGGGATTTCGTCGGTCTTGTTCGCTGCGGTGAAGAAAATCGGGAACTCGTTGTCCTCCAGGTGTACGTAGTACGGGATGCGTTCGTCGGAGGCCCACAAGAGGAGCAGGTCGTCGCTCTGGTTGACGAGTTTGAAGTGGTTGCTAAGCCGGTCGATGAAGGTTGCCCGGTCGTGGTCGGAGACCGAGCCGATCAAACTGAGTTTGTTGTCCAGTTTCCCAAGATCGACCTCTGAGTTGATGTAGGAGATGAAGTCAGCTCTGGAGGTGAAGTCGCGGTCGATCGCGTCGAGGAAATCCGCTTCTGTACTGGCCATTAGAGACTCTCAGTTGTCTGCGTACCTCGGAAGTTATACCCAAGGAGCAAAAAGCATTTGTTTCGAGGATATGACTGTTTTCCGGCTTTCTCCGGTGTTAGAGAATGGATTTGGCGTTTTCCAGTGTATCGACGAGTGAGGAACGGTCGTCTTCCAGGTCCGAAATCTTGTCCCGGAGTTCTTTCTGGTCGGCGGTCATCGGTTCCTCATCTGTGCGGATGGATTCGATGATGGCTTTCTGGGTTAGCAGGCCTGAGTAGTAGGAGACGATATCGTCCACCTCGTCCTGGGAAAGGATGCCGAGGTTGCCGGCGTTGGATGTGTAGATCTGGGTGGGCAGGGTGCCCGCCGGTGGAAGTTCTGAGGGGTCAAGTTCCGGACTTTCACCGTTGTCGTCAGGGGGTACTGCGGATTCTGAGGAGTTGACTGCTTTGATGACTTGGTCGAGGTCCTGTTCTTCGAGTTCGGATATCAGTGAGCGACGTAGCTTGATTTTTTGTTGTCTTCGCCGGTATAGGTAGACCCCAAAACTGGCTGCGATTGTGACGAGGAAGCCGAGCCAAGTGCCGAGGCTTACATCGGTGATAGTGGACCAGATATCGGCTTGCAGCAGATACACAAGTGTTACCGTTGTTTTTGCTCTCTGTATTTACCAGTTCCTCCACTTGTCTTTTAAAAACAGATTGGTAAACACACTGTTATGAAGGCCTTGTCAGGGAGACTTCTATCTGTACAGGCCCGACAGTAGTTGAGACTGATACGCCTAATGCACACGATATTGCCATCACGAGTCCTATTTAGTGAGATGGTGACTGAACCAGTTGCTTGGTAAAGCTGCGAGCGCAGATATAAGACAGAGAATTGAGCTACAGCAACCCTGATCTCCCCGCACCCAGTATCTGTTTGCTATGTACATACTGTCGCGGTTAGTCAACACTACGATACTGATAGAGGACGAGTGCAACCCCGAACGGGATGACACACCAGAGGATGAGCTCGACGAACGCAACTGTTGGATGCAGGTACCACACAGGTACGTTCGAGCCATAGGCTGATTGTACGACCACGATATTCGAGAACACGTTCTCCTGCAGATCGCTGATAACGCCGGCCGCTGATGCTGCCGAATTCGGGACCCCGAGAATCGGGTTTGTAACGACATTGAACAGTCGGAGCGGTGGGAGCCAGCGTACGAACACGAATATCGGATTGTCCGGTGGAGCGAACCCGTCGACACTCGTACCAGTGGCAGCACTGTAGAGTGCGTTCGATATTGGGAACCACGCAAAATGAAGCCCGGTGAACACGAGAATCACTGTTCCAGCAATGGATTGGCTCCGTATGACTGTTGAGATTGCAACGCCGAGTCCAGCCATACAGCCAACAAAGACGAGAGTAACTGCCAGAAAGCCGGCAAGCGTACCAAAGGGAACCAGCCCGTATCGAGGGATTGCAACAAGACAGGTCCCAAGAACAGCACCGACGATTGGAACGGCGAACGCGCTCGCACGGCCGAGAACGAGACCGACAAGGGTATTTGTCCGTGAGGCCGCGGTGCCTGCAGTCACCCGGATGCTCCCAGTATCGCGTTCGCGTGTGACCGTCCGGAAAGTGCCAAAGAGGATACCAACACCGCCCAGCAAAGCGATAGGCGTCTGAAGCCCTGCCAGCGGGACACGGGCACCAAGCGAGTCCTGAACGAGCGTGGTCGGGGAGAGGCTCAAAACGCCAGCACCGAGAACGAGAACGCCGAGCACCCACACGCCAGGTGTTCGAACGAGACGACGGAACTCGCGGCGAGCTACTGGCTGCCACGACCCAGGTAATGAATCAACGACACCGTTCTGGCCGGGTATCCATTTGAATGGAAACCGACCCAACAGGAGGTGTGACGGGGATCGATTCCAGAGCTTCTGAAGAATTCCCGTCTCGCTGGCTGGGGCGAGATCATTCCGTCGAAAGACCGCTGTACCGCTCCACAGAGCTATCGCCGGCCACGCAGAGGCGATTATAAGGGCAGTCCATAGAGGAATCACTGGACCCGTTGATGTGGCCTGCCCAGTTCTTCTAAGAGCATCGGAGACCTGGGAAGCTGCACTCGTGGGCCCGACAGGCCCGCCGAGAAGCCAGTCGGTAAGGGCGTAGTACGCGCTCGGAAGCGAGAGCCACTTTGCAGCCTCGAAGGCTGCCGGATTTGCCATCTGGTCGCTCGGTGCGGAGCCGGTTACAAACTGCCAGAGGAATGGGAGCGTGAGGGAGTTCCAGAAACCACCGAGAAAGAGCGTTACACCGAAGACGATTACGGCAGCACGAGCCGTTGACGAACTTGCAGCCGATAGCCCCACTGTCACCCCGACCCATGCAAACACATAGCCGAGGGAAATGAGTAGTAGTCCGACCAGTAGTGGGACCGAGAAACGGCCATATTGGAAGACATCGGAGCCGACGATGACGATGGTTCCAGCGACAATTGGGACGGCGAGAGCTGCGCTACGGCCGAGTGTTTTGCCGAGAACGAATTGACGTCGAGTAAGCTGGGTCCCGATAAGTACCCGAGCGGTTCCGTTCTCACGTTCGCCGATAATCGATCGAAAGCCGAGCGCGGCCGCAGCGAATGGCACGGTGACCGCAACGGCAACTTGGGCATCTACGAACACGACTGCATCACCGAGAACCTGGACAACGTCTGCGTCCGGTTGCGTCGGCAATCCGCTCACCAGGACGAAGCACAACCCGATAATCCACGGTGTCTTCCCGCGGAGATAGCGCCGGAATTCGGTCCGCATGACGGAGGTGGAGGGCATCGATACTGGGTCGTCATTGTATTGATGTAATACTCCCGAAACAGTCCACTGCGACTTCGCTTCTGTCTGGACGACGTTTAATAAGCATAGATTTGAAAAGGACAGTCGTTCCAAATGTTTTTACAGGTATTCTACGAACCGCTGGTATGGTCCTCCAGAACGATATTCCGATGTTACAGTCGGCGAGTAGCCCCCTCCGAGTGCGATGACTGCAATCAAAACGTCAGGGCTCACAAAACGCTACGATGGTCAACCCGTTGTTTCCGACCTCGACCTCTCTGTCGAGGACGGTGAAGTGTACGGGTTCCTCGGCCCGAACGGCGCTGGCAAATCAACGACCATCGATATGCTGATGGATTATACGCGACCCTCTACAGGAACGGCAATCGTTCTCGGGATGGATGCCCGCCAGGATGCCAGTACGATCCACGCACGAACTGGTATTCTCCCCGATCAGTTCGGGGTCTATGGTTCGCTTTCCGGCCGTGAACACGTCGAGTACATCCTCGATGCGAACGACGCGAGCGGTGATCCCGAGACGGTTCTTGGACGTGTCGGTCTCGGTGACGCAGTTGACCAGCGTGCTGGTGGCTATTCGAAAGGGATGCGCCAACGTCTCGGCCTCGCGATGGCGATTGCTGGCGAGCCAGACCTGCTCATTCTGGACGAGCCCTTTTCCGGGCTCGACCCCTACGGAGTACGACTCGTGCGGGAGGTCGTCACCACCGAACGAGAGCGCGGGGCGACTGTCTTCTTCTCGAGTCACGTTCTCGACCAAGTCGAGCGTGTCTGTGATCGAGTAGGTCTGCTCGCCGAGGGCCATCTTATCGCTGAGGGTACACCGAAAGAACTCCGCGACATGGCCGGGGTCGAAAGTCATCTTCGAATAGAGACTGACGGTGGTGACACTGCGCTAACCGCTATCCGGAAGATCGACGGGGTCGAGCGTGTGTCCCAAGCGGGTGGAGATCTTGTTGTAACGTGCCCTCGCGACCTCCGCTATCGTACCCTTGATGTGCTTGAAGAAACTGGAGCGACTATTCGTTCATTTGATGTCGATCAAGGTACCATCGAGGATGCGTTCGTGGAGATAGCAAACAAGCAAACTGCGTAATCAATATATGTAGTAGTTGACGATCCATACGTGGAAAATCATTCGGATAGACGGGTTCTTATTTATGTATTTGCCAGCATCTCTTAGTGGCACCGACACTCAGATCTCGCCAGATTACCTTTCGGCAGATAGCTCGTCAGCCGTACACAGACTGGCCCGCATACAATTCGACGCCGCTGTACGACCGTGCCTCTCTCACCGCGCTGGAATCGGATGTCCGAGTCGTTTCAGAGGTCTGGTTTACTCATCCGAGTCACGACTCGGTTGAGCAGTTCGTCTGTGAACTTCCACTAACCTACTTCCGATTCGAATCTCACGACTGCTATGAGAATTCGACATACTATGATATGGAAACCCTTCTTCGCGTGTTCGTACTGAAAGAACTTCATAAATGGGAGCATGAAACAGCACTCGTCAGTTACCTCAAGAACCACCCTGAACTCTGCGAACAACTGGGCTTCGAGTCGATTCCGGACCAGTCAACACTGTGGCGAAGCTGGCACGACCGGTTCACTGCTGACCTCAGGGAAACAGTCGAGGCGGCGGCTCGAACTATCCTCATCAAAGCCCAGAATGCGGGTGTCGCGGTTCCGCGTGAGCCGGCACGAAAGCTCCAATACCACGGGAACGAGTCTGGTGAGTCAGACCCGGGTGATCAAACCACGTTGAAGCAGGCAGAGAAGATCACTGACCACGTCAGCCGCATCGTTTTCCCGGCGTTCTCGCTGGGCCGTGGCGAGGGCTGTGCAATCCACGAGAACGCCTACTGGGGCCTGCAGACATATCTCGGACTTCGTGAGAGTCTCGCTGCAAATGAGGGGGCTCGCAGTTTCGTCTATGAGTCATCCCGTGACCGAACCCCGCTGGGACACGCCCACCGGGAGCACATTCGCGATCTCTCAATTTCAGAGATTCGTGAGATGTACCGACAGGCCGTCAACAGGCTCCTGAGCGAAGTCGCGGATACGGAGCAGTTCTTTCGAGCCGGAATCGTCGCGATCGACATCACCGAAGCAAATCCCTTCACCGGCGACAGGACCGGGCACGAGGACGAGATCATCGGGACGAAGGAGAAGACCGACGAGTATGCCTACCAGTGGGCGACAGTCCAATTAGTCGGCAACGCCGTCCCAATCGTCCTTGATGCGCGGCCAGTTCGGAAGGGTGAGTCCCGCTTAGAAATCGTCAAGGATCTTTTGGATTCGGCCGAGGAGCTGGTTCACGTCGACAACGTGCTAATGGACCGAGAGTTCGACAGCCAGCACGTCTTGGAGATGCTCAGCCAGCGTGGACTCTCCTATGTCGTGCCCAAGCGGATGCAGACCAGCGAGAAGGCGCAGGCGAAGCGATTGCTCCAGCGTGACCAGGACCGATACGAGATCGACCGGAAGCTCCACCTCGGGAAAAACAAATGGCACGAGACGACACTGATCTACCGCCGGAAAGAAGACTCCGAGCACGACGACCACCGGCAGTACTCGGTGTTCATGACGAATTGCGGGAGCGGTCACCTCACTGAGTACGGCTACCGTTGGGAAATCGAGAGTGGGTACAAGTCGATCAAGCGGTTCATGGCCGCGACGACGTCGAAGGACTTCGGGTTGCGGTTCTTCTACTTCGCGTTCGCGTGTCTGCTGTACTCAATCTGGCGAGCTGTGGATCTGCTCGTGCAGGTGGAGTTGACTGGAGAGCACGAGCATTCGCCTATTGTGACAGCCGACAATACGTTGACGCTGCTGAAGAAGGAAACCGGAGTCGGGTAGAGAGACACCCCGTCTGGGTTAGCGAGGCGTCTAAGTGGCTACACTATCCGAGGCCACGGAAATACTCTGAATTAGTTTCTATCGGCTGTGTTGAATCACTAGACGGCGTCGGGGTCGGTCGCTAAATCGAAGGAGTTGAAGCGGGAAACTGCGGTTGTCTATGACGCAAATCTCCCGCTTCACTAGCGAGGTTGTGCCGATTGCTCAAAGAGTTACTGGCGATGGAGGCGAATCCGCCGCCCCAGAAGGTGGCGGCGGATTCGCCGATTACGCCCTCGTTTCCCTCCATTGTCTACGGATCTACCTCGACACATCCTACCGGATGACGATTGACCTGCTGAAGGAAATGCCGCAAATAACTGGGGAGATCGGCCTCAAAACGGCCGATCTCCCCTCACCATCCACGTTGTGTAAAGCGTTCGACCGGATCAGTATGAGCGTCTGCCGAGTGCTGCTGCGCCAGTCGGCGCAGCTGCACGACCCCTCGAAACACGGCGCGATCGATGCAACATTCTACGAACGCTCAGCGGCAAGCCGCCACTACTGCCAGCGAATCAGCTACCGCGTGCAGAAGCTGAAGGTCACGAAACTCGTCGATACAGACACGCAAGCCGTCCTCGACGTTCACTGCTCAACGAACCGAGAAGGAAGCGACGCCGATCTCGCCGAGCAGATCGCCCGCCGGAACGCGGGCGATCTGCGGTCTCTCGCCGCCGACAAGGGCTATGACAAGCAATCGCTCCGCGAATCCCTTCGTGACCTCGGGATTCGCCCGCTCATCAAACACCGCATTTTCGCGCCATACGACCACGCGCACAACGCCAGAATCGACGAACAGCGCTACAATCAGCGCTCAATGACAGAGACTGTGAACTCGGCTGTGAAGCGCTCGCTCGGCTTCGCCGTGCGAGCGCGGACGTGGTTCCGTGAATTCCGAGAGATCGCGCTGATGTGTGTCGTCTATAACATCAAGCGGGCTGTGAAACAGTGAATTCCATCGCTGTATGGCGATTCAACACAGCCTTTCTATCTCAACAAGAATGCTGGTTTGGAGAGGGATCTGAAGCAGATTCTGCTATCGATTCGCCCGAAACCACGCATCACAGCCCCGCTAAACCCACTGTAGTCTCAACTTCCAAACAGGAAATGGAAGTTGAGACTGACACCCTCAATGCATACGCATTCAGCACACATAATCCCGCACGTGGATTTTACTTCAGACAGTTTCGTCGATGTACTCGTCTTTTTATCGCACTGATTCGGAGTTTAAATCGGTGGTATTGAGGCTGCAACGGGGGTCTAAGATGATTCTACAGTTGCGAATAGCTCCGTCGAGGAAAATATATTAGTATTTGCTTGTATAAGCTATAGCTGATATGGCAGAGGACGCGATCGTTGACGGAACCGCGGAAGAGACTGCTCCCTGCTGTGCACCACCCGGCGACGTTGACCCGGATGCGATGGCGACGGATCTCCAGATACTGACTGCGATTGGGAACGACACTCGATACGAACTGCTTCGCCGAATCGCGAACGCTGACGACGGCGTCTGCGTCTGTGATCTCGAAGCCGCAGTCGGCGTCAGTCAGAGTGCTGTCAGCCAAGCGCTCTCCCGATTGTACACTGCACAATTGGTCACGCGCCGCAAGGAGGGCTCTTGGCGGTACTACGAAGCGACCGAAACAACCTCGGCTCTCCTCGAAACGCTCGACGACCTGCGAGGAAGCTATGAGTAACGATACTGGGACAACGACCAGTGACCGCAACCCCGAGGAAACCCGCGAGATGGTGCGCGAACGCTACGGGACTATCGCTTCGGATGGCCAAGACTGCTGTGGCGATGTCGGCATCGACATCACCGACAGCGGTGGATGCTGTGACGGCGACACGGACGCAACCGGGAGCGAACGCCTCGGCTACGACGCGGACGACGTCGCGTCGGTCGCCGACGGTGCGGACCTCGGCCTCGGGTGTGGGAATCCGAAGGCGTTCGCTGAGATGACGCCCGGTGAGACAGTACTCGACCTTGGCTCCGGTGCGGGCTTCGACTGCTTCCTCGCTGCACAGGAGGTCGGCCCAGACGGGGATGTCATTGGTGTCGACATGACACCGGAGATGATCTCAAAAGCGAGAGAGAACGTGACGAAGAATGACGCCGACAACGTCGAGTTTCGTCTCGGCGAGATTAGTCATCTCCCCGTTGCTGACGCAACCGTCGATGTCGTCATCTCGAACTGCGTTGTCAATCTCGCTCCGGAAAAACAGCGTGTGTTTGATGACGCTTACCGGGTCCTCAAGTCCGGCGGCCGTGTCGCCATTTCAGACGTTGTCCAAACCGCGCCGTTCCCGGACGATGTCAAGATGGATCCAGACTCGCTGACTGGCTGCGTCGCTGGGGCCTCAACGGTCGACGCCCTCGAAGCGATACTTGACAATACCGGCTTCGAAGCAATCGAGATAGAGCCCAAGGACGAAAGCACCGAGTTCATCAGCGACTGGGACGCTAACCGGGACCTCGGTGACTACCTCGTGTCTGCAACCATCGAGGCCCGGAAACCACCTCGCGACGCCTGACCTACTTCGAGTACTGGCGGTCTCGACCACTCGAGCATTCCTGCAGGCGGATTGACCGAACCCCTACGAATCATCAACCACAATCTCGGAGGATGGAAATGATGCGTGCCTAATGTTCGATCTATCTGTTCTGAATCGAAATAGAAATTGATCTCTCATGTCGGCCTTGAGCTGGTTACGCTTCCGGAATATCTTGGATGTCGAGCTCTCAGTCCAGCAAAAACGCACGCTCCAAGGTTAATTGGGGCTCCGTCCGTCCGGCCGCTCGACGGCTTTGGCGGCCTCGATTTCATCCGTTTTCTCGACTTCGGCGAACATCGCTCGATACGCGTCAGACTCAAAGAGGTTGTTCCGGTCGAACAACTCGCGGGCAGCCTCGGTGAGCTGGAAGAAGCGGTACGGCTGGCCCCGTTCAAGGCCCTCTCGGTCGCATTCCACGACTTCGATCAGCCTGACCTCTTCCAGACGGGTGAGGTGGTCGGTGAGCGTCGAGGCAGCGACGCTCGGGTTGTAGTATGCGAGTTCCTTCTTTGAGGGCGCACCCTTGGGATGGCCGACGATGGTCCCGATGATGTTCGCGCGGGTCGTGTCATCGAGAGCACTTAGCGCTTCGATCGGGTCAAGGCCGGTTGTGTCCTTCGCGGGGGTGAACGTTGAAGCGTCGGGCTGGGACATTATATGTACTCGTTCGAGGTCGCGCCCAATAATCATTTCGGTGAAGTCCGAAATGGTCGGGTAACCGCTTATCGATTCCACTTTCGGTCTCGTTTCCGTACTGTTAGGTGGCGATGGTGTCTCTTCGACAGTATGAATGAGGACGACAGTACCCGGGCGGTCATCGACAAACTGGGCGCACAACCCGGTGAGGCACTCACGCCAGAACGAGTTGAGGCGATCCAGACGGCGATGCATGAGGACCTCGGGCGGTTAATCAATACGACATCCTACTTCGTGTTGGGATCTTACGGCGAGGACGAACGGCCACGTCTTGAGGCTGTCCGGGACCACCTGGCGGCCGAGGCCACTGCATCTGATACAGACGACGACGTCGATGCGTTTCTGATGGACGAAATCCTCGATATCACCGAGTTCTTTACCTCGAAATTCAAGCTCTTGATAAGCTACGCCGACCACATTATCGGTGTCTACGAACACTCTCACGGCGGGCATGCCTGGGAGGCTGGCTACATCGATCAACCAAGCTACCGAGAGCGGACGAGGGCCTTTTACCGGACCTACGAGAGCGACGAGGACCAGTACGAGGCATACGACGGGATGTTCGCGCACTACTTGCTGTCGATGGAGCGGGTCGACCGTGCGCACACATGGACGACCACAGACGAACTCCTTGAGGAGGTGCAGGACGCGTCTGACGGTGACTAAAGCCCAACTATCGGACTTCCAACGAACCGTGCGACCGTCTGAGACTCAAAAAACCGATGACCACCGCCCTCGATACTGCGATCGCCGTTTACGCTTATATCTGAGTACAGCGTATAGAAGCTATGAGTTTCGAGATTGTAGGATTTGAATCGGAACTTGATACGGATTCGGCGCTGCCGCCCGACTGCGAGAGCGACGATCACATCGTACCGATTAGTTTCGAGGCGTTCTTTCCGAGTTCGTTTATGCGACTCTATACGGACGCAGAGACGTTTGCTGAATTCATGCAGGACAGCCCGTGGCAGGTCACGACGCTAGCCGAGTTCGACCAGATCTCGGAACCGGATCTCGATGTCTACGTCGACGATCGAACGGAGTTCAGGTCGTGGACGGAGATGCTCAGAGCAGCGGGTCCGGACTTCATCAAGCGGGTACAGAACCACTAGAGTCTCTCACAGACCGAGAGTTTCAGGAACCCGACTTGATTTTGATCTAAACTCACGGAATGAAGAACGCTCTCGTACAGCGAGCTGAGGGAGCACTTCACGACCGAGTTCACTGCCTTGGTCATCGGATGCTGATTGTGACATCATGTGTATTCTCACATTGTGTGCCTGATCGGATGGCGCGAAGATGCGGTCCTGAACCCACCAACAGCCGGATCGTGAACAAGATTTAGTCCGAATGGCACACAACCACGGCATATGTCGTTCACCGTCAGCTGGCACACGCTTCTCGAGGAACTTGAGGATCTCCCGGATAGCGCGACGCTCACCACGCCGCTGTCACACGACCAATTCCACGTCTCCGACGTACAGGAGCAACGGGTCATCATCGAGTTTCTGGACCGCGACATCGACGAGACACGGCCGCTTCAGCGCGACCAGTTCGAGACGCTGTACCGACGGATCACCGATGAGCCGGACGGCTTCGACCTCGATAGACTCCCGCCCGACGCCGATCCGTATCCAGCTGTCCTGTCGCTTCACCCGCGCTTCGAGATCGACGAGGATCAGGGAGTGATCGGTGAGACAGAGGGTCCGACCACCAGCCAGCTACTCGACTCGGGAGACGACGCTGAGACACCCGAGGAGGAACGTACCGAGCCGGATCTGGACGTGTACGCTGACGCGCTATTGCTCATCGACGCGCTCGAACGCCACGAGGTCGAGGTTCTGGAAGACATTGAGACGAGCGCGCTCGTGAACCTGTACACCCTGCTCTCGGATGTGCAGCGCAACGCCAACGACCTCCGTCAGGACGTTGCCGACGTGTTGCTCACCCGGCTCCATCACGACCGTCCCGTCAGTGGCCCGTTCGGTTCAGTCCAGCGCACGACCCGGCGCAACCGCTCGCTGAAAGACGAGAACGAGGTGCTGGAGACGCTCGAAGACGCCGGGATCGACTCAGAGCGTGTAATTGGTGTAGACCGTCAGAAGGTAGACGACGCCCTCGATGTGACCGAACTCTCGGAGGGCGACGTATACGAGATCGAGGAGTCCGAGTACGTCCGTAAAGCCGAGGTGGACGAAGAACGCAAGAAGACACGCCTCCAGGGACTCAAAGACCAGCTTGCGGCCGCCGAAGGTGACGAACCTGAGGAACTGCGCGAGGAGATCGAGGAACTCGAAGACCGGATCGAGGAACTCACGGAGTTCAAATCTGGGTCACAGTTCCACACGCAGGCTGGTGGTGAACCATGACTGATCGAGACGAAGAGCGAGAAGAGCGCATCGAGATGGAGATTATTGTGGATGCCTACACCCAAGACGAGCAGGCGATGGGGTGGCACATCTATCTGGAGGAGACGATGGACGTTCCCTTCGAGGCACGCTGTATCGAAGAGCAGGACGTCTCACCGCTCGAAGAAGGGAAGACGGTTCGTGTGGTCGGCAAACCGTCATCGGAGCCGTCGCTCCGCCAGCAGTTCGTGACCATCGAGTGGATGGACCGAGAGTTCGGTGTCCCACTGAGCCAACTGGAGCCGGTTGAAGCCAGTGATGCCACTGAGCAGGCCGTTTCGGACTGGCACTACTGGCTCGACCGATAACATCACCAGCGTCGATGCAAAATAACTCCACAAACATGACGACCTACCGGTTCCGCGTCAAGTACGAGCACGATCCCCGGTCGCTGTGGCGAGACATCGTCGTCGGGGCGGACCGAACCATCGACGAGTTCCAGTCGGTGCTGAACAGCGCGGTCGGACTGGACCAGGACCACCTCTGGTTCTTCGGAACTGACCAGGACTACTGGGACAGCGACGTCCAGTACAAGCGCCCTGGAGAGATCGAACAAGCCCCGGGCGGAATGTTGCGCGGTGGTGAGGAGTATGACGCGAGCGAGACGACAGTCGGTCGGATGGCCCGCCAGTTGGACTTGGACGAACGCGACCGGATCTGCTATCTCTTTGATTACGGTGACGAATGGCGCTTCTATGCCATTCTCAAAGAGATCAACGAGGACGGAGCCAGCGATACAGAGCCGGACGTCGTGAAAGAGAAAGGCGAGCCTGTCGAGCAGTATCCGCCACCCGGCGAAGGCTGGTAGTCATTCCAGCTACGTCGGCACAGCCATCCTGCGGACTATCTGGAGCGGAGCGGTCCCCGTCAGTGTTGGTGATTAGGGGCGCGTCCGTCGATGGCGTGCGCCTCGGCCAACTCCACCACATCGTAGACATGAATCCCTGATTTGAACCAGAGAACGCGGTCACTCGTCCCTTCAAAGTCGTCCGCTGAGCACTCTAACCGCTCCGAGACTGCGATAAGCAAGTGGTCGAGATCAGCCGCTCGAATTTTCGCCAGCTTCTCGTCGAGGTACTCGGGTGTCCAGAACCCCACGATCTCGAGGATTGCTCGTCGTCCGTCCGGATGTTCGATCGCGAAGTCGGGGATCATCACTTCGGCACCGAGATCGAAGACATCGTCTTCTCTGACGAGTTCCCACTCCGTATTCGCTCGCTCCCACTTGTTGGCGAGCGTCCGCTCGACGTCGCTATCGAACCGGTCGCCGGCGCTGTAATGCGAGTCGAGGCCCTCGGTGTGGTCGAGCGTGGACTGACGTGTCTCACTGGAGGTTCCGTCGACGAGAATCTCCGCAGACATCTCCCACCGGTCACAGAGGGGTAACGCCGGCAGGAAGTTCGCCATACGAATCCCGTATTTTTGTGATTGCGAGAATAGCGACGCTGGCCCGTCCAGTACGGCCTCGTAGCCGGCGGCCTGGTCGGTGCTCGCGACGCGCTTACCGTCGGCGTCGATCGGATAGATCCGGTGCATCAACCCGAACAGCTTCACGTAGCTGAACACCGTCCCGAAGTGGTCCCACACCCGAATCCGCATCTCCGTCGCATCGTAGAGCACAGCCTGTGCGAGGGCGAGGTTGTAGCGCGTCAACAGCCAGTCCACGGTGAGGTCGGTGTGTTCGTAGTCCTCGTCGCTACTGCCGGTCAGCGCGGTCGTCGATGTCGAAGCATCATCATCACTGGTGTACTGGTCGGCCGTCCGCGTCCCGATTCGGACGAGTCGCTTGTTGTCCTCGAGATCGGCGTACATTCCTCGATAGCACTCCTCGAGTGAGATCCCTAACTCGTCGGCGACCGCGCTGTATACCTCTAATTTCTGTGTGTCCTCACCAAGCGTAGGCTGACGAACGATCGGATACCGGTCATTAGCTTTCTCGAAGAGTTGCTGGCGGATCTCGCGCGGTTCGATGGAGGCCACGACCTCGAATTCGCACTCATCTTTGAGGAGTTTCGCAAGACCCTGAACGATCTTGTAGTCGGTATCCGCGACGGTCAGCTCGTCAATCGCGTCTTCGAGATCGCCTTTCGGTTCGCCGAGATGGGCCTCGAACAGTTGAAGCAGTTCCCGAGCAGTCTTCCGATACTGCGTCTCGTCGGGATCGATGAACAGTGGCGTCACTGTCTCATCCGTCGTGCGTGACCGGGCGAGCTTAGCCGTCAGCACTGGCACTCACCCCCTCCCGCCGCCGTTGGGAGACGTACGTTTCCATCGTATCCTCGGTGATAATTTCGTAGAGACGGGCGGGCTGGCGGTCGTCCGTCGGTCGAAGAATGCGCCCGAGCCGCTGGGCGTACTGACGTTTCGAGGCACTCCCCGAGAGGATGATCCCGACATTCGCAGCCGGCACGTCGATGCCTTCGTCGAGGACCTGCGAGGTCACGAGCATCGAGTACTCCCCGCTGCGGAACTGCTCGAGAATCTCGGTGCGTTCGTCGGTCTTCGTCTGGTGGGTGATACAGGGAACGATGAACTCTTGTGAGATGTCGTAGGCGAAGTCGTTGTTGGCAGTAAAGATTATCGCGCGGTCGTCGTGGTGGCGCTTGATGAGATTGTCGAGCGTGTCGAGTTTCTTCTCCGCTGTTCGGGCGATTCGCTCGGCGCGCTGCTTGGCGATGAGTGCCCGCCGGCCCTGTGGATCGTAGGACGTGCGCTTGAGAAACTCCGCATAGCCCTCCTCTTTCCAGAGGTCGAACTCGTGGCTGTCGACGTAATCACGATAGATTTGATATTCTTCGTCGTACTCCTCACGTTCGTCGGCCGTGAGGTCGACCGATATGTGGATCGTTTCGTACTCGCTGAGGTATTCGCCGGCGAGTTCGTCGACGTCCTCCCGGTAGACGACCGGGCCGAGGAGGTCCTCGAGGAGTTCGTGCTTGCCGTCGGGCCGCTCGTAGGTGGCGGTCAGCCCGAGGCGATACGGTGCGATCATCATCTCGGGGATCTGCCGGTAGGTCGGGGCCGGTAGGTGGTGTTCCTCGTCGACGACGAGCAAGCCAAACCGATCGCCGTACTCGTTGACGTAGCGGTAGGCGCTGTCG
>Ga0207719_100391_pt1 | contig 27310 bp, 28 predicted proteins | sample A23P1SouthBayCA_2_FD_187279 | JGI IMG/M metagenome (GOLD analysis project Ga0207719, IMG submission 187279) | Aerobic enrichment media microbial communities from Eden Landing Ponds, California, USA - A23 P3 (3) (SPAdes) | ecosystem: Environmental > Aquatic > Marine > Unclassified | place... | reverse complement strand
AATCTCGAGCAGCAATAGAACCGTAGAGTGTTTCCCGGAGTGACGGCGCGTATCCACGGCCTCAAGGCCGTGGTATTCCGCCTGCTCAGCGTATAATGATTACTCTCGTCTCTTACCGCCGATCGCCACCCCCGTTGGCACTCCCACGAAACGGGTTTTCGCGTCAGTACGTGACGACGTCGAGTCCCTCGACGCGCTCGAAGTGTTCGGTGTTCCTCGTGACGACTGGTCTACCGTTGACGAGCGCGGTCGCCGCGATCATGACGTCCGTCTCGTCGATCGGGTCGCCCTCGGAGACGAGTCCGGCGTTGATCTCCCCCGCCCGCATGGCACACGCCCGGTCGAACGGGAGTTCGTTGATCCCGGTGAGCAGTTCCCGGACTCGCTCCCGCTCCGCCTTCGTTGCATCGACGAGATGGATTCCCTCGTGGAGTTCCATCACGGTCACGGCGCTCACGAACGGCGTCCCGGAGGCGTCGATCTCCTCGATCAGGTCCGACACGTCCGCGTCGCCCCGCAACACGTCGATCAGGAACGTCGAGTCGAGGATCATCCCCCGGACCCGGCATCGAACTCGTCCGTGATGCCCTCGACACGTTCGCGGTGGGTCCCGTCGCGTTCCTCGCGGCGCCGCTCGACGATCGCCTCCAGTTCGTCGGCCGTCCCCCCGTCGAGCACGCCGTGGTACTCCGCGAGCGTGACGCCACCGGCGAGCCGTCGAACCACGTCGCTGAAGCTCTCGCCCTCCCGCTTGCGCGCCTTCAGCTTCTCGTAGGCGTCGTCCGCCAGCGAGATCGTCTTCGTGCCCATACACACACGTACATGTACGCGGTGGAAAAGTGTTACTCCCGGAGCGTCTCCTCGCGTTCGGTCGCCTCCAGGGTCTCCTCCTCGACGTCCGTCGCCACGACGGCGGGCTTGTAGGCGCCGCCATCCAGCAGGTCGTGGTCGCTCACGCTCGACTCCACGTAGCGAGTAAAGGCGCGGCGCTCGGGGGGCAGGTGGCCGTACAGGACCTCCTCCTCGACCAGGTCGTAGACCGGAATCCGGGGCGTGAGCAGGGTGTTCTCGCCGACGACCGAGCCCTCGCCGACGACGAACCCCGAGGTGACCCGACAGCCCGCGCCCAGCGCGGCGTCGTCCTCGATGACGACCGGGGCGTCCTCGACGGGTTCGAGCACCCCGCCCACGAGGGTGTTCGCGCCGAGTTTGACGTTCGCACCCACCTGCGCGCAGGAGCCCACGGTGTCACAGGAGTCGATCAGAGTGCCGTCGCCGACGTGTGCGCCGACGTTGACGAAGGAGGGCGACATCATGATGCAGTCTTCCCCGAGGTAGGCACCCCGGCGGATCGTCGTGCCGTCGGGGGTGTTCCGGGTCCCCCGGTCGGCGAGGTCGCCCGTCTCCCGGAGGGGGAGCACGTCGTGGTAGGTCACGCCGCCGTACTCCCGTGCCCGCGTCCGGCGGAGGCCGAAGTTGAGGAGGATGCCCCGCTTGACCCACTCGTTTGCCTCCCAGTCCGTCGGACCGCGTCCCTCCTTCTCGGCGGCGCGGATCTCGCCAGCTTCGAGGCCCGCGAGGAACGCATCGAGGGTGTCGAGATCGTCGGCGTCGGCCGAGTCGGCGTCGATCACGCCCGCCTGGTAGTCCTCCCAGAGGGACTCGATCTCGCGTTTCGCGCTCATTCGCCCACCTCCAGGACGTCCGAGAAGCCGTAGAAGTCGGGACGCTGGCCCGCGATCCACACCGCGGCGTCGATCGCGCCCTCCGCGAAGACGCGCCGCGAGTGAGAGCGGTGCTCGATCGAGAGGAGTTCGTCGTTGCCGCCGATCAGGACCTCGTGTTCGCTGCCGACGTCGCCGACCCGGCGGGCGTGGACGCCGACCTCGCCCGCCTCTCGGGGCTGGTCGCCCACCCGACCGTGGACGCGTTCCCCCTCGCCCCGGACCGCGTCGATCCGGTCGAGGATCATCCCGGCGGTCCCGCTGGGGGCGTCCCGTTTCTGGTTGTGGTGCGTCTCGGTGACCTCGACGTCGTAGCCGGGCAGCGCCTCCAGGGCGTCCTCGAGGGCGAGCAGGAGCGCCTGGACGCCCCGCGAGAAGTTGCCCGTCTTCAGTACCGGGACGCGTTCCGCGAGTTCCTCCAAGCGCGCCTCCTCGTCCTCGTCGAAGCCGGTCGTCCCGATCACGACTGGGACGGCGGCGTCGGCCGCGGCCTCGGCGTTCGCGACCGCCGCCGCCGGAACCGTGAAGTCGATCAGCGCGTTCGGGCGTGCCTCCTCCAGGAGACTCTCTAACTCGCCGGGCTGGTACACACGGACGCCCGCAACCTCGCCCGACCCGACGTCGGCGTCGACGCCGAAGGCGACGGTGACGTCCGCGCGGTCCGTCGCTGTCTCGATCACCGTGCGTCCCATCCGTCCCGTGGCACCCGTGACGGCGATGTTCATGCGGGTACACCTCGTGGGAGCGCGTCCAAAACGTCTGCCAATTCATCGCGGCGCCCGGGCGCCAGCCGGGTCAGCGGCGAGCGGACGTGTGGGGGATGGTCGAACTCGATCGCCATGGCCTCCTTCACGGGGATGGGGTTGGACTCGACGAACAGTTCACGAAAGAGGGGACCGAGGCGGTGGTGGATCTCGCGGGCGCGCTCGCCGTCGCCCGACAGCGCGCTCCGGGCGAGGTCTGCCATCATCCCGGGACGGACGTTCGCGGCCACCGAGATGGCCCCGACCCCGCCGGCCGCGAGGATCGGGAGGGTCATCCCGTCGTCGCCCGCGAGCACCGAGAACTCCTGCTCGCGGGTGCGCTCGATCACCTCCGAGATCTTCCCCACGTCGCCCGAGGCGGCCTTGTAGCCCGTGATGTTCGGATGCTCGGCGAGCGCGACGGCCGTCTCGACGTCGATGTCCCGTCCCGTCCGGCCGGGCACGTTGTACACGATGATCGGGATATCGACGGCGTCGGCCACCCGGCGGTAGTGCCCTTCCATGCCCGCCGGCTCGGGCTTGTTGTAGTACGGCGAGATGTGAAGCAGGGCGTCGGCGCCGGCGGCCTCCGATCGCGCCGACAGCGAGACGGCCTCGTGGGTGGCGTTCGAGCCGGCGCCCGCGATCACGGGGACGTCCTCGACGGCCTCGACGGTCGCCTCCACCACCTCGATGTGTTCGTCGTGGCTGAGGGTGGCTGACTCGCCGGTCGAGCCACAGGGGACGATCCCGTCGACGCCCGCCGATTCGAGCCGGCGGACGTCCGCGTGAAGCGTTTCGAAGTCGATGCTACCGTCCTCGTGGAACGGCGTCGTCGTCGCCGGGTAGACGCCGGCGAACGGTTCGTCGTCGAGCGTATCTGTCATTGTGGGTTCGTCGGTGGGGTCGCGTATCGGTGTGTCGGTCTCCGGTCGGTCCGATCGTGTCGGTGTCCGACCGGGTCCGGTGGCTATGCGGGAAGCGAGTGGCCCGCGACAGGGGTGCCACGCCTGCCGGGAGCCTACCGGGGCGGGCGCTTGGCGAGAAGGGACGCGCCACTGGCGGGGTCGACGTCGCCGGAAGTCGTGGCGCGCGTCATGGACGAGAGAGGGCGCGGGAGCGGTTTAAGCGTTGTGCCGCACTCGGCGGTAAGAGACGAGAGTGATCATTATCACTCGTCGATCGTGACTCCGGTCACCTCGAACCGCGCTCCACCGTCCGCGCTTTCGGTCACGCTGATCTCCCAGCCATGTGCCTCAGTGATCGACTCGACGATGCTGAGTCCGAACCCGGTCCCGTCACTGGAACCGGAGAATCCACGCTCGAACACCTGATCGTACTCCGACTCGGGGATACCCGGCCCGTCGTCTTCGACGTAGAAGCCAGCGGTGTCCCCGAGAACGCCAACCCGGACCGTCACGTCAGCCCCGCCGTGGTCGATCGCGTTTCTGAAGAGGTTCTCGAAGAGGTGTCGGAGCCGGTCCTCGTCGGCTTCGATCCGTGTCGTCTCGTCGATGTGGAGCGTCGCGTCAGTCGTTTCCACGGTTCGCCAGCACGCACTGGCAAGGTCCGATAGCTCGACGGGACCGGTCTCACCGAGTGACTGGCCCGCCCGGGCGAGAGTGAGCGTGTCCTCGATGATCGACTCCATCCGATCGAGTGCTGACGCCGCCTCCTCGATATGTGGGCTCTCCCGCTCTTTCGCCAGGAGATCGAGGTGCCCCCGTGCGACGGCCAACGGACTGCGCAGGTCATGGGAGACGATACTGGCGAACTCCTCCAATCGATCCCGCTCCCGTTCGGTTTCCGCGTGTCGACGTCGTGCCTGGTCGGCTTCGACCGCTCGCTGGATCGCTCGTGCCTGGGACACGCCGATCACCAGTCCGATACACCCGCCAATGGCACCGGCCCATCGAACTGTCCCGGTGATGAGCCGTGGCGTGATCGTCCGAATGGACACGTTGATCAGGAGGATGAGTACGGCAGTCCCGAGCAGGCCGGCGATCCACCAGCGGGCAACTGCTGCATACCGATCAGGCGGGATGTCACTCCGTGCGAGCCAGTACCCGCCGTAGACCAGCCCGCCGATGAACGGGAGTGACGTCACAACCCCACCTCCGAAGCCATCATAGGCGAGTTCGGGACGGAGCAGGATGACGAGGACCTCACCGAGCACGACTGCGCCGAGAAACACCCCCGTGCCCGAGATGAGAGACGGCACCCGCTCGGTCGAACCGAGTGAGACCACCTCTTCCCCCATCAGGGGAGAGTCAGACGCCGGGTATTTATTTACACCGGGACGATCATTCGGCCCCGAGGGCCGCACCGGGTGGACGTCTGTCCGTCTTCTTCAGATCGCATCCGATCCACGACACGTACCGGAACGCCGTGTCAAGACATTTACCCGCCCCCCGAGAACCCGGGGTATGAACGACGTCCATCCCGCCCAGCGCGTGGCGGTGCTCGCGGACTCCCAGAACCTGTACCACACCGCCCAGAGCGGCTACTCCCGGAACGTCGACTACGCGACCCTCCTGGAGGAAGCCGTCGACGGGCGCGAGCTGGTGCGCGCGATCGCGTACGTCATCCGGGCCGACTCCGAGGACGAGGAACGGTTCTTCGAGGCGCTCGTCGACATCGGCTTCGAGACGAAGGTCAAGCCCATCCAGGAGTACGCCGACGGCACGAAGAAGGCCGACTGGGACGTCGGCATGAGCCTGGATGCCGTCACGCTCGCCGATCACGTCGACGCAGTCGTCCTCTGTACCGGCGACGGCGACTTCACGCGGCTGTGCTCGCACCTGCGCCACGAGGGCGTCCGCGCCGAAGTGATGGCGTTCGGGCAGTCGACGGCGGAGACGCTGATCGAGGCGGCGGACTCGTTCGTCGACCTGGACGAGGACGCCGAGACCTTTCTGCTGTAGGCTCTCGTGGCAGCGGACGGGAGCCAGGGCGGTGACGTCGGTCGCGGGCCAGGGCGGTGACGTCAGACTGACAGCGCCGCCGAGGCGGCCTCCAGCACCACCGACCCGGCGGCGAGCGCGAGCGACGCGATCGCGGCCGCGACGAAGGGCGTTTCGGTCGCGACGAGGCCCGCACCGACCGTCGTGACGCTGCTGACGAAGAGGAGCAACGCCCCGAGGGTGACCTTCCGCGTGTCCATCTCGCTCGACCGTACCGACCCGGCTATTATAAGGGTGTCTACTTCGGTGCGACGACGCCGCGCACGACTGGACGTTCGTACAGCCGCCGGGTCGGTCGACGCCCCGGCGGCCGAAACCGTTTTTCCGCCCGGCGGACCAGCGACGAACGATGACCGACGCCGACACGGGACTGGCCGATCTCCGGACCGTCGCCGACTACCAGTTCGGTAGCGGTGCTGGCGAGGTACTCTTTCCGCCGGGCGAGTCGCTCTCGATCGAGCGCTCCCGGTCGGGCCGACCGCGCCAGATCAAGGCCGGGGCCGGTCGGGTGGTCTCCTTTACCGCCGAGGGCCGGTTCACGCTCGGGATCGAGGGCGGGCGGCGCCTCCACCGGGCGCGTCCGGAAGCGTACAGCGTGGCGGTGAACGCGGAGAGCGAACCGTACGTCAGGGACGGAAAAAACGCCTTCGCGAAGTTCGTCCGCGACGTCGATCCGGCAGTACGACCGGGCGACGAGGTCCGGGTCACGAACGAGGACGGCGACCTGCTCGGGGTCGGGCGGGCCGAGCTGAGCGCGATCGCCATGGCGGATTTCGAGACCGGGATGGCCGTGGCTGTCCGGGAGGGGGCGGGAGCCGACGACCGTCGATCCGGGGGGACGGACGCGTGACGACGTTCCTGCTCGCGACCGACTCGGTCCACGCGACGGCGGCCGGCTGTGACTACCTCGTCGACCGGGTCGGGACCGACGACACGGTGATCGCGCTGACCGTCCACGAAGGGGGCGGCGCGGACGCCGAGCGCGACGCCGCCGACGCGCTCAACGTCGCGACCGTCCGCCTGTCCGGCGCCGTCGAGACCGAACGACGCGAGGGCGATCCCGCCGGGGCGATCCTCGATGCCGCGAGGGATCACGACGTCGACGAGATCGTTCTCGTCGCGCCGTCCGGGGGTGCCGGGTCGACGCTCCGTGGCGTGCTCGGGGGTGCCGATCGGCCGGTCGTGGTCGTGCAGCCCGCCTGAGGCGAGGATCACGCCCCGGGCCGAGGCGCTATCCTTTTGCCCGCGGCGTTCGAGGTTCCGTCCATGTTCGGAGGAGGCGGCGGGGGGATGGACCCGCGCAAGATGCAACAGACGATGGAGCAGATGGGGATCGACATGGACGAGTTCGACGCCGAGCGCGTCACGATCGACCTCGCGGACGGCGATCGGCTCGTCTTCGAGGGGCCGGAGGTCACGAAGATGGAGGCCCGCGGCCAGTCCACCTACATGGTCGTGGGCGAACCGGACCGCCAGGAGGCCGCCGACGAGGCGGGGGCCGACGAGGCGGACGACGACGCCCACGACGGCGCGGGCGCCGAGGCAGCGATCCCCGAGGACGACGTCGACCTCGTCGCGACGCGGACGGGCGCGAGCGCCGAGGACGCCCGCGAGGCCCTCCTGGAGGAGGACGGCGACCTCGCGGCCGCGATCGCCCGCCTGGAATGACCGCTTCCCCCTGTAACGGTCGAGCGTGACGGTTCTGCTCGTCCGCGGCGACCGCGAGTACCTCCGGGAACCCGGCGAGGAACTCCAGACCGACCTCGGCGTGCTCACCGTCCCGGAAGACGTAGAGCCCGGCGAGACGCTCGAAACACACCTCGGCGAGGCGTTCACCGTCCGGGCGCTCCGCGGACCGGACCTCTTCCATCACTTCGAGCGCACCGGCGCGCCCATGATGCCCCGCGACGTCGGGCTCGTGCTCGGGGAAACCGGGATCGCCGCCGGCGAGCGCGTGCTGGACGCGGGGACGGGGACGGGCGTGCTCGCGGCGTATCTCGGCCGGGTCGGTGCCGCCGTCACGACCTACGAGCGCGACCCCGAGTTCGCCGCGGTCGCCCGCGAGAACATGGTGCTCGCGGGCGTCGCGGACAGCGTCGACATCCACACCGGGGACGTGACCGACGACCTCGACGCGCTCGCGGACGGCGAGCCGTTCGACGCCATCACGCTGGACACCGCGGACGCCCCGGCGGTCGTCCAGCGCGCGCCGGACCTCCTCTCCCCGGGGGGCCACGTCGCCGTCTACACGCCCTTCGTCGAGGACACCCGCGAGGTCGCGACGGCGGCGCGCGAAGCGGGACTCTCGCCCGAAACGAAGGAGACCATCCAGCGCCGGATGGACTTCGACGACCGTGGTTCGCGCCCGGGGACCGCGGGCGTGGGCCACACCGGGTACCTGACGGTCGGGCGGCTGGGCTGACTCTCCTCTCGGGGATCGCCTCGTCCTACATGAAACTCCCGAGCCCCGTCTGTTCCTGCCCGGACGCCACCTCGTCCCAGGACATGCCCAGCGCCTCGATCACGCGGGCGATGGGGCCTTTCAGCGTCTTTTCGAGCATCTCGTCGTAGTCCACCTCGAACTCCGCCGGTACCTGGTCGGCGTACTGGAAACAGATCACGTCGGGATCGCGCTTGAACTCGGCGTACAGCGGGTCGTCGTGTGGATCCAGCCCCCGCTCGGCCTCCACGCGCTTCCAGAAGTCCGGGTGGACCTTCTCCAGGTACAGTCGCTTGGGCTTCGACCCCCGGCCGAAGTTCGTTCCCAGGAGGAGGTTCGCGTACTTCGCGCCCCGGACCTGGGCGGTGTCGGTGTCGTAGTTGTTCAGCCGCTTGCCGATCCCGCCCGGGATGCCGATCTCCTCGACGTCGACCTCGCCCGCCCGGAACTCCTCGATGATCCCGTGGACGTACTCCGTCACCGTCTCCGTGCCCTCGCCAGTGACGATCATTTCCAGCACCTCGCGCTGGACCTCCTTCGTGATCGGCGCGATGTCCGAACGCTGGTACTCGAAGCCCGTGATGTCGATGTCGTCGACGTCCTTGCCCTCCTTCCAGACGATGTGGCCCGCGTAGCGTTTCTTCTTGCCCGCCTGGAAGAAGCGCCTATAGAGCTTCTCGAACTCGATCTGGAAGCGATGGGTCGCCGCGTTCAGTTCTTCGAGAGCGAACTCGTCGTACCTGTCGTTGATGTACTCCTCGATCTCGAAGGACTGCTCGATGGCGTCGGGCTTCGACGTTTCATGTCCGAGTTCCAACATAACGCTGTCGGTGTCTCCATATATAACTTCTTTGTCAAGTTCGTTCGCGGCCCGTTCGGTGAACTCGATCACCTCACGGTTCGTAGATGTGACGCCCGCGCTCATCTCGCGATCGTACAACCTGAAACGATCCCAACCAAAAACTCCATATAAAGACTGACCGACGAACTGGTACTTTCCGTTTCTTCCGGCCAGTAGCGTGTGGTTGTCCTCAACGGTGACACAGTACACGCCGTCCTCGGCCGTGCTCGTACTCCCGCTCCGATGCATACGGAGCGTGTTTTTCGGATCCTCGGTCACGTAGATACGCCAACTCCCGCTATCACGATTGTGGCTCGCGGTGAGCCCGAGATGTGTACACAGCCGAAGGACGTCGTCGCGGAGTCGCTCGCTCGACGTGGAGTACCGCCACGAGTTCGTCTGTCGGTCACCGTCGCCCGCGATTAGAAGATCGAGGAACTGTCGCTTCTGCTTCCGGCTCGCGTCGAACACGAACTCGGGGATTTCCTTCTCGAAGCTATCGCCACCACAGAGTTCTTCGAGGAGGTCACCGAGGATCCGAGACGTGAACTGGTAACACTGATCGTTGACGTAGTAGTCGAACCCTATCCGATCCAGAAGGTCACCGATCATCGAGTGATCGCTCCCGCCGTCCGGGACTGTGGGCGCGTCCTGAGCGATCTGAATCCTCGTCGCCGAACCCCGGTAGTTCTCGCCGAACTGCTTCTCTTCGGACGTGTAGACGTTCCCTTCGGTGACGTACCACGCGAGCAGTTCCAGGAAGTCGTCCCCTCCGTAGGTTCGTGGGATCCACTTCCGCCCGGACTCGCGGTGGATGAAGCTTCGTTCACACACGTCCTCGATGTACTCCCGGTGTTCCTCGAACTCCTCGGGGGTGAACACGTACCCTGCCACTCCCAGATCGTTCTTCAGAACTCGCGGAGGTGTCCAGCCGAGTTCGCTCGTGAACGTCCGACCGTGGACCGACGGGCGGACCCACACCTCGTACTCCCCATCGATCAACTCCGTCAGGTCGACCTCCTCGATTCGCTCGCCGTCGGGGCCGTCCCAGTCGTGGGGAAGTTCGTAGTTCGTCGCCCGGTCGAGGTCCCCCGCCTCGACGAACCGGTAGTCGTCCTCGTCCCACGAGATTCCGTTCTTGTCGTTCTTCCGCACCAACATCCGGTGGTTCGGCGTCACCCGGAAGTCGATCTTGCTCGTCTCGATGTCGACTAACTCGCCCCGGTAGTCCGGATACGCGTGGGTTTCGGCGACCGGCTTCACCTCCATCTCCATCGCGTCCGGGTCGAGCGAGTACACCGGATCACCGACCTCCAGGTCCCGGATGTTCCGGACGCCGTCGGGCGTCAGCACGTCCGTGTCGGGGGTGAAGCAGTTCATGATGACCTTCACCGCCGCCTGCTGACGGTCGTAGCGCTCGTAGGCCTCCGAGTCGGGGTCGTGGTCGTTCCTGAGCCCCTTCTTTTCTTCCCGTTCTTCCAATAGTTCGTCGACCATCTCCCGGATGATCCCGTCGGGTTCCTTCCGGAAGTGGATGCCCGTCGGGGTCCGGTACGTCTCGCCTTCGTACGATTTCGGATCGACTTTCGTCTCCGGCGAGGCGTTGATCGTGGTCATCGACATCGGGTACAGCGACTGGCCGATCCACTGGAAGTGGCCGTTCCGCCCGGCGAGGACGACGTGGTTTTGCTGGGCCGTGACGCAGTACACCGAGCCGTCGTGGTCCTCGACGGTCGCGTTCGTCTCCTTCTGGAAGGATCCCTGCTTGCCGATCGAGACGTACCACGTGCCGTCGCCCTGCTTCGAGACGGTCGGTTTCTCGCCACACCGCACGGCGAGGTCGACGATACCGTCCTTGAGTCGGTCGCTTTTCGTCCAGAACTTCCCGAGTCCCGACTCGGTTCGGCTTCCGTCGCCCCGGATCATCGTGTTCAGGAGGACCGTCAGGAGTTCGCCGTCGAGGTCGAACACCCAGCCGGGCAGGCGCTTGTTCGCGTAGCCCGCGCCACAGTGCTCCTCCAGCCAGTCGAACAGGAACTGGTTCGAGACGTAGATGCCGGGCTCGCTCGCGCTGTGGTTGATCCCCATGCGATCGAGGAGGTCCCGGATCGCCCGCCGTTCCGTCTCGCCCCGCTGGTGGATCGTGATCCGGTTCGCCGACCGGTCGATGCTGCCCTCCGTGACGAACCACCCGAGGAACTCCAGCCAGTCGGCCATCTCGAAGGCAAAGGGCGTCTCGCGGTGGCCGGCGCCGTACTTGAGGAACGTCTCGTCGGCGTACTCCTCGATGATCCCGCGGTGCTCCCGGTACACCCCGGTCGGGACCAGGTACTTCCCGACCTTCTTCTGGATCCCCATCGCTTCGGAGGATCCGTGGATCAGATTCAGCGAGTCAGTGACGGCCTCGGGCATCCGGTTCCGGAAGGCGCGGAGGTCCGCGTCGTAGTACACGACGACGTGGCCGTCCTCCACCTCCTCGATCAGGTCGAACGACTCGGGCGTCTCTCCCGGCATCGGTTCGTGCTGGGGGAACGCGTACCGTTCGGTCTCGGTGAGGTCCCGGTACTCCGCGAACGCGAAGTCTTCGGGGGTCTGCTCGTCCCAGCCGCGCTCGTTCGAGGCCAGCAGGCGGTGGTTCTCGGTGATCTTGAAGTCGTGGGTGTTCCCGCTCAGGTGGTGGAGTTCGCCGTACTCGTTGTCGTACTCGTGGGTCTCGGCGACGGGCCGAACCTCACACTCGAACGTCTCGGGATCGAGCGTGTACACTGGATCGCCCGGTTCGACGTCCGTGACGTTCCTCGCTCCATCCGGTGTGAGAAGCTCCGTGTCGCCGCTGAAACACTTCAGGTCCAGCACCGACACCATCTCCTTCACACCCGTGATCGGGTCGAAGACGGCCCCGCCCTCGAACTCCTCGGCCTCCTGTTGGCCCTTCGAGGGCAGCGCGAACTCGCCGTGGGCCTCGTGGAGGACGTACATGTCCACCGCGTCGCCGGGGGTGGTGGCGTCCTCGAGCTTGCAACCGACGATCTTCCGGGCCTCGTCCCAGAAGGCGATGATCTCCTGTTTGCGGTCGAGTTCGACACACAGCTCCACGTCCCTGACGTTGTACTCCAGCAGGCGCTCCGGATCGTCCTCCCAGAGGTCCCCGATGTCTCCCGGGTAGCGCTCCTTGCCGACGCCGAGTTCCATCTCCGCGACGTCGTCCAGGCGGTACGAATCGAGTTCGGTGAACTTCGTGCGCTGGTAGGCATAGAGGAGGTCGAACACGACCCGGCCCTTGACGTTGGGGCCGCCGTAGCCGCCGCTCCACACTTCGTCGACCCGCGAGAGCCGGTCGGAATCGAGGCCGAGGACGTCGAGGCGGTCGATGAGGTAGGGGGCGTCGAAATCCTCAAAATTCCAACCTGTTGCCAAGTCCGGGTCAGTTCCCTCGACGTAGTCCATGAACGCCGACAGCATTCCCTCCTCGGACTCGAAGGCCCGGACCTCGACGCTGGCGTCCGCATCAAGCAGGTCGTGGTCCGCGACGTCCTCGGGCGGTGGCACCTCGCCGCCGGGCGCGTTGTACAGCCAGGCGACGTACTCGTCGCGATACGAGTCGTGGCTCGCGAGACAGACGATCGGTTCCTCGCCGTCCTCGGGGAACCCCCGGCGGTCGTCGACCTCGATGTCGAAGGTGAGCACCCGGAGGTCGGCGTTGGCCTCCACGGGTTCGACCTCCTGGTGTGGGATGTCGATCGCGCCGTCGTCGCTCCGGCGTTCCGGAACCCTGATCCCGCTCTCTACGTCCTTGTCGATCAGGAAGCGATTGGGAAACAGGATGTCGGCCTCGAAGTGGTCGAACCGGTCCCGGATCTCCCCGACGTCTCTCGGGGTTCGACCGAAGATCCTCGTCAGCTCCTCCCCCCGGATGCTCTCGTAGGGCTCGCCCGCCTCGTCAACTTCCCTCCAGCCCGTGATCGCGTCGATGTCCGCGAGATCCGCTTCGTCGATCGACGCCGTCGGGGCGTAGAAGTACGGCCTGAACTCGTGGACGCGGACGTGTTCGAGTTCCCGGCCGTCCTCGCCGGTCCGGCCGAAAACGTGGATGATCGGCCGTTCGTCGCGCCCGCTCCCGACGAGGGTGTAGTCGACCTGCGTCACCGCGATCCCGACGGTTCCGTCGGCGTCGGGGTAGCGCTCCTCGTCGGGGTCGACGACCTCGTGGCGCCCGCCGCCGTTCCCCGCGACGGCGATGGCCTCCTCGTCGGGGCGGTCGTCGCCGGACTCGCCGCCGAACTGCGCGAGGCCAGCCTGGGTGGCCCCCTCTCCGCTGGTCATACCCGGGGGTGGGCGGCGGGGGGTAAAGTTCCCGCGGTCACGGATCGACCGGGTCGAAATCCGGGGGCGTAGGCGCGCCAGAAGCCTTAATTCACGCGACTGATAAGATGGGGTACCGAATGCCTTTCACGCCCGTTAGCCACCTCCTCGCCACGCAAGTCTTCGACGTTGCTCTCTCCGATAGCGCCGTGACCGCGATCGGCCTCGTCGCTATCCTGATCTGTATCGTCCTCTCGGCGTTCTTCTCGTCCTCGGAGATCGCCATGTTCTCGCTGGCGAAACACCGCCTCGACACGCTCGTCGAGGAGGGCGCCCGCGGGGCGGAAACACTCGCCGAACTCAAGGGCGACCCCCACCGCCTGCTGGTGACGATCCTCGTCGGTAACAACCTCGTCAACATCGCCATGTCCTCGATCGCGACCGGGCTGTTCGCGATCTATCTCTCGCAGGGCGAGGCGGTGATCGCCGCGACCTTCGGGATCACCGCCCTGGTGCTCCTGTTTGGCGAGTCCGCCCCCAAGAGCTACGCAGTCGAGAACACCGAGTCCTGGGCGCTCCGGATCGCGCGGCCGCTGAAGCTCGCGGAGTACGTCCTCCTCCCGCTGATCGTCACCTTCGATTACCTCACCCGGATCGTCAACAAGGTGACCGGCGGCCGGTCGGCCATCGAGACCTCGTATGTCACCCGCGACGAGATCCAGAACATGATCGAGACGGGCGAGCGCGAAGGGGTCATCGAGGAGGACGAACGCGAGATGCTCCAGCGCATCTTCCGGTTCAACAACACCATCGCCAAGGAGGTGATGACCCCGCGCCTGGACATGGAGGCCGTCCCGGTGACCGCCGACGTCGAGGCGGCGATCCAGGCCTGCGTCCAGTCGGGGCACACCCGCCTGCCCGTCTACGAGGGCAGCCTCGACAACGTCATCGGCGTGGTCGACGTCGGCGACCTCATCCGGGAGCGCGACTACGGCCCCGCCGGGACGCCCGACTTGGAGGACCTCATCCAGCCCACGTTGCACGTCCCCGAGTCGAAAAACGCCGACGAACTGCTGGCGGAGATGCGCGAGAACCGCCTGCACCTGGTGATCGTCATCGACGAGTTCGGCACCACCGAGGGACTGGTGACGATGGAGGACATGATCGAGGAGATCGTCGGCGAGATCCTGGACGAGGAGGAAGACGAGCCGATCGAGTTCGTCGACGACGAGACCGTCCTCGTCAGCGGCGAGGTCAACATCGACGAGGTCAACGAGGTCCTCGACATCGACCTCCCGGAGGGCGAGGAGTTCGAGACGATCGCGGGGTTCATCTTCAACCGCGCGGGCCGGCTCGTCGAGGAGGGCGAGGAAATCGACTACGACGGCGTCGCCCTCCGGGTCGAGTCGGTCGACAACACGCGGATCATGCAGGCCCGGATCAGGGTCGCCGGCGGGGAGGAAGGGGAGACGGGGTCCGGCGAGGTCGGGGCAGGGACGATCGCCGAGGACTGATCAGGTCGTCCGGGAGTCGGCGTCGGCCTCGTACTCGGGGGGCTCGACGCCCTCGGCGGCCTCGACGTTCTCGGTTCGCTTTTCGGCGTCGACGTGCCAGCGATCGATCTCCTCGCGGTAGGTCGCGAGCCGGTCCGACACCTCGTCTTTGTACGCGTCGTCGTTGACGTTCACTTCCAGGGCGAAGGGGGTCTCCTCCTGGCCCGTCCGCGCGATGTTGGCACTGACGAGTTCGTTGTCGAAGTAGTACGGCGCGACCTGGGTCATCACGCGGCGGTAGACGGTGTCCTCGACCGACCGGATCGCCTTCCGGCCCGCCGAGTCGGCCGCCCGGGCGACGTGGTTCACCGAGTCCTGCCACTTCTCGACGGCCCGTTCGGGGTCGTCGTTCACCGACTCGTAGGACTCCGCGAGGCGCCGGCCCGCGGTCCGGACGTCGTCGTCGGGTGACTCGCCCGCGGCCTCGCCTTCCCCCTCCGCGACGGAGGCGTGTTCGGCCGTCTTCTCGCGGATCTCGGTATCGATCAACTCCTCCGACTTGGGCCGCCAGTCGTCCCAGTCCGCGAACGCCTCGGGGTACGTCTCGTGGGCGCCCGCGTCCCGGAGCGCACGCGTGATCCGTTCGCCGTGCTCGACGATCTCCCCCCAGTCGCCGGCCAGCCTGAACCCGGCGACGCCTTCTTCCATCTCGTCCATCTGATCGGGTATGGGTACGGCGTCGAGGGGTAAACGTCTTTCCTCCTCGACGGCTGTCGTGCCGGAATCGCGACGCCGAACCGCCAGTAGTTACTATACGCACGGCCCCGTGGATCCGGTATGCCGATCGAGGACCGACGACACGCCACCGTGATCACGCACGCGCTGGCGCGCCACACCCTCGCGACCCTCAGGGACCGCGGGACGGGACAGGTCGACTTCCGGGACGGCCTCGTGGATCTCGGCCGGATCTGTGGCTACGAGATCATCGACGGGGCGATGGAGACGGAGTACGTCGCGATCGAGACGCCGCTCGCCGGGACGACCGGCGAGCGGATCGCCGGCGTCGGCGACGTCGTCATCGTGACCGTCCTCCGCGCGGCGACGCCGTTCGTCGAGGGGTTGCTCGCGGCGTTCCCGGAGGCGCGCCAGGGCGTCGTCAGTGCCGGCCGCGACGAGACCGCCGACAGGGACGACGATGGCGGGTTCCCGATCTCGATCGACTACGTGAAACTGCCCGAGATCGGCCCCGGGGATACGGTGATCGTCGCCGACCCCATGCTCGCGACCGGGAGCACGATGACCGCGGTGCTCGAGCGCGTCCGGGCCGCCGGCGATCCGGACCGGACGTTCGTCCTCGCGGCGGTGGCCGCTCCCGAGGGTCTCCTCCGGGTCGAGTCGGCCTTCCCCGACGTCGAGGTGCTGACGGTCGCCGTCGACGACGGCCTCGACGAGGACGGATACATCCTCCCGGGGCTGGGTGACGCCGGCGATCGCGCCTTCGGGACAACCGGCCGGGAGCGAGCCGAAACCGCAGGGGGTGGGTAGATGTCCGAGCCCTGTGACGACTGCGGCGACGCCGTCTCCGAGGCGCTCGCGCGCACGATCCGGCTCTCGGTGGACCGCGCCGAGGTCGACACCCAGCGCCTGTGTCCGTCCTGTTTCGCCGAGTGGATCGACCGCTACGGGGCCGAGATGCGCGCCGGCCCCGAGACGCTGGACGGCGACTCCGACATCATCGTCGACTGATCCTCGCGACCCCCGGGCGGCGCCACACTCCCATCGACCAACCCCTTCCCTTCCCCTCGAAACACGCCGACTGCGTGGCGACGATCCCGGTACAGCTCGGGACGAAACGCACCCCTGGAGCGCTACGTACCGCTACGTTCCGGGGCTCGCTGATCGCCGTCGGGCGCGAGCAGGAGGGGGGGGCCACTCCGTCTCGCTCCCCGCGCACGCACCCTACTCGATCTCGGCACGCCCGCTCGTGGCGCTCCTGATCCGGTCCCGGAGGTCCCCCGCCCCCGACCGGGGCACCAGCACCTCGAAGGTCACCCGTTCCTCGTAGACCGCCTCGAACGTCGCGTCCGTGCTCTCGACGATCCCCCGAACCGTACCGGAGTCGTCGTACCCGACGGCGATCCACAGCTCCTCGCGGGGCTCGTGCTCGACGACGCGGGCGTCGTCGACCGCTTCCGTCACGGCCCGGGAGTACGCCCGTGCCAGTCCGCCGACGCCGAGGTTCGTCCCGCCGTAGTAGCGGGTGACGACGGCCGCGACGTTCTCGAGGTCGCGCTGGACCAGCACGTTGAGCGCTGGCTTCCCCGCCGAACCGGTCGGCTCGCCGTCGTCGTCGGCGTACTCCCGGAGCATCCCCTCGCCGGGCGTCCCGTCGCCGGTTCGAACCCGGTACGCCGGGACGTTGTGCGTGGCGTCGCCGTACTCGCTCTCGATCTCGGCGAGGAACGCGTCGGCGGCGTCGGCCGACCGGACCGGGCGGGCGTGCCCAAGGAACCGGGAGCCCCGGATCTCGAAGGCGCTCTCCCCGGGGCCGTCGATCGTCCGGTAGGACGCCTCGCTCACTGCCGTGAGTGACCGCCACGACGAGAAAAGCGTGGCGGCTCCGCCGGGGGTCGGGTCACCGCAGCAGCCGCCCCGACTCCGCGTCGATCCCCGCCGCGAGCGCCTGGAGCGCCTCGTAGCCGTTTTCGACGACCGGCTCGCCGTGGGCCACGCAGGCGATCTCGAAGGGGGGCGATTCGGCGGCGAACCACCGGACGCTCTCCTTTATTTCCGCGACGTCGTAGGAGTCGAGCCAGACCGGAATCGTGAGGCCGTCGGGCTCGCCCCAGACCAGGTCCCCGAGAAACGCCGCCCCCGACTCCCCGTGGACGTACACCGTGTGCCCGGGGTTGTGGCCGGGCGTGTGGAACGCCTCGAAGCCGCCGACGCGCTCGCCGTTCACCACGGCGCGATAGGTTAGCGAGGCCGGCGGGCTGTAGAGGACGCGGAGCGCGCGGTGAAACAGGCCCTTGTGGTGGAGGACCGGCGGGTCCATCCCGCCACGGAGCAGGTCGAGGTCCACCCGGCCCATGTACACCGGCGCCGCCAGTTCGGGAACGAGCCGGGCCAGGCCCCCGAGGTGATCGAGGTCGTAGTGGGTGATCAGCACCCGGTCGATCTCCTCGATCGCGTGGCCGGCGTCCGCGATCTCCCCCCGGATGCGGGGGGCGTTCAGCGGGAGCCCGGCGTCGACGAGCGTGAGGTCGTCGTCCTCGACCAGGTACGCCGTCGCCCCCAGCGGCGCCCGGAACCCCAGGTCCAGGCGCGTGACGCCGGGCGCGATCCGTTCTGCCATGCGAACACTCCGGTCCCCCCGGGTATAACGGTCGCGGTCGGGGTCGTCGTGACAGCCCGGTGGTGTTCGGAGGCCGCCCCGGCGGGAACCCTTTTCTTCCCCGCCGCCCTGTGTGGGCGCATGTCACAGTCGGACGGCCCGCCGGAGGGCTTCGTCGAGGTCGCGACGGTCGAAGCGGTGCGCGACGAGGGGCCGGTCGTCGTCCGCCCGGACGGCCGGTCGATCGCCCTCTTCCACCACGAGGGGGCGTTCCACGCCGTCGACAGCCGCTGTCCCCACATGGGGTTTCCCCTGACCGAGGGGACCGTCGAGGACGGGATTCTCACGTGCCACTGGCACCACGCCCGGTTCGAACTCTCCTGTGGGGACACCTTCGACCCCTTCGCCGACGACGTCGAGACGTTCCCCCTCGAAACACGCGACGGGGCGATCCACGTCGATCCCGATCCCGACCCGGCGGAACCACCCGAGGACCACTGGGGGGACCGCCTGGAGCACGCCCTCCGGGAGAACCTCGACCTGGTGGCCGCGAAATCGGTCATCGGACTGGAGGAGGCCGGCGTGGAGTCGACGGTCCCCGTCTCCACGGGCGTCGAGTTCGGGACCCACTACCGCGAGGACGGGTGGGGGCGCGGGCTGACGACGCTCGCCGCCATGGCGAACCTGCTTCCCGATCTCCGGGAGGCGGACCGCCGCCGGGCGCTGTACGTCGGGCTGGCCGAGGTGGCCGACGACTGCGCCGGCGAGCCGCCCTTCTTCGTGCAGGAGGCGCTCGCCGCCGGGGACGTCCCCGAGGGCCGTCTGAAACGCTGGTTCCGCGACAACGTCGAGGTCCGGGACGCCGACGGCGCCGAACGAGTCCTGCGCGCCGCGATCCGGGCGGGCCTGGACGAGGACGCGATCGCGGGGATGTTCGTCGCCGCCCTGACCGACCACCTGTACCTCGATTCGGGCCACCGCCTCGATTTCACGAACAAGGCCTTCGAGACCCTGGATCACGTCGGCTGGGAGCACGCCGACGACGTCCTGCCGAGCCTCGTTCCCGGGCTGGCCGCCGCGAGCCGCGCCGAGGAGGACTCCTCGTGGCGACAGCCGGTCGACGTGGCGGGGATCCTCTTTTCGACCCACGAGGACCTGCCCGACCTCGTGACCGCGGGCGAGGACGAGGACTGGACCGAACCGTCGGGCCTCGTGGAGACGCTGCTGGGCGAGGACCCCCACGCCATCGTCGAGGCCCTGCGCGACGCGATCGCGGCGGGCGCGGGCGCGACGGAACTCGCCGACGTCGTTTCCTACGCCGCCGCCCGCCGGGTCGCCCACTTCGGGACGGCAAACGAGTTCCGCGACTGGAACACCGTCCACCACACCTACACCTACGCCACCGCCGTCCGCGGGCTGGCGGGGCGGACCGACGCCCCGGAGGTCTACCGCGGGGTGCTGGACGCCGCCGCGAGCGTCTACCTCGATCGCTTCCTGAACACGCCCCCGGCGCCGCTCCCGGACCCCGACGGCGACCGCGACCCGGACGCGGCGCTGTCGGACCTGCTCGAAACGTTCGAGGTCGAGGGCGACGCCGAGGTCGACCGGGCCGGGCGCCACGCCGCGGCGTACCTCGCGTCCAGCGGCGACCCGGGGGAGTTAAAACGGGCGCTCGGGCGGGCGCTCCTCCGGGAGGACGCCGGCTTCCACCCGCGACAGAACGTCGAGGCGGCGTTCCGGGGGTACGACCGCCTCGCCGGCGAGAATCCGGAGCGTGCCCGTGTCCACCTCGTCGCGACCGCGCGCTACCTCGCCGCCCACACGCCCACCCGGCGGGCGGGCGAGCAGACCTTCCGGATCGCCGAGCGTCTCAACCGGGGCGAGAAGATCCACGAGAACGCCGGGTAGCCGCGTGTGACCGGGGTCGTCACCGCTCCGGGCCGCGTGTGACCGTCGTCGCGTCCCTCGCCGGTCTTCCCGCCGTCTCGCGGGTCGATCCGATCTGGGCGTCGCTGTTTCTCGTCCTGTTCGCTACCCCGCGTCTGTGGCCGGACCGAGACCGCATCGCATTTACCACCCCTCGCCGTGAACGGTGGTATGAGCGACGTCACTGCGCGGTTCGACGCGGGACTGGTTCGCTGGCTCGTCGGCGGCGTCCTCGCGATTCTGCTGGGCCTGGCGGTCCTCGCCTGGCCCGGTCCGGTCTCTCTCACGGACCGGCTCCCCTTCGGACTCCTCTTTCTCGTCCCCGGGGTGTTCGCCCTGTACCACGCCTACGCGGAGTCGACCCGGCGGGTGTGAGGCCCACGCCGGGGACCGAGAACACGCGGAAGGGCGTGCCGGAGCGTAGGATTAATAAGTCGGGAATGTTTTTTAATAATATGGATCCGCCCGAGGCCGCCGCCGCGAGCAGAGAGCGAGCCGCCGACACGTGGATCGGCGTTCTCGGGCCGGCGGCCCTCCTCGGGCTCTCGGTCGTGGGGTACGCCGCCGGCGTGGCGCCGAAGCTACTCGGGATTTCCTGGGTCGCCTTCGGCGCGATGGCGGGCGCGATCCCGCTGGGGCGGCGCGCGAGCCGGCGGGGTCACGCGCGCGGGCTCGCCTGGGGGTACGGCCTCGCCAGCGGCGCGATGATCACGAGCGCGGCCGTGTTCCTCCTGCCGGGCGCGATCGACCACCACGCCGCGTTCGGCGGGTTCGGCGTCGCGGCGGGGATCGTGCTCGGCTACAGTGCCCACACCGTCGGCCACCGCCTCAGCCACGCCGAGACGGCCTTCGAGGATACGGCGCTCCGGCTGACCGCGCACGCGCTCGCCGCCGGCGCCGTCATCGGCGTCGTGTACGGCGCGATGCCCGAGCTGGGCCCCCTGCTCGGGCTCGCGATCGTCTCCCACAAGGGTCCCGCGGGGTACGCGGCGGCGCGCCGGCTGGCGAGCCAGGGGAAGTCGACCACGTCGCTTCTGGTGCCGGCGGCGGGCGTCGGGATCACCGCGATCCCGGCGGCGCTGATCGAGCTGCCGGCGACCGACGCCGGCAACGGCCTGATCTTCGGCTTCGCCGCGGGCGTGTTCCTGCACGTCGCGATGGACTTCCTGCCCCGGTGTGAAATCGGCGGCGAGATTTACGAGGCCGCGGCGGTCGAGGAGGGCTCACACGCCCTGCTCGATCGGCTCCGCCTGCACGCGGTCGCGAGCACGATCCTCGGTGGCGTCGCCGTCTTCCTCGCGTGGCTGGTCGTTTCGGGGTAGACGCGCTCTCGGTTCCCGAGAAACGGACGAATACTTTAACACGTGTTGGCGTGTCGGATCAGCCATGTCGACACAGGAAGTACAACTCCGAAGCACAGTTGGGGGATACACCGCCGAGGGCAAACTCCACACGCTGAGCGTGTGGTTCATCCTCGCGTTGCGGCTCATGATGGGACTCGCGTTCTTCCAGAGTGGTATCGATAAAGTACTCTCTGGGAGTTTCAGCGCCGGTGGGTACCTGGCGAGCAGATCTGCCGGACCCGCTGCGGACCTGTTCGTGACGATGGGCGAGACGGCGTGGTTCGTCGACTTCGTGAACGTCGCCGTCCCGTGGGGCGAACTGTTCATCGGCCTCGGTCTGCTGGTCGGCGCCTTCACCCGCCTCGCCGCCTTCTGGGGAGCGTTCATGATGCTCCTGTTCTACCTGGGCAACTGGAGCGTCGACCACGGCTACATCAACGGGGACTTCGCGTACATGCTCGTGTTCCTGTCCGTCGCCGCCTTCGGCGCCGGCCGGATCCTCGGTCTCGACCAGTACATCGAGGGGTACGAGATCGACGGCCAGCCCTTAGCCGAGCGCTACCCCTGGACCCGGTACCTCCTTGGGTGACGCCGGCACCGCGTGACGGGGGCACTGGGACCGTCCTCAGTTGTACTCCCGCCAGCGCGCGCCACAGTCGGTACACTTGAAGAACCTGGTCGGGGGCTCGTCCGCGGAGCCGGTCTGCTTGATCGTGTACCACGCCTCGCCGTTGCCACACGAATCACAGGTCACGTCGTCGGCGGTGGGTTTGCCCTCGAAGTTCGCCTCCTCGCTGGACTCGATCAGCCCCTCGTCGGTCTGGGACTCGGTGGTGGTGAACGCCTCCGCGAGGTCCTCGTCTCTGTCCTCGGTGGCGCCGCAGTTCGTACAGGTCATGATGCCGTCCTCGGCGCGCATCATCGAACCGCAGTCGTCACAGAACTGCATGTCGCCGGCGTAGGGGGCGGAAGCCGAAAAGGGTTCGACCTTCCGGCTCGCACGCCCGGCAGTCGATGGGGAGTCGGATCAGACCATACAGACTCCCGTGTTTCTGACCACCACGTCGAAGGAGAACGGAACCGTGACGCGATTGCCGCCGTCGAGTTCGTACGTCGCGGTCCCCTGGATCGTGTAGTTCCCGGGACAGTAGTTGAACGCGGGCGGCGTCAGGTTCCACGCGACCGTCTGGGACTCCCCGGGGCCGAGCGCCTCGAAGGTGGTCCCGTCCACGGGAGTCACGTTCCACTCCCCGTTCGGGGGATCCAGCGTGATCGTCCCGTTCGTTATCGTCCGATTGTGGGGGTTGTAGAGGTACCCCGCCGTGGTGTTCGTCGCGTTCTCCAGGACGGTTCCGGGCTCGAAGGGCTCGCTCCCGTTCGGATCGTCCGCGAGCAGCGAACACGGCTCGACGCCCCGGCACTCGGCGGGCCTGACGCGGTAGGTGTAGTTCTTCCTGACTCGAAAGTAGTCCCCGCTAGGGTCGGTGCTGGCATTGTCGGGGAAATCCGGGCTCTCGTAGCCCGGCACCTCCCACTCGCTGACCACGGTCACGTTGTACCGGCCGCCTTCGGTGGACTCGGGAACCGTCACCGCCCAGGAGACGTTCCGGGACTCCCCGGGGGCCAGTTCGCCGAGCGGGAGGTACCCCTGCCCCACGGCGTCGAACGTCGCCCCGCTCAGGGCCTGGATCTTCCATCCCCGCGGCACCTCGATCCCGACCAGCGCGCGGGTCAGGTTACTCTCGTAGGGGTTCCCGAACGTGCCGTTGATCCGGACGCTCGATCCCACCGGGACGGTCCCGGGGTGAGTGCTGTCGAAGGGACGGGGCGGGAGCGCTATGCAGGGAGCCCCAGACCCGACCCGGTCACCACACGGACTCAGCTCCAGGGGCACCGGCGTCCCGCCCCCGTCCGGCTCCCCGGTCGGAGGAAGCGGCGGCGTCCGGGTCACCGGATCCTCCGGCGTTACGGGGGTCCCGGGCGTCACCGACGCCGTCGGTGTCGACGTATCCCCGGAACCACCGACGGGCGTCACGTCGCCGGCGTCGACCGGGGTGAGGGTCTCCGCCGGACCGCCGGGACCGAGCGCGTCCCCGGGGAGCCCCGACCCCGGCAACCCCGCCGCGGCGACGACGAACAGGCCACAGAGCGCGACGGCGGCGAGGAGCACCCGGCGACGCGAGAGCGTCCCGGGAACGATCCCGCCGGAGGAGTCCTCCGGGGCGGGGCGGGGGTCGACCTCGGCGTCGAAGTGTTCCCGGCACAGTTCCCGGCAGACCTCCCGGTCGACGGCGTACAGCAGGCGGTCGTGCAGGTCCGCCGCGTCGACGAGGCGCGCGCCCGCCTTCTCGGCGATCGTCGCCGCCGCCGGATCGTCCTGCCGGCGGGTCACGACGGCGTCGACGTCATCGACGTCGGGGACGTCGGGGTCCCCCCCGAGCAGGCGACCGAGCCGATCCCGGTCGTCGCTCCAGACGAGTACGCGCTCGCGTTCGCCCCCTGGGGTGACGACGGTGACGACGTTCCCCTCGCGCTCGGTCGCACGCCCGGCACGTCCGTACAGGTCGGCGACGAACGAGGCGACCCCGTCGCCGTCCAGCCCCGCGAGTAGCGATTCCAGCGCGCCGGGCGTGAGCCGGACCGGGTCGGACATCGGACTGTGCGTCGGTAGCGTGCCGAACCGACATATGTCTTCGGCGTCGCCGGCGCGTGGATCGCCCGATCGCGTCGCCGGTCACTCCTCGATGATGTCGTCCAGGTCGGACTCCGAGGACGCGACGTCGCCCTCCAACGCCGGCGGATCCCCGGTCCTGAGGACGTTCGACCCGAAGAAGCCGTCCTTGGGGTCGAGTTCCTCGAAGGACTCGTTGCAGTGGGGACACCGCGGCTCCGCCAGCAGGCCGATCCGGACGCTCTCAGAACAGTTCTCGCAGTCCGCGGCCCGGACGCCCTCGCGGTTCGCCTGCTTCTGTAACTCCTCGACGAGCGCGCGCTTCTCGCGTTCGGCCAGCAGCGTCCGGACCTGGTCGCGGGTCTCCACGACCGCCGCGGCGAGGACGTTCAGCTTCCGGGTGACGTCCTCCGAGAAGTCGTCCATCTCCGCCCGGACCGCCTCGACCTCGTCGGTGGCGTCGGCGAGCGCGTCCTCGACTCGCGCCTCCGTCTCCCCGATCTCGTCCGCGAGCGCGTTCACGTCCGCCGCGACGTCGCCGATATCCGAGACGAGCTCCGGGTGGCCGTGGTCCTCGGGGGCCTTCGCGTCGGCCTCCCGCTTGACCTGAATCACGCGCTCGCGGACGTCGTCTATCTTCTCGTTGATGTCGTCGTCGAGGTCGTCGATCCGGGCGTCGAGGCCGTCGAGATCGGACCGGATCTCCTCGAGCCGGTCGTCGAGTTCGTCCACACCGGACCCGTTGAGGCCCGTCCCGAGCAGCCGCGAGAGGAGTTCCTTCTCGGAGACGTCCTGCTCGCGCGCGAGTTCGGCCAGCCAGTCACCAACCCCGTCGGGTAGATCGGTGACCGACGGGTCCGACACGTCCTGCGACATCAGCTAAGTGGACTACGCCAACAATTGTATTAAAAGGTCGGTTGACATGTGTTGGACGACCCGGAACGGGAAGCCGTCACCGGATCTTCCGGATGTCGGAGATGTCGAACCCGCCGTCGCCGATCTCGGTCTCGAAGCGGACGATGTTCTCGGCCTCGATCTCCGGGAGGACGCCCCGGAACTCCTGGACCACCATCGTCCGGTCGAGTTCGTTGCCCCCGGCGGCCCACTCGAAGACGAAGGTACCGTCGGCCGACCCCATCAGCATGCCGAAGTCGGTCTCGCCGACGCTGTCCTTGTCGACCAAAAGCAGGATCAACCCGCCCCAGGACCGTGCCGCGCGGCGCAATCCCTTCACGATCATGGCGATCTCCCCCCAGTCGAGCCGGTCGCCCGGGGCCGCGGCGAGATCCGACAGCGAATCGATGAGGACGAGGTTCCCGGCGGCGTTGTCGTCGAGGTAGTCACCGAGCGCCTCGAGTACCCCCCGTCGGTTGTCCCGGGAACCGAGGTCGGTGATCCGCTCGCGTTCGCCGGCGTACCACGACCGCGGGACCGCGCTCATCTCGAAGTACGACCCCGAGAGGTCCTCGAAGTCGATGTGGGGTAGCGTCGGTTCGACCAGGTCGGCCGAGATGGCCCGTTCGAACTCCCGTTCGAGTTCGTTGCGCGCGCCGGTGAAGGAGACGTAGTGGATCCCTTCGGGCGGTCGCGCGTCCGCGGCGTGCGACCCGTAGTTCAGGTCGAAGAGGTCCGGCGCCGCCTCCGGCAACGCGTTCATCACCGCGCTCGTGTAGAGGAACTCCCGGGCGCCCGCGCCGGCCTCGCCCGCGAGCAGGACGACGCTCCCCGGTGGCGCCCCCCCGTTGATGATGGTGTCGAGTTGCGCGATCCCGAAGGGGATCCGGTCCATACGTCCGCTACCGTCCAAGTACTCTTTTAGCTATTGGTCGGAGCATCCCCGGCGCCCGGTTGATCCACCGCCGTCCGTCTCGGCGACGTCCACCACTCATTTGTCGCTCGAATGTCAATCGGGGGCCTGATGAACGCGCTCGAACTCTGGATTCGCCTCGTGGCCGGACTGGGCCTCATCCTGACCAACGGCTTTTTCGTCGCCATCGAGTTCGCCCTGACGCGGGCACGGCAGTTCAGCGAGGCGGAGTTCGTCGGCGACGGACACCCGGCACTCGAGCGCGCCTGGGAGATGACGGGGAACCTCGAGTTGTACCTCACGACCTGCCAGGTCGGGATCACGGCCTCCAGCATCGCGGTGGGCATCGTCGCCGAGCCGGCGCTGGCGCACATCTTCGAGCCGCTGTTCGCGGGCTCGAGGCTCGCCGGCGTCGGCGCCGGGGCGCTGATCGCCTTCCTCATCATCAACCTCGTCCACCTGACCCACGGCGAGCAGACCCCGACGTACCTCGGCGTCGAGCGCTCCCGGATGGTGTGTCGCTACGGCGCGACGCCGCTTTACTGGTTCCACTACGCGATCACGCCCATCATCAAGCTCGGCGACTGGGTCGCGAAGTGGACCCTCAAACTGTTCGGCATCGAGATGACGGGCGCGTGGCTCGAAACCGAGGAGGACGTCATCGAGTCCCGCGCCGACCTCCGGAACCGGATCGGGTCGGTGCTTGATGAGGGCGACCTCTCCGAGGAGCGCCGCGAGGAGGTGATGAACGCCCTCCAGGTCGGCGAGCGACCGGTCCGTGAGGTGATGGTCCCCGCCGGGGAGATCGTCGCCCTGTCGACGGCGGTCGATTCGGCGGAGAACTTCCGGCGGATGGAGGAGGACCCACACACGCGATACCCCCTGGTCGGCGAGGGCCTCACCGACTTCCGCGGCATCGTCTACTTCCCGGTGCTCGCGCGACACCGCGAGGAACTGGCCGACGGCGACATCGACTTCGCAGAACTCGCGGCCCCGCCGATGACGCTGTCCCCCGACGTCGACGTCAGCGACGCCATAGACCAGTTCCAGGCGGAGAACCAGGAACTCGCGCTCGTGTTCGAGGGCGGGGAGGTCGTGGGGATGGTGACGGTGACGGACCTGCTCGAGTCGGTCATGGGCGACATCGAGGACCCGATCGACACCGATCGCCTCTCGAACGGCGACGGCTAACCGATCGTGGCCTGTCCGGGGTGGTCACTCTACCCGGACCGTCGCGCCGCCGTTGCGCGGCGCGACGACCCGGACGTCGCCGTCGACGCCCGCGGCGTCGAGTGCCCCGTCGCCGGCCTCGCGCGCCTCGGCGGCCAGCGTCGCGTCGGTGACGCCGTACACGGTCGGACCCCAGGAGGACTGCCCGGCGCCCGAGACGGCCGGGCTCGCGTCGAGTTCGTCGACGATCGTTCCGACGGGGGGACGGTAGACGCCGCCCTGCTCGTCGGCGTACCACACCCCGTTGAGCCGGTCGATCTCGGCGACGCCGGCCCCGAAGGCGCCCCGGTCGCCCGCGGCGATCGCCGGCAGGAGCCGCCCGGTGACCGTCACCGCGATGTCCTCGGCGATGTCGGGTTCGGCGCGCTCGACCGCCGCACGCATGCTCGCGTCCTCCCGGTCGCCGCTCCGCCCGGACTCGACGTCCGGGACGACGACGACGAACCGCCAGTCCTCGGGCACGTCGTGGCGGACGGCGACGGGCGGGACCGAC
>Ga0207719_100389_pt1 | contig 27345 bp, 26 predicted proteins | sample A23P1SouthBayCA_2_FD_187279 | JGI IMG/M metagenome (GOLD analysis project Ga0207719, IMG submission 187279) | Aerobic enrichment media microbial communities from Eden Landing Ponds, California, USA - A23 P3 (3) (SPAdes) | ecosystem: Environmental > Aquatic > Marine > Unclassified | place... | reverse complement strand
CGCGCGAGCGCTCGGCCCCGGGACCCGCCTCTCGCCCCGGGAGATCGGCCTGCTGTCGGCGCTCGGTCGTTCGGAGGTCGCCGTACGCGCCCGGCCGGCGGTGGGGATCGTCCCGACGGGCGCCGAACTGGTCGATCCCGGCGGCTCGATCGACCACGGCGCCGGCCAGGTGTACGACGTGAACAGCTACACGATCGCCGCCGGAGTCCGCGAGGCGGGCGGCGAGCCGACAGTCTATCCCCGGATCGGCGACGACCTCGACGCAATGGAGGCCGTCCTCGAACGCGCCGCCGGCGAGTGTGCCCTCGTGCTCTCCTCGGGGTCGACGAGCGCGGGCGCCGGCGACGTCGTCCGCCGGGTCATCGAGGAGCGCGGCGACCTCCTGATTCACGGGGTGGCCGTCAAACCGGGCAAGCCGACGCTCGTGGGCCGCCTGGGGGGTGCCGGGTACGTCGGCCTCCCGGGGTATCCCGTCTCCGCGCTGTCGATCTTCCGCGCCTTCGTCGCGCCGGCGCTACGGGAGGCGGCGGGCCTGCCGGCCCCGACCGCGGGAACCGTCGAGGGATCGATGGCGGTCGAGGAGCGGTTCGAGGGGGAGCGCCACCGGTACGTCCCGGTCGGCCTCGTCGAGTCGGGGGCCGGCGAACGGCTCGTCTACCCCGTCGACAAGGGCAGCGGCGCGACCACGAGCCTGGCGTACGCCGACGGCGTCGTCGAGATGCCAGCGGACAGCGTGGCCCTCGCGACCGGCGAACGGGTGTCGGTCGACCTGTTCGCCGAGGGCGGCCCGCCGCCACTTCTGGGCGTCGGCGAGGACGACCCCGCCCTCTCGCGGCTGCTCGACCGGGTCGAGGGAGCCCGGTACCTCCCCCGTGGGAGCCGCCCCGGCCTCCGCCTGCTCCGGGAGGGCGTCCCGGACATCGCGGTCGTCGCCGGCCCGGACGCGGCGGTTCCGGGGGCGGACGACGCCGTCGAACTGGGCGGCTGGTCCCGCGAGTGGGGACTCGTCGTCCCCGCCGGCAACCCCGCGGGGATCGCCGGCCTCGGCGATCTCGTCGATCGGGATCTCGTCCTCGCGAACCGCGGCGAGGACTCGGGACTGCGCGCGAGCCTCGGGGCGACGGTCGCGGATATCGCGGCGGATCGAGGGATCGATCGCCACGACGTCGTCGCGGGGATCGAGGGGTTCGACCGGGGGTTCCCCGGGATCGAGAGCCCGGCGCGGCGTGTCGAGGACGGTCGCGCCGACGCCGGGGTCGGGCTCCGTGCGACGGCGGAGCGACTCGGCCTCGGGTTCGTTTCGCTCGGCTCCGAGCGCGTGTGGGTGCTCGCCGCTGACGAGCGGACGGGGAAGGAAGGGGTCGCGGCGCTGGCGGACGCGCTCGACGCGTTCGGGACGATCGCCGGCGATCTGCCCGGCGTCGCGCCGGCGGACCCGGACACCTAGCGCCGGAGTGCGTCCAGGCTCCCGATGCGGTGGTCGCCGAGCACGCAGCGCCCGCTCCGGCCGGGGTCGTGGCGCGCCACGTGGACGCCCGCGAGCCCGGCGTTCCGCGCCGCGCCGACGTCCTCGGGGTTGTCGCCGACGAGGGCGCCCTCTCGGTCGCCCCGCACCCCGAGTCCGGCGATCGCCCGCTCGACGGGGGCGGGGTCGGGCTTCCAGCCCGTCTCGTCGGTACAGCACACGACGGCGTCGAACCAGTCGTCGATGTCGTGGCGCGCCAGTACGGGCCGCGCGAGGTACTCCCGGCAGTGCGTCAGGAGCGCGACCGGCGCGTCCAGTTCGCCGACGACTGTCGCGTCGTCGTAGAGGTACGTTGACGACGCCCGCTCCCCCGGGTCCTCGACCTCGTGGAAGACCCGCCAGAACCGGTCGGGATCGATCCCGTAGCTGTCGAAGACGGCGCCGCGCGCCTCGCCGAACCCGTACCACAGGGTCTCGGCCTCGCGGTCGGTGACGGCGTGGCCGAGGCGGGCGCCGACGCGCTTCATCACCCGGTGGGCGTACCCCGGATCGACGTCGACGAGCGTGCCGTCGAGGTCGAGCACCCAGAAGTCGAACCGCCCGGGCCGGAGGGCGTCCCGGGGACGTTCAGGGGCGCGAGGGGCGGCGGTCATGGGCTGACCGTGGGTAGGCCCCGTCGGCGTAAATCGCTTCCGGGGTGCTGGCTCCGGGACGTACCCCCTCTCACCTCGCCTCGTCGAACAGCTCGGCGAGGTAGATGTCATTCTCGGTGATTCCACCGGCGTCGTGGGTCGTGAGCCGGACCTCGACCTCGCCGTAGCGGATCTCGATCGTCGGGTGGTGCCACTCCTCCTCGGCGATCTCGCCGACGGTGGCCGCGAAGGTGACGCCGTCGAGGTAGTCCTCGAACGCGTACGTTCGCGTGATCTCGTCGCCGTCGCGCTCCCAGTCGTCGGGCAACTGGCGCTCGATCTGCGCGTCCGAAAGCAGGTCTGCCATGCGTGTCCCCTGGGCCGGCCGCAGAATAAAAGGTGTGGTGAACGTTGCCCGGGTCCGAACGGTACGGTCAACGTCGCCCCGGTCGGACGCCCGTCTGACGAAAACTGATGTGGGGCCCGCCGGATCGTACGCCCATGAGCGAGAACCGCCGGATCGACGTCGGGACGGCCGCCGACGGCTCCCGGGTCTCCCTGCCCGTCGAGCAGGTCCTCACCGGGCGCTCGTTTCTGACCGGGAAATCAGGAGCGGGGAAGAGCAACACCGTTAGTGTCATCATAGAGAAACTCCTCGACGCGGGGTTTCCCGTCCTGATCGTCGACACCGACGGCGAGTACTACGGCCTCAAGGAGGAGTACGAACTCCTCCATGCGGGGTCCGACGAGGAGTGTGACATCCAGGTGGAACCGGAACACGCCGAGAAGATCGCCGAACTCGCCCTGGAGGAGAACGTCCCGGTCATTCTGGACGTCTCGGGATACCTCGATGGGTCGGAGGCGAGCGACCTGATCCGGGAGACCGCCCGGCACCTGTTCGCCAAGGAGAAGAAACTCAAGATGCCGTTCCTGCTGGTCGTCGAGGAGGTCCACGAGTACATCCCGGAGGGTGGCGGACTCGACGACACCGGGCGTATGCTCATCAAGGTCGGAAAGCGCGGGCGCAAACACGGCCTGGGCATCGTCGGCATCAGCCAGCGCCCCGCCGACGTGAAGAAGGACTTCATCACGCAGGCCAACTGGCTGGTCTGGCACCGGCTCACCTGGGAGAACGACACGAACGTCGTCAAGCGCGTGGTCGGAAGCGAGTACGCCGAGGAGATCGCGGACCTCGGGGACGGCGAGGCGTTCCTCCAGCGCGACTGGACCGACGGCGGCGTCACCCGGGTCCAGTTCAACCGCAAGAAGACCTTCGACGCCGGGGCGACGCCCGGCCTCGACGATTTCGAGCGCCCCGATCTCAAGTCGGTGAACGACTCGCTGGTGGACGACCTCGCGGAGATCACGGACGCGAAACAGCGCGAACGGGACCGCATCGAGGAGCTCGAATCGAAGCTCGACGCGAAGAACGATCGCATCGAGGAACTGGAGGAGGAACTCCGGGGCGCGCGCAACGTCTCGCGGGCGGCAAAGCGGATGGCCGACGCCCTGACGGGCGGGTCGGAGGCCGGGCCGTTCGGCTACGAGCAGCGCCTGGAACAGAAAAACGAGCACATCGAGGAACTGGAGGCGGAACTGGAGGGGGCCCGGGGGACGATCCGGGACCTCCGGGACCGCCTCGAAACCGCGACCGGCCACCGCACCTTCGACGAGTACGAGGTGCCGCCGGGAACGGACGGGGAGGCGGATCCCGGGGGCGCCACGCCGGGAACCAGTCCCGACACCGGTGGCGTCGACCTCTCGGGACTCGCCGGGGCGGCGGACGGGGAGCCGGCATCCGGTGGGAACGCCGGCGGGTCGGGATCCGGGACGAACGGCGGCGGTTCGGGGGGCGATCCCCACGGCGCCGGAGCCGTCACGAACGGCGGCGAACCCGGTGGGGGGCCGGACGGTGATGGGGCGCTGGGCCTCCTCGCCGGCAACGACACGGGCCGGGGCATCGACGACGAACTGATCGACGAGCACATGGAGCGGCTTCGCCGGAAGGGCGAGCGCCTGCAGGCCGACACGGCGCCCGTACCCCCGGGGGCGGACATGGACATCGACGAGATGCTCGACCTGCTGCACGCCGAGCCGGTGGTGGCGGCGATCGACGCCGCCCACCGGGAGTCGCTCTGTAACCACGAACACGCGTGGTCGATCGTCGCCGCGCTCGCCGCGAACGCGCCGATGCGTCTCGACGAACTCGCCGAGGGCGTGCCGGTGTCGACCGAGGCCGTCGGGAGCTTCCTCTCGGAACTGGACACCCGGTCGCTGGTGGCCCGGGACGCCGACCGCCGGTACCGCCTCAACCCCGCCGAGATGCAGTGCCTGACCGAGTCCGTCGCCTCCGGCGAGCGCTCGGCGGACGAACTCGCGCGCCAGTGGGACGCCTGATACGTGCCGGTGGCACCTCCGAGACCCCTACTCCCCGCCCTCGACGCCGGTCACGCGGTAGCCGGCCTCGCGGACCGCATCGAGGAGGGCCGCCTGGTCGATCGACGCCTGATAATAGAAGACGAGGTCGAAGGTGCCCTCCCGGAGGAGTTGCTGGCACTCCCAGACGAACTCCCCGTCGGTCGTCCGGCCCTGATGCTGGTTGGAGGCAAAGTCGGGATCGTCGTTGCCCGAGTGGACGTACCACTCCTCGACGCCGGCGTGCTCGGCGATGAGCTCGCCGACCGCCAGGGTGACGTCGGTCATCGCGAGGTCCTCCTCGCCCCCGAGATCGGTGTGGACGATGGCCCCGTTGAGTTCGATGTCGCCGGGTTCGAGCAACGCCTCGGTCCGGCGGCGGAGGTCGTCGTCGACCGTGTCGGCCATACCCGGACGTCGGGGTCCCGGAACATACTCCTCACGGTTCGCGCCCGCCGGATGCCGGCTTCCCGACCGCCGGACCCGGCGCCCCGACGAGGATCGCCCGCCGCCGTCGGTCGATCGATGGCAGAAAGCACATATGCCTGAGCCGCAACACTCCAGTATGCACCGGGTACGCTCGTGGGTTCGGGGACGGCTCGGAAACGCCTACGAGCGCCTGCTGGAACGGGAGATCTCGGGGACGCCGACCCACGTCGCCATCATCCAGGACGGCAACCGCCGGTACGCGCGGGAGCAGGGCGCGGGCGCGAACCAGGGCCACGAGGCCGGCGCCGAGACGACCGAGCAGGTGCTCGACTGGTGTGAGGAACTCGGGATCGAGGAACTCACCCTCTATGCGTTCTCGACGGAGAACTTCAACCGCGATCCGGAGGAACGCGAACACCTCTTTGACCTCATCGAGGCGAAGCTCCGGGAGTTCGCCGACGCGGACCGCGTCCACGAGAACGGCGTCCGCATCCGGGCGATCGGCGAGATCGGTCGCCTGCCCGATCGCGTGCGTGAGGCCGTCGCCTACGCCGATTCGCGCACGCGGGGCTACGACGAGTTCCGGCTGAACGTGGCGCTGGCCTACGGCGGGCGCAACGAACTCCTGCGGGCGGCGAGGGACGTGTCGGCGGCCGTCGCGGCGGGCGACCTCGCGCCGGGCGACATCGACGTGGAGACGGTCGAGGAACGGCTGTACGGCCAGCCCGTCCGGGACGTCGATCTCATCGTGCGCACCGGCGGCGACGAACGCACTTCGAACTTCCTGCCCTGGTACGCCAACGGCAACGAGGCGGCGGTGTTCTTCTGTGCGCCCTACTGGCCGGAGTTCTCGAAGGTGGACTTCCTGCGCGCGATCCGGACCTTCGAGTCCCGGGAGGCGTCCTGGCGTCGCACGAAGACGGAACGCGCCGTCGCCCTGGTCCGGGCGGTCGCGGAGGTCGAGATCGAGGAGGCCCGCGACGTCGCGGCCCGGCTCCGGGAGACGCTTCCCTCCGGCCAGGACGCCGAGGTCGTCGAGGCCGTCGGGACCGACCCCGATCGTTCGAGCGAGCCGGCCGACTGACTGCCGGGCGCGTTCCGGGCCGCCGGTCGGCGCCGTACGCCACGAGATTTTTACGTCGTCGGGTGTTGCGTTTCCCTGATGGCAACGCTGGTGGTCTCCGTGGACCGTGAGGGCGGGATCTACCGCGACGCCGGCATCGAGACGCCGGTCGTCGGCGAGGCCGCCGTCCGCGACCTCGTCACGGAGATCGGCGTAACCGACCCGGAGGACAGCGAGGTGAACTGCCTCCTGGAGGCGCTCCGGGTCACCCGCGACATCGCCGAGGAGGGCGAGGAGACGGCCGTGGCGGCGGTGTCGGGCGCCGGCGACTCCGAGGTGGGGTCCGACCGCGCGATCGCCCGGGCGATCGACGAGCTCGTGGCCGAACACAGCCCCGACGCCGTGATCCTCGTGCTCGATTCGGCCGAGGACGAACGCGTCGTGCCGATCGTCGAGAGCCGCGTCCGCGTGGACTCCGTCGACCGCGTCGTCGTCCGGCAGGCCCACGACCTCGAATCCAGCTACTACCTCCTCAAGCAGTTCCTCGGCGACGAGGAGCTCCGGGAGAGCGTCCTCGTGCCGATCGGGCTGACGCTCATCACCTTCCCCATCATCGTGACCCTCGCCGGAACGGCGGCGGCGTTCGCGGCCATCACGGCCGTGCTCGGCGCGTTCCTCCTGTACAAGGGCCTGGGGATCGACGAGGAGGTCGAGGACATCCCCGCCCAGGCCCGGGACGCCTTCTACTCGGGGCGGGTGTCGATCGTCACGTACGTGGTCGCGGGCGGGCTCGCCCTGGTGGGCGTGTTCGCGGGCGCGATCGAGGTTCCCGCCGCCGTCGACACGACCGACAGCGCGATCATCGGGAGCATGACCTTCGTGTACTACAGCGTGCCGTGGCTCGCGCTCTCGGCGCTCGTCGCGAGCACGGGCCGGCTGTTCGACGAGGTGATCCGCAGCGAGGAGCTGTCCAGCGCGTACCTCAATCTCCCCTTCGGCGCGCTGGCGACCGGGATCGTGATCCGGGGCTTTTCGGCGTACTTCCTCCAGCGCGACAGTGCGATCGAGCCCCTATACACCCCCACCGTCCAGATCGGCACGGTCGGCGCGAGTTCCGTCCCGCTCTCGCCCACGGAGCGCCTCGCGGTGTTCGTCGTCGTCGGCGTCCTCGTCTCGCTCGTGGGCGTCCGTATCGCCGCCTGGATCGGCGGGACCTCCCTGCCGGACCGGGAACTCGCCGACTCCGAATCGCCGACCCGGGAGGACCGATAACGACCGTTCCGGAATGAGTGAGCGTTTATTTCCGGGTCCCGACTCCCCGGCATGACCAGCACCTGGGCGAGCCTCTTCTCGGGCGGCAAGGACTCCTCGTGGGCGCTGTACCGCGCCCTGGCGTCCGATCGCGAGGTGTCCCACCTCGTGACCGTCCACCCCGGCGAGGCCTCCTACATGTACCACGTCCCGGCGACCCGGCTGGCCCGGCTGGCCGCGGAGAGCATCGGCCTGCCCCTCGTCGACGTCGAACCCGACGGCTTCGACGCCGCCGGGGCGACGGACTCGGGCGAGCAGGGCGACCGCGAACTCGCGCCCCTGGAGGCCGCGCTCGCGGAGCTGGACGCCGAGGTCGGCCTCGCGGGCGTCACCGCCGGCGCCGTCGAGAGCGAGTACCAGACCTCCCGGATCCGGGGGATGTGTGACCGCCTCGGGCTGGACCTGTTCGCGCCGCTGTGGGGCGAGGACCCCCGGGAACTCGCGGCGGCGATGCTCGACGCCGGCTTCGAGATCCTGCTCGTCCAGGTCGCCGCCCGCGGACTCGATCGGTCCTGGCTCGGGCGGACCCTCGACCGCGACGCGCTCGACGACCTCGAGGCACTCAACGAGGAGTACGGCGTCCACCTCCTGGGCGAAGGCGGGGAGTTCGAGACGCTGGTCGTCGACGGCCCCCACATGGACCGGCGGATCGAACTCGCGTACGAGGCAGCCTGGGAGGGCAACCGGGGGCACCTCGACATCGAGGACGCCTGGCTGGCCTGGTGACGTCCTCCCGCGCCTAAAGGCGCGGGCCTCCCACCCGGTGTTGGCCGGGCAGGTCAATCCTGACGGTTGGGAGTTTACGGTTTCTGACCGACGGCAGTGGCAGTGCCACGCTACCGATACTCGTCCTACGGGTAGCGAGTCATCTGGTTGTTTTGTGTCGGTCGGCGCGGTCGGCTCACGTGTTTGATTTCGGCTCTCGCCGTGGCAAACACCGAGTCAACTGCCAGTTTTCCGCGCACACTCCTCTCTACAGACGTTTGCGCCATGTAGCTTACGGCGTATATCCACGGCCTGAACGCCGTGGTATTTCGCCTGACCCTCTTTAAATCACTCGCTCGCGACGGCGACCTTCTCGATCTCGCCTTTCACCGTCGCGGCGTCGAAGTCGTGGTCCGGCCGGATGTTGACGAAGTCCAGGAACTCCCGCGCGGACAGCACGTCGCCCCGATCGTAGTGTTCGAACGCGATCTCGACCGCCTCGCCCGCGCCGATCACCGGCGCGAGGACCGCGAGCGCACACGCGAGGTCGTAGGCACGGGCCGCGTCGATCCTGTCGTCGCGCACCGTCGTCGCGTCGATGAAGTACACCGCGCCGTCCTGGAGGAGGACGTTCTCCGCCCGGAGGTCGCCGTGGACGAGGCCGTGGCCGTGCATCGCCGCGAGCGACCCGAACACCGCGGGAGCGGCCCCGCGAACGCACTCGGGGGACAGCGCATCGAGCGTCCGGAAATCGGGGAGGTACTCCATCACGAGCACGCCCAGCCCGTCGACCTCGAAGGCTTCGACCGGTTCGGGGGCGTTCACGCCGATCTCGCGCATGCGTTCGGTGGCCCCTAATTCGCGTTCGGCCATCTGGAGGGGGTCCCCGACGTGCTCGAAGAAGCCCTCCGTCCCCGAGGAGAACGCGCCGAGGTTCCGCGCGCCGGTGAGCAGGGCGTGGACGACGGAGTTCTGGCCGGAGATGACCTTCACGAACCACTCGTCGTTGGCGACGAAGGGGACCGACAGCCAGTTGTCGGCCTCCAGGAACTCGACGCGGAGGGACGGCTCGTCGTACCGGTCGGCGATCTCCCGCGCGACCGCCTCGAGCCGGTCCCACGCGATCGTGCCCCGGATGAACCGACGGACCGCCATGTACTCGATCATGGGGTCCCCCGGGTGATAGCGGTTCCGGCTAACACGCGTCCCCGACCGGATCTGGTCCGTCTCCCTGACAGGTCTCGGTCCCCCGGTACCGACGACGTGTCGGCCCTCCGACGCGAATATCCGGTGCGTAACCCGGTCACACCGGTCGAGAAATACGACGCGTAACACGACCGTATCGTTAGAAAATACCGACATGACTCGATAGATAGTTATTAATACTCCGTTCGTGTCGGCTTTTCTATGTTATTGGACGAGGGCCGGTTTCGGGGGGTTGCACTTGCACTCGTGGCTGTCGGAGTGATAGTCGTCGTTGGCGTCGCGGTCCCGGGTCTCGTCGGGACGGCGGGGGCATCGAACCACGGCATCGACTCGTGTACGGAGATCACGCAGCCGGGAACGTACGAGATCACGTCCGATATCCGGAACGCCTCGAACGACCCCTGTCTCGAAATCGAGGCCAGCGACGTGACCATCGAGGGCAACGGTCACTCGATCACCTCGACGACCGCGGAGCCGGCATCCGCCATCGCCGCGAGCGGCCTCTCGAACCTCGCGATCCGGAACGTGACGACCCTCTACTGGGGGACAGGCGTGCGGTTCGTGGACGTCACGGACAGCGAGATCTCGAACGTCGTGACCGACCGGAACCTCAGCGACAGCACGAACGCGGGCTACAGCGCTAGGTTCAACGGCATCGCCCTTCTGAGCGGGTCTGACGACAACGTCCTCCGCGGAAACGAGTTCTACGACGCCGGCCGATCCGGGGAGACCAGTGGATCGGGCAACGCCGTCCTCGTCGATAGCTCACACGACAACCTGATCGTGGACAACACGGTGAACGGCCCCGCGTTCAGCGGTATCCGCCTGTGGAACGCGGACCGGAACAATCTCACCGGGAACACGATCGAGGGGAACCCCTATCGCCGCGGGTCGAACGCCGGCATCAAGATCGGGTCGGTGAGTGACGGGGCGAGCGACGACAACCTCCTCCGCGAGAACGACGTGTACGGACGGACGCTGTTCTCGCCGTACGATCCCGGTCTTGTCGATGGGATCGCCGTGCTCAACGGAAACGGGAACGTCCTCGTGGACAACTACGTCGACGAGACCGCGAGCGAGGGGATCGTCGTGGGCACTTCGGACACTACGCTCGTCTCGAACACGATCAACCGGGCGGGCGAGGAGGGCATTGCCGTGTACGACCCCGCGAACGTCACGGACAACACCGTCACCGCGAGCGGTCGCGACGAGGAGGCGGCCGGTATACGCGTCTCCAGTCGCGCCGACAACACCCGACTCGTCGGGAACGACGTTCGATCGACGAACGGCGACGGACTCTCGATCGACGGTGTGTCGGGACTCCTGGTCGAGAACAACTCGGCCAGGTTCAACGGCGGGTGGAGCGTCGTTCTCACCTCGATGCCGTCCGAGGAGAGCGTCGCGGGGCTCACGCTCGGGGATCTCGGGCCGATCACGGCTACGGGGTCTGACTTCAGGCTCCGCCCCGGATCGGTTTCGGGGGTGACGCTTCCGGCTGGCGAGCAGGACATCGGGATCGCGATCGAGGTCGAGGAAACGAGTTCGGGTGGGTCGCTCCGGCTGGAAGTGGGCTACACGGACGGGGACGTTTCGGGGATCGACGAGTCCACGCTGTCGATGTGGCGCTACGACGGGACCTGGTCGGAAGTCGCCGGGACGAACGGCGTGAACACGGCCGCGAACGTGGTGTTCGCGGAACCGTCCTCGTTCAGTCAGTTCGTCCCGCTGGCGTCCAACAACCCGCCGACAGCGAGCCTCGCCGCCAGTTCGAACGCCGTGGCCCCTGGCGAGAGCCTGACGTTCGACGCCTCCGGGTCCACCGATCCGGACGGCACGATCGAGCGATACGAGTGGGACGTCGACGGCGACGGCACGGTCGACAGGACGACGCGCACCGCCACGATCACCCACAGTTACGCCTCGACGGGGACGTACGCGGCGACGGTCACGGTCGTCGATAACGGCGACGACAACGACTCGGCCACCGTCTCCGTCACCGTCGAGTCGAAGCCGATCGCGAACCTCACCACGTCGCCGTCGCCCACGTCGATCGACACCAACACCGCGTTCGACGCCTCGGCGTCCGCGTTCGACGGCGGGACGATCACGTCCTACCGCTGGGACTTCGACGGCGACGGCACGGTCGATGCGAACACGACGGCCGGGACGGTCAACTACACCTACCCTACCCCGGGTAACTACACCGCGTCCATCACCGTGGTCGGTGACGACGGCTCGACTGGATCGGCGACGGCGTCCATGACGGTGAGGGAGAACCTCCCGCCCAGCGGGTTCGGCCTCTCGTATGGCTGCACCCGTGGGTTTTCGACGTACTGCGAGAACTGGGTCGGTGACGAGGTGTCGTTCAACGCCCAGACCAGCAGCTTCCCCTACACGCCGACCGATCCAGACGGCACGATCGTCGAGTATCGGTGGGACTTCGACGGCGACGGGACCGTCGACGCGACGACGTCGAGCAAGTCGACGAGCCACACGTTCGACACCGCGGGGACCTACACCGTCACCGTGACCGCCGTCGACGACGACGGCGCGACGAACGCGACGACGGCCGACGTCCGGATCGACCCCCGGGAGTACGGGACGATCACCGGGACGATCACGAACGCGAGCAGCGGCGAGGCGGTCCCGGGCGTCACCGTGAACCTCTACCAGAGCCCCGGGCAGTTCCAGACCCTGTCGAACTACACGACGACCGACGAGAACGGAACCTACGAGATCAGGGTCCTGGCGGTCGATCACAACGTCACCGTGGACCCGGTGGGGTACGAGCCAGCCTCGTCGGTCGTAACGGTGACTGACGGCGGGACCGCGACGGCCGACTTCGGGCTGACGCCGGATCCAAACGACACGACCCGGAAGACCGGGACGATCACGGGCTACACGTACGACGGCGAGTCCAATAATCTCGATGGTGTTGACGTGGCGGTACGAAACAAGACGGGACTCGTCGCCAGTACCACCTCCGGTATCGTCGGGGGCTACTCGATCGACGTGCCCGTTGGCACTTACGACGTCGTCTTCTCGAAGAGCGGGTACGCTCCCGTTACGGAACTCGTCTCGGTCACGGGGAACGGAACGGAATACGTCTATCCGAAACTGGAGAACGCGACGACCGGCGGGAGCGGGACGCCTGCGCAGTTCGACGTGACGATCGACTCGACGAACGCGCCGATCACTGCCGGCGACACGCTGACCGTCACCGCGACGGTCGAGAACACGGGCGGAACGGTGAGCACCCGGACGGTGACGCTGTCGACGGGCGGGGTCCAGCGTGACACGGCGAGCGTCTCGCTCGCGAGTGGCGCGAGCGAGACGGTCAGCCTCACCTGGGCGACGGCGAGCGGTGACGCCGGGAACTACACCGCGACCGTCGGGACGGCGAACGACTCCGCGAGCGCGCCCATCAGGGTACTCAACACCCCGGCGTCGTTCGAACCCACGATTCTGGAAACCAATAGCCCCGTGCTGAACGGCTCGGACTTCGTCGTAACTGCGAAAGTCACGAACACGGGTAATCTCACAGCCACGAAGACGATCAAGCTGATCAGCGGAGGGGCGGGGAGCAACCAGACTGATATCACGCTCGCTCCGGGCGAATCCACGAACGTGACGCTCTCGGTATCCACAGACACCCTCACTGCCGGGAATTACACGCTGCTCTTCAACACGGAGGATTTCACGGTCGACGCCGACCTCACAGTCGTCGATCCGGCTCCCGCATCCTTCGAGCCGACCATCTTGGAGACGAACAGTCCCGTGCTGAATGGTTCTGAGTTCATCGTGACTGCGGAAGTCACGAACACGGGCGACCTCACGGCCATGAAGACGATCAAGCTGATCAGCGGAGGGGCGGGGAGCAACCAGACTGACATCACGCTCGCTCCGGGCGAATCCACGAACGTGACGCTCTCGGTATCCACAGACGCCCTCACTGCCGGGAACTACACGCTGTTGTTCAACACGGAGGACTTCACGGTCGACGCCGACCTCGAAGTCGTCGATCCGGCCCCCGCATCCTTCGAGCCGACCATTCTTGAGACCAACAGTCCAGTGTTCAACGGCTCGGACTTCGTCGTAACTGCGGAAGTCACGAACACGGGCGACCTCACGGCGACGAAGACGATCAAGCTGATCAGCGGAGGGGCGGGGAGCAACCAGACTGATATCACGCTCGCTCCGGGCGAATCCACGAACGTGACGCTCTCCGTGCCGACGGGTGCGCTCTCCATTGGCGACCACACGCTGTTGTTCAACACGGAGGACTTCACGGTCGACGCCGACCTCACAGTCGTCGAACCGGGTCAGGCGTTCTTCGACGTAACGATCGACTCGACAGCGTCGCCGATCACCGCCGGCGAGACGCTCAACGTTACCGTCACCGTCGAGAACATCGGCAACGTTTCGGGAACGCGAACGGTACGGCTCCTGGCCAACGGATCGACCGTCGCGTCGAGGAACCTCACGCTCGCGGCCGGCGCACAGCAGTCCGTCACGCTCTCGTGGGCGGCGACGAACGACGCCGCCGGGAACTACACGGCCACCGTTTCCACCGGCGATGACTCCGATACCGCTTCAGTCGAGATCAAGTCCACCGACAGCTCTCCCGTAAGGACGATCTCACCCGGCCAGCCCGGACTCGGTGCGACTGTGGTCATCGTGGCCCTGCTGGCAACAGTGCTGATTGGGGCCCGTCGACGGCCGTAGGCAGGCTTATTCGCCTCCGGGCGCTGCGTCGTCGTATGGAACTCGCGGAGATCGAAAACGCGATCGAGGACGCCATCCCCGACGCAGAGGCGACCGTGACCCAGCCCCGCGGCCCCGACGACGAGGACCACCTCGCGGCGACCGTCGTCTCGCCGGCCTTCGAAGGAGAGACGCTCGTCGACCAGCACCAGATGGTGTACGACGCCCTGGGGGATCGGATGACCACGGAGATCCACGCCCTGGAGTTGTCGACGCGGGTGGCCGACGATTGACACCGATCGGGCGGAACGTCTTTCACCGTCCGGCGACTCCACTCACGCATGGCATTCGATCCAGCGCCCGATCTCTCGCCGGAGGAAGTCGAGGCGCGCGTGGAAAGCGCCATCGCCGACAACGAGGTCGTCCTGTTCATGAAGGGCACCGCAATGATGCCCCAGTGTGGCTACTCCGACAGGGCGCTCGGCCTGATCAGGCAACACCGCGAGGACGTCGAGACGGTGAACGTGCTGGACGCGCTCGACGCCTACCGCGAGGCCCTGGAGGCCCACAGCGGCTGGGAGACCATCCCACAGACGTACGTCGACGGCGAGTTCGTCGGCGGGAGCGACGTTTTAGCGGAACTCGACGAACGCGGTGACCTCGCGGAGACGCTCCACGCGTGAGAACCGCGGCGCCGTGACGCCGGATCGCTCCGACGCCGGGTGGTGGCAACGCCTCGGGCGGCGCGTCGCCGGGCTCCCGATCGTCCGGCTGACGACCACGGGCGCGAAGACGGGCGTCGAACGCACCGTCCCGCTCGTCGGGCTCCGGGACGGCGAACAGTGGGTGCTGATCGCCTCGAACTGGGGGCGCGAATGCCACCCGGCGTGGTATCACAACCTGCTGGAAAACCCGGAAGTTTCGCTGACTCACGACGGACGGACGGGGGAGTACGTCGCCCGCGTGGCAGCGGGCGGGGAACGCGAGACCTACCTGGACCGGGCGGGAGAGGCGTACGTCGGCTACGAACTCTACCGGCGGCGGTCGGGCGACCGGCCGATCCCCGTGGTCGTCCTCTCGCCCCCGTCCCGGTCGTCGTCCTGACGCCGCCGTCTCGATAGTAACTAGTGACGCTCGGCCCGATGAAAAAGCCCCTTTGCCGGCGGTGTGGAAGTACGAACCGGTCCCGTGGCCCGCCTCCCGAACCCCGTCCGGCTGACGGTGCTTTCCGTCGGCCTCGGACTGGCGCGCGCCGGCCTGATCGACGAGTCGCGGGCCCGCCGTGCGACGGACCTCGCGTGGCCCCGGATCGTCACCGGCCTGGGTCGGATGTCGAAAAACGCCGCCGACGCCGCGATGGTCGGCGTCGGCGTCGGCCCGGCTGCCATCGCCGGCGTCGGCTTCGCCGGGCCGTACTGGGGGCTGACGTTCTCGCTTGGGGCGGGCGTCGCCGCTGGGACGATCGCCCTGGTCTCCCAGCGGTTCGGCGCGGGCGCGTATGATCGTCTCGGCGGGGCGATCCGGTCGAGCGTCCTGCTCGTGCTCCTCGTCACGATCCCCCTCGGAACCGTCTTCTTCCTCTTCCCCCGCGACCTCATCTCGCTCCTGTCGACCGATCCGACCGCGATCGGGTACGGGACCGAGTACCTCCGCCTGATCGCGCTCGGTGTTCCGTTCGCGGCGCTGAACCTGATCGGGAGCCGGGCCCTGATCGGCGCCGACGACGCCTGGACGCCCATGGTCGTGCGGGCCGGCAGCGCGACCGCCAACATAGTCCTCGACGCCGCCTTCATCTTCGGGTTGGAGATGGGCGTGACCGGGGCGGCGCTGGCGACGGTGCTCGCGAACGTCGGCGCCACGGCCGCCTTCGCCGTCGGCATCGCCCGCGGGGGGCTCCCGCTCGTGGGGTCGTTCCCGCTGTCGGTCGACCCCCGGGGGTCGTACCTCGACCGCGGGACGCTCCGGGACATCGTCACGATCGGCCTCCCGGTGATGGGTCGCACCACGACCTGGACGGCCGCGCGCTTTCCCATGCTCGCGATCATCGACATCTACGGCTCGACCGTCGTCGCGGCGTACGTCATCGCCCGCCGGATCTGGGGGCTGATGAACACGCCGGGGTGGGGCTTTGGCCTCGCCGCGAGCAGCCTCGTCGGCCAGGAACTCGGCGCCGGCGACGAGCGCGCCGCTGAATCCTACGGCCGGGAGATGGTCCGCTTCGCCGTCGCGACCTACGCCGTCTTCGCGGTGATCGTCGCCCTCCTCGCGCGGCCGGTCGTGATCGCGTTCGTCGGCGATCCCGGCAGCCCGGAGGTCCCGATCGCTGTCGGGCTCGTGTACGCCGCTTGCCTCGCCGTGCTCGGACAGGGCGTGGGGCGGACCATGGCTGGCGCGCTTGACGCCACCGGCGACACGCGCTGGCCCTTCTACAGCCAGGCGCTCGGCCTCTTTGCCGGGTCGATCCCGCTCGCCTACCTCGGCGCGACGACGCCCCTGGGGCTGTGGGGGCTGTACCTGGCTTTCTTCACGGAGACGATGGTCCCCGCGGCGGTCAACTACTACCGCTTCGCCACAGGGAAGTGGAAGGCGATCAGCCGGGAATACCGGCCCGAGACGCCGATGGGTGACGACTGAGTTTGCCGGTTGCGACTGTCACACCGGGCCTACGCGAACACGTACAGGTCCCCATGCTCGTCGCCGACCACTGCCACCTCTTCGCCGGCGGCGATGGTCGAGACGTCACTCTCCGATTCGAGGGCCCAGAGCCACTCGCCCGTGGCGGCGTCGACGGCGTACGTGTAGTTCAGCGCTTCGCCCGTTTCCGACACCGTCTCGCTCTCGGCGTATAGTCGCCCGTCTGCTCCTCCGCCGAGGGTCGCCCCGTACAGTTCGATCCCCGGGTAGCCGGACGGGAGCGTCCACTCCCAGTCCACGCAGCCGGTTTCGCGATTGCAGGCACTGATCCCATCCCATCCAATCGAGTAGACACGCTCGTCGTCGAGATGGAGATCGGCCCCCTCGAAGCGCACCTCGGTGGCCCAGTTCACTCCACCGTCGGACGGGCGGAGCGATCCAACCAGATGGGAGTCCGTGCTCTCAGCGTCCCCCGCCACGTAGAACGCCGTTTCACCCGCGAGAACGGTATCAGTACGCCATCGATCGAATTCGAAGCGCCGTTCGCCCGTCTCGGCGTCGGCACCGACCAACTCGACCGCCGGTTCGCCTGGTCGGTAGACGACAGTTCGATCGAGACTGCAGATCGTGTCATCCCTCCTTGTTTCCTTCGACCAGCGGACCGTACCCGAGTCGGCGTCGATCGAGTCGACTCGCCGTCCCGTCTTGAGATAGATACCATCCTCGCCGATGGACGAATAGACGCTGTCGCCCGTTTCCCGCTTCCACTCGACCGAACCATCCGTCAGGGAGACCGCGTAGAAGAATTCGCCGTAGTCCCGGCGATTATGATTGTGACTTGCGAGGTAGATGGTGTCCTCCCGAATCCCGTGTACATCGAGCCGCTTGGGCTGTAAATCAGCAGTCCACAGTTCCGACCCGTCGTCGCTGTCGAGCGCCACAACGGTGTAATCAGAGACGCCATCCTCCACCCACCCGTGGATGACCAGGAGGGTTCCATTCACGGAGATGAGCGTTCGAACCTGGGACGAATACTCGACAGTCCACAGCCGGGTCCCGTCCGAATGTGCATGGACGGATACTGTCCCATTCGCCGTTCCGAGGTACACGGCGTCCGTGTCGATGGCGGACGCGGAGATCGGCGCGTCGGCCTGTTGTGTCCAGTCCGGCGACGCGGGAGCAGGGGTCGCCGTCCCGGTTGACGCCGATGGCGTTTGCTCGCACGGTTCGCTCTCCAAGTCGGGAGTGCGGGTTCGGGTGGTGCTCGTCGGCCTGCTCCAGTCGGTCGGTGAGGTGCCGTCCGTCGTCGCGGTGGGAGTCGCGGTCCCCGTGGTGTCCGGTCCGGACGTACATCCCGCCGTAACCGTCAGTGCTCCCGTGACGGCGCGCAGGAACCGCCTCCGGTCGACCATGGGCATCAATCATGATCGAACGAAAAAAAAACCTTTCGTCAGGCTGAAGTCATCGTTGCGCCCTGGCTGTCGGGGATATCGATACCGCCGGCTGCCGATCGGCTAGATTCAAGTACCGGAGGCCCCCGAACTCAGGTAGTGCGGATCGAGAACAGTTTCATCCCCGTCCAGGGCGTCGGCGAGGCGACCGAGCGCCGGCTCTGGGAGCGCGGGGTGACTCACTGGGACGAGTTCGAGCGCGACGCCGTCGGCGAGACGACCGCGGAGCGGATCGAACGGTTCATCGACATCGCCCGGGACCACCTGGACCGTGGCGATCCCCGGTTCTTCCGCGAGACCTTCCCCTCGGGGAGCCACTGGCGCTGCTACGAGAACTTCCGGGATTCGGCCTGCTTTCTGGACATCGAGACGACCGGGCTGAGCAAGCACCGCGACAGCGTGACCGTCGTCGGCCTGCACCGGGCGGGCGAGACGAGGACGCTCGTCCGGGGTCAGGACCTCGCCGCCGACGCCCTCCGGCGCGAACTCCGGGAGGCGAAACTGCTCGTCACCTTCAACGGCAAGCGCTTCGACGCGCCGTTCATAGAGGAGTCCTTCGGCCTCGACCTCGACCTGCCCCACGTCGACCTGATGTACCCCTGCCGGCGGCTCGGCCTGACCGGCGGGCTGAAGGAGATCGAGGCGTCGGTCGGGATCGACCGCGACCGCCCCGACATCTCCGGTGAGGACGCCGTGCGCCTCTGGCGGGAGTACGAGCGCGGCGACGGCGACGCCCTGGAGACGCTTGTCTCCTACAACCGTGACGACGCCGCCAACCTGGAACGGCTGATGGATCTCGTCGCCGACCGGCTCCACGAGGACGTGTTCGAACCTGCCGGGAGCGAGTAGCACCACCGAGACGGTCACCGCGTCGCCCGGCGCCCGAACACGAACACGAGCAGGGCGATGAGGACGACGCCGGCGCCGGTCTCGACCATCGTCAGGAACCGCCCGGGTCCCACCGGCGTGAACGAGCCGTAGGTCATCGTCGTAAAGGAGAGGGTGCTGAAATAGAGGCTGTCGAGCAGCGTCCTGGCCAGGCCGATCACGTCACGTCGAAGACCCGCGAGAGGCCGACCGCGGGCGCGAGGAAGGCGAGTGTGGTCACCGCCCACGCCACCCCTACCGTCGCGGCGAAAGCCGCGTCGAGGACGGTCAGTCCCAGTACGCACGCCCCGACCGCCGGCCCGACGACCTCCGGCGCGGGATCGACGTACGCCGCCCGGAGCGGGCGGCCGACCCACACGAGAAAGCCGACGAGGAGAAGGACGGCGAGGCCGGCCTCGGGGACGGGAGGGGCGCGCACGGCCAGCAACGCGACGACGCCGGCTGCCGCGACCGCCGCGCCGAGGATCGCCGCCAGAACCGGCCCCCGACTGCCTGCGTCACCCCCGGCCTCTGCCTCGTCCGTCTCGCCTTCGGCCATGTACGTGACGGCGGCGATGTAGAGGACGACGACGGCCGGGACCGCGAGCACCCACCCCGGGAGGTCGACCGGGGAGACGCCCCCGGCGGCGACGCCCAGCAGGACGTTCAGCCCCCGGCTCGTGCCCATGAACAGGAACCCCACGGGAGAGCCCTTGAAAACGCCGTCGTACAGCAGGACGGCGACGGCGACGGCGCCTGCGGTCGCGCCCGCGATTGCGCCGGCAACGAGCAACGCGATCACGACGCCGCCGGCGAGCAGGGCGACTCCGAGCGCGAGCGCGACGCGGCGCGAGACGTCACCAGAAGGGATGGGCCGGTCGGGACGCTCGCGGGCGTCCTCCTCGGCGTCGACGTAGTCGTTCAGGGTCGTTCCGCCCGCATAGAGGAGGATCGAGGCGACGGCGAGACCGGCGACTTCGGGAATCGAGACCGTCCCGGCGGCAGTAGCAGACGCGAGCGCCGCCCCGAGCACGACGTCGGGCGGCGACGTGAACAGGTTCGGCAACCTGACCAGCGTCGCGTAGGCGACGACCGGGTGGCGGTTCGTTCCCGTTTCCGTCGTGCTCATCGAGTGTCCGTCCTGTCGGTGCCGGGTCAGACCCAGCCGTGTTCTTCGAGGTAGTCCATCGCCCCGGCCGCGGCCGCCTTCGGGCTGTCGGCGTAGGGGTACAGTTCGATCGTGACGAAGTCGTCGTAGCCGCTGTCCTCGACTGCCCGGAGGAAGCCGTCGATGTCCAGCCCGCCCTCGCCGAGCTGGGTGTGGACGTGCGTGCGGTCGGCGGGGATGTCCTCGAGGTGGTAGTGGGGTGAGTAGGGGCCGAGTTTCCCGACCAGTTCCGCGGGGTCCTCCTCGACACAGAAGAAGTGGCCGGCGTCGAAGTTACAGGCCACGCGGTTGGAGTCGACGCGATCCAGGAAGGCGAGGAAGTCGTCGGAGGTCTCGATGAGGAGTTCCGGCTCCGGTTCGACGAGGATGTCGACGCCGACCTCCTCCGCGGTCGGGGTGACCCGGTGGAGCCCTTCGAGGAACCACTCCATCGCCTGGTCGTCGGAGGTTCCCTTCGGGATCGGGCCACCCGGCGTGATCGAGATGTGCTCCGCACCGAGGGCGTCGGCGGTCCGCAGGCAGTTTTTCGTGTGTTCGACGCGCTTCCCCCGGTCCTCCGCGACCGGTTCGAGGAAGGAGGGGTGATGGAAGTCCTCGGTATCGCGGCTGTACTCCGCCTTCGCGCTCTCCGCCGTGACGTCCATCGCCTTGAGCATGAACGCGTTGCAGTTGCTCACCGCGAGGTCGTTCCGATCGAGCCACGCATGCACCTGCTCGATGTCCGCCTCGGTCGCGGTCCCCGGGTAGAGGTGGGGGTCATCGAGGAGGATCTCGACGCCGTCGTAGCCCAACTCGCCGAGCGTGTCGAGTCCCTCCTCCAGGCTGTGCTGTAAGAACGCGTTCATCGAGAAGCCGAACTGCATGGGGATCAGGCCTCGTACTCGAACTCGAAGTTCGGCGACTGGTTGAAAAAGTCGTAGGGGTTGTCGTAGACCACCTTCCGGACCTCCTCGCGGTCCCACCCGCGGTCGAGCATCTTGTCGCGGGCCTTCGGCACTGCGAGGGGGTCGGAGGGGTCCCAGTCGGCGGCACTGTTGAAGAGCATCTTGTCGGTGCCGTACTCCTCTAAGAGGTCGATCGCGGTCTCGTCGTCGATCTTGCCCGGGTAGAGGGTGAAGCCGATCCAGCAGTCCGTCCGCGTCGAGATGTCGATCGTGTTCTCGGTGTTGTGGTCGATGACGATGCGCTCCTGGGTGACGCCCTCGTCCTCGATGATCTCGACGATCCGTTCGGTGCCCGCCGGCTTCTGGGTGTGGGGGGTGTGGATGATGACGGGTAGTTCGCGCTCCTCGGCCATGTTGAGCTGGCGGCGGAAAGCGTACTCCTCGTCGTCGGTGACCTGGTCGAACCCGATCTCGCCGACGCCGACGACGTTCTCGCGGTCGAGGTACTCGGGTAGCGAATCGAGTACCGTCTCGGCCATCTCCGGGTAGTTCGACTCCTTCGGTTCGAGGCCGATAGTGACGTAATGATCCATGCCGGCGGCGCGCTCGGCGCGATTCGTCTCGAAGTCGATGATCTGCTCGAAGTAATCGAAGAACGATCCGGCGTGCTGCTTGTCCGTCCCGCTCCAGAAGGCGGGCTCGATACAGCACTCGACGCCCGCGAGGCGCGCTCGCTTGTAGTCGTTGCTCGACCGGGACACCATGTGCATGTGCGGATCGATTATGGGAATCGACATACGGGACGGTTCGACCGGGAAGAACATAAGGGTGGGTGATATCCATCCGCAAGGGCGGTGATCCGGCGTCCTGCGGTCGGATCCATCCTCAGCGACCGGAGCCAGATATATCCCGGTTGCCCCCCTTCCTCCGGGTATGCCCGAAGTCTGTCCACACTGTGGCGAGCCGATCGAGTCGGTCCGGAAGACCCCCGAGGAGGGCCGCCCCTACGAGGTGTGGCGGTGTGAGGACTGTGCGGAGGAGTGGCGTCACCCCGAGGAGACGGTGATGAACCGGGACCTGGACTTCTCGGCGAGCGGCGACCAGATCGAACGGCGGGACGCCGACACCGACCTGAACTGGTAGCGCGGCCGGCGGGACCGTCCCCGTTCCCCCGCGCGATAGCCGGTTTGGCAAGCTATATCACTGGCGAAAGGTAACGATCGAAACATGGCTACTGGAGTCTGGCTGGTCGGGGCGCGGGGCAACGTCGCGACCCTCTCGATGGTGGGTGCGCGCGCCATCGCGAGGGGCGTCACCGGGACGACGGGGATGGTGACGGCCCGCGAACCGGTCGCGTCGCTCTCCCTTCCGGACGTGGAGGACTTCGTCTTCGCCGGCCACGACATCCGATCGGTGAGCATCGAGGAGACAGCCGAGGAGGCCAACGAGGCCGGCGGCGTCCCGGACCGGGACACCCTCGACGCCGTCCGGGAGGACCTCCGGGAGATCGACGACCGCGTGAACTCCGGGACGGCGCAGGCCTGCGGCCAGGTCGTCGAGGACCTCTCGGCGGACCGGACCGTCGACGAGAACGCCGTCGCCGACATCGTCGCCAAGATCCGCGGGGACTACGCCGACTTCGTCGACACCCACGACCTCGACCGGCTGGTCGTCGTCAACGTCGCCTCGACGGAGCCGATGATCGAGAACCCCGACCGGTACGACACCCTGGCGGCGTTCGAGGCGGCGATCGAGGACAACGACCGCGATCTCCCGGCGAGTACGCTGTACGCCTACGCCGCGCTCGATTCCGGCCACCCCTACGTCAACTTCACCCCCAGCACGGGGTCGAACCTCGGGGGACTGATCGAGCTCGCCGAACGCGAGAACGTCCCCCACGTCGGCCGGGACGCGAAGACGGGCGAAACCCTCGTGAAGTCCGCGCTCGCGCCGATGTTCGCCGGGCGCAATCTGAAAGTGCTCTCCTGGGAGGGCCACAACATTCTCGGCAACACCGACGGGCTCGTCCTCGAGGACGAGGACAACAAGGCGGGCAAACTCGCCAGCAAGGGCGGCCTCCTAGAGGAGATCCTCGGATACGAGACCCACAGCCGGGTGCGGATCGACTACACGCCCTCGCTGGGCGACTGGAAGACCGCCTGGGACTACATCCACTTCGAGGGCTTTCTCGACACGGAGATGACCCTGGAGTTCACCTGGGAGGGCTCGGACTCGGCGCTCGCCGCGCCGCTCGTCCTCGATCTCGTCCGGCTGGTCGCGTACGCCGACGAACACGGCGAGGGCGGCCTCCAGTCCCACCTGGCCTCCTTCTTCAAGTCGCCGATGGGCGTCGACGAGCACGACCTCTCCCGGCAGTTCCAGTGGCTGTACGAGTACGCCAGGGAACACGCCGAGAACGAGGCCCAGGCGCGGACCGCCGGGGAGTGATGATGAGGGCCGCGGGAGCGTAGCGCCTACCTCATCCCGCGCTCGTCGAGCGCGACGGGGATCGCACGTCCCGCGACGTCGGCGGCGAAGGCGCCGGAGTCGGCGCGCAGCATCTCGAAGGTGTTGTAGTGGATCGGCACCACGAGATCGGGGTCGAGCGTCTCGGCGAGATCAGCCGCGCCGTGGCGGTTCATCGTGAAGTGCTGGGAGATGGAGGGGAGGAGAAGCGACACGTCCAGCCCTTCCTGTTCCTTGATAACGCCGGAGTCGCCGGTCCAGAAACAAGGAGTGTCGTCGACGACGAACCGGAAGCCACAGCCAAAGCCCTTCGGATGCTTCACGCCGGCGCGGGCGCCCGGGCTGTCCTCCGGGACGTACGCGGTGACCGTCTCGACGTCGACGCCCGCCACCGAGACCGCGTCGCCGTAGGCGACCCGGCGGACGTCGTAGGGCAGTTCCCCGGGTGGGACGGACTCGCGCCCGCTGATGCGGCTCGCGTCCACGGCCTCGTACACCACGACGGTCGCGTCCTCGCTCGCGACCCGGCGGACGCCGTCGGAGTCGTAGTGGTGGTCGTGGGTGACGAGGACGACGTCGCCGTCGCGGGCGTCGTACGCGTCGCCGTGGGGGTGACTCGCGCCGCCGTACCCCTCGGCCCAGGTGCCGTCGAGGGTGCCGTACCGGCCGGGGTCGGTGTAGACGACGGCGTCCGCACCCTCGATCCGGGCGGTCGCGTAGCCGAGCCAGTCGACGCACAGCCCGTCGTGTCTCACGGTCATGGCATGGTCTACTGCGGACGCCGAAATAAGGGTTGGCTCCCCACGTTGCAGTCCCCCAACGTCGCTCGACGCGCGTCCTACTCTTCCCGGTACTCGCGGGCGATCGTCGCTCCGCTCGACGCGCCGATCCGGGCGGCCCCGGCCTCGAACATCGTCCGGGCCTCCCGCCAGGAGCCGATGCCGCCGCTGGCCTTGACCGGGGCGTACTCCGCGAGACATTTGACGTCAGCGACCGTGGCGCCGCCCCCGGAGAAGCCGGTCGCAGTCTTCAGGTAGTCGGCGCCGGCGTCGGCGGCGATCCGTCCGACGCGGTGTGTTTCGGCTTCCGAGAGCAGGGGCGTCTCCACGATGACTTTCGTGGGGAGCGGCGTCGCCTCAACGACCGCTTCGATGTCGCGGGCGACGACGTCGTCGTCGCCGGCCTTCAGCCGGCCGACGTGGGGGACGACGTCGAGTTCGTCGGCGCCGTCCTCGAAGGCTCGTTCGGCCTCGTGGACCTTCGTGCCCGTCGCTGCCGTCCCGTGGGGGAAGGAGACGACGGTCGTGAGGGGAACGCCGGGGGCGTACTCCGTCGCGAGGCCGACGTAGTTCGGCGGGACGCAGGCGCGCAGGCCGAACTCGCGGGCCTCGTCGAGCGTCCGGCGGACGTCAGCCGGCGTCGTCTCCGGCCCGAGGACGGTGTGTTCAATGCGGGAGAGGGGGTCGTCGATCGCCGCCGGTGGGGTCACGTCTCCTCGTCCTCCACCACCTCGATGCCCCGGTTGTTCACGGCGTCGGGGTCGAGGCCGACCTCCTGGAGGAACTGCCGGTACTCCCGCTCGCACTTGTCGGCGCGCTGCTGGCGGTCGGAGGCGCGCTCACACAGGTCGCCCAGGTTCTCGGGCACGTCGTTGGTCGCGACGATCCAGTGGTTGATCAGGTCGCTCATCCGGCGGATGGGCGAGGTGAAGTGGCCATAGATCTCGAAGTTCAGGGCGTGGTGGCCCCCGAACGGATCGCTCATGTACCGGGCGGCGGGCATCACCTTCATCACGGCCCACTGGATCTTGCCGAGCTGGCGCTCGGGCGCCTCCTCTAAGGTGGCGTTGACCGCCTTCCGGGGATCGTCCAGCGACTCGCCGGGGATGGAGACGCCGTCCAGGTCCTGGATCTCCTGGAGGGCCTCGTTCCACTCCTCGGGGGAGGGCTGGGGGTGGACCCGGTACATCGCCTCGACGCCCCGGTCCCACATGAGTTCGTGCGTGACTGCCTTGTTCGCCTTCAGCATGCACTCCTCGATGATGGTGTGGGCGCGGTCCCGGCGGGGATTGAGGACGAGCGAACCGTCGGCCTTGCGCTGTTCGTGCATCCGGTCGGCGAGTTCGAAGGCGAGGGCGCTCTCCACGTGGAGGTCGGCGTCGGGGTCCTCGAGGCGGTTCTCGCATTCGGTGTAGGTGAGCCGCTCGTCGGAGTTGATGACCGACCTGTAGATCTCGATGCTCTCGTATCCCAGGTCCTCCCTGTCTAGGTGCATCTCGACGGTGTGGGCCAGCCGGTCCTCCCGGGGGACGAGCGAGCAGACCGTCTCCGCGAGCACCCTGGGGAGCATGTGGATGGTGTGTCCCGGGAGGTAGATCGAGTTCCCGCGCTCGATCGCCGCCTCCCAGGTCCGCGTGTCGGGGGTGACGTAATGGGTGACGTCGGCGATGTGGACCCACAGGACGTACTCGTCGTCGCGCTCCTCGACGGAGATGGCGTCGTCGAAGTCCTGGGCGTCGACGGGGTCGGTCGTCCACGTCGTCAGGTCGCGCAGGTCCCGGCGCTCGTCGAGTTCGGCCTCGACCTCGGCCTCGATCCCGCCGGTCCACTGCTCGGCCTCCTCGACGACGTCGGGGGAGAGCTCGTCGTGGAGGTCGAACTTCTCCAGCAACTCCTCGCGCTTGTTCTCGACGTGGCGGGCGAGGTCGGGATCGATCTCGACCGGGCCCTGTTCGTCCGCCGTTCCGGCGGCCCCCCGGGCGTCGCTATCGGCCATGGCTCCCCATACGCCGGTGGGACAATTATAGGCGTCGGCAGAGACGGGCGGATATGCGTCGGGAGGCTGGCTGGTGGCTGTCGGGAAGAGTCACCCTCACGAGATCCGGAGCGCCATCTCCATCTCGAAGCTCTCGGACCTGGTGGTCTCGAAGCCGACGTCCCGGTAGAGGTTGACCGCCGGGGCGTTCCAGCGCTCGACGGTGAGCCAGACGCGCTCGACGCCGCGGCGCTCTCCTTCCCCGAGCAGGTGCCGGATCAGCCGCGAGCCGATCCCGGCGCCCTGGTACTGGTGGTGGACGAAGATCGCGAGTTCGTGGGCGCCCTCGCCGTCGGGGACGAGCGTGGCGTGGCCGGCGACGAACTCGTCGTGCCACGCGAGGACGTTCACCGCGTCCGCCGAGAGCAGGGCGTCGAGCCAGTCCCGGACTGCCGGCTCCCGCGTCGGCGGCAGGCCCTGTGCGCGGTCGGCCGAATCGAAGTTCCGGTACATCGCGACCAGCGCCTCGATCTCGGCCTCGATCGGGCCCTCGCCGTGTGCGAGGAGATCGATCGTCCGGCCGGCGGCATCGGTGAACGACTCGGGGGGCGCGGGAAACCCGCCGGCCGGTTCGTCGGGGTACCGTCGCTCCCGGGTCATCGAACGAGGATCACCGACACGGTCGCGTTGAGGATCACGAACTCGGTGACGCCGCCGAGCGTGATCTTCCCCATCGGGGAGCGGTGCCCCCCGCCCAGCGCGATCGCGTCGAACTCCTCCGTCTCGGCGATCTCGACCAGCCGACTGCCCGGATCCCCCGAGATACGACGGATCGGCGCCTCGATCGTCGACTCCGCGAGTTCCTCGCGGGCACGCCGGTACAGCTCCTCGGGGTCGCGGTCGCTCCCGGGGTGGTCGAGTATCGCGATCGTCAGGTCGTCGCCCGCCGCCGCCGTCCGTTCGATGGTCCGCGGGAGCGCGCGCAGGGAATCCTCGGTCCCGTCGATGCCGAGCAGGACTTTCATGATCGCGTCCACGCCCGGAACTCCGAAAAGTCCTCCTCTTCGGGGCCATGGGCACTGTGTCTGACGCCCGGCGGACGGGGGGCGACATCCTTTTTCACCGGGGGCACCCAGGGACGGATATGCCAGGGGAGGCCGACGGCGGCGACGAGACGCGGACCGGCGGCGA